>Ga0272441_10000111_pt1 | contig 174035 bp, 107 predicted proteins | sample SSMProp6N_FD_193582 | JGI IMG/M metagenome (GOLD analysis project Ga0272441, IMG submission 193582) | Marine sediment archaeal communities from Little Sippewissett salt marsh, Falmouth, MA, United States - SSM-Prop-6N | ecosystem: Environmental > Aquatic > Marine > Wetlands > Sediment ...
AGCGGCGACACACGGACCGTTGCCGGGGGTAGTAACGGCTACGATCTTGCCGCCGGTCAGGCGACTTTCGGCTCCCCAATTGCCGCTGCCGATGTCCACCCAGCGAAGACGGAACGGGCCACGATGGGCTTTCAGATTCAAACCAACGGAGCCCCCGTCCGTGAAGAAGAGGACGTACTGCCGCCCCGGCTGGGCCGCGAGGTACGCCTCGTCCGTCTCGCGCTGCTCGAGGAGATCCATGCGCGGTTCCACGTCCCAGAATTTGACGAGGCTCTCGACCTTTCGCGCCGCCCGAATACAGGCCTTGGCCACCGCGTTCAAACCGATTCCGCCGCCCGGACGATGAAAACGACACGAGGCTGAGCCAGCGATCAAGTTCCTCCAGAACCGCTCCACGCCGTCGACCGGAGTGCCGGAGCCCCACTTCGTCTGGCCGTCGGAGTAAATCTTGGTATGGTTGAGCGGACGGGGATATTTCTTTGCCTGCTGCACGACCCAGATCACGTTGTTCCAGTGCCCCTCGTTGAACGTTCTGCTGTTGACCTGAGAGATGTCGATAAAGTCGTAGTGCTCGGGATCGCCGAAAGCCTGCTTCAGCTTGCCCGAAGATTGCGGCTTCCAGACATCGTCGAACATGTCCGTCACACAGATGTCGACGCCCTTCTCGGCGGCCTTGTCCGTGATGAACTTCATCCAGTAGCGTCCCCACTGCGGCGACGTCGAGGTCTCATTGTTCATACAGTACAAAACGTTGCGGTAACGCAGGCTGTACGAGAGCATTTGTGCGACGAACCTCTCCTGGTGCCGCCGGACCTCGTTATATTGCTTCTTGTAGCCGGTCATCCCCGGGATGGAGTGAAAGAACGGCTGTCGGTCGCGCCAGGGCGGGACAGGGTACTTCTCCGCCAGGCCGGTCTGGGCATTCGTATAGTTGACGTTGTTCCCGGGCCGCCAGGGACTGCTCTGCCACTGCTCCTGCGAGAAGTCAAACCGGTCCCAGACCTCGATCTGTATGATGATGTCTCTTTCGCTGCACCAGCGGAGGCAGTTGGCGAACCGGTCCCAATAGACGGGATTCCACCGATCCAGATCGAACTTTCCGTTTTCCAGCCGCAGATGGGCCTTCAGGTCCAGCCCCTCCCGCTGACTCATCGTGTTCCTGACATAGTTGCCGCCGACGGCCGCGATCTCGTCCAGGTGGTCTTTCAGATCTTCCAGAAGGAAGATGTGGTCGGTTTCGCTTCCGCCCAGGAGCAAAACGGGCTTGCCCTTGTACTGCCAATAGCGCGGATCCCGCTCGTACGGCCGGATTCGGTCGCCGTCCCGTTCGGCAGCCGGTGAAACCACTGTCGAGAAGCAAACCAGAAAAATCGCTACAACAACCGGCACGCACACGATTCGTCTAAACATAGGTTTTTCCCTTTCGCCAACAGAATTCGCTCGATGCAGTCACCGGCCGAACCGGTCGGTTACGAAATTGAACAGGTCGTAGAGCAACGGCTCAGCGTGGGGGCCGTTGAGCAGCTCGAACCAGGCGTAAGCGACGTGTCCGCCGTCTTCCAGGGTCGCGCAGGCCACGGCATCGCCGAGGGAGCTGCCCCGGTCGCGCAATTGCAGCAGAGGAACGCAGTTTTTCTGATCTTGCGCGAAGAAAGCCCGCCAGCGAAGGTCGCCGGCGTTGGGGAATTCGAAGCGCGCCGGCACGTGGAACAGCCGGCGGTTGGGCTGGACGAACGCCAGTTCCGCCTCCTCGGGCGGCTGCTCCCATCCCATGCGGAGCGTCAGGCCGAAGCGATGGCTCTGGTTCACCACCTCACCGCTTTCGTCGTAATAGAAAGGCCATGGGCGGGAAGGCAGTGCCACCAGAAAGCCGCCCTGCTGCAAGTAGCGTTGCAGCGCGGCATCGACGTCGTCTTGCTGGCGCACCGTGCGGCGGTAATGCTCGCCCGCACAGTAAAGCAGAATCGGATATCGCGCGGCAGTCAGATTCCCCGCCGCCAGGCTCTCCCACGTGAGGACCTCGGGCTTGACACCCAGTTCGATCAGCCACCAGAAGGCCATCGATTCGGCCTCGGGCAGAACGCCGATTCGAAATCGTTGCAGCTTCCGGCGCAGGAGGCTTCGGTCCTTTTCAGATAGAGCCGGCGCGCCAGCCGGCGCATGATCGGCCCGCCACGCCGATTTGAAGCGGGCGGCGTACCGCGTGGTGAGCTCGAGGTACTGGTCCCCATCCTCGGCGGACGGCTCGATCTCGCTGCCTTCGTGCCACTCGTTGAAGCTCGTAATCAGGACCCAGTGCGGATCGGCGGCGATGGCGCGCTCCCACTGGATGCGGTACGAGCGCCCGGCGTATCGCTCGACCGCCAGACCGGGCGTGCGGATCTTCGTATCGTCGTAGCCCGGGATGACCGTGATCGTACTGATTTTGCCGGCGCGGTCGGCCAGCTCGACCCATTTCCGGTACGTCCCGAACGTCCAGGTCTCCACGTCGGCCGGAGCGAGGCCGCGTAGCGAGCCGGCGGTGTTGTACGTATGAACGCCGTCGAAGACGCGCGCCGATCCGTAGCTGAACTGATCGCCGATGGCGGTGATTCCGCCCTTATGGGTCGCCTTGATCGTGCCGACCGCTTCGAGCCAGCCGGTAAGACCCAACTCGCCGACCGCCCGGCCGTAGATGAAGACCACGGGGCTGCCGTCGGTTTTGAGATACGCCCGGTGGCCACCGTACTTGCGGAGCACCCCGATAATGTCCCGGGCGGCGGTCTCGGGCGTCTGCGGGCGCGGCGTCGTCTCGTAATAGATGCAGGCCCGCAGGCCGTGACGTTCACACGCGTCGAGAATCTTGTCCATGGCCCGGTCGGCGTACTCGCCGTGGCCCCACCAGCTCACGATCAGCGTATCGACGTGGGCGGCCTTCGCCCAGAGGCAATGCTTGTTGATGACCTCGGCGTCGTGGGAATCGTAGGCGCCCAGCGCCGGGTAATGGGTGCTGGCGGCGATGTCTTTATTGGCTGCGTCGATGCGGCCCCAGTGGACCGTTTGCCCCGCCCCGCCGGGACCGTCGGCCGTCCCGTACCAGGGGTAGTAGAACGCCATGACCCGGCGCTGGATTGCCGGGTGACGCTCGCTCTGCGCGCGGGCAGCGTGGGGAAGAAACATCGCGGCAACCGTCGCGGCCATAATGAGGAAAAACGTGCGCATCTTTCTGTTCATGGATGCTATCCGTAAAAAGGGGCGTTAATAGGTCAGCGCCACAAGCGTTCGCGGCGTGATCTTCTTGAAATCGATTCTGCCCGCCTTGCAGGAGAAGTCGACCGCGCCGTCAGTCGGAAGGACCAGAGCCTTGCGCGCCTTGGCAGCCTTGGCGAATTCCAGTGATGCCGTGACGGGCTCGTTGTTGAAATTCTCGACGACGATGCAGTCTTCACCGATCAGGTACAGCGCGACTTGGTTGGGTGCATCAAACCGAACTCCGAACGGCGCGAGCATTGTATCGCGGATGGGCCGGAGCTGCTCCCGGGTCAGTTCCAGCAGACTCCGGGGATTACCCTTGACCTCCAGGACGACCAGGTTCTCGTCCTCCGTGACAGAGGTCGCAAGTCGAGCGGCAAGGCCGTCGGTGACGAGGATCGGCTTGTTGGCACGGAGCATCCGGTCAAGTTTCGTTTGGAGCTGCGAATCCTTCATCGCGTGGACCGGCAGAAATGCGGCTCGCGCGTCGGTGTCGATCTGCGCCGTCGGCACCAGGGGCAGACCCAACATGCCGACGAAATCGTAGACGTACTGCTCGTCGTACGCGTCGCTGTTGGGCGGCTTCGGTGCGGCGATCCCCTTGAGCGGCTTGTCGCGCACGAGCTTCGCCAATTCGAACAGGCCGGGAATCTCCGTGCGGAGTTTCTCGACGTTGGCCGGCCCCGTTTCGCGGAGCAGCGAGCCGTAGCAGAATAGCAGCATCTCCCTGGCGTCGGCCAGCACCGTCTGCCGCGCCTGCTCGACGTACGTCTGCTCGTGGGTGCCGTACGGATCGAACCAGCCTCCGCCGGTCTTGTCGCCGCCGATGGCGCCCAGCCACCGCATGATGTAGTAGGCCTCGTATTGCGCCTTCCTGCCCCAGCGCTCGCTGTCCGGGTCGCGCGTCTCGGTTCCGACCCAGATTCTGTCGAAGTCGGCCGTCTGCTGCACGACCTCGTACCCGCGATTGTGAAAGTTGTCGTACCACTGCGGGTACTTGATGATGATCTTGACGTTTGGGTTGACCTTCCGCGCCGGCTCGAGGACGCGCTGCCGGCTCACGCGGGTCATAAGCTCGCAACGGTACTCGGCCCAGCTTCGATCGCCCCGGGCCTGCTGGCATGACTCGCACTCGCAGTCGGTGAACCAGAAATCGTCGATCATGATCTCGTCGAAGATGGACGCGGTATACTCGAAGATCTCCTGGGTCCGCTTCTGCGTGGGCTCGTCGGTGTAGCAGGCGATGATCTTCCAGCGCGTGGATTTCTTGGCGATGTTGGTCGGCGTGACGCAGCCGGAGACCTCGAAGCCCGCCTGCTCGAACCGCGCTTTGGCGTTCTCCAGCACCTCTCGCGGCGCGGTGTAGCCGTCACGGAACGTCTCGATGAATACGTGCGTCACACCGGTTTTCCTGCACCAGCCGATGGCATCGTTGAGACCCGCCTCGCTGGACAGATACGCGCGCACGTTCTGCGCGGTAAACAGCGTCGAGATTCTCAAAACCTCCTTGTTCTGGTGGGCCAATTCCCACAGCGCTTGAGCCCGGCCGACCGGTGTGATAGATGAGACGACGACGATGGCCAGCACGATGAACTTCGCCCCATTCGCTCGGTTCATGCCTTCCTCCTTACTGGGAAACCGATGATCATTCTTCAGTCAGGGTGACGAGTTTCTCTTTGAGCGTGCGACACGCCTGGGTTGGGTCGGATGATTCGGTAACGGCCGCACATACAGCGACGCGCCGGGCGCCGGCTGCGATGACCTGGGCGACGTTGTCGGAGGTGATGCCGCCGATGGCGACGTGGCTGATCCCCGTGCCGGCCAGCTTCTCCAGCCCCTGCGTGACGTAGGCCGGACCGGCCACCTCCAGCGCGGGCTTGGTCCCCGTGGCAAAGACCGGCCCCAGGCTCACATATGTGGGCAACGCCTGACAGGCCCCCTCCAGCTCCTTTTCGTTGTGCGTGCTCTTGCCGACGATCAGCGGCGTCAACTGGAGCCGCCGGGCCTGCGCGACGGGCAGATCGTTCTGGCCCAAGTGGACCCCGTCGGCCCCGGCCGCGATGCCGATGTCACAGCGGTCGTTGATGATGCTCAACGTCCCCAGCTCCCGGCAGATATCGACGAACTCGACCGCCACCGCATAGAACCGGTCGTCCGGCATGCTCTTGGCCCGCAACTGGATGCAATCGGCCCCGCCGGCGGCGCACCGGCTCGTCAGCGAAAGGATCTCGCCCGGCAGGTCGCTGGTGATCATCACGTAGAGCCGGACCCGGTTGAACCGCTAGACCGGCTCGGCAAACAGCGCGATGTCCTTCTCCAACGTGTAGGCCCGGTAGCGAAGCTGCTCGATGGACTTCGCGACGGCGCCGTCTTCGGTCTGAATCGTTTCCGCCAGGGCCCTCAGCGCCTCGGTCAGCCGCTTGGCGCCGGCCGTGAAGCAGTCCTTCAGCGTGACGCGTTGGAGTTGGCCCTCGACCTTCTGCCCCACGCCCACGTCGCCCAGCGTATCCCTGCCGGCCAAGAGCCGCCCCGCGTCCAGCCGACCGATGGCCGCGCACAACTCGTGGCGAAGCTGCTTGGCCCGTTCGCTCAACGCCGCGCAGTTCAGAACGAACCGGCAGTACTCCTCCACCACCCGAATCGCCTCCCGGGCCCGGTTGAAATTCGCATCGATGATCCTGTACGCAGATCTCTCCATAACGCCGGCAATTATACGTCAACAGCTTTCGTCTCGACAGCAAAAACCCCACGCACTACACCCGTTTCTCGTCGTCTGCGGTACCGAGTCCGACGAAGCCTCTGGCCCGCGAGTCTTCACCTCAGAATGCGGTTCTTCGCCTGCACGTATCCTGTGTCGCGCTGTCGTGCGATACAAACAGTTCGTCCCTGAGGACTGAAACCTTCGGCACGGCGCGCCAGATGTCTTGGGCGACAGCCGTAACCGCCTTGACTGGCAAGAGATTATGGCGGTTTGGGAGTCCGTCAGCTTTTGAATATCAGCGGCCCGTATGGTCCCGACTCGTCCGGGTTGGGCGTCGCGACAGAAATAGACCCACATGCGACAATATCCAAATAATTGTCGGTTTTTTTGAAAAAGCCCTTGACAAGTCGGCCTCGTGTGTCTACTTTGATGATATAGCGTTAGATAGGATGTGTGGAGTAATGCTTGAGAGATAGACCAGATTCGACCCTTTTTTTTAGCAGCGCATGGTCTGTTCTCTTCCACGGTGGTTTTCTGTGCAGGCTGCCGTTACGTCCGTATTGTTGGCGCAGCCTTACACATGGCTCGGAGGTATTGTCATGTCAACGCCCATGATTGTGTGGGCTGAGATTCGATCCGGGAGGGAGGGACTGGCCACATTTCCCCGCCCAAGGGCCTCCTCCTCAACGCAACATGGTTAATCTGCAGACTTTTCGGCGTGGATGAGGACGCTTGCCTCAATACGACAAAGACGATCTGCAATAAACAGGAGATGGAGAAGAAATGAAAGCGGAGAAAAATGTCATTGCGTTGCTGTCCGTATTGATGGCCGTCGTTCTGGTGGGCAGCACGGGATCGCTCGCCGGACCGACCCCACCTGGAGTCAGTGGATCGATCGCCACCTTCACGGGCGACCAATCCTTGGGTATCTGGCCCACATCCTCCTGGAACTGCCCGCCGGTCTACACGTTCAACGTCAACAGTCTCACCACAGACATCACGCCCGCCGCCGGCGTTCCCGGCATAGAACTTTTCAGGTCGGGTGTGAATGGTACGGATGGTGCCTACGTTGGATCGGGCAGTGCGTCGCCGGATAAGGCTGACGATGGCGGTCCAGGTGGTCTTGGAGGTGAGATTGGACCGTGGCCCGACCTCACAGTCTCAAGTCCTGCAGTGGACTTCATTGGCGGCAGTTATGAGATCGAAACTTCGGGTGTGAACGCCTTCGGCATCGGGGCAGTGAGTACGGGCGGCACGGGCGGTAACGGCGGTACCCGTGTCGGCTTCTGGGAGATCTTCACAGCGAATGCCGGTCATGGAGGGGCAGGCGGCTGGGGCCTTCCCGTGACGGTCACCAGCGATGGCACCATTCGCACCGACGGCTCCTCTTCAGACGGCATTCTGGCAAGGAGTGAAGGCGGCGACGGCGGGGATGGCGGTCACGCCCAGACGACCGCTTGGCCTGCCAATGCCGGCAATGGTGGGGCCGGTGGTGTTGCCTGGTCAGGGACTGTCACCAGCTACGGGAGCATCACTACCAATGGCGATGATTCTCCCGGCATCCGCGTACTGAGCCAGGGCGGGGATGGCGGGGATGGCGGCGACGCAAAGGCGACTTCCACGGCCGTGGCTGGTGCTGGTGGAGCCGGTGGCATGAGCCGCGACGCCACTGTAACCAACTACGCCGGTATCCAGACCCGTGGGACCGGTTCGCCCGGCATCTATGCACTGAGCGACGGGGGAGATGGTGGAGATGGCGGTGACGCTCTCGGTAGTGGAGCCTCGGCGGGTAATGGGGGTCCGGGGGCCGGCAGCGGCGTGGTGAGCGTCGAGAATCACGGCAATATCCAGACTGCCGGCGATTCTGCCGATGGGATCATCACGGCCAGCCTCGGCGGCGCCGGCGGCAGCGGTGGTAGCGCGAGCGGCGCATTGTTCGGCAACAGCGGTATCGCGCTCGGCACCGGTCCGGGTGGTGCCGTAGAAGTCACAAACACAGGGGATATCCTGGCCTCCGGCACCGATGTCCGCGGCATCTTTGCCCAGAGTATTGGGGGATTTTTTGGTGACGCGGGCGGCGCTATGGGTCTGGTCGGTTTGGCCGGTTGGGGTGGCAGCAGCGACAGTGGCGGTCACGGGGGTTCTGTCACAGTAACAAATAGCGGTGCCGTCACTACGACGGGCAGTAATTCGGAACGTATCGGTGGCGCCATCGTAGCCAAGAGCATTGGGGGCGGGGGTGGCGACGCCGGCCTCGTCGCCGGAATGATCACGATTGGTGGCGACGGCTCCGCCGGTGGAAACGGCGGGGACGTGACAGTGGAAAACAGCGGTCCACTGCAGACCAGCGGCAGGAACGCCAATGGGATTCTTGCCGAGAGTATTGGCGGCGGCGGCGGAGACGGTGCTTCGTCCGTAAATGCTGGCCTCGAAGTTTCAGTCGGCCTTGGTGGCAAGGGCGAATCCGGCGGTGATGGCGGAAATGTCTCTGTTGACAGCGAGGCTACTTCTATCACCACGGCAGGCGATCTCTCGCACGGAATCCAGGCCCAGAGTGTGGGTGGCGGCGGCGGCAACGGCGGCAGTGTCGTTAGCTACACCGCCGGATTCCAGTTCGCGGCCGGCCTCTCGTTAGGCGGCAATGCCGGTGATGGGGGTGATGGGGGCCAGGTAAATCTCACTAGCGCCAGCCAGATCACGACGCAAGGAGAGCATGCCCACGGCCTGTATGCCGAGAGCGTGGGCGGTGGTGGCGGTTCCGGAGGAAACGCCCTTGTCGAGACCCTGGCTATTGGTTTACCGAATCCAGTTGGTCTTCCCAGCATAAGCACCAGTATAAGCATGGGCGGCAGCGGCGGGGCCGGCGGCAGCGGCCAGGCCGTCACCGTCAGTAGCACGGGCGACATCGATACCTCTGCGTTGGGTTCCTACGGCATCCTGGCGCAAAGTGTGGGCGGCGGCGGCGGTTATGCGGGCAACAGTATGGCCGGTAACAAAGCTTTCAATAGCTATACGGCCACGATTGCAGTGGGCGGCAGCGGTGATATCGGCGGCAGCGGGGACGCCGTTCAGGTGACCAGCGGCGGCAATATCGCAACGCAAGGTGATTTCGCCTACGGGATCCTGGGCCAGAGTATCGGCGGAGGCGGGGGCGTCGCCGGCAACAGCAAGACACTCGTGACCGACATAGACATCCCGATCGGCTTAAGCCTGTCGGACTTCGTTCAGAGCCTGATTTCTCCGGATCTGAATTTCACCTTGTCGCTTGGGGGCCAGGCCGGCGGCGGCGGCGACGGTGGGGCTGTAGATATCATTAGCACCGGCCATATTGACACACAGGGCGAATTTGCTCATGGGATACTTGCGCAGAGCGTCGGCGGTGGCGGCGGGACCGGGGGGGACAGCACAAACGTTGATACCGAACTGATCCCCGATGTGTCGCTTCCTCTCGATTTTTTGAACGTTGGCGGCAAAGTCTTGTTAGGCGGCAGTGGCGGTGCGGGTGGACAAGGCGGCGTTGTCAACGTGGAGAGCCAGGGCAACATCAGCACCGAGGGCAATTTTGCCAATGGGATCCTGGCACAGAGCATCGGGGGTGGCGGGGGTGCGGGAGGATCTATCCACGACGATTTTTATGGTTTCACAAAACCGGAGTCATCTATGGAGCTGGGCATAGCTGTCGGCGGTAATGGCGGTGATGGCGGCGATGTCACTGTTGAAAACAGTGGGGACATCACCACGCACGGCGGATTCGCGCACGGGATACTCGCCCAGAGCATCGGGGGCGGTGGCGGATTTGGCGGTATCAGTGAAGATTTTGGCTGGAGCATTCTGCAGGGCTTCCTGTACAACGGCGTCTCCGCCCAGAACACAGGCTTCGGTGTAGGTTTCGCCGGCAGCGCCGGCGGCTTGGGTTCGGCCGGCGCGGTCGATGTTACCCATACAGGCAGCATCACGACGCTGGGCGATATGTCCCACGGCATCCTCGCACAAAGTGCGGCGGGCTCCGGTACGGCCGGTCCGGTTACTGTCACGCTTGCCAGCGACATTACGGTCAATGGCATGAATTCAGACGGCATCCACGCCCAGAGCGTCGGCATCGGCGGCAATGGTGACATCTCCATCAACATCGGTGGTGGCACGGTCCAGGGCGGCTCGGGTACCGGAGCCGGAGTGAATATCGACGGCGGAGCCAACAACACGCTCGCCAATGCCAGCAGTGTTCTTGCTCTCAGTGGCAAGGCCATTATGGCAGGCATTGGCAACGACATCGTCGAGAACTACGGCACCGTCACAGGCAACGTCGATCTCGGCACGGGCGCCAACGCCTTCAACAACAATCCGGGCGCAACGTTCAACTCGGGCGCGATCGTCAATTTGGGCGAGAGCAACGTACTGACCAACGCCGGAACGCTCTCGCCCGGCGGGTTGGGAACGGCTCTCCAGACCACTCTCATGGGCGACCTCGCCCAGTTGGAATCCGGTATCCTGGACATAGAGATCGGCGGATTTACGCCCGGCTCCTTCGATTTTATCGACGTCACAGGCACCGTCACCGGTGGTATGGCCGCCACAGGTACGCCCTTGTTGATGGGCGGCACTATCAACTTTTCCTTCCTCTCGGGCTACGATATTGCCGCCGAGATTGCCCTGGGACAGAGCATGACGTGCCAGTTCTTGAACGCCGGTTATCTCGACGGCTTCGCATCCACCCTGTCCTATGATTTTCTGGGTAGCCCCGGGGGCTTTCAGTACAGCGTCTTTCAACAAGACAACGGATTGTTCCTGCGAGCCACGAATTCGATTCCCGCGCCGGGTGCTCTTCTGCTCGGGTGCTTTGGCCTGGCCCTCGTTGGGTGGAGGGGCCGCAGGGCAAGACTTTAGACTGCGAAACACCCCTGAAAGGCGTCAGAGAATACAATTTCGGGCCGATGCAAATCGGGACGTGCTGCTGAGACCGACAGTATGGGAGCGTTCTGCCTGGCTCTTCATGGCATCGGACGTCCGGTAGTCGCTGTAGCAGAACTGCTGCCAGGAACCGTGACCTTTCAAGAGCATCACACTCATTTTCGCGGGGAAGTTCGCCGGGCTGGCAGGGGCAGTGGCGTGGTGGGCGCAAAAAATCACGGGCCGCGGCTATGACACCGCGGCCCGTCCTTCCAAGGTAAGGGGGGCTTCAGGTCAGTTTTGTTGGCGGCGTTTGCGGATCAGGGCCAGGCCGCCCAGGCCGAGCAACGCGATGGTTGCCGGTTCGGGCACGGACATGGCGCCGCTGAAACCGCCGCTGCCGCTGTAGCCGCCGTCGAGCATGTCGGCGAAGCTGTAGTAGCCCGGGCCGCTGCCGCCGGTCAGCGAAAGCTCAAAATCGAGCGAGGGTAATTTCAAGTTTTCCAGAATCGCCAGGGCCGCCGATCCCAGAGCGGCACCTTCGTGGGTAATGAAGATGTCGGTGACATCCACCTGGAATCCCGTGTACCCGCCGGCCACGGTCCCGATCGTGCCGAGATCGCCGAGGCCCAGCGTTCCGGTAAGGTAGGTCGCGCTGCCGTCGGTGCTCTTGATGGCGATCTCGGAGTCGCCCAGCGGCGTCAACGTGTACGGGGCGTCCGGAATGCCGCCGACCTGGAACGTCGGCAGATACACCTGGGCCCCGACCAGGGCGTCGTAGTTGCTGTCCAGGGCGGTGTCGATCACGATGCCCTGATCGAAACTGAGGACACCGGCGCCGTTGTAGGACCAATCGCCGGCCGTATCGGGCCCCGGACCGAATTCGACGACCGTCTGCGGCACAACGGTAAAGGCGAACACCGCCGACGGTACGAGTCCGACAACACATACAGCTAAAGTCAGTGACAATTTCATCTTCTCTCCTCCTGTGTCAGCGAATCGGCATTTTGTCTTGATCAGAACCATTTCGCGGGCAACGGTCAGGCGATGCAGTTACGCTGCGGCGCGTTTGCGCCCGGTCAAGCCCAGCACTCCGCCGAGTCCGAGCAGGATGAACGTCGCCGGCTCCGGCACGGCGACCAGGTAGTTCTGCTGTCCATCGTTAACGAAAGCGAGCAGGTCGGACTTCGGACCTGTCCCGGTAAGCTCGTGCAGCCATTTGTTGGCGGTGGCCGCGTCCAGGTCCGCGGCGGCAAAACCGCCCGCACCGGCCGTCCCGTCCAGGGTGACATCGTACCCCAGCGGCGACGTGGGCAGATCCTCGTAGACGATTTCCCACACCGCACATGCGAAGGCTTGCGCCTGGGCGTTCTGCTGGGCGGTGTACGATCCGCCGGCGGCCCAGGAACTGTCGTAGAAGCGAGCCCACAGCTCCCGCAGGTAATTGGCTCGGACGGTTCCTATCGTCTCTCCCGTGAAGCTGTTGTACACGTCGTCGGGCATGCCGACGGTATACGTGTAGGTGCTTTGCGGCGCCGGCTCGTGAAGCTCGATGCAAAAGCCGGGCAGCGAACCGTTGCGCCAGATGTCGCCGGCGCCCGTGCTGTCGGTCTTGTCGAGCATGTATACGCCGGCCGAAACCCAGGCGTCATCGTAGCCCGCGCCCCAGAACGTCGCGACGTCGTAGGCGCCGAAACCATCGTGAACGACGTCAACCGTGTTGGCCTGCGTCACGCCGACGGCAACCGGCAGCAGAGCCAGGACCGCAGCCGCACGAAGCAACTTTGTCGTTCTCTGCCTTGTCATAGTCACCACACCCCCAAGCGAACCTCGTGTCGACGCCCTGCGTCGCACGGATTTACTTACAGACTTTCCGTGTCGTCTATACGGGTTTCCGTACGTGCGAAGGGCCTGCCGAGGCGGTTTCCACCGGTACCCTTACCGTCAGCGGCGGAACGTTCCGGCGGCGCGGTTCGCGACCGGATTTCTACGCCGTGACGGGATAGGATGCACCGGTAGCACCAGTGATGGATGTCAGATCTGTCGGATTCCGACGGCTCTGCACCCCCCCAATTCGATGGCTTGCTACGAAACGCCCCCTACCATGAAGCCAAGCCCTACCCCAAAAATCAACTTCTTTTGAGTGCCGCGGAAATGAGAACTGCGAGCACCCCCCAATTCTGAATGAGTCGCCCTGAGGCGATCCATGTGGATTAGTGTAGCCGATTGCCGAGGAAATGTCAAGGGAATTCGGCGCCGTCGGGGATGTGGAAGGGCCACTCCGCAAAAGCGGCGTTTGTCTGAGCCCGACCGTAACGATTATCGGTCAACTGTCCCGTCGGGCAGGAACGCACGCGAAAAAAATCTCCACCGACGCTGCGGGGCAACCCGGGCGGACCGAACAACCCACGACGGAACGCTCCGCAAAATTCGCCTGACACAGGCGCCGGCGTGACATCTGGATCAACGTCACTGGATTCGTTCGGCAACCGTAGACTCGTTGACGGGCGAAGAGACCGCTCGGTCAGCAAGAATCTCCGACAGCAAAACGGACTTTGCTCCCGTTGCCCGGTCTCTGTGGACCAGGACATGCGTGAGCCCGCACCGCGCGTGCCAAAACACCAAATTCAACCGCCCGGGCAAGCATTACGACCCGTTGTGGAAAACCTGTTGATAATCCACTGTGAGAACGTGCGTCGCCCGGGCCGAAAGCACCGAATGGACGAAGCCCAGAGCGTTGAAAACGAGCCATCCCCGCGTTCGCGTAGGTCACCAACTCGCGACAACGCCATAAAGCTATACAGCATAAAGCTTTACAGAAAGACCGGCATTGCGCATCGCAAGTAAACATAGAGCAACTGACCGGCCGCCATCCATAACTATCCAAACGCCCCATTTTTTCGATCTCCCCTTCGCCAATCGACTATGTGGTGGATAATTCGTTCAAAAGTCGATTCAGAACGCCATTTCACGCGTTGGGTGCGGGTCTGGAGGTCTCCTGGGCCGGCATCTGCCGAGGCACGGCGGCCGGGCAGCCAAATTCATAGTGGCTGCGTCTCGTTGCGTCGAGTATAATGCCCCATCGTCGTCCGGGAGCACCTGTTTGGAGCCACCTACGTGTACGGCACAAAACGCACAGTCTTGCTCATCGCCGCTGCGCTGGCATCTTTCTGGACGGGCTGCGGGCGGCCTACGCTGGCACCGCTGACTCCGAGGGCCCGCCCGGCAAGGAGCAACGCCGCTCGGACCAAGCCCTCCTGGGGCCCCGAAACCGAAGGGCTGCAATGCCGCCTGCGCCCCACGAAACGCCTCTGGCCTCCTAACGAAGTCCCCTCTTTCAAGGTCGATTTGCGTCATCGCGGCGAGCGTATCTTTGCGCTGGCAGCCTCGGCGTCACTGCCGCTGGATCGCGTCGTCGTGGACGGCCGGGAATATCCCGCCCCGAGACCGCTCTCGATCGAAGGGCGGATTTCGCCGTTGACGCCGGGCATGGAGCTCACAAACCAGCCGATCAGCCTGCCCCGAAGCGTGTATGCCTCGCTGGGTTCCGGCCCTCACACGATTCAGATCGTCTTTGCCTTCGAGGACGTTGAGGTTGTGAGCCACCGCGTGGCGATTGAGGTCGCTGGCGCTCCGTAGCGGACGGAGCCCGCGCCGCGGAATGCTCAGGGCGCTTTCTCCACCTCGACGCCGGCAATCGCCAGTTCCATCGGCCCTCCGGTGATCGCAAGACGAAAATCGGCGCCGTTGCACCGGTTCATGAAGCGGCAGTCGGGCAAGACAAACTCCGCCTCCTTCCATTGGCCGGAACCCAAGAGGCCCACGCTTCCGCCCATGCGAAAGGCCCCATCGAGCGGCCCTTCGTCCACCGTGCTGTCGTACTCCACCGCGAAAGCCGAGCAGCCGGCGTCGCGATACCTCACGCCAACGACGACCGGGCGGTCCAAAAGCCCGTAGGCGAAGGCGTCATCGATGTTGAAGTACAGATAACGCGAGAGTTGCGAATGCGGATTCTCCGCCGAGACCGCCGCCGTTTCGCCATCGATGGTTTGCAATTCCCAGACCCCGTCGCCGCCGCTGGGCCGCAGGGTCAATCCGCACGGCTCGGCCGCCTGCCACGCAACACGGTCGGCGTTGACGTATCCCGACGCAAAACGCACATGCGTCCGTCCGTGCCACATATCCGCAAACAACCGGGTCAGAACGATGTAGCTGCGCCCGTACTCGCACGAATGCGCCACGTCGGTGCCCTCGTGCCATTCGTTCCAGGTCTCGACGTGCACCATCCAGGGCCGCCGCTCGGGATCGAGCTGCAAGACCTTGCTCCAGCGGTCGATGTAGGTCTGGCCGTCCTTGCGCTCGACGATAAGAGGCTGCCGGCCCGGAACGGCGCTGTGGTCGTAGCCGGGCCCGAGAGCGATGGTCTCCTTGAAAATCAGCGGCCCATTCACCGCCCCGCCCCACGAATACGTGGCGTCGGCCTGCCCCTTCCAATCCGCGGCCTTGACGATGAACGGCTCGACGCCGAAATCCTTCTTGAACCGGCTCTTGGTGTACTCGAACTGCTGCGGCGGGTCCTGCTCTTTGGCGAAGTGGGCCGAATAAAGAAAGACAATGGGTTTTCCGTCGATGCGGGCCCACTTGGCCGGCGGGATCAGGCTGAAGAAATCGCGAATCGCGGTGTAGAACCACTCCTTGCCGAAATCGGTCGTCAGGTCCACGTGGTAGCTGCCCCCGCCCGGGTTGAAACTGTTGTACCGCAGGATCGATGTATCGTAGAACAGCCCGATCGCCGGCGGCTCGGCTCCCTGCGCCTGCAGGGTCGTATGCGCCTCGACCAGAGCCGGCAGGCCGACGAAGCTCCATCCGTCGTAGTCGCCGGGAACGCCCCAATACACGGGCATGAGAAAATCCACCCCCGCCTCAATCATGTCCCCAAGCTGCGTCTGGTGCCACGCCGCGCTCTTGTAGCTGATGCCCTCCATGTCGGCCGGATGCGTCGTCAGGGCATCGGAACCGTCGCCGTCGGTGATATGGCTGCCGCTCTCGACGTCGTACCAGTAGAAGTACGTCGTCCCTACCAGGGCCTCGCCCCTTTCGAACGAAGCCGCTCCTTCATGCTCGGCCGCTCGCAACCCGAAGAACTCTCCCGGCGGGCGCGCCGGAAGATCCCGCGACTGCCCAGCCACCATCCCGCAAAAAACAACCGACAAAACAACGATACTTTTCTTCATAATCCCCTTCCTGCTTCTCGTTCGCATCGTTTTCATTTCTCTACGACTTCCATTTCTGTACCTCCCGGCATCCTCGGTCGCCGCAAGCATTCTTCGCACACCTTTCCTCGACGATCCGGGCTCGATCGAAGCCTTCACGACCATAGCGTAGCACACAACCCCAGCCCGCACAATCCCGACGGATGCGGACCTGCTCGCAGATGCACAAGACCGCGCGTAGACGCGAACCCGATTTGTCAAGTGTCAAGATCCGGCCCCTTCCGTTTCCGGCCCCTTCCGTTTCAAGACACCGGTTGCGCCGTGGGGGAAAATACGTATTTCTACGTATTGACCGGGCCGGCATTTGTGCCAGGCTTTATAGGAAAACCATCGGAAAAACAAATTGGAGGGCAGGTCCGTGAATGAGTTGCTTCTAACGCTATTTGCGACGCTTCTGCTGTTATTGGGCCTCCATTCAGACTAAGCAGGCGGCCGCCGGTCCCAATATCCAGGGTTTCTGCCGCGGGCCGGTCATGAGAGCAGCAGGAACAATTCGCCAATTTGCTTGCTTTTCCTGTTCCAAAAATATAGAATATAAGAGAAGGATGCGGAAGTAACGCTATGGAGATGACGGGGTTGCAGGGCAAATGCTTTGCAGCCAAAACAGCGGATGATGAAGAGATTCTCATGATTGCGCAGTGGCAACGGGCAATCGGCGGACGTCGCACACACACGCGTCAGTTGCGGATGACTCTGCCTCCGTGGCTTTGTGCGCTGCTTCTCTGCGCCGTTGCTCGGGGCTCTTCCGTCGTTTCCTGGGGCAACCCCCTCGACCGGCCGGCAGCCGGCGTACCGGCGCGCCAATACGTTTGCCTCTGCGCCGGAGCCTACCACAACCTGGCGCTCACGTCGAACGGTCGGCTTGTCGCCTGGGGCGAATGGGTGAACGGCCAGTGCAATGCGCCTCGCGACAGCGGCTTCACCGCCATTGCCGCCGGATACTATCACAATCTGGCGTTGCGCTCGGACGGAACCATTGCCGCCTGGGGCAAGAATTGGCGCGGGCAATGCAACGTCCCCCTGGGCGAGCGTTTTCAAGCTATTGCGGCCGGGAACTGGCACAGCCTGGCGATCCGAACCGACGGCTCGCTGGCCGCCTGGGGCTGGAACGAACAGGGCCAGTGCGACCCGCCTCCGGGCAACGATTACCAGGCCATCTGCGCCGGTCACAGTCACAGCCTGGCCCTGAAGAACGACGGAGCCCTTGTTGCCTGGGGCAGCAACGGGGACAACCAGGGCGAGGTGCCCCAAGGCAATGATTTCGTCGCCATCGCCGCCGGCTCGCTCCACAGCCTGGCCCTGCGCGAGGACGGCTCGCTGATCGCCTGGGGACGCAACGACTACGGTCAATGCGATGTGCCGTCGGGCAATGACTTCGTCGGTATCACGGCAAGCGGTTTTCACAGCGCCGCTCTGCGGTCGGACGGCACCGTCGCGGCGTGGGGCTGGGACCGATACGGCCAGTGCGACGTCCCAGAGGATGCCGACTTCAACAAGATCGCCGCCGGCGGCTTTCACTGCCTGGCAACGAGACTGCACCTGGTGGCGAACCATCAGGAAAAGCCGAACGAGACCGAGCCCGAAGACGTCGCTGCCACCGATGTGCCTGTCGAGGTCACGGTCCGTCCGGAGGAGACAGCAAAAGTCCTTCCCGAAAGCGATGAGCCCGCGCCGCCGGACGACCACTCCGTGTCCGATGCGCAGCCCAATCCCAATCCGGCCCCCGCGCCCGAACCCGACCCGCCGGTCGCCAACAGTCCCGCAACCGGCGACCACGCCGATACAGCCGTCGTGACACCGACGCCGCCCGCTGCTGCGGCCGTCTCGGCAGAGAAAGACACTCCTTCCACCGAAACGAATCAGGAACCGCCGGCAGTGGTATCCACACAACTGGCCCGGAGGATTCCTCCCCTGTCTGCGATTCAACGAGACGAACCCGTTGCGAATGCCGCCCAGATCCAGCCCGAACGCCCTGCGATCGCGCCGCTGGAGGCCGGTCCCGACGAGAAGAAGCCCAACGACGTGAACCGACTCTATCAGATCGTTGTAGGGATTGTAGCCGCCGGCCTGATTCTTCCCGCCGTCATCCTCTTCGTCCGCCGAAGGCACCTGCTCGCGAGGCTCTTCGATCTGCGAGCCTGGGATCGGATCGACCCGCGCCGGCACTATTATTGACCGAGTCGACCACCCCGCCAACGAAAGATCTGTTGTACGGCGCGACCCGGACCTCATGAATCCCGCCTCTACCAGAGCATCTTGTGTTGGATGAGTCTTTCTGTTAGCATCCTGGTCGTGGTCCGGACGGGAATGGACGGGCCATTGCGTGAGGAACTCGCCAGGAGTCGATTCGTTCGGCGTCGCCGTGGCGGCCCGGACGTGGAAAGGGGAGAACCCAATGGTCGCAGGCACACAAAAAACCAGGGCCCATCTCAGTTGCCTCGCAATGTTCCTATGGCTGCTCACGGCGTGGGGGACCGTTCACGCCGGCGCGGGACCCTATCACAACTACAAGTCGCTGCGAAGCCGCTTGGCGAGCCTGGCGCGGCGCGAGCCCAATCTCGTCCACCTGGACACGTTGGCGCGGTCCCGGGAAGGACGTAAGATCTGGATTGCCGAGCTCGGCCGAGGCGATAACGAAACACGCGGCACGCGCCCGGCAATGCTCGTGGTAGCCGGTATCGAGGGCGACGATCTGATCGGATCGTGTGTTACCACGTCCTGGATCGAAAGCCTGATCGAGAGCTACGAGCAGGACAACGATGTCACCAACCTGCTGAATACAACGACCCTCTACGCTATCCCCCGCCTCAATCCGGACGCAGCGGAGAGCTTCTTCGCCTCGGTGCAGGTGGAAAGGACCGTCACCGTCCGGCCCTTCGACGACGACCACGACGCCCTGACCGACGAGGACGGGCCCGAGGACCTCAACGGCGACGGGCTTGTCACCTGGATGCGCGTTCGGGACCCGCGCGGCCAATACGCTCTCGATCCCGACGACGAGCGACTGCTCGTGGAGGCCGATCCCGCCGAAGGGCAAGCGGGCGTCTGGCGTTATCTGCCCGAAGGCATCGATAGCGACCACGACGGCAAATGGAACGAAGACGCCCCCGGCGGCGTCAATCTCAACCGCAATTTCCCCTGCCAGTACGCCTACTTTGCCTCCGACGCCGGCCTTCATGCCGTCAGCGAAAACGAAACGCGGGCCCTGGCCGACTTCGTCGTGGACCATCCGAACATCGGTATCGTGCTGACCTACGGGGCCGCCGACAATCTTCTCAAATGCCCAGAAGGCGGCGAGCCACCCGGAAGGCGCAAGCCGTTGACGGTGATAGACGAGGAGGATGTGGATTACTATCGCGCCGCCGGCGAGCTTTTCCGCGAGACGTTCGGGCTGGACAAGGAGTTGGAGGGACAGACATTTCCCGGGACATTTAGCGACTGGATGTACTTCCATCGAGGCCGGTTCTCCGTAGCGACCCGCCCCTGGAATCTCGACGTCGAGATCGAGCTGGCCGCAGACGACGAGGACCAAGAGACGGCCGAGCCCAACGAAACGAGCGACCAGGACACTGCCGGAGAGGAATCGAACGAGAAAGATGAAGACGAAAGAAATGAAGAACTGCGGCAACGACTGGCGTGGTTCGACGCCCATCGCCCTGATGCCTTCCTCGCGTGGCAGCCTTTCGAGCATCCCGATTTTCCGGGCCGGAAAGTGGAAATCGGAGGCTACCGGCCCTTCGCGTTGACGAATCCGCCGCGGGACAGGGTCGCCGACGTCGTCGCTCGCCAGAGCGAGTTCCTTACGGCACTGGCGCAGAAGCTGCCCCGCATCGGCCTGGCAGGGACCGAGGTCAAGCACCTGGGCAATTCCGTCTTTGCAGTGACGCTCTCCGTCGAGAACAAGGGATTCCTGCCGACGGTGCTCTCCCACGGCGTGCGCACCGGCGCAATTCACCCGACGCGCGTCACGCTGGGCATCCACGACGACCGCATCCTCTCGGGCCGGCGGATCACGTACCTGCCCCCGATTGCGGGCAGCGGCACAACGACCCGCACGCGGTACGTCCTTCACGTACCCGACGCCCGCGAAGTCGAGTTCACCGTCGTCTCGGCGCTGGCCGGCCAATTCAACGGCACGATCGAACTGTCGAAGGAGCAGTGACATGCACACCTTCAATCCATGCGATACGAGTCACACCACCAGGAAAACAGCCCGAGTTTGTGCGATGCACCTGCTTGCCGGGGCGATCCTTTTCGCAGCGGTCGCAACCATCGCCGGCGCGCCGCCGAAGCGCGGGCCGAAGTCGCTCAATCCGGCGGACCACTCGTACCCCGCCTTAGGCGCTTCGCACGCCAGAAAGGTCGAGGTCGCCTGGAACCGGTTCTACGATCACGTCGGCCTCAGCGCCATCCTCGCGCAACTCAACGAGGCGTTCCCGGACCTGACGCGACTCTATTCCATCGGCGCCTCCACCGAAGGCCGGGACCTCTGGTGCCTGGAAGTGACGGCCCGCAACGTCGGGACGCCCAAGCGAAAGCCCGGCATGTACATGCACGGCAATATCCACGGCAACGAGGTGCAGGCCGCCGAAACCGTGGCCTACACCGCCTGGTATCTCTGCCATCAGTACGGCCGCCTCAAAAAGGTCACCACCCTGCTGGACGAAAGTGTCTTCTACCTCGTGCCGACGATCAACCCGGACGGCCGCGACCAGTGGTTCCAGGACGCCGAGGGCATTTCGTCGCGCACGGGCCTGGACCCCAGAGACGACGACCGGGACGGGCTGGTGGACGAGGACAACTACGACGATCTCAACGGCGACGGCGTCATCACCATGATGCGCATCAAGGACCCGTACGCATCGCGGTGGGGCCGGCACAAGCCGCACCCCGACTATCCCAATGACGTCACCGTGCGGACGCCGCCGGACGAGTTGGGCGAGTATTGCCTGCTGGGCTACGAAGGCATCGACAACGACGGCGACGGGCAGATCAACGAGGACGGGCCCGGCCGCTACGACCTCAACCGCAACTGGGGATACGACTGGCAACCCGACTACGTGCAGCGAGGCGCCCACGACTATCCCTTCTCGCAGCCGGAAACGCGAGCGATCGCGCAGTTCGTCCTGGACCATCCCAACATCGCCGCCGCCCAGACCTACCACAACGCCGGCGGCATGATCCTCCTGAGTCCCGGCCGCGAGGGCGGCGCGATGCACAACCGCGACGAGGAAATTCTCCGCCTCATGGCCGAGCAGGGCGAGAAGATCCTGCCCTTCTACCGGACCCTGACCGTGTGGAAGGATCTGTACACCGTCTGGGGCAGCGAGCACGACTGGCTCTACGGCGGGCGCGGCATTCTCACGTTCACCAACGAATTATGGACGTCACGAAATCTGTATAAGACGGGCAACCGCACCTCGGACGAACAAGAGGCCGAGTTCATCGACTACGTCCTCCTGGGCGACGGCTTCGTCCCCTGGCAGGAATACGACCATCCCACCTACGGAAAGATCGAGATCGGCGGCCGCAAGAAGGAATGGGGCCGGGTTCCGCCGTCGTTTCTGCTCGAAGAGGAGCTGCACCGCAACATGGCGTTCGCGCTGTACCACGCCGGTATGATGCCCCGACTCTCGATCAGCGACGTGCGGATCGAGAAGCTCGGCGCGCGCCTGTTCAAGGTCTGGGTGACGGTGCGCAACGACCGGATCATCCCCACGCGCAGCGCCCACGACGTCGCCAACCACATCAACCGCCCGGACGTCATCTCCCTGGCCGGCAATGACGTCAAGGTGCTCTCGGGCGGCTACGTAACGGACCGGTTCTTCCGGCGCGTCGAGGCCGTCGAACACCGGCCGGACCGACTGATGCTCGATACCATCGCCGGGATGGACGAGACGCGCGTCCAGTTCGTCGTCAGCGGTCGCGGTGCCTTCACCGTCACGGTGGACTCGCCCAAAGGCGGTCTGCTCCACGCGGAAGGAACGTTGCCCTAACGAGCGCCGGCCTCCTCGGTCGGATGGAGCCACACGCGTCCGCGTGCCGGGATGCGAAAATGCAACACGGTGGCATCTCGCGATTCGCCCGGGCGGAATGCGATGGTCCGGCCTGAAAAACGGTCGGTGAATCGCAGGCGCTTGCCGGAGGCAAGCGACACGGTGATGGTGACGTCTGCGTCCGCGTCGTTAAAATTCTGCACCACGCAGCCAACCTGCCCGGCATCGGCGAACGGATGATAGGTCACGCCGGCGGGCCCCGCGAAGATCGGCGTCTCCGCACTGCGAAACGCCGCCCGCAACGCCGACAGCGCCGTCCCCTGCATCGAGAGCAGACCCAGCGGCCGGGGACACAGCAGCACCTCGCCCACCGCGTCGAAATCCGCCTGGCTGTACGTATGCGTATTGAGTAGCGAAACGCGCTTCGCAACCTTCGCGACCGTACGCAGCAACGTCAATTCCTTGCCGTCGGCACTGCATATCACATCGCCGCTTCGGGCCTCGATGGAGGCCTCCAGATCGATCATCGCGCGCACCGGCGAGCCCGAGTCGGATACCTTCAGCGCCGCCCGAAGCGGGCTCGACGTCAGTTGCGAATCGACGCCCAGCATGCGGGCGAGCCTCCCAGCGTTGGGCAACGCGAGAAGAAGGTTCGTCGTGACAACCGCGCTCGTGCCGCTCGCCCAAGCGCGTTTCATGCGCGCCGGGAGATCGGGGTCAGTCGCCGCCTGGGCCGGGAGGAAGACCAACGGCGCATCGTCGGGAAACTCGTGCACCGCAACCAGCGGAATACCCAACATGCCGAGGAAATCCATGAGGTACATATCGCCGGCGGGATCGCTGTTGGGCGGTTTGTACGCCGGAACGCCCACCACCGGATGCTTCCGAACGAAAGCGGCCAGGTCGGCGAGCCGGTCGAACTGCGCCGCGACCTTTGCATGATCGGGATGACCTGCCATCACGTTGCCCAGGTTGAAGAACACCAGCTCCGGCGCCCCGGCCAGAACGCTGGTATACGCCTGGTCGAGAAAATCGTGCTCGCTACAGTCGCCGTGATCGAACCAGGCGCCGCCGATCTTGTCGCCCGCGATGTCGGCCAGCCAGCGATAGTTGACGAACCCCTCGTAGGGCTGGACGAACCCGAACCGCTGCGTGTCGCGACCCCGCGTCTCGGTGCCCACCCAGACCCGATCGAAGATGCGCGGAAACGTCTCGGTGTCGTAGCCGAACAGATGGAACCGGTCGTACCACTGGGGGTACTTGACGATCATGGTGATATTGGGATTGAGTTCTTTGGCCGGCCCGACGAAGATCGACTGCGCCAGCTCGGTCAGCAGCTCCCGGCGGTACTGTCCCCAGGAGCGGCTGCCTCTGGCACGCTTCGATTCGGCGCTGACGTCGCCGGTGCAGAGAAAGTCATCGACGATGAACGTATCGAAGATCGGCGCGGCCATGCGCATGATCCGCTCCAGATCACGCTGCGTCTTTGCGCTTTGCCAGTTGAACCAGCCCAGCGGCCCCTGCTGCCGCACGCCGACGTCCCCGCCCGGCACAGTGGCGATCCCGCCGGCCACCGCGATGTCGCGCTGCGCGAGCCAGTCGCGCACGAAGACGAGACGCTCGGGCGAAACCACGTGCCCGCCGCGATAGACCTCCAGGTACAGCTTCGTAATCCCCATCCGCGCGATGACGTCCCACGCCCGCGCCCGAAAGTCCGCGTCGGTAGCCATCTGCTCGACCTGTCGCGACGTCGCATAGCACCCGAACCGAAGATCGTCCACCCACCCCCGCGCCTTCTCCAGCAACGTCAAAGGTTCGCCCCCGGCCCCGGCCGCCGCCAGCCATCCGGCCACGATTGCATACGTCACCAGCCGCCTGCACATAACCGTATCCTCCCAGAACGCCCCCATAATCACAACTCCGCCCGATCCAGCACTTTATAAGTCGTGCGACTATAGATTGCTTCGCTCCGCTCGCAATGACACAAAAAGACTCGTACAGGTCATTGCGAGGAGTCCCGGCGCGCCGGGGAAGCAATCTCCTCCCTACTTGACATCGCGATCTTCTCCGGGGAACCAGCCCGTCAGGAACTCCTCGACCGTTCCGTCGTAGACGGCTTGAGCGAGGAATTCTTTGCCTTGCTGGTTGCCCCACGAGTAGTTGATGACGACCCGGCCGTCATACTGGCAGAAATCGATGTCGGAATTGTTGATGTTCCGGGCCTCGGCGATGCGCCGACGCTGCTCGGCCGTGAGTTTCTCGTTGGCGATCTGCTTGTCCTCGGGTGAGGCCTTCAGCACAGGGTTCAGCGGGCTGGGCGCCCAGTGGATCAGGTCCCTGGACCGCACGACGCGCATCTCGTAGCCGTCGTGGGCCTCGAGATAGAAATCATAGAAGTAGCCATCCAGATAGCGCAGGCAGTGCGGCGCCGAGTAGCGGTCTTTGGCGTACACACATTCGGGCCCGGTCAGCTTCCACGTTCGCAGGTCCTTCGAGGTGGCGAACCGCGCGGTAAAGGCCGTGCCCGCCTGCTCTTTGGGCTTGTGGATCTCGAACATCATGACGTACCGGTCGGCCGCCTTGCAGATCGACGTGTTGCAGATGCCAAACCCGTCCAGATCCAGGGCGGTCCAGTTTTGCCAGTGCTTGAGATCCTTCGAGGCGAACATCTCGACCCGCTGGCCCGTCCAGCCCTGCTCCGTGCTCGTGCCGGTGACGTAGACCGTGTCGCCGTCGACGAACGCGCTGGAAAAGACGCAGCCCCGCGCCAACGGCGCCGTCGGCTCGCCCGTGGCGACATCGACCAGGCGGGAGTAGTTCTCGCCGAGCTTGTTGCCCTCGTAGCTGGTGCGCACCCACTCGCAGCGATAGAGCTTGCCGCGGAACACCACCGGCGTGGCCTCCACCAGATCGCAGTCGATCGTCCCGAGTTTGCGAATCAGAGGCCGCCCCTGCGAATCCATCGGTACGGCCGCTGCGCCGCCGGCCAGAATCACCAGAAGCAACGCCACCACGCCTGGTCCGTATGCTCTTGCCATCCGTCACGTCTCCCATTGCCATCGTAAGAAACGAGCAGGCGCCGCCCACGTGAGCGTCCCCTCGCATACGCTACCGCACGCTCCCTCCGCAAGCAAGGCCGGAGACCTTCAATTCCCGCGCAACAGCTCCGCCATAGCCCGACCCAGGACATTGCCGACTTCCATGTACGTTTCGGCATTGTGGTTGTAGTGATACCCCGCGCCGCTTGGGGAAACGCTCTTGTCTCGCCAAAAACTCCGGGCTTCCACGGCTCTGACGTTGCCGGCAAACTCCGGATATTTGCCCTTTTCACCGCTGACGGCAAGCTGAGCATTGGCGACCGTCAATCCAGGCCCCTTCAAATCCCATCCGCCAAACGCGATGGTGGCCAGCACGAACTTTGCATTCGGCGCGTTGAAATCCTTGCGAAGGGTCTTGATCAGGTGCACGAGGTTCTGCTCGTAACGGCCGGCATGCGCGGGATTCTGGTCCTTGTGGCCCTGCCACCAGACGAATCCGGCGACCTCGTAACTCTTGGCGCCGGGATAATACTCGCCGATGTTCTCCAGGACCTTCCTGGCATTACCGATATCATCGTCGTACTGCTTGCCGGCATACCAGTTGATCGGTTTCGGCTCGGTGCCTTTCTCCCAGGACAGGGGGGATTCCTTGTAGCCGGCGTAGATCTTGCCCTCGAACTCAAACTGCTTGCTTCCGGGGGGAAGAAGGTCCCAGCCGAGGCTTCGGTTGCCGATGCAGGATTTGAGCAGGAGCACCGGCTCGTCGAGCACATGACCGATGATGTGGCCGAACTGCAGTTCGACGCCGATGTGCGGGCCGTTGACCGTGAGCCATTCATTGCGCAGCGTCGACATTTTGTCGTTTCTGTGCATGACCTGCACGTATCTGACGTCTTTTCTTTGCGTCCAGTTGCCCTGATCGTCGACGAGATGCGGATACCTGCCCTTTTCCCCGGTCAAGTATTGCAGCGTTCCGTTCTTGTCCTCGGGCCCAACCCTGCCGAAGCCCAGCATGTTCGATTGTCCCAGCAGGATGAACACCTTCACCGGTTTGCTCAGGTCGGCCGGCTTGCCGTCCGGGTCGCCCAGCCGGTCGGCGGTTTCCGCCGCAACAGCCGGAAGGACCAGCATCAACAGCGCGAGGACGACAAGCGAAAATATGGTTCTGTACTGGCGATTCTTCATCATCTCGGTTTGCCTTTCTTTTGCATAAAGTGATGTGGCTTTCATGAGAAGCGACACAACAGCGTCGCTTCCAGGGCACGATCCACGGTTACTGTTTCAAACGCGATTCAAATATGCGGCGTTCCTTCTCTGCAAGGGTCTTTGTCGTCTCAAGGTTCTGCCGTCTCGATCTGCGGTTGGCATCGAAGGCAGGGTTCATCTTGGGCATTTCCGCCTTCATTTCCCGCAACAACGTATCGAGGCGGTCGGTCAGCTTGTTTCGCATCTCCACGTTGGTCTCTGCCACGTTGTTCTGCTCCTGCGGATCGGCTGTGAGGTTATAGAGCAGACAGGCGCCCCGCTCGTCATTGTAGAACCGTATCAGTTTCCAGTTGTCCTCAATGAGCGAGGAAAACGGCCCGGTCGCGTGCGTGTAGTGGGGGAAATGAAAGACGATGGGGCGTCGCTTCAACGTCGCGCCCTGTGTCAGCAAAGGCATCAGATTCAGTCCGTCGACATGCTGCTCCGCGCGCGGAGGCAAACCGGCGGCTCCCAGCATCGTGGGGTAGATATCCATGCCGATGACGCGTTGCTCTGAAGTCCCCGGCCTGATCTTCCCCGGCCACCTCACGATAAATGGAACCTTCATGCCTGCCTCAAACGGAAAGCTCTTGCCTCCCATAAGGGGATAGTTTGAGGTGTTGTTCGGCGTGAGCCCTCCGTTATCCGACGTAAATATCACCAGGGTATTCCGCTCAAGTCCCAGTTCCCTGATGGTTCGCAGCAAACGACCGACGCTGTCATCGACGGATTCGACCATAGCCGCGTATCCGGGATTGTCCTGATCTGTCGTCGGCTTGTTCTTGTAACGTGCCAGTTTCTCGGGTTTGGGCTGAATGGGATTGTGAACCAGGTAATGGGATAGAACCGCCAGCCAGGGTTTGTCTTTGTTCTGCGTGATGAAGTTCACACATTCGGCGGTCAGCACATCGGCCACGTAGGCCTCCTTGTCGCTCCCGTCCAAGTTGGCGCCGTACTTGTGAAAAGTTTTCATCCAGTGCCCGGAGCGGCTTGTCGGTGCGGCTTCCGTTCGATATCCTTTGGCCACATCGAATCCGCGCTCCTCGGGGTAGTAGTTCGGGCATTCGCCGATGTGCCATTTTCCGAAGAAGGCAGTCCTGTACCCGCCGTCGGCAAGGGCTTCGGACAGAATGATCTCCCTCTTCGGCAAAACATGGCGATGGCGCGCTTCGAAATACTGGTCTCTGTCTCCGCGATACTTGCTCCTGTCGTGCAGGCGGTCGTCCGGCCCCGCCAGGCCGCTGAAGACCGTTGTCAGTTGCGTCCGTGCCGGATACTTCCCGGAGAAAATCGCGCCCCGGGATGGAGTGCAAACGGGAGCCGCCGAATAGGCGTTCAGGAAGCGCATTGCCTCCGACGCCAGTTGATCAATATGCGGCGTGTCATAATAGGTGCTCCCGGCACAACCGATGTCCTTCCATCCCATGTCATCGATGAGAATGAACAGAATATTGGGTCTCTCAGTTTTCGCCGTTCGACGAACCGCCCGGGTCATGCCCCCGGTGAAAGCTCCGCAACCGACCAGGCTCGCGAGTTTTAGAAATCGTCTTCGATTCATTTGGTACTCTCTTTCAATCCTCTTTCTCATTATGACGGATATGATTGTCCGGCCCCCCGGCCCTACTTTACCCGGACATTCGCTTTGCGTAGATGTAATACGCTCCCCGTTTGCCGCCCGTCGCGTCGATCAGCCACGCGCGAACGTTTACCGGGCCCGCCTGCAATTTCACCTCAAATGTCGCCTTCGCATCGCTCGGGCCTATCATCTTCTCCGCCCTCGTTGGGCCGACCACCAATTGGACTCTCTGGGCGGGGATGGCCTTGCCCTCTCCCGGCCGGACGGGCCGGCCTTGTGAATCGATATCGCTATTCTCCGCCGCCGGCAGCGAGGCGTTGATCGGATGATCCAACTCTTTCGGCCACCGTCGCACATCGAATCGATAACGACCGTCGCCAGCTATTTCAACGGGCCAGAAACCGCTGTTGTCTGACGCCGAACGGATATGACTCTGGTCCCACGTCTGAGGGCCGGCCTTGTCCCGAATCCACCCATCGGGAGCCAGCCACGTCTCCTCCTCGGATCCAAATCCAATGATGGGACGAGGGTAAGGATACGAGGCCATATCGAGTTCAACCCAGTGCCGCTCGTACCGTCGCTTCAGTTCGGCAACCACCTCAGGATGCTCATCGGCGACGTTTTGTTTCTGGCCGGGATCGGTCTTGATGTCGTAGAGTTGCTCGCCGTTGATCAGCCGCCATTTCTCCGTCATCACGAGCGCGTTCTTTCCCTTGACGGGTTTTTCCATAACGTTCTGCACGTGCATGAAGACCGTTCGGTCCGGCCAGTCGGCGTTGACGTCTTTCATCAATGGCACCAGGCTTGTCCCGTCGAATTTGAGATGGCCGCGAGCCGGAGTCTCGAGCGAACACAATTCGATCAGCGTCGGCAGCAGATCGAAATGACTGGCGAGACGACCGATATCCACCCCGCTATTGATCCCACCCGCCGGCCAGTGAACGAAACACGGCACGCGGTGGCCGCCTTCGTAAACGGAGCCTTTCTTGCCGCGCATGCCCGCATTGAACACCTTGTCTCCGCCTGAAGTGCCGTTGTCGGTCAGGTAAATGATAATCGTGTTTTCGTCCAATTTCCTCTCGGCAAGAAACTCTCGCAATCGACCCAGATTGTAATCGAAGCGAGATATCGTGGCGTAGAAATCCACCGTCCGAGCGGGCAACGTCCCTTCACGTTCGTACGGTCGCCTCCATGCCCCTGGCACATTCCACGGACTGTGCGGCACATTGGTTGCCAGATACACGAAAAAGGGCTTGCCCTTCGTTTGTGTAATGAACTTCATCGCTTCATCGAAGTAGATGTCCGTGCAGAAGCCGGAGAACTTTTCCCACTTGCCGTTGCGCCAGTAGGTATCGTTCATTTTGTCGTTACCCCAATAGTCACTTGAGGTCCCGGTTCCTCCGTCTCCGTGTCCTACCCATCGATCGAAACCACGGTCGATCGGGCGATAGGGATAATTGCGGCCCAAATGCCATTTCCCGAAATGTCCCGTCCGGTAGCCTGTAGCCTTGAAGAACTCGGCCATGGTTGTTTCGTCGCGATTCAAATGATTGCGGCTGTACACGGTGGTGCGGACGTGGGTTCGGTCGGACATACGACCGGTGAGCAGGGAAGCGCGAGTGGGAGAGCAGAACGCATTGACGTGGAAGTTAGTGAATCGCACGCTTTCCAGGTGGAGGGCATCGAGGTTTGGGGTCTTTATGATGGGATTGCCGTGGCAACCCAGGTCGCCGTAGCCCTGATCATCCGTCATGATTAGAACAACATTCGGTTGATCGGCCTTGGGGGCGAGACGACCTGCCTGCCTCATGCATCCCGAGAGAAAGCCGCAACCAGCCAGACCTGCAAGCTTCAAAAAGCGGCGTCGATCCATAGTCGAGTACCTCCAACAAGTGACCGGCTCAAGGAAACCCACGCTATCCGGCGTTTCTATCGATCCAACAGCGTCCCGATTTCGGCCAGCGTCTTGCGACTTGACTCCACGATATTCCCGCTGCGATCCGGACCGACGTTGAGCAGAAAGTTGGAATTCCTGCTGTGCGCCTTGGCCATATTGCTCATGACACCCTTTGCACTTCCAGCGCGGGCTCCCTCGTTCCAGAACCATCCCTGTTCGAGCTTCCAGCAGGTTTCCCCGGGAGCGCTGTTTGTCTCGGGAAAGTGCCGCAGTTCCTTTACCGCAATGTGTGCATACAGCGTGCCTTTCTTGCCCCAATCCCACCAGTTCGAACTGGCCAGGACGTTGGGACGGACGGCCTTTATATGAGTCAGTATCTCATCCGCAGGCATGATCACCGGGTCGAGACCATCATTCCAGATATAGAAAACATCCGGATACTTTGTGAGAAGTTCGGCGATTTGTGCTTTCTGGAATTCGTTCTGCTCTTGAAGCGCATGGGTCGCAGGATCGCACTCCGGCGGCAGAACCTTGAACTTCCCCTTGTTCTTGCCTTTGTCAAATCCCGGGTGTCGCCAGCAGTAGTAGAGGCCCACCTTGAGCCCGCGGCTTTTGAATGATTCGATGAACTGTGCCACGAGGTCCTTCTGGTAAGGACAATCGGGGTGCATGACGTCATAGGTCGTGTACTGGCTGTCCCACAGGCAGAAACCCGCGACGTGTTTCACCGTCAATACGCCGTACTTCATGCCGGCTGATACCGCCGCATCCGCCCACGCGTCCGTGTCAACCGCATCGACACCCGGATTGAAGGTGGAAGGATCAGGGTATCCCTCGACCCACTGGACGTTCTTGTACGTAGCCATGTTGTAATGAATGAACATGCCGAACTTCAGTTTCAGGAAATCGTTCTGTAATGTCGCAACCGGTGTTGCGGCCGTGGGTCGCCCCGCCAGCGCTGCGACGATGCTCCCGGCGACCTGCCCGGCGAGTTTTTCGTAGCCCGCCGCCTTGAAGTGCACGTTCGCAGGCTGCTGAAGCTTCGTCAGTTGCGGCAGGACCAGGGCATGCAGATCGTCGATGGCAATGCCGTTTTCGGCCATGATCTTCGCCGCTACCGCGTTGTACCTGACCTCGTCGCCCTGGATCCGTCCCGGTTCACCCTCGGGCACGGGCGTGATGCTGGCCCACACCAGCGTAGCGCCGGTTTCCTTCAGTCGAGCCACCAGCGTGCGGAGGTTCTTCTCGTAATCGGCAAGCGAGGTGGTGATTTTGCCGTCCACCTTGTCCAGATGCCCGAAGTTCTTCGACCGAGGGTTGCGATACGCCACGTCCCACAGGCCCCAGTTGAAGTGGATGACGTCCCATCTGCCGTCGCCGAGCCACTGGTCAAGCTTCTTCAACCCGGTCCCCGTGTGCTCGGCGTTGCCCCGTTGCTTGACCACGACGGCCTTGCCGCCAAGCAATTCCTTCACCCCCTGCTGATAGCCGCCGCAGATGGAATCTCCGATCAGCAACACCCGGGGCAGTGGCTGGCTCTGCTCGGCATCGACCTTCGCCGCCGCCGACAAGACGAAGCCTCCCATCTCTATCGCTGCCAGCAGACAGAACACGCCAAGTAATCTTTTACCGTTCATGACCTCTTTCCCTTTCGCTCTCCCCACGGCCCAGGCCGGCTGGGCCGGGCCGCTCATTGAGGCTTCTGGCGCGACCATCGCATTACTCCGGATACCGCACTGTACACTTTCCGACCATCCGTCCCACGCCGGCGACTTGGCCCCGTGCGGTTTCTATCCTACCGTCAGGACGCGGCGTTTGCACGCGTACTTTCGTCGCTCGTGACCTGCGACACGTGGCACGAGCCAGGTATATGAGTGCATGGGTGAACGGGTAGATGAGTGAGTGCCTCTGCGCGCCGGAGGGCCGGGCCGCGCGTTGCCCCCTCATTTACTCATTTACCCTTACACCCTTCTACTCTTCTACTGATCTACCACCTGACAAAAAGCGACCGTTTCCCCTTGACGGGCAGGCCGGTATTTGCCGCTGGCGCCCCGTTACGACTTCGGCTGGGCGGGGCGGCGGTTGCCAACGAGGTAGCCGATGACGAAGGTCATGGCGGTTCCGATGGGAAAATGCCAGGGCCAGGCCAACGTGATATGAACGGGCCGGCCTTCGGGCGTGGTGCCGACCACGGCCATGCTGATCATCCAAACCAGGAGCACGGCCAGGCCGACGTAGAGAATCCTCGCGGGGTGCTCGCGGAGCCGGCGAAAAGCCTGCACCAGCAGGACCGCGCCGACGATCAGGACGATCCACTGCGGGACCGGCTGGTGCCAGCTCAAGGCGAAGACCGTCAGCATCGACAGCGGCACGCCCCACATCAGGCCCAGGTCGTCGCGCCGGGTGGGCAGGAAGGCCAGCAGGAACACGCCCAGCAGGCCGCCGTAGGTGTAGGCCGCCATGGCCAGGGCGAACTGGATCAGGTCCGCGTACGAGCGGGCCAGGACGTCGCAGTAGATGGCGAAGGCAGTCAGCAGGACGCCCCAGATCAGGACGATCACGCGGGAGGCCCGCACGTAGTGACGGTCGGAGGCCTCGGGCTTGAGAAAAGGCCTGTAGAAAATGGAGATCGTAGATTGCGAGAGCGCGGCCAGAAGCGAATCGAGCGTAGAGATGGCGGCGGCGAAGATCGCGGCCATGAGCAGGCCCGACAGCAGCGGCGGCATCACGTCGACGATGTAGACGGCGAAGACCTTCATGGAGTCGGCGTTGACGATGACTCGCTCGGGCGCCGTCATCGGGACGTGGCGGTAGTAGACAAAAACGGCCGCACCGACGAAGAGCAGCAGATAGGTCAACACCTGGGACAGGCCGGACCAGACGATGGCCCGCCGGGCGTGATGCTCGCTCTTGCAGGTGAACAGACGTTGCACCAGGAGCTGGTCGGTCCCGTGCGAGGACAGCGTCAGAAAGCTAAAGCCGATCAGCCCGCACCAGAGCGTGTAGGCCTCTTTCGGGTTGAAGTTGAGGTTGACGGCCCGCAGCTTGCCGGCGTGGTACGCCTCCGAGACGATGGCGCCCAGCCCCCCGTCGATGGTGGCCGCGGCGAACACCACCGCAGCGACGGCCCCGAAAACGAAGAGCAGGAACTGAATCGCGTCGGTCCACACCACGGTCGTGATGCCGCCCATGACGGTCCAGCCGATGGAGACGGCGCCGATGATGACGATCGAGGTGGTGACATCGGTGCCGGTGATGACCTGCAGGGCCTTGGCGGCGATGTAAACGCGGGCGCCCTGGGCGAGGATGCCGCCGATCATGAACAGACCGGTCGTGACATTGCGGACGCGCGGGCCCAACTGCCGGCCCATGTACTCGTAGGGCGAGTAGATCTCCCGCTCGTAGTACACGGGGATGAAAAAGTAGCCGATGACGAACCGCGCCAGGATCGTCCCGAACGCGAGCTGGATGTAGGTCATGTCACCACCGGCGGAAAAGACCAGGGCCGGCGCGATGAGGAAGGTGGCGGCCGAAAGCTCGGTAGCGATGATCGAACCGCAGACGGCCGGCCACGGCAGCTTGCGACCACCGAGAAAGAAGTCCTTCATCGACGCCTGCTTGCCCGCCAGCAGTCCGCCCACAACGGTCGTCAGGATCAGATAGACAACAATGACCAGCCAGTCCCGCCCGGTGAAGTTCCGCGCGATCGCACCGAGCGCGGTATCGACGCGGCATGATTGAATTTCCTTCTCCAACGAAGCGACCCGCCGGCGCGCGTCTTCGAGGCGGGCCTCGTACCGATGGACAACCCGCAGCGAACGCAGATAGATGGCCCCCATGTCGTCGCGGTTCTCGATACGCTCGGCGAACGCGTTCCAGCGGGCATGGGTCCGCAGAGCCTCATCGCACTCGGCGCCGGCGACGGCCAGTTGCGCGCGCAGCTCTTTCAACTGCGCCCGGGCCGCGTCTTCCTTCGGTCCGGTGACAGCAGCGAACAGATCTTCATCGGAGATCTCCGCCCCGGTGACATCGCGTGCTTCGGACGGTTCAACCGGCTCCAGCGCATCCCAGACGGCGCGGGCTTCGGCCTGCAACTCGGAGGGACATGATGCCGCGAACTCGTCAAACGACACAGGCTCCTGCGCCGCTGCCGGGTTCGCGCAGAAGGTTGTCAACGTGCACAGAAGCACAAGACACAGAAACCGTCTGTTTGTCCGGGTCATACCGATTTCGTCGCCTCCGCAATGGCCGGCCGCAGCATCTGGTCGTGCTCGGTGAGTATCTCCAGCGCCCGCTCAAGGTCCACGTCGCGAAAATGCATGACGATGGCTGCCTTGACTTTGCCCTCGGCCCGCCGCAGCAGCACGCGGGCTCGCTGTCGCGACAGGCCGGTGACAGCCATAACGATGCGAATGGACCGGTCGCGCAGCTTCTCATTGGTCGCGCGCAGATCGACCATGAGGTTGCCGTAGACTTTGCCCAGTTGGATCATCGCGCCGGTGGTGAGCGTATTGAGCACAAGCTTGGTGGCGGTGCCCGCCTTCATCCGCGTCGAGCCGGTGATGACTTCGGGGCCGACCACGGGATTGATCACGACGTCCACCCGCACGGATCGCACGGCCTCGGGGGCGCAGGTGACGAAGATCGTCCCGGCCCCGATCGCGCGGGCCCGCCGCAGCGCGCCGCGCACGTACGGCGTCATGCCGCAGGCGGCCAGACCGGCGACCACGTCTTTCTCGGTGATGCGTTTCTTCTCGATAGCGGCCGCACCGTCGGCGGGAAAATCCTCGGCCCCCTCGGCCGAGCGCACCAGGGCGCCGCGTCCGCCGGCGATGATGCCTTGCACGAGCGTGGGGGCAACGCCGAAGGTCGGGGGACATTCGGAGGCGTCGAGGACGCCGAGCCGGCCGCTCGTGCCGGCACCGACGTAGAAGAGCCGCCCGCCCCGCCGGAAGCGCTCCACGATCAAATCGACCGCGGCGGCGATCGGCGCGCTCTGCGTCGCCACCGCCTGCGGCACGGTCCGGTCTTCCGAGTTGATGAGGTCGACGATTTCAAGAGTTGAAAGAGTGTCAATATCCGCGCTCTTGGGGTTGCGCTTCTCGGTCGTAGGCAAACTTTTGCGTGTCGTCATCGCGCCGGTACAATCTTTCCCAGAACCACTGGTCCGTCGGCCCCGGTGGCGGACGGAACGTTGTTGGGGATTCCCTTGACGGTGGCCCAGGCCAAAACGGCGAACGCCACCGCCTCGCGGGCATCCACATCGATCCCGAACTCGTCGGTCGAGCGGATTCTAACGCCCGCGAGCGCTTCCTGCAACATGCGCACCAGCGTGGCGTTGTGCGCACCGCCGCCGGAGAGGATCATCTCGTCGGGCAGACGCGGGAGCAACCGGTGATAAGCGCGGGCGATAGTCGAAGCGGTAAACGCCGTGGCCGTCGCGACCACGTCGGCGCGGGACAGGCGCCGTTGCCGCGCCTCTTCGTAGAACCGCTCGCAGTATTGTTGGCCGAACTCCTCCCGCCCGGTGGACTTGGGCGGCCGGCGGCGCAGGAACGGATGGCGCAGCATCTGTTTCAGGAGAGTCTCGTCAACGCGGCCCTTCGCCGCCAGCACACCGCCCCGGTCGCAGTGACGCTTGCCTTGCGTCAACAGGCGCATCACACCGTCGATGACCATGTTGCCCGGCCCGGTATCGAACGCGACCACGTCGGTCGGGGAACCGCCGGCCGGCAGGAACGTCACGTTGGCGATGCCGCCGATGTTCTGCACGGCACGGCAGAGGCGGTGGTCGCGAAAGAGTACGCAATCGGCGAAGGGCACCAGCGGCGCGCCCTGCCCGCCGGCGGCCATGTCACGCGGGCGAAAGTCGGCCACCGTGGTAACGCCGGTGCGCTGGGCGATCACGGCCGGCTCGCCGATTTGCAGGGTCGAGCGCACCGTTCTGCCCCGATAGCGGCCGCCTGTGGGCTGATGAAAGATCGTCTGACCGTGCGAACCGATCAGGTCGACCGACCGCAAGGCGATGTCACGATCCCGGCACAACCTGACGACCGCTTCGGCGAAGACCTCGCCGAGGACGTGGTTGATGTGGCAGATGCGTTCCAGTCGCGCCGACTCGGGCCGGCACAGCGCGAGAATCTCCCGGCGCAGCGCCACGGGGTATGGAAACACGTCGAACGCCCGCACGGCCACGACTCCCTCGCGCACGTCCACCACCGCCGCATCGACCCCGTCGGCCGAGGTGCCGGACATCAGGCCCGCCACTCGCAGCGTTTTCCTGGCCCCAAGCTTTGCGATACCGTCACTCACCGCCGCCCTGCCCTGCCAATACGATTGCTGCAACAATTTCGGGGATTCTATCCGCTCGGCGGCTCGTTCACAACCCGGCACTGAAACCGGGGCCCGCCGAGTGTCCGTGCAGATGTCCGAACATCGCGCCTCGGGTTCGCTGTTCGTCCTCAATGGCAACGCTCCGTGTCATTCCCGCGCAGAGCCTGCCCTCGATCCGATCGGGGGCGGGAATCCAGAATGCTTCGGTTGTCGTCTGGACCCCTGCCTTCGCGGGGGTGACAAAGTCGGCTTTCTACGCCGTAATCTGCAATCGCCAGGGTGTTTTCGCACACACCCACGGCGTCGGCTCCGCTTCGCCGACAATACGGTAAGTTGTTGCCCATACTATAATTAGTTCATTGAGACGCACCGCCTTCGCCCCGTCGGCGAGCCTTGTGATTCTCGACAACCCCGTGAGAGGCCGGCAAGCGACTACCAATGCAGCCGGTGATGGGCTATCATGTCTCTTACGGCAGATTGGCTCCGATGGCGCCGACAGGGCAATTCCCGGCGGTATCGGGGCAAATCAGCCCGGGGCGTGGCCGAAAGGGCCGGCGGGAAACGTGCGTTTCCCGCCGGCAGCAGGAAGCGGCGCGGATACACGAATTGGTCTGACCTTGACGTGGATGAAAGATGAAATCGCATTTCCTTCCGACAGCTCGTTTGACGATTGCCATCGTATTTCTCTTCAACACGGCGGCCCTGTTAGGCGCGGACATGGACCCGGTAGCGCGCTGGTGCTTCACCGCCGACGCGCTGCAGGAGGGGGCCCTGCTCGACGAGGTCGGCGCCCGCCGGGCACAACTCCACGGGCCCGGGCAGTTCGACAGCGGAACGTTCCCGGCCCTGATGCTCGACGGGCAAAGCGTTTTCCTGACCGTTGAGAATCCCCCCGAGAGCCTGCTGCCTGAGCAGAATCTCACCCTGGAAGCGTGGGTGAGCCTGAACTCCGGACTGACCTGGGGCGGAATCGTCGGATATCTCCAGGACAACGGGTCGTACGAGAAGGGATGGCTTCTGGGGTATAACAACACGACGTTCACGATGTCGGTTTCCACCGAGGGCAAGCTGCCGTATCTCGCGGGCAAGACGGCGTTCCGGCCGGAACAATGGTATCACGTTGTCGGAACCTACGACGGCGACATGCTCCATCTTTACGTCAACGGCGAACTCGAAAGCAGCCGGCACATGCGCGGCGCAATCGACTATCCGGATCATGCCTTCTTCACCATCGGCGCCTACAAGGATGATAACGAGTTCTTCCCCCTGAACGGACAGCTTCACGAAGTGGCGCTCTACGCCGAGGCCCTGAACGCCGAGCAGATCCGGGAGAACTACGGCGTTCAGCGCCCTCCGCAGGTGGCGCCTCTGCAGTTGGAGCTGGGCCCTTACGTTCGGTACCTCACGCCGTCGACGGCGGAGGTCTGCTGGTGGACGACCAGCGAGTGTGCGTCCATCCTGGAGTACGGCCCGGCCGGCCCGGGGGCGAAGTACTCCCAGAGCATCGAGCTGCGCGGGCCGCACCGGGGCAGTCTCGACAACCGCCTGGAGGACGACGTTCTCAAGAAACGTCATGCAATGACCCTCACCGGGCTATTGCCGAACGAAGTGTTCGCCTATCGCATCAAGGTCGGCGCCGGCGAGGTCGTGCAAACAGGCGAGACGTATGAGCTCGATACGGCGCTGAACTACAGTGTGCCGCCTTTGCCTGCGGACGTCGAGTTCCCGGACGGCGCGCTCGGGGCGAATCTCCCCGCGGACGTGTGCGATGAGATTCTCTCGCAGACGGACGCAAGAAAGGGATATTGCCTTGTCTGGGGCCTGGTGGACGGGTCGCTGGCGTACGAGCTGGCCGCCCACAGCGAGCTGACCGTGATCGGGCTGGATGAAGACCCTGCCGTCGTTGCGGCGGTACGCGACCGGCTCTACAAAGCCGGCGTCTATGGAGCCCGAATCTCGGTGCACCAGGCCGCCGGCCTGGCCCAATTGCCTTACCCCAGTCAGTTCGCCAACCTCATCGTCTCCGAGCGCATGCTCGTGGAGACGCAGTGCCCCGGACGAGCCGATGAGATGATCCGCCTCTTGAGACCGCGCGGTGACGCCGTCCTCTGCTGCCCAAAGCAGAGCCCCCAGGCAGTGGAGGCGTGGTTACAAGCCTCATCGGTCCCGTTCCAGACGACGGAAACGCCGGTCGGCGCCTTCTATCGCGTGGAGAAGGAAATCGCGCCCGATCTGGGATCGTGGACCCATCAGTATGGCGATACGGGCAATACGGCCGACAGCCATGACGATCTCGGCGGCGCCTCGGGCACCGACGATCTACAGGTGCAGTGGTTGGGCAAACCGGGAGCCGATTTCGGCCTGGACCGCAACCCGCGCATGCCCGCTCCGCTGGCGATCGCGGGAAAGCTCTTCCACCAGGGAATGAACCGTATGGTGGGCGTGGACTCATACAACGGAATGATCCTCTGGTCCCTCGAAATCCCGGACCTCAGGAGGGTCAATCTGCCCCGAGACGCGAGCAACTGGTGCACCGACGCGAACTCTCTGTACGTGGCGGTCAAGGACAAATGCTGGGTGATCGAACACTACGACGGGCGCCTCGAACGCGTCTTCGAACTGCCGACCGACTATGACGTGTCGCAGTACGACTGGGGCTACGTCGCACGCACGCAGCGCCTGCTCTTCGGCAGCGCCGTCCAAAAGGACACCGTCTACACGGACTTCTGGGGCGGAGCCTCCTGGTACGACCGAACCAGCGGCTACGGCACCGAGAAGGTCTGCAGCGACGCCCTCTTCGCCTACGACCTCGACAGCGGGCAACTGCGCTGGAGCTGGACGAACGGGCCGATCATCAACACGACCATCGCCGTCAGTGGAGAGACGGTCATCTTCGTGGAATCCCGCAACGAAGCGGCCCGGAAGGCGGGGACGCGCCGGCTCAACGACGCGGCCCTGTGGTCCGATCAGTACCTGGTGGCGCTGGACAGGCAAACGGGAACCCCTCGCTGGCAAACGCCGCTCGAGACGGCCGACGGCATCGTGGTCTTCTTCCTGGCCTGCACCGACAATGCCATCGTGATCACCTCCTCCGCAGCGGGCACGTACCATCTCTACAAGCTCGACCCCGAAACCGGCCAGCTCCTCTGGCAGGCAAACCACAAATGGCCCAACGACAACCACAGCGGCCACATGCAACATCCCGTCGTGCTTGAGGACAAGGTCTTTCTCGAACCGTGCGGTTACGACCTCCAGACGGGACAGCGCATCACCTCGTCCATGGGGCGTCACGAAGGCTGCGCCACCTACTGCGGCACGAAACACGCGCTGCTCTACCGGGGCCAGTCCCGGCGCATCGCGTTGTGGGACATCGCCACCGGCAAGGTCACGAGCTGGTACAATCTGCGCCCCAGTTGCTGGCTCAGCGCCATCGCCGCCGACGGCATGGTCCTTCTGCCCGAAGGCGGTGGAGGCTGTAGCTGCGGCAACTGGCTGGAGACCTCGCTGGTCTTCGCTCCCACCGAACAGCCGAGCGGCCGGCAGCCCCCGCCGTCCCGAACGCAAGCGAATCCCGTCAACCAGGTTGCATCAGGATATTGAAGCAGAGGCACGTATGCGTTTATCAAGATCTATAGCACTGTGGGTCGTCTCGGCCTTCCTGGCCGGCATGTCACCATCGGTCCGGGGCGAAGACTGGCCCACGTACCGGCATGACAACCGTCGCAGCGGCGTCACGAGCGAACGCCTGGAGATGCCTCTGGCGAAGACCTGGGAATACGTCTCGCGCGACTACCCGAAGACCGCCTGGACCGGACCGGCCAAGTGGGATTCCTACGCCAACATCCCCAAGCTCAAGTCGATGCGCAATTTTGACCCGGCTTTCTACGTCACAGTCGCGGCAGAGCGCGTCCTCTTCGGCAGCTCGGCGGACGATGCCGTCCACTGCCTCGACGCCCGCACGGGCCGGGAAACGTGGGCCTTCTTCACCGAGGGACCCGTGCGCCTGCCCCCGTCGGTCCACGACGGCAAACTCTACTTCGGATCCGACGACGGATTCGTCTACTGCATCACCGCGGATTCGGGCACTCTCCTCTGGCGCTATCAGGCCTCGACCGAAGATCGAAAAGTCCCGCTCAACGGAAAACTCACGTCACTGTCGCCCTGTCGGACGGGAGTCCTCGTACAGGATTCCAAGGCCTATTTCGCCACCTCGCTGCTGCCGTGGGAGAAGACGTTTTTGTGCGCCCTGGATGCGGACTCCGGAGCCGCGGTGTATCGGAAATCGTACGATCGACTGGCGGCGCAAGGTCCCATGCTGGCCTCGCCCACGAAGCTGTACATCTCCCAGGGCCGCCAGAGACCGACCGTCTTCGAGCGCGACAGCGGCCGGCTCGTGCAGAGCCTGGGAAGCTCCGGGTTCGGCGGCGTCTTCGGCCTGCTGACCGAGGATTCCCTCTTTGTGCACGGCTTCGGACAAAACCACCGCGCCGACGGCGAGCTGCGTTTCTTCGGCGGCCAGGCGAGAGATCTGCTGGTGACGCTCCCGCGCGCTACGTCGATCGTGATTCACAACGGCATCATCTACGTGCACGCCGACGGCGAGCTCCAGGCGTTCGACCGAAACACCTACGTCGGCTTGCAGGATCAAGTCCGCGCCCTGCGGTTGCAAACGAAGGACCTGCAAGCGCAGAAGAAGAAACTCGGCGCTGACGCCAGCGATGCGGACCGCCGGCGTTTCGATGCCCGAATCGCGTCCGCCCAGGAGGAAATCACTACGCTTCAGGCGCAACTGCCGTCGGCCTTCCTGTGGCGTGAGCCGACGGATTGCCCCCTGACCCTGATCCTGGCGGGAGAGACGCTCTTCGCCGGCGGCGAGGGGAAGGTCGCGGCCTACGAGATAGACACCGGCCGCCAGGCCTGGAGCGCCCCGGTAGACGGAAGGGCCTACGGCCTGGCCGTCGCCAACGGCAGCCTGCTCGTCAGCACCGACCGCGGCAGAATCGTCTGCTTCCGCAACACGGGGAAATAGAGTACTACCGCATTTCGCAAGTTCCGCGACGATGCGGGAGGAGATTGCTTTCCCGGCGCGCCGGGACTCCTCGCAATGACATATGCCGGTTACCTTTGTCATTGCGAGCAAAGCGAAGCAATCTATAGTCGCACGATTTATGAAATGCGGGACTGGGCACCGCATGACATCATGCCTGCTTCGGATCGAAGTGCAACCGGTTGGTCCAGGTCCCGCCCGAGTCGTCGAGCAGGTCGCATACCGCTTACGCCACCGGGCGAACGGACATTCGCACGGTGTTCTCCCGTACGAATCGCTCGGCGTCTGCGAACGAGGGCACGCCGTTGGTGCATCCCGACGCCGTCGCTCCCAGCGCCCCGAGGGCGCTGCCGAACTCGAGCATGGACACGGTGTCCCAGCCACGGCGCAAGGCAGCCAGGAGCCCGGCCGTGAAGCAGTCGCCGCAGCCCGACGGGTCCACCAGCGGCACAGAGAACGCATCCATCGTCACCGTGCACTTGCCGTCGTCGGCGTAAAGACCTTCAGAACCCCGCGTAATCACCACCAGCGACGCTCCCGCCCGGCGTAAGACCTGCGCCTGACGGGCCGGCTCCGTTTCGTCCGTGAGGATCCGCGCTTCGTCTTCATTCGGTACGAATACATCGACGTGTTCGAGCAGATGCAGGCACTGCTTCGGATCAACGCCGCTGTTTTGCACGATGCAGATGTTGAGAACGACCTTGCTGTTTCGGTTCCGGGCCTGCCGCATCAGGCGAACCAGAATCTCGTCGTCCCAGGCTGGCAATTTGAGATAGCCCCCGATCAGCACGATGCCGTCGTCGGGAATCAGATCGGCAGACACGTGCTCGCCGCGGAAGCCGGCGCCTACGCCCAGGGCACTGACGAAACGCCGGTCCTCGCCCTCGGCGCGGAGAATCAACGTGATCGCCGTCGTGCCGCCGGGCTCGCGCCGCACGCCGCGTACGTCCAGGCCTTTCGCCTGCAACTGTCCCAGGAGCAGCGTCCCCAGGGCATCGTCGCCTACACTGCCGGCCATGGCGACCGGGTCTCCCAGGCGGCGCAGGGCCACCGCCGCGTTCAGGGCGTTGCCGCCCGGAAAGAAAGCGATTCGATCGGTCAGCACCGACTCTCCCGGCTGCGGAAGTTGCGCCAGGGGACTGACGAAAATGTCGGCCACCATGTCGCCGAGGCAAAGGACCGGTTTCACTTCTCCAGATGTGCCCATACGTTGTCTCCGGATACCGCTGCCGAATCAGGCCCGCCCGTACTTGTCTTCGTAGCGCACCTTGTCGTCGTCCTGCACGTCGCCGTAGGCCACCTCGAGCATGCGTAGCGGTCCGGCGCCGCGATTGGCCAGGCGGTGCTTCGTTCGCCGGGGGATGAAGATCTCGTCGCCGGCGCGGGCCTTGCTCACCTCATCCCCCACCTGGACTTCGCCGCCGTCGGTGAGCATGATCCACAGCTCGTCGAAATTCTCGTGCGACTGCAAGCTGCCCTGCTCTGAGGGCTTCATCTCGACGATCCACACGGTGCACGGCTCGTTGCGGGCGTACTCGCGATATCGTCCCCAAGGACGCTCGATGATGCGCGGGCGATTCGTCATTTTCACTCCTTCTACAAATTCCGCTGATGCGCGCCAAGGACCTCAAGAATCCCGCGCCGCCGGCGACCTTGAGAAACTCGGCAGACTCGGCGAGGCTCCACGCGGCCGCACAAACCGATTGTAAAGTGGACCGGAACAATTTCTATGAATTTCTTCCGATCCGCACGACCGAAAGGATAGCGCCGCCGAATTCTGCGAGCCGGCCGTTTTCGTTGCTGTCATTGAAGAACCAGGGATCGTTGTTGGCGTACGGGATCGAAGCACGGGCCCGCCCTGCAGCGCAATCCAGCATCGCGCCGAAGAGGTTGGCGCCGGCGGCGAGGTCGTGTATGTTGATGAATCGAAGCGCATGATGCACCGGTGACAGAAATGGCTTCTGTGCCCGGCAAGCCGGGACCGGCTGACGGCACGAAAGGAGACGCGATGGATCTGAAACAGTACTTTGCGGAAAACCGGGGGACGGGAATCCTGGCCACCAGTGACGCCGGAGGCAACGTGGATGCGGCGATCTATGCCCGGCCCTACGTCATCGACGAGGACACGCTGGCGTTCAGCATGCTGGAACGACGCAGCTTCGCCAACGTCCAGTCGAACCCGAAGGCGGCCTACATGTTCATCGAGGCCGGCCAGGGGCACGAGGGAGTCCGGCTCTACCTGACCATGAGCGGCGAAGAAACCGACCCGGACACGATAGAGAAGATCAAATCCCGGCACCAGCCGCGCCGTATGCCCACGGAGGCTGCGCGACACCTGGTGTATTTCAAGGTCGGGCAAACGCGGGTCCTCGTCGGCGAAGGAGAGCCGTAGCGATCTTGGCGCCGGCTCCGGTCAAGGGGCCGCTCTCAGACATGACCCGGACCACGAGGGGAGAGCGCCTGTTCCATCACGAGCCGTCGTCCTCGCTCTCGATCACCTTGAAATGATCGCCCGTTTCCTCGGCGATCTTGCGGTACCAGGATTTCGGATAGCCCGGGTGGGTCACCTTGCCGGCCTCGTTTCTGACGTTGCCGTCGAGGTATTTGACGATGAGGGATTCGCCCAACTGTTTCCAGCGTTTCACCGTGGCGTCGCCGCGCTCGACGGAATATCCGGTCAGATAGTCTCGCGCCAATTGAGGCGATTCGCGATACAGGTTGGCGGCGACCTCGTCCGTGCCCGCCTGCTCGGCGCCGAAGCGTCCCTCCAACTCGCGTTGCACCTTGCGAACGTCCACGATCATGTCGCTGTACCGCTGGTAGGAGTAATTCGCGACGAAGTTGAAGACCCAGAACGCCGAGTCCCAGGTGAAATGGTCGAAGTCGCCCGTGCCGGCCGCGTAGCTTCGCGGCACTTCCTTGATCCCGCAGTACATGGGGACATAGACGGTGCTGTAGGTGTCGTCGACGCCGAACCAGAGGACGCCGCCAATCGGATCGGGCAGCCAGGAGCGAGCCTGCGAGACAAAGGAGAATCCGGTCTGCTGGGTGGAGGCCGCTCTCTCGTTGCAGTACTTCACGCCGTCGGCCTTCCAGGTCAGCGGTCGCCAGCGGTACGGCAGATAGAACGGCCCGGCTCCTACGTCCTTGGTCATATCGAGTTCGGTGCCCTCGAAGTGATCGCGCATCAGCTCCATCACGTCGCGCACGGCCAGTTTCTTCTCGGGCCTGACCCACAAAGGCAAGGGCTCGGCGTCCGGGGCCCCTCTGACGGACTCCACGGACAGATCCAGCGACGGGGCGATCCGCCGATACGCGCTCCAGACCCGCGCCTCGCAGAAGCGCAGGGCGCCGAAGTCCGCCGGCGCGTAGGCATCGGCGAAGCTCAACTCGCTGTCGGCGCCGTCGAACCAGCCCTTGTCCCGCGCCAGTTGGATCGTGTCCTTCTCGTAGAGACAGGTCGCCGGATCGTCCAGGGGAAACGTCCGGATGCGGGCCTGATTGGCGTGGGCACAGACGTAGCCGTCGGGCACGCGGCGGGCCACCCAGACGGCGCCCTTGCGGTCCGGGCCCTTCCCGATGATCTCCATGATCCAGACCTCGTTGGGATCGGCGATCGAGAACGACTCGCCCGAGCTGTAGTAGCCGTACCGGGCCATCAAATCGCCGATGACCTCGACCGCCTGCCGCGCCGAGCGGGCCCGCTCCAGCGTTACGTAGATCAGGCTGCCGTAGTCCATGCCGGCGTTCGGGTCGCGCAGTTCCTTGCGCCCGCCCCAGGTCGTCTCGCTGATGCAGAGCTGGTGCTCGTTCATGTTCCCCACGACCGTGTACGTGTGGGGCACCTGCTCGATCTGGCCGAGATACTTGCCCGAATCCCAATCGTGGACGTCGCGCATTTCCCCGGGCAGATGATCGGCGGCCGGGGTGAAATAGAGCTCCCCGTAGAGCGTGTGCGAATCGGCCGCGTACGTGATCATCGTCGAGCCGTCCACCGACGCCCCCTTCGACACCAGGTAGCTCGTGCAGGCCTGAGTCGGCGCGCTCGCCGGCAGAAGGCAGAAGCTCAACACGGAGATGGACAACCATGGTATTTTCTTCACGGTTTACCTCTTCTTAGAAACCCAATCGTATGGCAACTTCGTGCGGCGACAGAGCCACCGAAACGTCGTCCATCTTCCTACCATGCCCGCAAACGACTGTCAATATCCCCGTGTACGACCGGCATGTGTGTGTCAAAACACCCTGGCATAGATGTGTCGTCCGGATTTCCGTAGGGGCAGGCCCCCGTGCCTGCCCTCCTCGTTGAAGGCTATCGGGCCTCGGGCATGGCCAATCAGGGCAACCACAGGGGGTTGCCCCTACGGGCGCGCACGCCCGCTGTGGTCAAAATGGGCGCCGCCCGAAAACCTGCACAAACACACCGGTATCCCCGCGAAGAGAAAATCGTGCCGGGCCTGCTCGTCTCTTGTTACAATGTCTCCGGCCCGCCACGGCGCGCGGGTGTGATAGCTGGCAACGGAGTGAATTCAGCACGCATAGGAAAGTGCAGAGTATGAGTCGTAACGCCGCCCTGATCTCACTGATCGTTATCCTGAATATCGGTTGTACCCGAGCCATAGGTGCAGGCCGATGCGCCGACGCGGACCTGCCGCCCCTGTTGCAGTTCGTCGATGGAAGGCCCGTGCGAACCACCGCCGAGTGGCGGCTGCGGCAAGCGGAGATTCGCCGGTTAATGGTGCAAACATTCACGGGCACCTTTCCCTCGCAGCCCCCGCGCCTTCTCGACGCTGAAATTGTCCGGGAAGAGTTGAAAGCGGACGGATCGACCCGGCGGCGCGTGAAGTTGACGTTCGACACGAAGAACCGGGTCTCGATGCAAATCTGTCTCTGGCTTCCACCCCGCAAAGGGCCATTCCCGGTGGTGCTGACGGTGCCGGTGGAATGGCAGGTGGACCGAAAATGTCAGTGGCCCCAGGCGGCCCTCCAGCGTGGCTACGCGGCGTGTCTCTACCCCGGCGTCAGCTTCACCTGCAAACCGGCCAAAGGGTACGAGGACTACAAGAAGGCCATCGGCGCCTTTCGCAGCGACTACCCCGAAGCGACCTGGGCGGACCTGCCCTGTGGCGCATGGATTGCGAGTCGCGCGTTGGATTATCTGCTCGACGCGAAATATGGGTGCCCCGTTGTAAAAGACCACGTGGGCATCATCGGGCACTCCCGGTACGGCAAACAGTCCCTCATGGCCGCGGCGTTCGATTCGCGCATTACCTCCGTGGTGGCGCGCAGTCCCGGCTCGCCCGCTTCGTGTCCCTATCGCTTTACGTCGCGGAACACCTTTGCCGAGGCGCCGCCTGACTTTCCCGGCGATTGGTTCCTACCGAGCCTCAAGCAGTACTACGGCCGCGAACACGAGCTGCCCATCGACGCCCATGGATGGTACGCCCTGATCGCGCCGCGTCGTTGCCTGATTCACACGGCCCACAACGATGGCTGCGAGCCGACCTTCGCCGTCGAACGCGCGTATTGCCAGGGGCGCCAGGTCTATGCCCTCCTGGGCCGCCCCGAGAATCTGCGGGTCCAGTTTCGCCAGGGAGCGCATAATCCCACGACCGACGCGCACCGCAAGACCTACTTCGACTGGCTCGACCTGTCATTCGGACGAGGCGAGGCCACGCAGGATCAGTTCGCCGAGCAGTTCATTCATCGCTTCGACTGGCCCACGTGGCGGGCCCGGCAATCCGAAAGCAGTACCACACCTCCAGGCAAGAACGCCGATGTCCGCGCTCGTATCGAGTGGGCGCTCGGGACGAGGCCGGAGCGGATTCTCCCGTCGGGGCGTCCCCGCTTTCTCACGGACGCCGAATCCGAGATGATGACGCACGATCGCTGGCAGGTGAAGAACACCGGCCGCATTCCCGTCGCCTTCGGGGCCGACGTGCGTGGGAACGTCTATCACAATCCCACTGTCACCGACCCGGCCCCGGCCGTGATCTGGCTCCATCCGTATTCGTACCACAGCGGGTACAACGAAGGCTATGGCGTGCAGGGTACGACGGTGTACCATCGTCTGGCGCAGCAGGGATTTGTCGTCCTGGCCTACGACCAGTGCGGCTTCGGGCTGCGTCTGCTGGAGGGCCGGGACTTCTACCGGGACTATCCGCACTGGTCCCGCCTGGGACGCATGGTCTACGATGTGCGCTCGGCCGTGGACTTCCTGGCCGACGGGCGGGGACATGCCGCGTCCGGGATGCCTTCGATCGATCGCACGCAGATTTACGTCCTGGGATATTCCGTGGGCGGGATGGTCGGCCTTTATGCCGCAGCGCTGGATGAGCGTATCACGGGGGTCGCTTCCTTCTGCGGGTTCACACCGCTGCGCACGGACACCGATGCCAAAACGACCGGCGGGATCCGGCGCCTCTGGCAGTGGCATGCCCTCCAACCTAAGCTGGGCCTGTTTCACAGCCGCCAGCAGGACATTCCTTACGACTTCGACGACGTGATCGCGCGGATCGCCCCGAGACCCTGCCTGATCGTCTCGCCGCAACGAGACCGCGACGCCGATTTCGCCGACGTCCGCGCCTGCGTCACCCGCGCCCGGAAGGCCTGGTCCCAAACCAAAAACCCCAACGCCCTGACACACCTCAAGCCCAACGACATCAACCGCTTCCAGGCCGACCAACACACCCTCTTCACCAACTGGCGCCGCCAACTCCAGCAACAAACCCCAAAGAACTAACCCGCTCCCACCAACGCCAACAAAACCATTGCCCCCCAAAACTGCGGCCCCTGCGCGCACGGGCCGCAAATCACCCAGACGGCCCCCTCGCTCCTATCACACCGCCCCCCACCTGCCAACACCCACCCATCCGCGTCAACCTGTAGGGTGTGCCGTGCACACCGCTCCGCCGGTCGCGCACACTCCGTGCTGACTCTCGCCCGCAGCGCGACGCTCGTGACATTACGCGGTGTGCTTCTTGAGATGGACCGACAAAGGCCTGGCCCGACTCAGAGCGCTGACGTTCAACACCGAGAATCCCACAATGTTCCCGTCACGGTCAACCTTCTCCATCACCGCATCGTTCTCGGTTTCCTGAAATACCCCTCCCGCTCGTCAAAAAGCACCTCCAGAAAATCCGCTTCTCTGTCGTACCAAACTCTCACGTCATCTCCCATAGCAACTCTCCTCGCTTAGGCTTCAAGCCAGGCTGCCTCTCTGTGCTCTTCAAATAACGTGTCCCGTCGTGGAATTTCGAACTCACACAGGCGGCGACAGGAAGTCGAAGGTCTTGGCTTCTGCAAATTTGCAGTTGGGATTGCGCCATATCAGACCTTGGTTGAAGAAGTCCCTAGCGCCAGGGTCTTCTCTTACTAGCATCTCACCTTGATAAGCTATGGCTGCAATGTGTGCCAGGCGGTCTTCGCCAAGGAGATTGCACGTCACGCGTTGCAGCCCACTATCACTGGCGAGTTCCTTGAGTTCCGCCACCCCCTCGAGAAAGCACGCGATGAATCCGGCCGATGCAGCGTCCAACTGATCGGTGGCGGCCTGTCGAACTTGGCTACGTATGCCACGCAGGACATTGTCAGCATGTTTCGATACCAGTATGACCTCCAACGGATCAACGGGCCTGCCACCATGAGATGAGGCAAATATCACCCCGTGAGCATCTTTGCCCTTCTTCACCCAGAGTTCCTCGTACATGCGCCGTAAATCAACGGGCCTGTTGCTCGCACGAGTTAAATCCACGAACACGATACCAGACGAGATCGGATATGTACCGCTGGTCTTGCCTTGGTCTATTAGACCGATTACCTCTCCTGACAACCCATTCAGGAACTCGTCAGTCCGTTGCAGCCTGCCCTCCAGTTCAATCCGTATTCTCCCACAGCAACCTGCCTTCGTCGCTCGAGGGCAGAGCCTCTCTACGAGTCTGTAGAAATCTCGTCGATGGATTTTTCTGTACGAGTCGACCGATACCCGTTTGCACTCCACACCACACTTGAACCCGTCTGCCTCGACTATGAACTCACAGTGTTTTCCAACGTGCCCTTCACACCACAAGATGGAATAGCCCTTGGTGAAAAAATGCCAAGCAACGTCCAACTCAAATAGGTGAGCGTGGGCAGTATCGTTCTCTAACAGATTCGTCTTGTACTTTGTCTTCACTGGATCCGGCATTAGGCGTGCAAGTTCAGTTACTTTCTTGGCGCCGACAGCCAAGGTCTCGATTTCGGGCGTCAGATGTCGCCGAATTGATTTGGCTGCTCTGTCCAGTTCAAAATACCTTCTTAGCCCTTCCCACCAAGGGTGTCTGGATTTGAGGTAGTAGTCGCGGAATATCGGTCCGGCCGTAGCCAAAGAACGCTCGTACTTACCGAGACGCTTGCGCACTTCCCTAGGACCCAGGAAATCCAGAAGTCTCGTCACGAGATTGCGAACTTCGGTATCCCTGATCATGTTGGTATCGCTGTTCATCCTCGTGACCCTCGAAAACCTACAGCCGCGTTGGGCTGCCTGCGAGCCCTATGGCTACCATCATTCGTATTTTAGGCGTTCTTCAGCGAGAAATCAACCATCACTGCATTCCAAAAGACAAAGCGCAGACAAGAGCCGGACGTAACGCAGGCATATTCTTGCCGGAATTGAGCCCAGCAATTGGTTTCAATTCGGAGTCCCTTGATCTTGCTGTGTGGCGAGAGACCCCTTCTTCGCATTGCTACTTGTTGAATTCTTGTTTTCCTGCGCACATTTCCTTGGCGGGATAACGTAACCTTCGGAACTGAAAGAATTTGGTCTCGCGCAGAGACCCAGAGAACGGCAAGGTTGAAGGGAGCTTTCACAGAGGCTTCCCTTGCGCTCTTGGCGTTCTTGGCGAGAGGCAATTCGGTTGCGGCCCAAGGCCGCGCTGGGAAGTTCGCACATTTCACGATTCAGAAATCGCTCTTGCGCAACTGGGGAGATTGCTTCGTCGCTTTGGTCCTCGCAATGAGATAACAGCGCCGGCTTTTTTTCTTGACGGCGTTGGAAGTGGCTTGTATGATATTCTGAGAACTACAACACAAGGATTGCGATAGGAAGCAGTGAACGGCGGATCATGATTTCGGACGCGGGAATTCTTCGGTTGGAGCCTGGAGCCCGTCGGTGGTGCGGCGGGCGAAGTGGGCGGTGCGGGGCCGGCCGAGGGGCCGGGATCGGGGGGCGGTGCGCGGGGGGCTATTGCGCCAAACGAAGCCAATTTTCCGGTTCAGGTTTGCCCGGCGCGTTTTTCGGGGCCACCGCGCCAAACGAAGCCAATTGGCCGGGGCGGGTTGGCCGGGTGCGGCATTGCGGCCCGCCGCGCCAAACAAAGCCAATTGGCCGGGGCGGGGTGGCCGGGTGCGGCATTGCGGCCCGCCGCGCCAAACAAAGCCAATTTGGCCGGGGCGGGGTGGCCGGGTGCGGCATTGCGGCCCGCTGCGCCAAACAAAGCCAATTTGGCGGGGGCGGGGTGGCCGGGTGCGGCATTGTGTTCCGCTGCGCCAAACAAACCCAATTCGGCGGGACGGGGTGGTTCGACCGAGCGGCCTTGCCAGGGGCAGCCGAGGACCGAGTTGCGCGAAACGAAGCCAATATGGCGGGGGCGGACTGGCGCGGCGCGGCATTGTGTTCCGTTGCGCCAAACAAACCCAATCTGGCGGGGCGGGGTGGTTTGGGCGAGCGGGCTTGTCAGGGGGAGCGGAGGGCCGGGGCGCGCCAAACGAAGCCAATTTCCCGCTTTTGGGGACTGGAAACGAGGGTCGGGCGGGAAAACGAAGCCAATTGGCCGGTGCGGGGGCGCCCGCCCGGACATTCTGTGGGGGTGCGCCGAACAAAGCCAATTTGGCGGTGGCGCACTGGAATGCAGGTACTTTGCAGGAAAGGAGGTGCGGGGAAGCGGGCGGATTGTGGCCCGTGGAAAACAAAGCCAATTTGCCGAGCCGAGGCAGGGTGGCGGCCGCGCGGTGCGAGCGGGAACGAAGGACCGGGTTGCGCCAAACGAAGCCAATTCGCCGCTTTTCAGCACTGAAAACGGGGATCGAGCGGAAGAACAAAGCCAATTGGCAAGGGCGGATCCCCGTGTCCGTTGCTTCTCTGCGCGAGGGCGTGGACGGCGACGGGGAGCCGGCCCATCAGCTATCGAGCAGAGAGAGGGCTGCGCTGATGTCCCAAGGCGATGGGCGCGGAACGTCCGGCGTTATCCCCTTATTCAGCGGTCAGCGTCAGCATCCGTTCACTCAGCGGCGCCGGATAGGCGGTGATCCACAGTTCGGGCTTGAACTTGTCGGAACCGTTTCGCATTCCCAGCACCACCGCATCGATCTTCGCGCCTTTCATATCCTCCGTCAGGGGGACGTAATAGGTGTAGTTCGAGGCACTTCTTCGCGCCGGATATTCCCAGGTATTTGCAGGAAACGATACGCTTCTATCCGGCGAGCCGACAGGCTTTCCGTTTACACGAATCGCGGCGTACGCCCCTTCGATGCCATGCTCGCCGTTCAGGGCAATGGCAAGATAGCTATGCTCGGGAATCTCGCGAAGGGTGAAGGAATGCTGCCATGCCTTCCTGGCACGGACACGCGAGTAGCGGGCGAAGAGCGTGGAGGCGCGCCATTTGGAACGATCGAGCTTGGTGCCGTTACGGAATCCCTCGATCTCAACGATCTTGTCCGGCGTACCGGAGAAGCGTACGTATCGCAGCCTTGTCTTGGGGGCGAAATTCATGACGATTTCCTTGCCCGCAACCAACGACATAGGGGTCCAGTGTTGCAGATCGCTCGAGACCTGGGCCCGGATGGTCTCATCGTATTTGAACGGCTGAAGCGCATACTCGCTGCCGGTCCTGACGATCAGGGCATCGAGGCGGGTCACTTCACCCAGATCGATGCGCAGCGAGCCGCCGGAGAGCGGTGCGATGCCTACCCTGCGGGCCGTATAGAAGGCCGTATCGTCATTGCCGTCAAAGAGGTTTCTGTCCCACAGCCCTCTTTCCTCGAACAGCGGCTGCTCGAGAAAGGCCTTTCTGGCCTTTGCCACCTGGGGGATCTGCGTGGGCCCGGACCGCTCCAGGGCACGCACCTCCAGGGCATTGTTGTTGGCGGCAAAACACGTGGCTTCGTACAGGGCTTCGGCATCGGCAGGTACATCACAGGGCATCAGCTCGCCGAGCTTGCGGTGGTATGGCTCCGTAAGGGGCGTGCCGGGAAAAGACAGGGCCGTCGCCTTGCCTTTGACAAGATCGTCAAAGCGGCGTCCGGATATCCGGGCGGATTTGAATTCTCGGTCTCCCGCCGTCAGTTCTATCGTTCGCTTTTCACCCGGCATCGCCAGGAGCTTCACAAGCATCGGTTTGCCGGGCACATCCCGGACGACCTCGTAATCACAGCCCTTAATGCCAAACTCACCCGGCTTGGAAGTAGCCATGAGCAGACACGATCGGAAGGGCAGGACCTCGACGTCCACCACGTCCCCCTTGTTGAACGTGCCGATCACACGCTCGGTGGGATGATACCGGCGAAGCTCAACACGCTCTCCCACGGACAGGCCAATCTCCTCATCGAGCTTGATCTTGCAGACAATGGGCTCCCAGGTGAGGTTCCTGAGGGTCAACAGTCGCGTCGATTCGTCGCCGCGGGAGACGGCCTTTTCGCCGTAGCGATCCTCGGGCAAGACCATCCCGTCGACCAGGATGTCACGGTACTTTCTCGTCAGGTTGAATATCCGAGCGAGCTTCGGGTACTCGTCATCACGCAAGAACCATGGATTGCCGTACAGTTGAGGCGCAAGAAGAAGGCTCCTGTTAAAGGCCTGCAGGATCAAATCGTCCTCCCAGTAATCCAGACATGATGAAAGGCATACGCCGTGGTCCTCGGTAAGTCTCACCAGATTCGGCACCACCCGGCGGGAAATGGCCCCGGCCCTGTGGTGCGGTGCGGTCTGACGATTGGACATGTGAACGTCGATGTACGTTTCGGCGCCGCCCAGAAGATACGTTGTCGCATACGGCAGACCTTTGCCGAGGTTGAGCCGGTGGTTCAGAAGAATCAAGTCGGGCGAGTACTTGCGGCATTCGGTCATCATGCGAACGAAAGCATCCTGCTTTTCAGGACGCAACGGGCCGACGACCCCGTCGAATTTCAGCAGAATGAAATCATAGTCCCGGCACAGCTCGACCATCATGTCGATGCGCGCCTGTTCCTCTTGAGGCGTATCGCCGAATCCGTCTGGGCCGCCCCAGGTGCCGAGGCGCGTGCCCATGGTCCTGGCCTTTTCGTAAATGGGCCCGAAACCGCGGGGGAACTGACGCCGGAACGCATCCGAATCCATCTTTCCGTACCGCCCTGCCTTGTCTATGGCGCCGGCACTGATGACGTAAATATCCAGCACCATCCCGTATTCATCGTGCAGCCATTTGAAGAAATCGAGGTTCACCATGGTCTGGGCTTCGGTGCTTCCCTCGTTCGTGTTGTTGATCCACGAGAAGTACTGCGAATAGGAGGGTGTGCGTTCATCGGCGCCGGGATAAACGGCCTTCTCACCGGTCGCAACCGGCCGGTCGGCCTGACACAAGGATGCCGCAAAAAGAACCGCTATGAGCACGAGCCATCTTGCCACTCTGTTGTTCATTGTGAAACTCCGTCGCTTTGTTGGAATGGTCGCTTATGCGAACGCTTCGGCATAGAATACGTTGGTATTGTCCAATTCCGAAACACCTTACTGATTTCTGTCTTGAATCGAGTGTCACGTCCCCAAACGGCAATCGACGCAACGGCCTTTCGATCCTCTTCGTGGGCCATGACGCGTGCAGTGTACGACTATTGGTTAGGGGGAGCCAAATCGGGTTTCCCACAGGGTTGCCAGTTCTTTGACTTTTTCCGGCATGTCCTGGGCATAGTCTGTCAACTCCGTTTTCTCGCGCGAAAGGTTGTACAGGTGCCAGGTTCCTTTTTCAGCTCCTTCGCGCACGATCTTCCAGTCGCCCTTGATCACGGCATGGGTGCCTTGGTGGTTGAAATAGTAGGCCCGCTGCGGATCCTGGGTGCGGCCTTGAATCGTGGCAAGCAAACTGGTCCCCTCGTTTGGAAGAATGGAGTTCCCATTGAACGTGCGCGGGTAGGACGCACCTGCCAGTTCTATGCACGTGGCCAGGATGTCAACCATGTGTCCGCGCTGGTTCGTGATGCTCCCCGCGGCAGGGGCGAGTCCCCGGGGCCAATGCATGATACAGGGTACGCAAGCCCCGCCTTCGTGCACATTGGCCTTGTACCGGCGCAGGGGCGTGTTTTGTGCATTGGCCCAGTTATGTCCCACACTGTGGAAGGTCAGGGGTCCTCCAGTGTCAATATCCATGTTATCACCGACGCTGAGGGTCCTTCCGCTATTCCGGGCCCATTCAAGCACATTGTCGGCCGTATCCCAGGCGTTGCCGCTGAGATGCTCCGAGCACGCCCCGTTGTCATTGGTGAATATGATCAGTGTATTCTCCAGGCAACCGGTTTCTTTCAGGGCCTCGACGATCCGGCCGATGGCCTGATCCATGTGATCGATCATGGCGGCATACACGGCCATGTTGCGGATGCGCCAGTCCTTGTGATCGACAGAATCCCAATCCTGGACCCGGGGTTCAGGCAAAGGCAAAGGCCAGCGCGCCCTGTCGATCACGCCCATCTCAATCATGCGTTGATAGCGCTTTTGCCGCAGAGCCTGCCAACCTGCTTTGTAGCGTTTGATATATTTCTGAATCACCGCCTCGCGCGCATGCAACGGCCAGTGCGGCGCGGTAAAGGCCACATATTGAAAAAAAGGCTTCCCGGCCTTCGCAAAATCATGGATCTGCGTAACCGCCTCATCGCCGATCTTCTCCGTATAGTAGTAATCATCGCTGTCGGGCTCGACCGCCGTTGTGTCGCGGGTCAGGCCCGGCGGCATCCAATAGGATCCACCGGGAACGATGGCGCCGTAGTAAGAATCGAAGCCCCGCTGGATGGGGCCGTTCTCAGTCGCGGTCCGAGACAGGTGCCACTTACCCACCATGCCCGTTTGATAGCCCGCTCTCTTGAGCAGTTCGGCAATGGTCACCTGGTTAACACCCAGACTGTTGCTATACCGTCCCGACATCAATGTGGCTCGGGTGGGCCAGCAGCGCGCCATCCCGTAGAACTCGGTAAAACGTATGCCGTTGCATGCCAGCCGATCCAGGTTAGGAGTTTCAATCTCACCTCCGTAACAGCCCAGATCCGAGAAGCCCATGTCATCGGACATGATCAACAGGATATTCGGCCGCCTGGCCTCAGGTTGGGCCATGAGGGGCACGCCAGAACACACGAATGTCAGCCATGCAGTGGCACAGAAGGTTCTGACATATTCATGACGTTTCATACGAAATGGCCTTTCAAACTGCTACCGTGCACCGGAAATACGAGCGCCACGGTGCGCGCTCATGGGCAATTCACAGGGGACGCGCCCCATTCATCTTCCCCTCAAGGAAAACTCCAGGACCACGCGGCCGCCCTCCGGCATGACGCACAAACCGGAACCGGCGGTTGTCGAGAAGGTCCCCTGCGTGGCCGATACGGCATAGCGTGTCCCCTGGAAGGTGCAGAACACCTGCTGACGCTCTATCCCGTCGAAAGGCAGGTCGGCCTGTACATCGCTGGACAATTCAAGATACCAGGTGTCTTTGATGCGACCCTCTGCCCGAATGCTCATAGAGCGCTCATTGAAGGTGAGCAGGATCTTCCCCTCAGGCGAGTGCGTGGGCCATTGAACTGTAAGTTCCCCCTCACTGCGGTCGTCCACCGTCGGCGCGGCGCCCTTGATCTCGAGCCCTGCGCCGGACTTCAACCTGAGACCCGCCACGGTCTCCTTGGAACTCCAGCGAAAACCGTCCACGAACGGCAGCGTTTCATAAAGACACTGGGTGGACGCGCCTCGTTCCTGGAGATAATCCGACGCCACGGTCTCGTCAAACAGATGAATGTCCCGGAAGCGCAGGGTCCCCTGGTCCCAGAGCAGGTTGGCCCTGTAAAACCGCGAGTTGAACCACACGGTCTTTTGCTTCAACTTGGAATGATCGTTCAGTACCGTCACCGAGGTCGGGGGCGTCACCGGGTAGGTGTTCTTGAACCATTGGCCCGTCTCGCCCAGGGTCTGCACAGTGACCTTTCCCTGTTTGCGCAGGTCGGCGATCATCGGCATCTGTATGTCAAACCCCTTCTTCATGCGTTTCCAGGTGAACGAATTCTCCTGTCCGGCCTGCACGTACCCGTAAGCCATGGCCGGCCCCTCGACGAAGGCATCGAAATACCACTGGCACCAGTCGGCATTGCCCCCGCCACCGGTGTAGACCGGCTCGAGCGACACGACGCGCTGCCAGCCCGTGCCCAGGCCGTTGTCGTATTGATGGATGGGGTCGCTGCCCAACATCCTGAAGATGGGAACGGAAATCTGGTTCTCGGCATTCTGCGCGGGCATGTAGGCGTTCTTCTTGCTGGGGTAATAGCCCTGGTTCCAGTAGCCGCCCCACAGAGTATAGCCATCGGTCCCGATCTGGTCCTTGCAGTTGCACGAGGCGACAATGCCGTAGCGCTCGGCCATGTACTCGAGCGTGACGGCATCGATGAACCAGGACCCAACCGATTTGGGGTAGCTGCCGAAGATCTTCTTGAAATCCGCCATGTAGGTATCCACCAGTTTGACGCGCTCCTCGGGCGAGTATCCCGTGGCGAACCCCACATTGGCATGCCAGTCCCACGGATACCGCCCGCGCCAGGTGTAACCGCTGTTTTCCACCAGGGGCTGCGGAATCTCCCACCACGCGCCGATCTCGAACATGTCGGCCGGCAATGCCTTCAGCAGCTTCTGGTACCTGGCATCCATGAGTGCATCATACTGCAGAAGAAAGGTCCCTTTCAGTTGATGTTCCTTCATGATCTCTATCTGCTCGACCACCGTTTCGTAGAGCACATCCTCAGTGATCCATTCGATGCGCGGCTCGCACTGCCGAATGAAGTTGATGATGTTCACGATCCGCGGCGAACGGCTGACCGCCTCTGCCTCCTGGGCCGGGCAGGTTTGCCCGGAAAGAGATAGAAACACGAACACACCGCACAAAATGACTCGTAGCTTCATTGTCTTTTCTTTCATTACTGTTTCGTCTTTCCCTGTTGTTCTTCGGTCACTGGCCGCATCCGCCCCCGTTTCCTGCAGTCGTATCATGCTCCTGCAAGCGTTGGGGGCGATACAGAACAGGTGTTAGTATAGGCCCGATGCGGACATATGACAATGTCTTTGCCTGACGTGGCTGCAAAGTGTCTGTGCAGATTTTCGGGCGGCGCCCATTTTGACCACAGAGACCGTGCGCGCCCGTAGGGGCAACCCCCTGTGGTTGCCCTGATTGGCCATGCCCGAGGCCCGATAGCCTTCAACGAGGAGGGCAGGCACGGGGGCCTGCCCCTACGGAGATCCGGACGACACATCCATGCCAGGATGTTTTCACACACACCTGCAAATGCGTTCCCGCGCCGCCCGCGCAGGTCCTTGACGAAACCCCGCAGGACCCGCGCGGAGGCGTTCGCACGGCGCGTCCGACAAAGCCGATTCGCCGGGCCGGCGCGGCGGTGCGAGCGGTTTCGCCTGCCGTCAGCGGGTGTGGTTCTTGAGATGGTAATCGGCGAAGTCCAGGAAGCGGTCCCAATCGTACATGGTAATGGAGTGGCCGCCCGGGCGGATGTGGTAGCCGACGTCGCTCTCGATGATCGCCTCGCCCACGGGCGGCGACGCCTCGGAGGTCAGGCCCTTCTTGCCGAGCAGGCGGTACACCTCGCCGGCATGGTAGGCCGAGAGGTATTCGCCGCGCCCGTCGGCCCAGGTGTCCTCGACGCCGCTGTGCACGTAGACCGGCCGCGGCGCGATGCAGGCCAGCAGCATGTGCTGATCGACCGGCAGATCGTCCTCCTGGTTCACGAACTTCCAGGCGTTGCGACAGAGCCAGTAAGGAAAGCGGGTCACCATCTTCTCGAGCGTCTCGCCGGAGCGGCGCCGCCAGAGGGCCGCGCCCGCGCAGCCGGATTGGGCCGAAATCGCCAGCGCGAAGCGCTCGTCCTGGGCCGCGGTCCAGAGGGTGGCCTTGCCCATCTTCGAGTGCCCCATGATCGCGACGCGCGTGTGATCGATGTCGTCGTCGGTTTCGAGGTAGTCCATCGCCCGCATGGCGCCCCACGCAACGGCCGACAATACGCCCCATTCCCGGGCCTTCGGGAAGCTCTGTCCCTTCTTGTAGAACAGCCGATGGATGCCGGAGAGAAATTCCACCTCGTTGTGTCCCACCAGATCCTGTTGGTAGACGGCGATGAAGGCATAGCCTCGCTCGAAGAATTTGCCCAGGGGCCATCCGTTTCGCAGGCGGCCCCGCTGCAGGGAACTCGCCTCGAAATCGCGGGACTTCGTATCGTTGAAGCTGTGCTTCATAAAGGCCGGCACGGGCCCGTCCGCCTGGTTGGGCACGAAAACGAGCACGAGCATTTCCGCCTTGCCCTTGTCGTTGCGAAAGCGAATCCGAACGTCTTTGCGCGTGGCGGTGCCCTGCATGAACTGGGGATCGGTCTTCTTGACCTCGAACTCCATCTCGATCGGGCTCTCGGGCTCGGGGACGCGGCCGTACACGAGGTTGCTAAACAGCGACAGGATCTGCGGGCGGCGCACGTTGCGCCATTGCTCGGCCGTCGTGACGCGCGCGCCCTCGGCGGTTACCAGCAACGGCGGAAGATCGTAAGGCGGAATATTGCTCTCATCGTATATGACGTCACTGTCGTACTCCTTCGGCTCGCGACCGAACGCCAACGTAGAAGCCAGCAAGAGAACCGTCAACCAGAGGATCGTTTTCTTCATCGTGTACTCCTTGCCCAAAAACGTTACGTGACACAATCTGCCCGTTCTATTTCCCTACCTCTCGCATCCTTTAATAACCAGCGTCGTCACACTCTCGGCCGGAAAACGATACTTGTCACTGGGCTTCTCCCGACTGACGGCCTGCAAGTCATTCGCTTCGGACGTTTCGTACGCATCGAGGATCTGCACCTGTCCGCCGCCGGCCAAACGCAGCTCGGCCTCGGCGCTCTCGGCCCCCGGATTCATCACGACCAGCACGAGCCGCTCCCCGTCGGGACTTTTGCAGGCCACCGCCTTCAACGCCGCCGAATCGTGCACCACGTCGAAGCGCCGAAATCCCGGGCGGATGAAGCGGCTGAAATTGCCCATGGCCCACAGCCGCTTGGTCGGAAGGATCTCGCGCTCCGACTCATTCACGTAAATCAGGCCGTCCCGAAAATTGTACCGCGACACCGCGATCCAGTACTGCCACGACGAAGCACCCCCGACGGTCAGATCGTCCATGATCTCCCGCGTCAGGTGCAGCGCCGAATCCATGCCGTAATCGCGTCCGCCCTTCATCTCGCACCATTCCGTCATGTGCAGCTTCTTCTCCGGATACCGAGCGAAGAAGTATTCGGCGAACGCCTTCTTCCGCTCCCGATTCGCCCAGTACGAATGCACCGCGTAACCCTCCAGGCGCTGCCGCACGTACGCATTGCCCAGCAGCGTCTCCAGATACACCGGGGATCTCCTCCAGTCCTTCGCCGGCAGCTCCGCCACCCTTTCCCAGCTACCGTTCTCCGGCGCCTCGACCTCGACCGGCAAGCAACGCTTCTCGATTTCCCGCAGCAGGATTTCCACCATGCGAACGACCTCGTCGGCCGAGTAGTGACATCCTTCCTGACTGTGCCCGTCCCAGTCCCACTGGGGCTCGTTGATCGGGCTGATCCCCCGGATCGGAAGCTTTTCCACGGCGATGAAGCGCTCGGCGATATCCGCCAGGTACCGGGCGAACTGCTCGTACATGTCGTCTGGCAGATTGGATTTGTCGGGCCCTCGTCCGCCAAACGCATATCCCGTTTTGGTCAGGCGCCGGGGCGGACTGTTGGCGAACAGAATCACGTGGGCCACGCCCGCGCGGCAGGCCTCCCGCAAGATGCGCATGGCGTTGCCGTCCCGGTTCCAATCATATTGCCCTTGGCCCGTCTCGAAGGTCTCCGCCCGCCGCCACGGATCGCGGATCTCCTCTCCCGACCCCGCGCCCAGATTGTACCGGTAGATCGACAAGCCGATCCCTTCTCGGCCGAACAGCAGACCGATGATTTGCTCCCGCTTGCTTTCCGGCCACCCCCCGACGATCTGCGCCCACCAGGCGCCGCTGGCCCCGAATCCGTCGATCTCCTGGCGCACGTCGCCGGGTTTCAGTCGCAATACCACCTTCTCCGCACGGCAGGGAAGCGCCAGCCGGCCCAACCCGATCACGACCGCTATAAGGATGATCCGTCGCATACTCATGCTATGCCCCCTCTTTCTGTTGTTCGTTCATCGGTGCCGGTGCATTCCGCTAAACGTTCTTCTCCATTCCTACTGCCGTTTGATCCAGTTCGCCAACAAGCTCAACCACTGCGACGTACCATCGCCCGGCCGGCCCGGCCCGAATCCATGCCCGCCGTGAGCGAAGAAATGCGCCTCAACCTCCCGGCCTGCATCCGCGAGGGCCTTGGCGTACAGCAACGATTCATCAATCGACACCACGTCGTCATCATACGCGTGCACCAGAAACGCCGGAGGCGTCTCCTTTGTCACGTTGCCCACCAGGTCATATTGCTTCCTCTCGTCGGCCGTCATCGTGCGGTGAAACAGACTCTCCTCCAGCCATTCTCGATTCCCGGCACTCAACGTCGTGACAGGATAAATCAGTGCCGAAAAATCCGGATTCTCATCCGGTTGCCTCGGGGTCAACACACTGACGGCGGTGGCGAGATGGCCGCCCGCGGAAAAACCCATGACACCGACGCGCGAGGCGTCAAAGCCATAGTCCCCCGCCCTGGATTTCATCAGGGCAATCGCCCGGCGCGCATCCGTTATAGGGACCAGATGGGGCTGATCGGAAGCCTCCGTCAGCGGCAGGCGATACTTCAACACCGCCGCGACGATCCCCTTCGACGACAGATACTCGGCAATGCGCCGGCCCTCGGCGACGAAGGACTCCACCGTATAACCGCCGCCCGGCAAAACGATCATGGCCCGTCCGCACGAATCCCCCTGCGCCCGATAGACGGTCAGCGTCGGATTCGTCACGTTCTTGACACACGGAACGCCCCAGGATTCAATGACGGTTTCCTCCAACGCGTTCGGCTTGGAATAGGGAGGCTGTTGCGTCCACAGAGGAATGACCTCCTGCGCCGTCAGTGCGTGACCAGCCAAAGCGACAACCACGACAACAACAGTCTTCATTTTCGTTCCCCAACCCTGTCGATCCATTGGGCCGCCTCCACTGAAAGATGTGCGTCATTTGTGCTTTCGGATATGTCGCAGCAGAATCGCATGGGCCGGTTCCGCCATCTGGCCGTGGTTGAAACCCTGGAGTTCATAGAGTTCCGTCTGCTCGTGGCCGGCGACCTTCATCATGCGCATCATGTAGGCGTTTTCCTCGTACCGCCCGAGCATTTCCAGAGTACGGTCTCCGGTGATCAGCACGAGCGGCGGAGCGGTGTCCCGCATGTGAAAAAGGGGAGCGAACTGATCGACGATCGGCTGGGTGCCCGGTATGCCGCGTTCCTTTCTCACGGTGAAGTGCGTTATCGTGTGCCCGCTGTAGGGGATCAGTCCGGCGATCCGATCGGCGTCGATGCCGTGGCGGGCCAGATACCTCTTGTCCAGTCCGACCATGCTGGTGAGGTATCCGCCGGCGGAATGTCCCGAGACGAAGATGCGATTGGGATCGCCGCCATAGTCCTGAATGTGGTTGAAGGTCCACGCCACCGCTGCGGCCGCATCTTCAATGTATACCGGGCAACGCACCTTCGGGAACAGTCGATAGTTGACCGCCACCACGGCGATTCCCTGCTGCTTGAGCTGGCGGGGGACGAACTTCTCGCCGCCGGACAATCCGCCGCCGTGAAACCAGACCACCGTGGCAAAATCGTTGCCGTCGGTCGGGTAATAGACATCCAGCCGACACCGCTGCGAGACGTATTCGTCCTTCTCCGCGAGTGCCTGTGTGCGATACAAAACATCCTTGTCTGTTCTATAGGCCGCACCCTTCTCGGCCCCGACACACGAAAACGCCGCCAAGCCCAGCAGAACGGCCCCGGCGATAAGACGCCTTTTCTTCATGTCTTCGACCCTTTCCCGTCTCCAACAATCATCGAGAACAAACGAGCGATATGCCCGTTCGGCTTCACGTCATGAGTAACCACCCGGCCGCCATAGTACCCCGGCACCGGTCATTGAGCAATACAGTAGAGGGGGAGCACTCGCAGAACGATGGTTTCACCGATGGCGGATGCTTTCCGATGCCGGCGCCTGTGTTGCCGCCGGGAAGTCCTTCACAGCTCTGGCAGTGGGGCATTGCGGAATTCGTCTGTTACCGCCCAGAGGTTTTTGGGGCTGAACGCCTCTCCATACCTCAGGAAGCGTGCGCTTCCGTCGGCAAAGGCGTAGTTGGACCCGCCGTTGCGCTCACTGCCGCCGGAGCGGTGCTTGCCATGAGCGACTTCCGTGAGATGGTCGCTGCCATACTGCGGGGGCCAGATGTCCATGTACGCGTCATCGTCCGAATCCGCCCGCTTCTCGCCGAAGGTAATCGTCTCCGCCGGCTGGGGGATGTCAGACAATCTTATACTCCGAAAACCACCATCCTTGTACGCTCCGAAGAATTCGTCCCAATCACCGCGGAAAGCAGTCATCAAGAAATGGTCGATGAAGCCGTTCATCAAGTAGCTTACGTCGACCTCTTTCCGGTCCGTCGGGCAACGCAAGAGCTTGCGATTGGCGTAGTACGATTCGAGGCGGTCGACCCAGACGGCGCCTTCATCGTAGTCGCGCGGGGGGACGTGGCCGCCATGACTATCGGCATACATTTGCAGGGCAATTCCGAGCTGCCGTACGTTGCTCAGACACTTCGCTCTCTTGGCGTTTTCCCTGGCTCGGGACAGGGCGGGGACGGAGATACCGATGAGGAGGCTGATGATGGAAATCACCACCAGTATTTCAATCAGAGTAAATCCTCGCCTCCGGTGCCTGGTTGTTGAATTCCGCCTGGGCTTCTTGCCGTTCATTCTGTTTCCTTTGTAGAATCCTTGGTTCCCTTGGCGTCAGATTCGGCCTTGGTTTTCCCGGCCGCCTCCATCCAGGCGGCCTTGGCCTCCTCTTCAGTCAACTCGCCTTTCGCCATCCGCTCTTTCAGTTCCTTGCCGAGTGCTTCGAGAGCCGGAGAGAGTTCGGCTTTCTTTGCCGTCTTGTCTTTGCCTCTTGAGCCGAACTTGGCCTCCCTGGTCGCTTCCGCCAGTCTCACGACCGCCTCCTCCTTGGTCAGTTTGCCAGAGGCCACCTGCTGCCTCAGGCTCGCTCGGATGGATTCGAGATCCTGAGGCTTACTCGGCTCTTTCTTCTTGCTGCAACCGGCCATGATTATCGCCAGCCCCAGGATTAGCGCAAAGCCCAGCGCTTTGATTTCACCGTACATTCTTCGGCTCCTGCCTTTTGACTTCCAGGATGTCCTGGCCGTGTGTCGGCAGGGCCAGTTTCAGCTTGCCCTGCATCAGATCCGAGCCGGTGAAGGTGCCCAGGGCCTTTTCCGCCAGCAGGGCCGTGACTTGATAACGCCCATGGGATTCCACCCAGGGGATATTGATGCTGCGAGTGTCCCGGCCGCCGCTTCCCCTGAGCACGACGACGGCCCCTTCCCGGCTTTCATTGAGTTTGCCCCACCAATGCCAATCCGTATCCGTGGGACCGGGCACGCCGCTGTACTGGAAATGACGGTAGATCCCGTACTGCTTTTCGAGCCTTTTGACGATGGCAAATCGATTGCGGTATCTGTCGATGTTTTCTTCGGTCAATGTGGTCAAGTCGCCTGCATACAACAGGGGCGCCCCCATGAGCCAACTGCAAACCTGCCTGTCCTGGACCCGCGCCGTCAGACTGCCCTTGCCGTTGTAGGTGGCCGCACCGTAGTACTCGATGCACTCGAGCGGCAATCCCCGGTGCAGATAAAACCGCTGCCTGGCATTGGCACAGCCCTGGATCAGTTTCTGCCTGAGCGCCTCGGGATCCACCCTGGGGCTCCGCTGGGTGTAATGAAAGGTCCCGCTGTAATCATTGGGGGGGATATGGTACAGCACCGCATGTTTCAGTATGGCCAGATCGCAGGGCACACCGGGCGTACCCCAGTAGATTTCGTGCGTGAGCTGGTTGGCGATGTCGGGAACCTGTCTGCGGAGGATGTCCTGGGATTCAAACAGACCGCGCAAGCCTCTGAGCAGGGATTCTCTGGAACTTCTGCTGCTATGCCCCCGGGCGAAATCGCCGAACTTGATATTGGTGAAATCCTGTTTGAAGTATGTGGCGCCGTACGTGTCGTGCAGGGCGACCAGTTGGTGGCCGTAGTAGGTGCTCCAGGGACTGCTGAAACTCATGGCCACACCCTGGCCCCGGCGTATTTCCGGTACGCTGGGTGCATCGGGCAAGGCCTTGAGATCGTCGGAATCACGCAGCCTGAAACAGGAGACCCACAGCCCCATGTCCAGGCCCAGGGAACGCACGTACCGGCACGTCGACAGAAAGTCAGGGAATTTGTCCGTGTCAGGCCTGATGCCAAGCCGTCCCTCTTGCCACCCGTCATCCAGTTCAAACAGGACAAAACCGGCCTTGGCCGCGATCTCGGCCTGCTCGCGAACGATGGCATCGGTTACATTCGGACCGAAGTTCGACCACGAAGCCCATTGCGGTGCAGGGATCTCCACGTGCGTCGAAGCCATACCCACGTGGGCCTTGAGAAACCTCTTGAAGGGACCTTCCACCGCGCGATCCAGGGGGGTGGATTTCGCAGAGATCGTATCGACCACATCCCCGCTGTAGCCGTACATGAATACGGGCTCCGACACAAAACTCTCTGCAGGTCCCAATATCCACTCGAAATGCGCGCTGTTGTATCCCATGGCGCCGCGATCGTGGATGAGTCTGAGCGCCGAGGGGACCTCCGAAGCGAGAATCACGCCCCGGGTTCGGGCGGCATTGCCAAAACCGACAATACTGGACACGGCGCCGCGTTCAGACGGCGTCAGAAAAGTGCGGTTCAGGAAGGCCTGCTTGAGCGCGATATCCTCTATCATCAAATCGCTCAGCTTGAGCCAGTTCGGGCTGTTGTTGTGGATCTCGACCCACTTGCGTATTACGGGATATCCGTCGTATATTTGATAGTAGAGGTTGATAGCCACGCCCCCAAGGGTTTGATCCTGAAGGGCCCGACTGCGAATGATGAGCTGTGTGATCCCGGGTTCGGGGCTGGAGATGCTGTGCGTGACCTGGTCGAACACATCCCCCCAGGTCCTGGCCGCAAACGTCCTCGGCGTTTGCCACGTCACCTGGCCCGGAGAGGCCGGACCGCCGTCTTTTTTGATATCCAGGGCATCCGTGGAATCGGACACGGTTGTCTTCTGGGTCACGGCCCCGGTGGCCTGAGGATCCAACCCCACGGGACAACGATTCGGCACGGCCCTTTCCAGGCAAAAAGACAGGTCGTTGGCTGCCGATGCCAGCAGATCCTCGCCAGCTATGGCAATGCCCGTGGTGCAGACGTTCCCGTCCTTGATACGAAGGGTCCTTTTCAAATCGCCCGCCACGATCCGGATCCCGTCGCGGCCTGCAAACATCCCGGACCCATCATCCACGGCCAGAGAAAGAGGAGTCGCAGACAACACAACCATACAAACCAGGAGAAAAACCACTCTATACATCACGTGTCCTTTGCCTTTCTGCAAAACATAGTTTATTCCGTTTCTAATGAGAACCTGAGGGTACCTCTAATAGTCCAATTTGGCGTGCAAGGGAATCTTTTTGATGCTGGACGGCGTCACCGAAAAGCCACTTTCGTTTCAACGAAGGCTGATTTCCCTTTCACAACCACCATCCGAGGGCCACCGATGCTCCGAAGACAATGACCATAGCTCCCGCGACCTGGTAGAAGCGATGCACATTCTCACCCCACAGGATTTTCGAGCGGGCAACCAAAAGCCGATAGATGACAAACCTGCTCTTCAGGCTTCCGCAGACCAGCATGAACAGGCCCGCTGCCATTATTAAACTTCCCCAAAGTACGTGCATCATGTGTTTCCTTTAGCATCTTGTTTTGAATGCGTAGACCTCACACTGGATTTCTATTAGTGCAAACGCCGCACGTCGGCCTTGTCATCAGCGAACGGCCGAGGGGCTGAGCGGCTCGATTTTGACCGATACCGTTCGGTTGCCTGGTACGGTAATGGCAATCGCCGTGGGCTTTTTGTCCTTCAGCCGCACACGTCCTGCCTTGCCTCCCACGTTGAGGTTGTACGTGCCGCGCGGCAGACCTTCGACCGTCAACGTGGTTTCGTGTTCATGGGGTGCGCGGCTTTCGATCTCGAATGCGAAACGATTCAAGCTGCGGGACAATGCGATCGATTGCTCGCGGGCAAAGCCGTCACGGTCCAGCGTCAGGTGCAACCGCTGCAGACCCAGCGACGCATGGAACCGCTGACGTACACCGTCGCGCGGAACGACGCGAATCTCGCTGCCGGATTCGCCGGCTTGGCCGCCATAGGCAAACAGGCCGAAGACGGGGTCGTCGAAGAGTACGGTGCAGGCCGCTTCGATGCCGGCGACAAGCCCATGATCCGCTTCGCCGCACACCGGCCAGGCGCCGCGCGGCAGGTCGCGCATCGCCGGATTCCATTCCGTGCCGACCCGACGCGGCTGAAATCCCCAGCTCATCGCCCCGTCATGCCGGGGGCCCGGAGTCCAGAATCCATAGTTCGAGGCCGCATCGCCCGTATTCATCAACGCCCAGGAACTCAGCAGCGAAGCGTAGCCAAGGCGCAGACCGGCTGTGGGGTCCGGATCGTAACGCAAGGCGTAATCGAGCACCGCCCAACCGCCCATCTGGGACATGTAGCTGAGCGTGTAGCTGGAGCTACCGCAACCGCGAAAGTCGCTGCCCAACGACCAGTAGCTGGTTTCCAGCACGCCGCGGCAGGCAAGATTGGCCCAATGCTGACGCCGCACAAAATCCTCGTGCCGTTGCCTTTCGATGACGGGATGCGAAAACCACTTTTCCAGATTGCGATCGTACCAGAGGTTCGCGTCCGGCGTCAGAGTGTGCTGCAGGGCATACTTTCCGGCGGCGTAGGTCGATTCGTATGCCGTCGAGTCAATCGGCATCTCGGAAGCGAACGGCCAGGGGCTGTCGTAGATGAAGTACTTGACCTTCTTCTCCCATTCAGCGCGCAACCGAGCCGCCCGGGCCTGCTGCCCTTCCGCTTCGAGTGCAGCGATCAGCGGCACCAGGTATTTCTCATGAAAGTTGCCGACCTTGTACTGCCAATAGACCCAGCCGGTGAAACTCCAGCCGCCATCCATGCGAATATTCGCCGGCACCTCGAAGTAGGCGCCGGCGGTACCATAAGCTCGCTCCAGGTAGTCGGCCGCAGAGAGCGTCTTGACCAAATCGGGCCGCTGCTTGGCGATACGATACATGTTGAAGTACAGCGCGAAATAGGTCGTGTAGTCAAACGTCCGCCACATGCGGCACGCGCTCGGCCCGCCGGGACGACTGACGCCTTCGTCAAGCGGATCGCGGTCCGCGAACCGATTCTGCTGCCATGAATCCGAGCCATAAATTCCGTAAGGGTACGGTCGCTCGGCGTCGGTGCGCTGGTGCTTGCCCCAGACGAAGCGCTCGATGAAATACTCCAGCGAGGCAATTTCCCCGGCGTCGGGGAAGGCCACGTTCTTCTCGGCAACCAACAGGCATTTCCCGTTCGATGGGTCATCCGAGCCGCTCACCGCGTAGGGATGTTGACCTCCCAGATGATCGGGACCCAACAGGTTGCGACCGTCGTCCTGGCGGCGGTCCCACAGACTGTACAACCCGTCATACCACTTCGCCGGGTCGCGGTGCTGCTGGTTCTTGACGATGAATGCCGCTCGTTTCTTCAGGAGCGTCTCCAACGGTTCGGTGACGAAATACTCCAGCGGCATCGCGCGTCCACTGCCATAGTGCACCGTCAACAGATTCTCGCCCAGCCGGTTGAATTTGACGCGGAACACGTGCGTATCCGTTCCGGTCGTGCCGAGTGACGCAATGGTGGTCTCTTGCGGAAACTCCGCCTTGATGCTGTCGATCTTGTGCCGGGTGCGCAGGGCAAGGCGAGCCTCCAGGTTTCGCGGTATGACCATGCCCGGCGCAACCTGTACGTCCACGCCGCCGTGGCGGTACAAGACATCGCGCACCGCCTGATACGAATCGGCCCAGTGAAGACTGAACGCGTAGCACACCTTTTCGCCCGGTTGCAACGTGCGGCCGGTCTGCAACTGTCGCCAAGTCCCGCGCGGCTCCTGTTCCGCAACTGCCGCCGAGTGAATGAACGCGGTGAACTTCTCCTTGCCGAAAGCATAGTCCATTTTGTCGGCGGTGAAGAATTCCAGGTGCGTGTCCTTTTCGGGGATCATCACGAGAAACCACCCGGTGCCCTTTACGGGCAGCCAGTACAAAAATGAGCCGTGTCCGGCGATCAGCGCGTGGCGAAACACACGCCGGATGAAGGTCTCCTCGTGGTCCCAAACGTAATCCGTGTTCATCGGCAACGGCAGCGCCAGGTCGCCGATTTCCAGCGGCGTGGCCGTCCTGTTTGTCACAGTGATGTCCCAACGCAGGCAATCGTCTCTCGGCTGAAGTACCGAACGCAGTTCCAGACCGTCATCACGCAAATCAACGTCGCGCCAGGCCTCCTCCGGCTTGCTCCGCACGCGCAGCCCGACCGGCCCCAACGTGGAACCGGGACGAATGTATTCGACACCATCGGCATCCCCCGCGCGGCGCAAGCCGGCAATGAATCCAGTCTGGGCGTCTCGCGTCAACACGAACGAAGAGGATCCCGGCTGTGCGCCTGTGGACGGCGACGTCGGGAAGGCACGGATCGGCTCTCCCCAGGGCCAGGCCAGGAAGGCAAGTATCACATAACCAATCAACGTCGTCTTCCGTGAACTCATGGATCCTTCCAAATCAAAGCAACTATTGTTTCGCGCAGCAATCTGCATTACTCATTCCACTCTCATTTTCTTGATGTTTTCGTCGCCGAGGACCGCGGCGCTCACGCCGGCCCAAAGACCCCGGTCTTTGTTGGTGTATGTCGTATCGCTCGCGAGGGTTTTGATGTTGGCGTCGATCTCCGCCCGCTGCATCCGCAACTCCCTGATACCGACCCATAGTGCTTGGTCGCTTGCCATATGATGGTTGTCATCCTGAGCGAAGCGAATCCCGGCGCGCCGGGATGGCCATCGCAAGTCCCTTCTGGTGCGATACTGACTTCTCTCTCCCGGCCCAGATGCTTCACTTCGTTCAGCATGACAACTCTCTAATGAGTTAAGACGAAGCCCTACGACAGAACCTCCGAGGAGTATGAGGGCGGCTGCGATCAACCGTATTGTCACACCTCTCTTCATTCTTCTCACCGTAGCATGATGAAATGCACGTAGGTTCTACTTCGACGCACCCTCGAAGTGCTGCTACTTGAACTTCACCTGACGGACTTGCCCCGCCTTCAATTCGATCGTCTCGGGGCCGTCGATTTCCTGGCCCTTCGGTGCGCGGAGTGTGTGGCGACCGTCGACGGTAGCTCGTAAGACGGCCTTGGTGGCACGACCGTCTTGCCACTGAAGATCGACCTGAAGGCCGCCGCGTGCTCGCAGGCCGCGCGCGCTGCCGTTGGCCCAGGCGTCCGGCAGTGCGGGCAACACGTGGATCTGGCCCGCGTGCGATTGGATCAGCATCTCGCACACACCGGCCGCGTAGCCGAAGTTGCCGTCGATTTGGAATGGTGGGTGTGTATTGAACAGGTTGTCGTAAATCATGCTTCGCAACATGCTGCGTAAGATGCTGTACGTCCGATTGCCGTCGTGAAGCCGGGCCCAAATGGAGATCTTCCATGCCCGGCTCCAGCCGGTCGAGGCATCGCCCCGGGCGTTCATCGACACCTTCACGGCCTCGGCCAACTCGGGCGTCGTAAGCGGCGAGATCTGCCGGCCCGGATGCAAGGCGATCATGTGCGACAGGTGCCGGTGCTGGTCCCCGGGATCGTCGCGGTCGACCATCCACTCCTGTAATTGCCCCCAGCGGCCGACCTTCGGGCCCAACAGTCGCTCGCGCATCGCAGTAACCTTTCGGCGAAACGGCTCATCGACGTCAAGCACTTCCGAGGCCTCGATGAAGTTGGTGAACAGATCCCAGACCAACTGCTGGTCGAACGAGACGCCGTCTTCGTGCGGGCCGTGTTCGGGTGAGAAGCCGTCGGGTGAGACGAGCGTGCCATCGGGCAGTTCCTTCAAGTGATCCTCCCAGAATTCGCAGAGGTCTTTCATGATGGGATAGGCCCGTTCGCGCAGGTAGCGCTTGTCATGCGTGAAGGCATAGTGGTCCCAAAGGTTCTGAGCGACCCAGGCGGCATCGCCCTTCGACCATTTCCAGGTTGACCCGCCGAACACGCCGTTTTCGGCGTGTGTGATCCAGCCGCGCGTTCCGAACGCGTCCTTCGTTTCATCGCGGCGCACGTCGCGGATCGAATAGAACCATTCGGCCAGCGGCTCGAAACACTCCGACAGATTGGCCGCTTCGACAAACCAGTAGTTCATCTGGACGTTCACGTCGGTGTGGTAATCGCTTCGCCACGGCGGCCGGTTGCTGTGGTTCCACAGCCCCTGCAAATTCGCCGGCATCGTGCCGGGCCGTGACGAGCCAATCATCAAGTATCGTGCGTACTGGAACATCAACTCTTCCAGATCCGGATCGTCCTGGCCCTCTTTGTATCGCTTGAGCCGTTCGTCGGTCGGCAGCCGGCGGACCTGCTCGGGTGTCGAGCCCCAATCGACCGAGCAACGGTCAAACAGATCGCGATGGTCCGCGACGTGTTCGGCCAACAGTTGATCAAACGACTTCCCTGCCGCGGCCGCAAGCCGGGCCGTGATCCGCTTGTGCGGGTGTTCGCCCTTCCAGCCCTTCTCGCGCCGGTTCAAATAGTCAGTGCCGGCTGCCAAGAGCAGCGTCAATCCATCGCACCTGGAAAACGAGATACCTTTGTCGGAAGCCTCGATCGTTCCGCCCTCGGGCACGATCATCAGTTGGGCCTCGTAGTCCAACGCGATATCATACTGGTCCTTTTGTCCAGACGCACTTCCGCCGGAATAGACGTACCCGGCCAGTGAGCCGGTCATCGTGATTTTGTTTCCTCGGGCCGTGACCGATCCTTTATGGGCGTCGGCCAAAGCAATGCTACCGGTGCAAGCCCCCGGTTTGTCGGCGGTGAACCGCAAGACCATCACTTGGGCTGGATGGCTGCTGAAATATGTGCGGGTAAAGGTTGTGCCATCCTGCGTGTACCGGATTTCATGGACGCCGCGGCTGATGTCCAGTGCCCGGCGGTACGGCCCAACCGGCCGGCCGCTGGTAGCGGATCGAAACTGCGAGTCGGGCGTTCCCAGTGCGATCTCTGCCACCTGGAAGTGCGACTCGTCGGCGTGCTCGAAGACAAAACGATACGCCCGAAACGACCTGTCGTTTTCGAAGCGGAACGTCTTGGATTGGTGGCGCCGCGGAAACGGGCCGTCGAGTTGGCGCTCGTCGAGCAACACCCAGTTGGTCCCATCATTCGAGCCAAGGAGCTGCCATCGCTGCGGATCACGACGCGGCACGTCTTCGGCGCTGGTGAAGGTGTAACTGGTCAGCGGCTCGTCGACCGTCTCGGAAAAATTCGCCTGCCAGACGACCGGGCGGCCTTCGTGTTCCATGCACCACTTCGTGCGAACGTCGCCGTCGACCGTCTTGTCGACCTCCTGTCCGTTGGACGCGCGGTGGCGGCTCGGATTCTGTACGCCGGTCGTTCCCAGGCTTTCGCCGAACGTGATGAACAGGTCGCCGAACGACTGATACGCACCTGTTTCCCGCTCGTCGCCGATCCAGAGCGTGTCTTCGTTGAACTGAATGTGTTCGCGGTCGATCGCGCCGAAGATCATGCCGCCGAGCGACCCGTTCCCGATCGGCAGGGCCTGTTTTTCCCAGTTCTGGGCCGGTGCGCGATACCAGAGAACGGTCGAATTGTCCGCGGGCGAATTGCTCGTGGCAGCCGCTACGGAGGCGCCTCCGTAGTCCTGGGCATAGGTTATGCCCACAGGGAAGACGACCGCCGCGCACAGCAGGACACATGCCTGTAGCCAACGTGAGGTCACTCGATTCGCGGTTTCTGAAACGATCATACCGACTCTCCTTTCCAGAGCTCCGCCGCTGTTGATTTCACTTGCCATTGTCGGTGGACGGAGAACCGGACCTGCAAGACGTTCGATTATTGTGGACGCTGGTTGTGCCTATCCATTGAATTGGCTCCTTTACTTCGGTGTTGCTTCGCAGTGGGGGTAACGGTAGTCCGCGCCGTCCTTCGTCGACACTTTTACGGTAGACCTGTCCTTCAACGTGTAGAGGTAGAGTGATGGGCTGGCATGGTACACAATCGCCGTTTCGTCCTTCGTCCAGCGCGGGTAGGCGAACCAGCGATTCGCCCCCTCCTCGTTGGCGAACGGTTTGGCATTCGTGATTGAGAGCTTCTTCGCGTCGAAGTCAGCGATATAGAGCGTGCGCCCCGCGTCCTTGTACCGGTGCCCGAGCTGGTATTCGAAGCAGACCTTCTTCTCGCTGGGCGAGACGCTCACACGATCCAGCAGTCCCTTCTTTGCCAGCTCGCAGTCGATGCGTTGGAAGCGGGGTTTGCCGCCGGGATCGGACGTCATCAGAAAATAACCCCAGCCCTGCTGCGGATGCGCGGACTGGACGAGAATTCTGCCATCCTTGAGGCACGTGTAAGCCCAGGTGTGGTAGCGCTTGTCGGTCAGCGCGATCTCCTGACCGGGCTTGGCGCCCACCTTGCTCTTCATCACGTAGAAGCTGCCCGTGGCGGGGTTCTTCCGGTTCCAGATGGGCGTGTTGGTTCCGTCACGCGTCCAGGTCTGATTGAAATCCGTGTGCGTGCCGTCGGTGAGTTGGTGGAAACCCGTTCCGTCAACGTTGATGATGCAGATGGCGGTTTTCCACTTGGTCACGACACGGTCGTTCTTCAATCGGCGGAAGAAGACGAGCATGTCGCCCGTCTTCGACCAGGACGGTTTGAAGTCCTGATGGCCGCTGGTGAGCGGCTTGCGTTCCGGCGTGCCGTACGTGTTGACGTGAATCTCGCCGTTGACGAAATAGGACCCTCTATAACCCGTGCTCCTCACCTCTGCCCCTTCTCGCGACTCGGCACTCTTACGGGAAGCCTTGCGCAGCATCGCGGCGATTTTCGGTCGGGTAGCCTTTATCCTCTCAAGGTCCAACTGGAGGTTCCAAAGTTCCGCAAGCCACTTGTAGATGCTTTCCAACTCCTGACTCCACTCGACCGTTACTGCATCAAGCGGAGTTTCGCCTCTCATGTTCTTCGCATCCACCACTGCGCCTTTGCCCAGGAGCATCTTGACGATCTCTGTATGACAGAAGAAGGCGGCCGCATGCAGAGCGGTCGCTCCATCGTTGCTTGTGCCGTTGACATTCGCCCCCTTCTCTATCAGCAGTTTGGCGGCTTCGGTCTGGCCGAAGATAGCCGCTACGATCAGAGGGGTGCCACCCCCTGGCGTCTCTTTGGCATCGACGTCTATACCGGCTTCCAAGTGCTGCTCGATCGCCTCAATGTTACCGCTCGCGGCCGCCCTCCAGATATCGACGTCCGGCGCAGCAGCGGCCGATTTCGTAGTCTGTCCGCATACTACGAGCAATGCGATCACTAAGATCCAGGAGTCCATCTTCTTCATAGGTCATTCCTTTCCGTCGGCCGCCCAGCGCCCCATAATCGAAGAGCCACCAAACTCGTGGCGCAGTAAAGGAACCTGACGCCCGGTCGTGTGCACAGTTAGTCCGGATGTCCCCAAGCTTTGGGGGTCTTAAAATCTTCGGGCATTCTGTTCGGCGGGATATTCGCCGGCGCAGCCTCCGCAGCGTATGATCTCAGCCGACGCTGGAGTTCCCTGAACTTCTGCGGATTCGTCCGGCTGAGGTCGTTCTTTTCAAACGGATCGTCCGACAAATTGAAGAGTTCGTACGTGTCAACCGCTGGCGGGTCGCCCGTGTAATTCGCGCGGAGCTTGCCATTATGGACCAGTTTCCAGTTGCCACGACGAATCGCTCCGTTATAGGGTGTGACGTTCAGCAGAATCTCTTCGTGTGGTGAAGGTTTGCCTTTGGCGATCGTTGACCATGCGTCTTTGCCGTCAAGCGGCAGAGGTTGTTCGAGACTGCCGCCGGCGAGTTTGAGTAGTGTAGGGTACATATCGACCATGTGGAGAGGTTCTTTGACCACCGCGCCCGCCTTCAGCACACCAGGCCAGACGGCAAGGGCCGCTGCGCGAATTCCGCCCTCGTACAGCAGCCCTTTCTCACCTCGCAACGGCCCGTTGTCGGAGACGAAGTTCATTCCGCCGTTGTCCGAACAGAAGAAGATCAGCGTATTGCGCCTCATGCCGCGTTTGTTCAGCGCAGAGAGGATCTGCCCGATGCCATCGTCCAGGCATGTCACCATCGCCGCAAGCGCGCGTTTGTTCCTCGCCTTGATGTGCTTGTACATGTCCAGATATGACTGAGGCGCCTGGAATGGTGAGTGTGGAGCGTTAAACGGAACATATAGGAACAACGGCTTCGAAACATCGTGCTTCTCAACGAGCCGGACCGATTCAGCAGCGATCAGATTTGTTGTGTATCCCTCCTCGCGAAGGGGCTTGTCATCACGGTTCCAATCGAGTGCCTTGTCGCGAATGTGTGTAAAGTAATTGAGAGCGCCGTTATAGTGGCCGTACTGGTGATCGAATCCACGTGAAGTCGGCAGATACCTGTGATCCAGATGCCCGAGGTGCCATTTGCCGCAGATTGCCGTTGTGTACCCTGCTTCCTTAAGCGCCTGCGCCAGAGTGCGTTCAGCCAAAGGCAATCCGTGCTGGGCCCATGGACGCACCACTCCGACCTGCAAACCGTATCGCATCGGATATCTCCCGGTCATAAGGCTCGACCTCGTGGGAGAGCAAACCGGTTGAACGTAAAACTGATCGAGTCGTGTCCCTTCGGCGGCGAGTGCGTCGATATTGGGAGTTTTGATCTGGCCGCCCTGATAGCCGACGTCTTTGAAGCCAAGGTCATCGACCAGGAAGAAAACGATGTTGGGCTTTCCCATCGAAGGACCGGCCAGGCCGGAGTTTTGTGAGACAGCAAGAGAAGCAGCCCCCAGACCTATCATTTTCAGAAAATCACGACGTGTCTTCATAACATGCGTTCCTCCGGTTCAATTTCACTTTTGCAATAATGCGGAGCCTGTCGCCGGCTCCGGATTCACTTCACAATAGCTTCATACACCAGCGGCTTGACGGCGTTGGCCAGTTGGTTCGAGTAAGGCATCAACTGCGAGAGGGCGATGACGATCAGCTCGTGCTTCGGGTGGATCCAGAAATGCGTGCTGGCCGCCCCGCCCCAGCCGTACTCGCCAGCGCCGTGCTTGCCTTCAGTAACCCGCACGGAGAAACCCAGCCCGAATCCCTGGCCCATCCAGCTTACGGAATCCGGGAGTTGGTTCCGCGTCATCATCTCAACCGTCTCGGTGCGCAGGAGCCGCTTGCCGTCCAGCTCGCCCTTGTTCACAAACATGCGGCAGAGCTGGAGATAATCCCCTATCGTCGAGACCAGACCGCCGCCGCCCGACAGCAGTCCGGGCTTGCGGAGAAACCGGCTCTCGCGGGGATTGTCGGAAACCTTCAACCCCTGGCCCGGTATCGGGCTGTAACAGACCGCGAAGCGATCCACCTTCTGCGCCGGCACGTGGAATCCCGTATCCTTCATGCCGAGCGGATCGAAGATCCGGCTCTGGAAAAACGCATCCAGCGATTCACCGGAGACTTTCTCCACCACGTACCCCAGCACGTCCGTAGATACGCCGTAATGCCATTTCGTGCCCGGCTGGTAAAGCAGGGGAATCTCGCCCAGCTTTTCCGCCATGTCCTTGAGCGACGTCTCTCCATCGAGCACACCTCTCTTGCGATACATCTTATCCACTTCGGTATTGCCGAAGAAGCCATAGGTCAGGCCCGAGGTGTGGCGCAGCAGGTCGCGAACCGTCATCGCCCGCGCCGGCTCGACGGGCGTCCCCGATTCGTCGTACACCTTGAGGTTCTTGAACGACTCGATGTAGTTCGACACGGGATCGTCGAGCCTGATCTTGCCCTGCTCGACCAGCATCATCACCGCCACACTGGTCACGGGTTTGGTCATCGAGTAGAAGCGAAAGATCGTATTTTCCGCGACCGGAGTCCCGCCCTCTTTGTCCATCATTCCGAAGGTTTCAAAGAACACCACCTTGCCCTTGCGCGCCACCAGAACGCTGGCGCCGGCGATCTTCCCGGTGTCCACCAGGTCCTGCACAGCCGGGCTTACCTGCCCCAGTTTCTCCGGCGACATCCCCACGTCCTGCGGCCGATGAAGCACGATCTGCCCGGCGTAGCCAGAGCAGGAAAGGACAAAACACAGCGCGACAATCATCATTCGGGTTCGCGTCATTCTCATCGAGATACTCCTGTCATCAACGGTCCACGATTACATCTGTCACACGGACTCCGGTTCTTTCGTCCAACGCCGAAACGTCCACCGTCCTCAGCGCAGAGGCGTCAGCTTGATGTTCCGGAACATGATGGGGACGCCTTCGCTCTGGAGGCCGATGTAGCCCCGGCGCAGGCTGACCCCGGTGGCCCGGTTCTGGAGCCGGCCGTTGACGGTCGCCTCTATGGTATCGCCTTTGCAGATGATCTCATACCGATTCCAGCCGCCGCGTTCCTTCTCGTTGGATTCATTCATACGCGGCGTGTAGCTGATGGGCCCGCCCTTCTTGGCCTTGTTCTCATTGAAATTGCAGCCCATGCCAATGAGATCGCCGGCGTGGCTGTGCATGAGCTGCGCTTCCATGCACAGGGGCCAAACCTTCTCCTCGTCACTCATCCGCAGCAGGACGCCGCTGTTGCCGTCCCTCTCGGGCCATTTCCATTCGAGCGTGAGCTTGTAATCGCCGTACTGCTCCTTGGTGCGCAGGAAGCCCGTCGGCTTTCCCGAACACAGAATTTCTCCGTTGCGAACCTTCCACACGCTCTTCGCGTTTGCGCTGGAGTCCTGGCAATAGATGTGCCAGCCTTCGAGGTCTCTGCCATTGAACAGGGCCCTGCTGCCATCCTCCTGCGACTCCGTCGAAGCAGCACTCGTTTCTTCGTCTACGTAATCGCCTTCGATTCTCGCCATGCCGAGGGGCAGGCATTTCTTCAGCGCCGACTTTAGGTCGCCTGGCAGGTCATCTCCATACATCAAAGTTGCTTCGGGATCGCCAACGCCAAGTGTTCTCGCCATGTCACTGCCTGGTTCATACTGGGCGAGCATCACTTCACCATAGAGAAACTTGTCCATCAGGATACGGCCGTTCACAACGGATAACATCGGAGTGTCGCCATATTCGTTGATCATGAGAACGATGACGATCTTCCTGCTGAAGAAACCGGGGAAGTCGTGTTGCCTTGGCTCGGCATAGAAAACGTGCTTGATCTTGGAGATTCCGTCTTCATTGCTCGTCTGCCCCTTAACCATCCCCTGCTGGTCAACGGACATTTTGAACTGGAAGTCTATTTCTTCCGTTCCATACTGACTGATAAACGACCCGACACCTTTCCCTTCCCACGTAAACGGCGGCTCCACGTCCTGCGCTATGCAAGGCGTTCCCACCATCACGGCTGCAACCAATGCCAGAACAAGTTTTCCCGTCCAGTGCGTCATGGTCTTTCTCCTACATCTGAATGAATGTTGCACTACCGCCCTATCCGATACAGTTTATTCAACGTGCGTATGATGATACTCCCTCGAAGCGTCGCCGGTGTGGCCATGCACATTTCGTCCAGCGCGTTTCGGCCCAGCACCTTGAACTCGGGACCCGCCTGGACGACAAAGGTGTCACCGTCTTCGCTGAGGAAGAACAGCTTGCCGTCGTTGGCCCAGGGCGACGCCGTGAACGCTCGTGCGTCTTTCGCCAATTGCTGCTTTTCGTAGATGACCTTTCCGCTGCGACCATCGTAACAGTTCAAGGTCCCGCGATCGTAGAGAACGTACAGATAGTCTCCGTAGGAGATCGGCGACGGATTGTAGGGCCCGCCGAATTGGTGATACCAGGCGATGTGCCGGCCCGGATCCTTTTCGTCTTTCGGTGTGATATCGCCCGAGGCACCGGGTTTGACGGCGTAGATGGGCCTGTTCTTCCTGTCGCCCACGTACCCGCTGCAAAGATAAAGCAATCCGTTGGCCTCCACCGGCGTGGGAATCGCAATGACGGACATCCCGCCGAGCTCCCACAGCAGTTGCCCCGTGAGATCGTACGACCGGACCTTGCCCGTGCCACAAGTCACCAGCTCCGTGCGCCCGGCGTTCTCCCACACGTACGGCGTCACCCAGTTGCTCTTCTCATCCCGGCCGACACGAAAGACCTCGTCGCCCGTCTTCTTGTCCAAGGCCAAAAGATACGATTCGTTTTCGTTGTCATTGACGATGAACAGCCGGTCGCCATGGAGTACGGGGGAAGCGGCCGTACCCCAGTTGTAGCGAATCTTGGCCGGGTCGAGTCTCTTTTGCCACACTTCCCGGCCCTCCAGGTCGAAGCAGAACACGCCGAGATTGCCGAAGTAGAAGTACACCCGCTCGCCATCGATCACCGGCGTCTCCGAGGCGTACGTATTCTTGATATGCACCGGCTGGGCAGGCTTTCCCGTATGAACCGTTTTCTGCCACAGGGTCTTTCCGCCGGCCCAGTCGTAGCAATAGACGATCCAGTGATGAACGGCCGAAGAGGGCTTGTTCCGGTTGCCGCCGAAGTACAGCCCCTTCTTGGCCTCTTCCACGTGGCCTTCGCTGGCAACCGTGGTCAGGAATATCCTGTCGCCCCACACCACCGGACTGGACCAGGCCCGGCCGACAACGTCAATCTTCCACGCAACGTTCTCCGTCGTGCTCCACGAGACCGGCAGAACCGCGTCTTCCACGACGCCGCAGGAGGGCCCGCGAAAGCCCGGCCAGTTCGCCGCGGCCCAGGACGCCGACACGAACATGCAGCAAATCGCCATCGCGTACGATACTCTTCGACACATAGAGCCTTCCTTCCAGTATCCTGCCTGCATCCCGATTTCCTTCAGTACGAGCGACCAAAAGGCTCGCGGTCAACAGCGAGGCTCCGTCACGCCTGCGCCTTGTACCCCTTTAGCTGCGCCGGTTTCCAATCCACGCGCAGGTTGTCGAGCTTCTCACCCACTATTTCAATCGACCGCTCTCTTATCTCACCCAGGCCCATTTCGTACCCCATGGTCAGTTGCTTGACCTTTTCAACATCATGGCCCATGACCCGGGCGGCGGTCGCATCCGCGGCCATGATGTCCGTACTGGCGATGACGGCCCACGAACCGAGCCGGCCTTTCAGATCCACGGTCTTGCCCCCCTGCCCCCGGGACGGGCCGTCGCCCTCGATGCCGATGGAGAAATCGATGAGGGAGAGATCGACCTTCTTGCCCTTGACGATATCCAGATAGACCTGTGCGATGGCTTGCGGGCTGCTGTGATCGAACGTGCCGCGATTCCACCACGTATTGTCGATCAACTGCGCGTAGCGGGACATGGGCGTGACACCGATGAAGTTTTTCGCCGCCAGGGTAAGCTGCGCCCAGCAATGCGTCTTCGCCACGGGAATGGAAATCACCTTATCGGCATTGGCGAGCAGGCTGGAGATGGCAATCTTGTTCAGTCGAGTCCGGGAGGGAACCTCCACCCAGCCCGGCGAGTCCGTTTCCAGACATGCCAGCGTCACCTTGCCGTCATACCGGGAGCTGAGCCGTTTCGCTTCCGCTACCAGATTGGTTTTGCCGTCCAGCGTGACTGCATATTGCCAGTCGAATTTCGGCAGATGAGAGCCTTCCCCCACGATGACCTCCGCGGCGCCCGCTTTGAGGCACTCCTCCGCGACCGCGATGACGATCTCCGGTTTCGTGCACTCCCCCGTGTGAAAACACCGATTGTATTTCGCCCAGGGGAACGTAACGAAATTCGGTTTGATAAAGACGGTCTCCCCCTCGTTGACCACCGTACGAATTCCCCCCAGCGCATCGATGGCACCCCGGGTCATCGCACCCAGGTCGTTGCCGCGAATCGCCGCGACCCGCGCATTGATCTCCGGAGAAGACTCCTGAGCGGAGCCTGTGCGAGTTGTGAAAGACCACGGTGCTCCCACGGCAACCGCCGCACCGACACCGGCCTTCAGGAAATCGCGTCGCTTTGTCTTTTTCATTGCTACCCCCTTCTTTTCGCAGCAGTACGAATTCGTCGTCGCCGCCGGTCTTCGGTCTTATTCATGTCGCAGTGCTTCGATCGGATCGAGAGATGCCGCCCGTCTGGCCGGGTAGAGACCGCTGACCACGCCGACGCCGACGGCCATCAGCAAAGGACCGATGAGCATGGAAACCGAGACAATGGGCGTGACATCCACGATATCTTTCAGCAGAGGTGGGACGAAGTAACCGATCGTCACGCCGACCAGTCCGCCCAGGGTGGTCATCAGCATCGCCTCAATAAGGAACTGTATGACGATTTCAATTTTCTTGGCTCCCAGGGCCCGCCGGATGCCGATTTCCCGGGTGCGCTCGGTCACACTGGCCAGCATGATATTCATGATGCCGATGCCGCCGACGACGAGCGAGATCGAGGCGATCGCGAAGAAAATCATATCCCAGATCTTCTGCTGCTCGGCCTTGGCCTGGATCAATTTCAGCGGGATCATGATGGCGTACTCCAGCTTGTCGTGATTCTTCTCCATGATGGACCGGATGATGGGAGACGCCTTTACGACCGCCGCTTCATCGGCCATGTGGAGAATCAACTGATCGACCTCGACATCCTCTGAGGTCATATTGTGCTCATGCCAGTTGATATTGATCTGGCCGAAGCGCCCCTCTTTGGCGCTTTTCGGGATGAACACGGGGATGTCTTCCTCGGTGATTCCCAGTTTGGAGGGGATGTAATCGATCACGCCGATGATTCGGAACGGCTGTCCCTTCAATCGGATCGTCTTACCCACGGGATTGATACATCGAAACGCCTTCCGCGCCAGTGTTTTCGTGATGACACAATAGGATTTCCTGTGGAGCATGTCGACGGTTGAAATGAAGCGGCCCTGCGAAATGCGGAGGTTGAGGATATCCGCATAATTCGGCGTGACCCCCATGACCAGTGAGTAACGCTTGCGGTCCTCCGGGCAGTAGTATCTCAGTTTTACCTTATGGACGGTGGCATAGTCCCTTACCCAGGGGACATTGTCGACAATGCACTTGATGTCACGGTATTGGATGCCGTACTTCTTGAGTACAACCTTGCCCCCCCCGCGCCCACCGCTGGTCTCGCGCGCCGGCTCGATCGAATTCATGATCACATTGTTGCTGCCGAGAACGCTGAGTTTCTCCTGGGCCTCCTTGCTGGCGCCGGTCTGTATCGCCAGCATAATGCTGACGCTGCAAACTCCGAATACGATTCCGAGCATGGTCAGTCCCGAGCGTACCAGATGGACCGAGAGGCTGTGCAAAGCCAGCAGGATGATATCAACGAACTTACCCATGTGTATGGCGCTCCTGTTTATCGTTCAGCACGTCCGCCTCAATCCTGCCGTCTTTGAGGGTGATGACGCGGTCTGCGTGTGCGGCGATGTGTGATTCGTGGGTGACCATGATAATGGTTTTTCCGCGTGCACTGAGTTCGGCGAAGACCTCCATGATCTCCTCACCGGTGTGCGTGTCGAGATTGCCGGTCGGCTCATCGGCGAGCAATACCAGCGGGTCGTTGGACAGCGATCGGGCGATGGCGACGCGCTGCATCTGTCCCCCCGACAGCTCGAAGGGACGATGGCCCAGGCGCTGGCCGAGTCCGACCAGCTCTGCAAGCTCGGCGCTTTTGCGACGTCGTTTCCTTCTCGGGATCCCTTTGTAGAAGAGGGGAATCTCGATGTTCTGCGTGACGGTCATCCACGGGATGAGATTGAAAGACTGGAAGACGAATCCCAGCCGGCCGTTGCGCGTCTCCGAGAGCCGGTTGTCGGAGAAGGTCGAGACATCGTCGCCGCCCAGATAGTACTTGCCGCAGGTGGGTCGGTCCAGGCACCCGAGGAGATTGAGCATGGTGCTCTTGCCCGAGCCGCTGGAACCCATGATCGCAACGTACTGCCCCTCCGGGACAATCAGTTCGACGTTGTCCAAAGCCGTTACGCCAAGACCCACATGATAGGTCTTGGTGACCGATTCAAGGTGGATGACCGGTTTCATCTATTTGCCCTCCTCTACCTCGTTGTTGCCGGAGGAGGCGCCCCCTTCGTCAGCGACTTTCTCTGACTGTATGCCATCATCGGCCTTGGCCACGAGGAGGACCCTGTCGCCTTCGTTGAGCCCGGAGAGCACCTGTACCCGGCTTTCGTTCATCTTGCCCAGTGTGACCTCCGTTTCCGTAGGGATTCCGCCCTGGAGTTTCATGCAGTAATAGTGGTTCTTCTTGTTGTACACCGAGAGGACGGGTATGGTCAGTGCGTTTTCGATTTCGTCGAGAAGCAGTGTGACCTTGCCCCCCATGCCGGGCCTGACGTCTTTGCCGGGGGTCAGACCGTTGGCTTCCCAGTCAATGCCCACATAGAGGTCATAGGCTTTGGTTCCGGTCTGCAGCCATTCGGGACCGGTGCTCTTGGGGAGCGGGGACGATTCAACGACCCGGCCGAAGAGCTGCGTCTTATGGGCAAACGCATCGAGAACGAGGACAACCTGCGTGCCTTGCTGGTCTTGCGGCTGAGGAGCGGCCGTCTTTGCCTTGGGCACGTCGGGAAGCTCGTCCCAGTCGATCTCTATGGGCTTGGGGGTCCCGCCCGTCTGAGCGGCTAATTCGACCTCCTGCTCCTGAAGCCGGCTGTAGAACTGCCTGGCCTGGTCCTTGGTCATTCGTTCATCAATGACCGCCTGTTTGATCCTGGGGATGATGCCATCCGTCTTGATCTTGATCGCTTCGGCCTCGAAGTTCTCCTTGGGCACAACGCCTGTCGCAACCCGTGTAATCAGATCCTTGAACGCCTCGCCAATATAGGCTTCGATCTCCCCCTCCACAACCTTGCTCTGGCTTTGGCCGCCTTCTATGGTGACATATTCTCTCAAGGCTTCAAAGAGCATTGTCTTGACGCGAAGTGTCGTCATATCAGGGATCTGCAACAGTTGGGCTCTGGGGTAGACCGACTCACCCTCTTTGATCATGATCCTCAGGCCCTCCCCTTTCCAGCCGGGGGTGTAGAGCACCAGACCCGCTTTTTCGGCGGTGACCCGGAGCTTCTGCTCATCCTCTTTCAGTTCCGCCATCTGATCCTGGTGCTCTTGCAGCTCTTTCTCTTTGCCTTTGATCTCCTGCTGCTTCCATTTCAGTTCAGCTTCCTGGCCCAGTTGAGCCCTTTCCAGGTTGAGCTTCGCTTCCTTGACGTCGGTCTCTTTTTGGCGCATCGTTTGCACGATCGTGTGCGTCTTGAGTATCTTCAAATCCGTTTCGGCCTGGGTGACAGTCTCCTCGAGTTGCCTAATCATTTGCGGTATATCATATTTGATCAGCAACTCCTTGGCGGCGATGCTGTCCTCCAGAGTATTCTTCAGCGTTTCGACGTTGAGTTCGTCCGTTTCGATCTCGCTCTCGCTGTAGGGCTTGTTCAGTTTGGGATCCTCATTGACCTTCTTCTTAAACGCAAGCCTCTCCTGCTCAATCTTCAGAGTTTTTCGAGCCATCGTGATCGAAATATCCGCGTTTCTCAGCGAGTTTTCCTTTTGTCCCCCTTTGGATTTGTAGCGTTCCAGCGCCTCCTTGGCCCGCTGGACCCTCTCCTCCGCCTGCGCGAGATTGCTCTGAGACTGATCCTGGTAAAGCGTCAAGTTCTCTTGCGCGTCCTGGAGCACATTCTTGGCCTGTTCCAGGTTGATGGCTTGCTGCTTTTGAGCAATCAGGAGGTCTTTTCTGGCCTGTTCCAGCGTCAGTTCAGCGCTGTTGAGATGAAGCTCCTTCTGGTCGATGGCATCTTCCAGATTCTTGCACTCAAACTCGATGATCAGGTCCCCCTTCTCAACGACCGTGCCCTCCTCAACCACACTCTTGATGATCACAGACCATTTCAACTCATTGGTGATCAGGACCTTCTCTTCGGCCTCGATCGTACCGTCCTCCGTGGTGGTGATGACCAGATTCTCCCTGACGGCTTCTGCCGTCTGTTGCGAGGAGGCCCCTTCCTCGGTGCCAAAGGGCCAGCATCCGGCCAGAAGAACACTTACGAGTACCATTGGCAGCAGTGTGTTTCTCATCTGATTTCTCGTCGTCCTGATTCTCATTATGGGCTTGATTAGAGGGATTCTGTATCTCGTTCTTCAGCGGCTTCTTCTTCGGATTCCTTCGGTGTTGCAGCGGCGATCTGTTTCTCGTCGTCTTGCCCCGACTCCAAATAAGGATACCGTTCCAGAAGCCGGTCATAGCCAAAGGGCGTTTCTCGCTCGGCGAGGATCCCGTCGGCATCCACGCTGAGCATGCCGAGGCTGGCGAGGAACTCGAGCCGGGTGATGGTGTAATTGACGAGCGAGCTGGTCAGGCCGTTGAGCGAACTGTTCAGAGCAGCCTCGGCTTCCAGGACGTCACGGGTGGAGGCCTGTCCCTGCTTGCGCTGAATGGCGATCAGCGCGGTCCTGCGTTGGGCAATTTCGACACTCTTTTCCTGCAACACAAAACTCTGTCTCGACTGCTTCAGCGACCTGAAGGAGTTTCGCACGTTCAGAGTGACGTTGTCTTCGGTCTCTGCAAGCGACCTCTTCGATCGGTCGCGCGATATCATCGCGTTACGATAGGCGTCGCGGTTGCCGGCCTGGTCGAGATTGTAGTTGAACGTCAGCTTTGCGCTTCGAGTGTGGTGATGTGTCTGGATCCGTGCGGGCTGCGCCTTGTCCGTCCCCGGCGCAGAGGCCTTGAGTTCGAGATCGAGTTGAGGGTTGAAATGGTCCACCGCAATCTCGACATCCTTCTCGGCGTCCCGCGCCCCCGCTCTGGCTTTCAGTAGGGCCGTATCGGTCACAAAGGAAGCATCGGCTGCAACCGACTCGGCAAACGGCAAAGACTGCGGCCCCCTCTCGTTGAGCCACCGCAGGGCGCCGGGGTAATCCAACTCCAGCTCCTTTGAGATCGGAAGCCCCAACGCGATCTTGAAGTTATCGAGCGCTTGGGAGTAGGCCAATTGGGTCTGCTCGAAACTGATCTGCGAACTGAGCAGGTTCTGCTCGGCCTGGTCCTCCTGGGTCCTGCGGAGTTGCCCCCCTTCAACCATTGCCTGGGTCTGTAAGTAGGCCAGCCGAAGCCTCTTGATATTGGTCCGGCTGTTTTCGAGAACGTCCCTGAGCGTGAGGACTCGATAGTACTGCCGCATGATATCAACGGCGAAGGTCTGTCGGAACCGGTCAAACTCGTAGACCTCGATCAGGAAATCCCTCTCCCGGCGGTGCTGGTCCTCGAAGGCCAGCCCGCGCCACGCCCCACGAAGCAAGGGTTGTGTGAAACTGCCCTCGACAAGTGAACCGATCGCGGTGTCGGATTGGCCGAGAAGATTGGTTACAACGTTCATTGATGCCCCGAGGGTCAACAGCCCGCCGCCAACCAGGCGCCGGGTCAATGAGTAGTTGCCGTCGGCACTGATGTATAGATTGGTGTTGTCGGGGCCTTCTTCCGGCCCTCCGCGGGAGGTACGCGCTGCTTCGTACGTGGAATTCACACTCCCGGCGGGAAGAAACGTGTCCCAGCCGCGGGAATTGGTGGCCAGAGCGAGAGCGGCACTGTAGAGGTCTTCTTTTCTGGTTTGGAACGACCGGCTGTTTTTGAAGGCCACCCCCAGGGCATCCTCGATGGTCAACACCTGCACATGACTGCCGTTCTCGTCTTCGGCCTCCTTGAGGTAGCCATTGCAGTCGACCGGGTTATATGCGATGTCGAATTGATACGCTTTGCCCAGAGCGGCGGCCTGGCCCTCAGAAACGGTTCCATAGGCGTCGCGGTCGGCCCATTTGGCGTACTGAGAGCGGCTGCACCCCGATATCAACGTCATCGTCGTTGCCAGAGTGACAATCAATAACGTCTTTCTGCGTGGAGCCGTGTCTCTGGAAAAGAACGATGCTTCAGCGATTCCGGCTGCCATGATGCGATCGATAGTACGATTCTCCTTCATTCTCATTGGCACTCACTAACCCAAAGTTGTGATAGAGTGGCTGCGTCTGGTTGCCTCGCTCGATCTTTCATTCCTGCTCCGCTTGCTTCCGCTGGCCGCCCGATTTCCGGAGACGCTCGGCAATTTCGAGTCGGGCCTGGCTCTCCGACAAACCCTCATAGTCGGTCGCATCCAGCGGCGTGTACCCGTTGTTGTCCCTGGCGTTGACATCGGCCCCGGCAGCAATCAACTGTTTGGCAATCTCCACACGCCCTAAAACAGCGGCCCAGTGCAACGGTGTGCCACCGTATTCATCCTTGGCCGGAACATCGACATTGGCCCCTTCCTCTATGAGGAATCGAGCAACCTCACGCTGATCGGCCAAGACCGCCATGTGCAGAGGCGTCGCTCCGGAAGCAACAACTCCCGGTGCAATGAAAGCCGCGTCAATGTCGGTCCCGGCCGCGAGATGGCGTTTGACCGTGTCCAGATCGCCTTGCGACGTGGCCGCCCAGATGTCCATGATTGGCGGCTCCGGCTGCGGCGCCGGATCCATTGACGTCGCGGCCGACAGCACTTCCATCTCGGTAATCTCCAGCCCCGACGGCTGGTCCAGGGTATGACACCATACCGACTCGAGCACTAAATGGAAAGCCGTGCGCGGCAGCTTGTCCTTGATTTCGCCGAGCGAAGGATCGAGCCCAAAATCCCGCAGGTCGAGAAGAACCTCAAAGTCTTCTCCACCGGGAAACTCGACGGCGGGTCGCATGGTCTGAAACTTACCTGCGAATCCCCCCCCGGCATACATGACGGTGACGCCAAAATACACCTCGTGACTCGACGCCATGTGCCCGCGCGCTCTCAGACGACAGCCGGGCTGGAGAATCACCGGCGGCGTGTCACCACGCGAAACCCCCAATGCCGCAGCGTAGATCGTAAATCCCTGGGGCATGGTGTAGGGAATGGCCTCGAGTTTCGCCTCTTCGGCAACCGTTTTCGGCGACCACTTCCCGTACGCGCCCTCCGGTCCCAGATGCAATTGGCTCTTCCACCGATTGGCTGCATCAGGAACCGGCGCCGGTCGCATTTCGCGATCGGCCGCCGCGACCACGCGGTGTTTCGCCGGCACGTCCACCGTGTTGCCGTCACTGAGCCGCCTGACCCGAACCTTCCCTTCTCTAACGTTCAGCATTGTGGCGGCCAGCCCTGCCTCGACTTCAAATTGCGTCCCCAGAACTTCGAGCGTGGCCGATCGCGTGTAGATAAACATCGGTCGGCCCACCGGTTGAGGTTTCACGTTGCCGGAGACGGCGCCTTCTTTGAGGTATAATTTCTTCTGCCCATAATCCGAGAAGGTGAGTGTCGAGTTCCCGGCAATCGCAACCGTGGAGCCGTCGTTGAACTGCAACTCGAACCACGAGCCGGGCGTCATGCCTTCGATGGTTCCGCCCGGTAGTTCCGCCCCCACGCTCAGGTCGTGAAAGACCCGCCCCCCGTCGCCGGTCCATTGCAGGGACCCGTTCAATCCGGCGACCTTCGCGATCGGCCGTTCGGCAATCGGACGCAGGAAGTAGAGACCAGCGCTTAGCACGATGACAGCGGCCGCAGCCACCGCGAACGGCCATTTCGCGAGCGGCTGGCGCGCCATGGCGTTTCGGCGAGACGACCGCTGCGGAAGATGCTGCATAACACCCTCGACAAAACGCTCATCATCCGCTGGCAACCGCGACAGCGTTTCGCGAACGAACTCGTCGCGTCGCGAGGTACTGTCCTGCCCGACCAATCCTAACAGGCGATGCATCTGATAACTGTCCGCCGCCATCTGCAAAAGATGGTCGTTTCCCTTGACGAGGGCCTGAAGTTCCGCGATTCCGGATGCGTCGATCTCGCCTTCCAGGTAGTCGTTCCACAACTCGATGAAGCGCTCGTCGCCTTTCATGACGGTTCTCCTTCGGCTGCCATGCGGGCCTGCACGCACTGGTGAAGCCTGCGCCGCAACTGCCATAACTGTTTCTTGACGGCGGGTACGGAGCGGCCGCACCGTGCGGCCATCTCATCCAAGGGGATCTCTTCGGCGTAACGCCACGTGATGAATCGATGGAGGTGCTCGCCGAGTTGGCCGAGACAGGTCTGCAAATGCTCGAGTCGGACCTGCTGCAGCTCCGGCGGCTCGCAGCCGCGACGTTCCAGCTCCCGCTGCAAAAAATCGGGGGCATACCGCACGTGGTAATCCGCCACCCGGCGTAGACGCGAGACCTCGGTCTTCAAGCCAAACCGGGCAATCGTAAACAGCCACGCGGCGAAGTTCGTTCCGAGTTCGTAGTCATCCAGACGAGTGAAGGCCGCGACGAAGCTCCGCTGCGCCACTTCGTCGACATCCACGCCCGGAGGGGCCTGCACCGCCAGCCACGCCCGAAGAGGCCTTTCCAGCCGGCGAACCACAACCTCAAACGCAGCCGTATCCCCCCTGCGAACGTTGCGAATTGCGTCGTCGAGCGACAAATCGTCCATAGAAACTTTCCTTGTCATCATATAGTCATGGCAACAAACAACACAAGGTTACCCCGGTGGCGACGATTTTTTGTAAAACGACGGGGGTAGACCCCGTCCCCAGGCGCAGCCGCCTGGCGTGCGCAGTACCAAATCTGCCGCCGAGCCACCGGGCTTTCCCGAACCGAACGAACCGATAAGGGCGTTGAAATCCACCAGCCCGTTCACGTATGATACCGTGGCACAACCTGCTGAAACAACTTCCATCACGATATGTCCGTGAGATTCAGCCTGGGTCAGCGCACGAAAGAGTACAGGAGTGTCCATGCTATTGGGGCACAGACGCAACTTGACGGCGAACGCAGGTATCTATGCGGCCATGATCCTCTCGCTTGGCCTGATCGCAAACGGGCAACAGGGAAAGGTCCAATGGAATCAGTTTCGCGGGCCCAATGGACAGGCAGTCGCGGCGAGGGGAAAGAGCTTATCGTGCTGGGCTCCAAACGGCTGACGTCTTACGATCCGTCCACGGGTGAGGAAATCTGGTGGGCCGGCGGCTTCCCGACGGAAACAGTCACCGTCCCCGTCGTCGGCGATGGGCTTCTCTTTGCCAGCGACGCGGCCCTGGGTGGACGCGGCGACGACGAGTGGGACGCAACCAAGACCTGGAAGTTTACCGTCGAGGAATTCGACCGGGATCGTGACAATCAGATACGGCGCGGCGAATGACGAAAGGCTTTGTGTTTATCCAGCGGCCGGAGCTGTCGAGGGACAATCCCGGATACGAACTGCCGGTCAGAGACATGGACGTCCTGCTGAGAATCTTCGACCATGACAAGAACCGAATCATCAGTGAAACCGAGTGGATGCAAACGATGTCCGGCTTTGCCGCTCACAGCCACCCCGGCGATCTGCGAGAACAAGTTGTACGTGCGCACGGTCGGCCACCTGTACGCCGTGGCCGAGCCAGATACGCCAGGCAAGGGCAACTGAGAGACGCGCCGAAACAGAAAAGGAGGGTGGGGCAAGCCTCACCCTACAACTGCCGGCGTACAGCGAAAATGCCAGAGAGCCGCCGACAACGTCCCCGGTCTTTGCCTGCCGTCGATCCGAAAGTACCCGAAAACCGGACGAGCCAATTCTTCACCCGTCTCTGCGCCCCGGGCATTACAATTACAGTTTCAATAAGGGTTTACGACAACAACAATAAGTTGCCGTCTTCTGAAATAAGCTTGACTATCAGCCTTCTTTATGGTATTTTATAGACTATTGTAGCATGAAACAGCGGAAGAGATCCTGTGGTTTTACCGTGCGACGGTCTGTGTTTTTTTGCATACGGCGGCAGCGAGTCACGCGCGGGCCTAAGCCGCAGGGCACAACCTCGATCGGAGATGTTTTAAAGGAGGTCGATCATGGATTGCGGGCATGTTACTTCCGGTAAGCCACTCACGAACTCGACCCTTTGGCTGACGCTGACGGTTGGCGCCTGTCTTTGGCTCCCGGGTATGACCAAGGCCGTCATTACGATCGATACGGATGCACCAACAATCAGCATCAACGGCAATCCGATCACCAATGGCCAGTTCAAAGGCACGGATTTCACCGTCGCATATCGGCCTGGTGACGGGGCCGCGCAATTCACGTTCTGGGGCGATCTCAATTTGGGCGGTGAATCCGTCACGTTCTCCGGCTCGCGCGCCGCCGCGCTTGCCGCGACAAACAACGCCAATCTCTCCGGCGCGTCCTTTGACCTGTCGGCGCAAGGCGCAACGGGTGGCGGTGCCGGTGGCAGTGCTGGAGGCAGTGGAGGGACTGGTGGCAGCGGCGGTGCCGGTGGTCGGGCATACGGCTGGTATCACGACACCGGCGGGCATGGAGGCTGGGGAGGTGATGGGGGAGCAGGAGGCCTTTTCCTGTATCCTGACAGCGGAGAAGACGGCGAAGACGGTAGTGAGGGATGTCGGGGCGACGCGGGCGCCGACGGCGCCGACGGCGCGACAGGATCTGGCGGGTCATCGGGCTTTGCCAATCCAGGCAGCGGCGGCTCTGCCGCAACTACAGGGGGAACAGGAGGAGACGGTGGGTGGAACGATTACGATTCCATACGGTTCTACGGTGGTAGTGGCGGCTATGGCGGCGCCGGCGGTACAGGGGGTATCGCCAACGGCTGGAACGGCGCCGATGGCAAAGACGGAAGCAACGGAACAACCGGCGAGAAGGGCAAAGCTGGTGCGGCCGGCGCCAAAGGTGCGAGCGGCAAAGCAGGGATCAACACTGCCACCGGCTTCGACCGTCTTGCCGCTGGTGGAGGAGGCGGAGGTGGTAGCGGCGGCGGCGGTGGAGGCGGTGGTGCCGCGGGAGGTGGAGGCGGCGCAGGCGGAGGCGGGGGCGGTGAGTCCGCCGAGTTCCTCTCTAACGGTGAGACCGGCGGAGACGGCGGAGACGGCGGCGCAGGCGGCAAGGGTGGCGCCGGCGGCACCGGGGGCGCCGGCGGTACAGGCGGTGGCGGCGGTGGCGGCCTGGAGATCGTTACCTATGGCCGGCTGGATGCTACAGGCACTGAGTTGATGGCAGTCGGCGGAGACGGGGAAACCGGTGGCACGGGCGCCACGGGCGCACCAGGAGTTTCAGGAGCGTACGGATTTCCGGGCGACCCCGGAGGTCCGGGAGCAGGCGACGGGGGCACCGGCGGCAAGGGCGGTGCCGGGGGTGCCGGGCGCGCAGGCGGCACCGGGGGCAGCGGCGGTGGTGGCGCCGGCGGCACAATCAAGCTGGCGGGCTCGGTAGTCGTCACTGACACCGGAACTCTCACCAACGTCGGCGGGGGAGAAGGTTCGTTAAAGGGCGATGACGGGCGTCTGGTGTATGGTACGAACACGGCCGCCGGTTATGCCGGCAGCACAGAAGGACGGTTTGAGAACTATCAGGGCCTTAGCCAGACGAGCCTGGGGGATGTGAATCCGCACATCAAGGGCGGCGCATCCGGGGACGTCGTTACCCCCTACATACCGGACCTGCTGGGCGGGGCCGACGTCTGCGGCCTGCTTCAGGGCATCGACGCCCTGTCGCCCGAGTTTCAGCTTCTCTTCGATGCTGCCCCGGGCAACGCCGTGGCGTCGCTGTACCGCCTCGACATCGGTCCGACGGGCTATGCTGACGACTTCCTGGGATACGACATGCTGTTGCTGCTGAACCTGCGCGACGCGGCCCTTCTCGATCCGGTTCTGGGTCTGGATCCGGCCGGCGCCGACGGGCTGTTCGCCAGTTCTCTCTTCAGTATCAGCCAGGCATTGCCAGGTCTCGACCCATACGCGATCTATGGCACGCTCATCCCCGAGACGGCTGAGCTTTTCAACGTCGGAGCCGGCGGCTGCACGTTTGTTTCCGGTGCAGGTCTCACTAACGGAGACTTCCTTTTCCTCACTCGGCCGGCGACCATTCCGGCGCCCGGTGCCGTGGCGTTATGCAGTTGCGGACTGGGCCTGCTCGGCCTGCTTCGGCGCCGCCGGCACTAAGCCTGAGGACGGGTGTGTCGAACAATAGACGTGCATCTTCGCGTGATCGCGGCAGCGGACGCAAGCGGTCCGCGTGTCAATCCGCCTTCTTTTCTTGCGGCGGTTCCTTTCCCTGGCACAACAGCTTGACTTCTTCGGCGCTCAGGGCGTAGCTGTAGATGCGGACGTCGTCGATGCGGCCGTTCCAGGCCTCTCCCGTGCGGTGCGAGTCCCACCCGATCCATACGTTGAGACTGTTTGCTGCGATGGAACCCGATGTCTGCGCCGAAACGTCGCGCCGGCCGTCCACGTACAACGTCGCCATCCGGCCGTCGTACACCCCTGCGACATGATGCCAGCGACCGTCATCGACGTTTGTCCTGGCGAGGACTCCGCTGGCTACCCCAATGTCACCGGGCACATTTACGCCACAGACGAACTTCACCGTGTTCGTCCAGCCTTGCAGCCTCCAACTGCTTCCTTTGGCGATGAGCGCACGCCAGGTGGGAGGTCCGGCCAGTTTGGTCCAACTCGAGAGGGTCACCTCTTCGGCCATGTCAAAGAGCGGGTCGTTGCCGCAGTCGACCCAGTCACCATCCCCGTCCAGTTCAAGCACCTTTCCTCTTACCGGGTCATCGACCACCCGTGCATCGCCGACAAGCGTACCGTCTATTCTGTTTCCGGACGAGTCGCGCACCGTGCTGCCTCCAACCTCGTCAAAGGTATACCGTGCGATGAGCTTGCCGGCGTGCAAGTATTGTCCATGATACGATTGGTCTGCCTGATACAGTCTCAGTCTCGCCTCCGCGTCTGCTCGTTGACCAGGGCGTGTCTCAGCGGACAGCTTTGTCATGGCTCGGCGCTGGCACTTTGCCGCCTGCTCGAACCGGCCCGCCTCGGCATAAGCAGCGGCGAGTGTATCGATGTAGTGGTAGCTGTCCCAATGGCTCAATTCGCACGCCTTCGTGGCGTTCTCCACCGCGCGGGCGCCATCGCGAAACTCCGCGTGCGAACAGGTGGCCTGGAACCGGGCCAGTTGATCCAGCATCCCGGCGTGCCACGGCGCGGCGGCGGCCGCTGAATCAAACGCGTGAGCGGCCCGGCCGTATTCACTGCGCTGCTCGTACGCCTGTGCCCGCCCGGCAAACCGCAAAGCCAGTTGAAGCTCTGCGCTGCTCGTGGCGGCATCGACCTGGGAATCGGATGGCGGCGTCAACTCGCGGGCTGCGGCCAGGAACTCCAGGGCCTTATCCAAATGCCCTTGCTCTATGCGATCCCACACGGTCGGGAGGGAAGAATTGTTCTCGGCGAGAACCTTCTCGGCCCGGACCAAGGATTGAAAGTCATCGTGGCTGGTCTCCCAGGGGAACATCTCGCGCAGTCTGTCGAGAGCCTCTTCGGCCTCGCGCTTACGATCCAACCGATGGAGTGTCATGGCGGTGTATGCCACGTGATCGGGATACAGCGCAACATTGCCTTGCACCCGCAGGGTCTCGGCCTGTCCGAAATGAGTGAGGGCCTCTTCATAATGCCCCACGCGATAGCAGGCCATGCCGCGTAAGACTTCGCCGGCCCAGGCCTCATGCGCGAGTTCGGCCGCCTTGTCGGCCAGATTCAACACGGCGTTGGTATCGGTGGCCCCCGAAGGGAACCGATCGAGGAGGCTATTGGTCATTTGCCAGTACGTGGAAGGCAATGTCGCCGGCCCCGTGGACAGGCTCCGAAGCCACTGCTCCAGAGCGGCGACGCATTCGTCGGCCTGCCCGAGGCCAGCGTGGCAGAATGCCTTCACGCGTCCGACCAGCGTGGCACGCGACCCTTCCGGCCACCCCGACAGCCACGCCTCAAAATCGGCGACCATCTCCCGACAGTGTTCTTGCTCGGTCAGGCCCAGACTCAGCGATTCGGCCGTTGGCCGGTTCGGGTCGATATCCGCCTCCCAGATCTCCCACCAGGGATGCCCAACAACCAGCGCCATCTTTCTTCCGTCGCGTGACCAGCGTCCCCAGACGACCGACCCCGAAAGGACCCGGCGAGCCGCCATGGAGTCTACATTGTAGATCCATAACCCAAAGGCCGTGAGTTCCGTGCCAATGCTCAACTCGCGCCCCGTCGGCGACCACTCGATCGGGATCGGTTCATAGTCGGCATGCATCGGCTCCCTCCAGGCCGCATCATAGTACACCGGGAGAATCGGCAGCCTCCAGGCCGCGACCGTCTCGCACGTCGCTATCTCTGTGATCAGAATCTCGCCTCGGTGCTCGTCGGCCACGTACTTCTCGTCCGGGGAGATGGCGGGAACATAGGACGGGCTGTAGATGACTCGCTCGGGCTCGGCTTTGGGGTCGTCGAAGGCCTTCCTATAAATGAACCAGTCCTCCATGTAACGATGGTAGTAGATGTACTTCGAATCCCGCGACCAACCCAGGAGCACACCTTTGCCAAGGTGCCAGGATTCGCCGCCGGCGGCGGGGATGACGTAGATCTGCTCGAAAGCCGAACGAAACGAATAGGGCGACTTGACAAAGGCGATGTGCTTTCCGTCCGGCGACCACCGGGGGAAGAAGCCGAAGCTCACCAGCGACCGAACCGTGCCGCGCTGGAAATCCTCGATTACATCAATGCCCTTGGCGCCCGGTCTCTGGGGGCGGGACAGCGACGTCTCGTGGTGCCATACTGTCCCCACATCGAGGCGCGCATATACCAGTTTCCGCGCGTCCGGCGAATAATCGGCGGCGGCGCTACTGGGAACCAGTCTGTGAATCTTTGACCGGAGTTCTTCGCAGTGGCGGTGGACATATCGCAACGACCGCGCGACCGGGCCACTTTCCGTACGATCCGGCAGCGCGACTTGTCCGGCGGATTCAAAGCCATCGGCCACATACTTCGCCAGCCAGGGGACGAACTGAGTGCCGAGCATGTCAGGGGACTTGGCGCACTCGGCGTCGGCCTCGCCGTACCGATCCAGCGCGACCAGGGCGCCCAGAAGCCCACACCTGTACTTGCCGGCACCGGGCTGCTTCTCGACACACTTTCTCGCATCGGCCAGCGCCTGTTCGTAATCGCCCATTTTGAAGTAGGTCTCGCGCCGCTGATCGTAAAGCTCTGCGAGATCGGGGTACATGTCGCCTGCCCGTTCGATGGCACGATCGTGATTGTCAATCGCTTCACTGTAGCATCCCATCTGGCGTAGCGCCACAGCCCTCAGAGCGTAGCCCGAAGGGTTCTCCGGCTGGACGAATATCAGCTTGTCCGCGTCCCGCTCCATGTTGTCGTACTCTCTCAGGGAAGCATACGTCAGGGCCCGCATCTTCCTCGCCAGGTAGTGCTCACGATCGAGGTTCAAGGCCTTCGACAGCAGGGCGACCATCTCGTCAAGCGTCTCGGCTGTACGCGCACGCACGACCAAGGCCTCCGGCGTCTGGGACGGATACTTGTCGGCCATCGTGCGGTACCTTGCGACCAGCGCGTCATTGCCCAACTCAACATACAACATGGCGAGAAGCTCATACACCACCGCTTCTTCAGGATGCTCGGCTTCGAGCTGCTCGAGCATTTGAAACGCTTCTTCCGTCCGGCCCAGGTCGGCCAGGATGCGGGTCTTGAGCAGTTGGCTGTTGAGCTGGTCGGGCACCAATTCAAGTGAAGTCCCGGTCTGCTCCAGTGCCAGTTTGTGCTGTCCTTCCGCGTAGTACGTCTGGGCTGCCGTGAAGGCGGCCTGCGCCTTCTGCAACACAACATGGCGCTGCTCTTGAGCCAACCTTCGGGTATTCGCAGTGTTCTGTCGATACAGCCGGACACTCAGGAGGCCCATAACGCCCCGCGTCTACAGGCGCGCGTTGAAACCATGACACGCAACCGGCACATGCCGGGCCCGGCCGATGGCGAAAGCCATTGCTTGACAAAAGACTGCATGGGCTAAAGCCCATCCTACGAAACTCGAGGCGATTCAGCGCTGGGTCAATTCTCGCCCGGTGACATCGCGAATGACGATCTCGCGCTCGACGACTCCATTGACCTTGTGAGGCGCGGTCGGCAGCGTGCTTTCCGCGACGACCAGCTCATACATCGTGGCTTTGCGAACCCATCGGCTCGCCAGATCGATGTAGAGGTCGCCGAGGTAGTGCGAGCTGCCCACTGAACGTATCTCCGTCTCCGGCGTGGGCCTGGCGATCATACGGAAGGAACTCTCGCCCGAATCGTAGGCGACCAGGGCGCAGGCGGCCCCGTCCACCTGGCTGAGGCCCTTGAGTTCGAGCGTCACCTTGCCGTTTTTGAAGACCGACCCGTTGGCCGCGTCGCTGCCCAGGCCCACGGGCGGCTCGGAAAAAGCGGCGGCGTGGACGATCTTGTCCCCGATGCGTTTGAGATCCTGGATGCCCTTGCCGCCGGCCGGCACCGGTCGGGCGAAAACGTCGCAGAACGAGTGGAAATCGATAAACGCGTTGTAGACGTGGTAGGACTTGCCCGGCCCGAGCGCCTTGCCTTCGGCGTCCACGAGATTCGCGAACTTGCCGTGGTCGATGCCGAAGACCTGCCCCTTCTCATCGACGCCCTCGGGGGTCGTCCCGAAAAGGTACGTCCAGCCTGCCAGCGCCGGTATCGAGACCGGCGCCGCGTCGCCCGACTGCACGGTGAACTCGACGCAGGTGTACTCATCGGCCTGTTTGCCGCTGAGGGCGGCGGGCACGCCCTTGAGGCGGAGCCGGAACACATCGCCTCCCACGCGCTTGCCGTCGAGAGCATACACGATCAGCCGGGATTCCATCTCGAAGAACCGCACCTCCGCCGAGCGCTCGCCCGACAGATCGAACGTCTGTTGCAAGATGGCCTCCGATGCACTCGCCGCCGGGGCCGCAAGGCCCGCTGTCAAAGTCGCAGTTGCGATGAAGCCAAGAACAGGTAAGACGTTGTACGTTCTCATTGTTATAGACCTCCAAATTTGGGGGTGAGAAAGGGCGGGCACGCATGCGCGGCCCGGTACGGTCAACACGGTGGCAGACCCGCCGTCTATTTGGGCAAGTCCTCGGGCGCGACGTCGAGAACGGACAAGTCGGCGTAGATGACGCGCCAAGTGGCAGAGCCTTCGGGCTGATACCAGAAGATCGGCGTGGTCGCGTCGCCGAACGGGACGTTCTGGCCCGCATAGCGCCACGGCCCGCTCACCACTTTGCCCATGAACACCATCCCGCGATACATGATCTGCGGCTGCTGCTCCGGCGTGTACCCCTCCGGGAAAGGCCCCACGAACTGGCCCTTCTCCACCATCTGCATGGCGAGCTTGCCCAATTCGGTGCCGATCAGGGTCGGTGGGAACGTCCGATCCACCGTCCACTTCGACCACATCCGCAGGAAGGCGATCAAATCCTCCTCGCCCACTTCCGCCAGGTCCGCCTGCAGATCCTGATGCATCGGGGCAAATCCCTCCGGCGGCTCCAGCGTGAAGAGCGAATCGTCGAGCGGCACGTCGAACTGGAAGTCCGTCATGATCATGTTCATCCCGGGAGCGCTGGCGAACGTCATCTCGGCCCGCGCCAACTCTCCGGTCTTCGCATCGAGCCAGACCGTTGTCGTCGTGTCGTCTTCGGTGACGCGGAATCCTTCGAGCATCCGCCCGTCGATCTCCTTGCGGCCCAGCGCCTCGTCGGCCTGCGCCGGCAGCGTCCGCAGATTCTCCACGGATACATACGGGCCGCTATCCGAGTCGGCCGGCGTCTCGGCGAAAGAGAACTCGAACACCACGTACTTCTTCATGGGCGGGACGATGCTGATGCCCTTGACCCCGGCGTCGGTCGCTTCCACAATGGTGACATACCCATCGGCGGTGGATGTCCTGAGATGACCCGGCTCCTTGAAAGCCAGATCGGTACGCACGGTCGGCATCTCGTCCTGGCCGGTGATCGTGATCAGGCTGTACAGCAGCGTCTCGGCGTTGTGCAGTTGCTCGACGACCTGGGCGAAGGCCGCCCCTGCGCCCCCGCCGAGGAACGTATGGAATCCCAACGCCAGCGCGACGAGCACCACCGCCGCGACGGCCAGTTTTGTCATTGGACTTTGCATGATCAGTCTCCTTAAACGCAGGCCCGCACTGGCCTGAGGGACCGCTTTGAGCCTGGCGTTCTGTTCGCGAATGATTCGATTCATGACTTCGTCTTCCACGTTGCTTCGGGCCACGGCCTTGCCATTGGCGACCAGTCGCTGCTGAAGGGTCCCCAGCTCCTCCCGCTCGGCCCGGCACGCTTCACAGCCGGCGAGGTGCTCGGCCACGGCCTGCCTCTGTGCTTCTTCCAGCAAGCCTTCGATGTCCAGCACCAGCCGTTCTTTGCATTCGTCGCAGTTCATCATTACACCTCACGAGAGAAGTTCTAAGCACGAAGCACGAAATCCGAAACAATGTCGAAATCCCAAAACGAGAATGTCCGAAACGCGCCGCGTGGCGATGGAGACGCAATTCGCTTCACGCTTCACGAACGACGCTTCACACTTTTTGCTCTTTGCTGTTCGCATTTTGATTCATCCTTATGGCTTCCCGCAGCAAGGCGTAGGCCCGTGATAGCGTTTTGGTAACCGTGCCCAAGGGCATATCGAGCTTGTCGGCGACCTGGCTGCATGAGAGTCCGCCGTAGTACCGCAGCAAGACCACCTGCCGATAGCCCTCGGGCAGGCCGGCGACCGCCGCTTCGAGAGCATAATCTTGAGACAATTTCACCGGCGGCGTCTCTTCGGAGAACAACCGAACGGCTTCGCGCTTGCGCCGGAACCGTTCCTTGCGCTGCTGCTCCAGCGCGACCCGGTCGGCGATGCCCAGCAACCAGGCGAAGAAGGACTCGGGTTTCTTGAGCTTGTCCATCTTGAAGTAGGCCCGCACGAAGGCTTCCTGCGTTGCCTCTTCCGCGCTGTCTCGATTGCCCGTCTTGCCGGCCAGGTGGGCCAGCAACACCGGCTGATACCGCCGCACCAGATGGCGGTAATCATCCGGATGACCGTCCAGACAACGCGCCACGTAATATCCGTCCGTTGCCATCGGAACACCTCAGCGAACTCTCTTATGTCAATGTTCTCAGTATATAGTGAGTCCCCGACCGACCTTGCGACAAAAAATCACCGGAATTTTCTCCGCGAGTCGCCGCGCAGGGTAGAATTCCGCCGCGGGCCCTGCGGAAGGCCTCGCTCGACCGAGGAGACTGTGGCGGCTCACGGGATGCAACGGACCGGATGAATCGGCAGAGTGGGTGCGCTGTGCAGGCCAGGGGCAAGGCCGGACGCTCGGCCCGACCCTGCCGATGGCGAAAGCCTTTCGCGCGGGCATTTGTGGCTTTCGCCGTGATAAAAGGCAGCCCTTGATGCCGTGAGGGATTTCTCGTCGCATCCGCGCCCGTCGAGGGAGCGCGCCGGTGATTACAACTCGAAATTACCGGCCGCCTCGGGCTGAAACAGCAATTCGTGGACTCTGATTTTGCCGTCAAGCTCGTCGCCGACGCGCCGCCCGAAAACGGACAATCCCATCGGCGTCAGGATCGATGCTCTCAATTGCTCGACGGCCTCATCGGACTTCGCGTCGCCGGGAAAGACCACCGTGACCACCATGTCTTCCCGGCTGCGAGAGTCCTGCAAACGCACTTGGGAATTCATCGTGACCACGTCGCCCGGGATCTCTCGCGGAGCGACGACGTCGGCCTGCTCGAGGATCTCCTGGAGCCGCGTCATGGAGTCATCCGGGAGGGCGCCGCCCTGCCGGGCCGTTGCCAGCAAGGCCCGGAGTCGGTAGAGGTCGAACTCCGTAACCTGGGTCCGTTTGCGAGGAACCACTTTGCGGCCTTTTCGCGCCCGTTTAGGAGAAACGGCCGACAAGTCGATCTTTCTATCCTTGCAGAAATCCCCGAACCGGCGCTCGAGCAGCCGCCACTGGTGCTCGGACAAGCCGGCGGTAAAGGCCTCGCCCGGGGCCATGAAGAAAATCGGATGCGGGTCTTTCGTGTGCTGCGTGGGCAAACACTGGAGCTTCTCTTGCCACCAGCAGAGATGGTAGTAGCGCCCATCATCATCCTGGGGCTGTTTGCAGATCGCTTTCTCTATGATTTGATGTAATTGCTCGGAACTCATGTCATTAGTCCTCGGGTTAGAAGAAATACCAATCGATCGACCGGCCGGCCTCAAAGCCCGGCCTCACATCACTGCGGCGCGGTGCGCGCCTCGACGCACCGCCGACCGTCATCAGAAGTCTTTGAATCATGCTTGTGAAACCTCCATTGTGTCAGTTTGGGACAATAAAAAAGGCCGGCATCCGGCGCCGGCCACAGTCTGCAAAGCATCTGCCGGCGCGTCAGGGGGCAGGCGTACCGGGCAACAAACGGTACAGCGCCGAAAAGCGAGCGTTCGCCAGCCGGTTCGTAACGCCGGGAATGTCGAATGGGCGAACCTCCGGCGCCGAATGTCTTGGCACATCAACAGTTCGCCGGTACAGTCTCATATCAGGCTCGGTCCCATTCAAAATTCGTCTTCAGCGTTTCCCAAGTCGCATACCTGAAAAACACACACGCCCAAGTATAGCAGAAGATACGCCGCAGGCAAGCGTAAAACACCGGCGAGACCAACATGCCGCTATGCAATCTTTAGGGCATCATTGTTTTGGACGCTGCACTGCTGCCGGTGTCAGGATATTTTCACAGCGGGGAACAGGGGTCAACTCTTGACTCTTGACAGACCCGGCAACGTGCATGTGGAGTGTTGCGTATGGCCAGACCGATTCGAGTCGAGTATGAGGATGCGGTGTATCATGTGATGGCCCGGGGCAACGAGCAGAAAGCGATCTATCGCGACGTCACGGACTACCAGGTATTTCTGCACACGTTGGCGCACGCGTGCGAACAATTCGGCCTCATCATCCACGTCTATTGCCTGATGCCGAACCACTATCACCTCGCGGTCCGGACGCCGCAGGCCAACCTCAGCCAGGCGCTCGGATGGCTCCAGACGACGTACAGCATCCGTTTCAACCGCCGTCACCGACGGAGCGGCCATCTGTTTCAGGGCCGTTTCAAAGCGCAGCTCGTGGAGGCGGACGCCTACGGACGCCGCCTGGTGACGTACATCCACTTGAATCCGGTGCGACCGCGCGACAAGAGCAGGCCGATCCCTGCCGACCGGCGCGCCGAGTTGGAGGCCTATCCGTGGTCCAGCCACGGCGCCTACGCGGGCCGCCGGCTCCGGCGCGAGATCCCACCATGGCTGAGCCTGGAGTGGCTGTGGTACTTCGGGCCCAGCTACGGACCGGCACGCCGGGCGTATCGCCGGGAAATCGCCGACAGTTTCGGCCGGCGCCCGTCCGATCCGTTTGCCAACGTGCGCGGGGGATTCATCCTGGGAGGGCAGGACCTGTGGGCGCACGCCCGGCAGCACATTGGGCAAGGCGGCGGCCGGGAGGAGATTCGATGGAGCCGCCACGCCGACCAGGACCACATCTGGACGACTCTGGCGCCGTTGGTGCAGGAAGAGGCGGACCCGCGCGTGCAGATTTGGGCGAGCGTGCGTCTCGGGGGACAACGGTTGGTGGACGTGGCCCGGCAGTACGGCTACGCCGACGGCAGTGGCGTGCATCGCGTGCTCCAACGCCTGGAGGCGCGCGCTGAAACCGACCCTGCCCTGGCCGCCAAGCTCAAGAGGCTCAGGGCCGCAGCGGCCAACCCCAATCCCTGACCCCGGAGAACACGAACGAACATCAATCCGATCTGTCAAGAGTCAAGAGTTGACCCCTTTGCTCCCCTTTGCTCCTCGCCAGAGGAATTGACACCGCGGCTCGGGATGTCGTATAATGCTGTTGCGACGAGATGGGGCGTGAATGGGCGCGCCCCGAAAGGAGGTACGAAATGTGCGGGTTGACTTTTCTGGCGGCGATTGAACTGGTGGTCGGGGTGTCTGCGCTTGCGCCGTTGACGTGCGACGGCGGCGGTACCCGCGAGACCTCGGGGTTTTCCATGGCCGAGGCGGTAGCGTCGGAGCCTTTTCCTGTGGATGGTGCGGAGTTCGTGGATCCGGATGTGGCACTTTCCTGGTCGGCGGATGCCAACGCCATCGCTTTTGACGTCTACTTCGGCACGAACGAGCAGGCCGTGGCCGACGGGACGGGCGATACCTTCCAGGGACCCCACGAGACGACGACGTTCGATCCCGGCCCGTTGGGTCCGCTGGCAACGTACTACTGGCGTATCGATGAACTCAGCGCGGATGGAACGATCCGCACCGGCCCGGTCTGGACGTTCACCACCGTCGATTTCATCATCATCGACGACTTCGAATCCTACACGAACGAGGTGGGCCACAGAGCATTTGAGACCTGGATCGACGGCGCGTCAGTTGACCCGCCCATTCCGGGCCAGCCCCCGGTCAACATCAGCGGTGCCGCTGTGGGACACGACATCTGGTGGCCGGACAGCCCGCACTACCAGGGTGCGATCATGGAAATCGACAACGTCCACGGCGGCAGCCAGGCGATGCCCGTGTACTATTGGAATGAGGGTATGCCGCATTGTTCAGAGGCGATTCGCTCCTGGCGTACCCCGCAGGACTGGACCGTTCGGGAAATGAACACGCTGAGCCTGTGGTTCCGGGGCGAGCCGGCCAACAGCGCCGATCCGCTCTACCTGGCCCTGAAAGATGACGCCGAACGGTTTTGGGTCACAGAGCACTTGGACCCGAACGCGCTGCTGGCGACCGAATGGCGGCCCTGGCGCATGCCCCTACCTACGCTTGTGCGCCACGGGATCGACGTCACCGCCGTCAAGCGGCTGCATATCGGCACAGGCGACCGGCAGGAACCCAAAGTCGGAGGCGAAGGAATCGTCTATATCGACGACATCCGCCTCATGCGCTGCGCCCCGCCGACCGCACCCAACGAGCCGAACTTCGTCGTCATCGACGATTTCGAATCCTACACGAACGAGGTGGAGAACAGAGTCTTTGAGACCTGGATCGACGGCGTGTCAGTTAATCCACCCGAGCCGGGCCGCCCGCCCAACGGCACGGGCGCGATGGTCGGGCACGACATCTGGAGCCTGGACAGCCCGCACTACCAGGGGACGATTATGGAGATCGAGGACGTCCACGACGGCAACCAGGCGATGCCCGTGTATTACGAAAACAGTGTCTGGCCGCGCTATTCTGAGGTGTTCCGCTTCTGGAGGACGCCGCAGGACTGGACTGCCGGCGGGATGAACACGCTGAGCCTGTGGTTTCGGGGCGAGCCGGCCAACAGCGCCGACCCGTTCTATGTGGCCCTGAAGGATGACGACGGCTGGAGCGGCGTGGTTCGCCACCCGGACCCGAACGCGCTGCTGCTGGACGAATGGCAGCAGTGGCAAATCCGCCTGACGACGTTCTCCTTCGGCCCGGTCGATCCGACCGTCGTCACGCAGTTGTTCATCGGCACAGGCGACCGCCAGGAGCCCCAGCCCGGAGGCGAAGGAATCGTCACCATCGACGACATCACGCTGACCCGCTCCCGCCAGTCTGCGGTCAGTTGCTGGTGTGCAGCAAGCACCAGATCCCGGCTCGGCCGTGCCGCTCGGTAGCTTATCACCGAGGTCTCCACGTATACGGTCGGTTTCACAGGTGCAATCTAACAAACCTGCGACCGTTTGAGCAGGCACCGATTCAACTCGGCCGCCTCGGAATTGCGTCCTTCCATTTGCACGAGCGGGACGAGCATGCGAATTGCGTCGATGGAATTCGGACCGGTTGGGGGGATACGGCATTGTGGCTCTTGTCCTTCTATGGTCGGGCAACAGCCCGTCAAGATTTGCCCCCCTACTCGCGTCACGTATCACGCGTTGCCTTTATGCCCCCTATGTTTCGTGCCACATGATATAGATCACATAGCCTTCTTCGGTCTTGTTGATTCCCACAGTCATGTATCTCGCATTGGGCAATGATACCCGGCCTCCGAGCAGTGTCTTGCCTTCCACATCCCACCACTGAAGGTCTTTCATTTCATGGTCGAATGTGAACGGGCTCTTGAATTCAAATGTATCGACTACTGTGTTGTCGAATATCTCTGTCAGATCTGTAGACTCAGGCTTGAATTTGAACCAGATGGCATCGTCGATTCCAGAACCCAGGAGTTTATATCCGAGAGGAGTCAGTTGTACCGACCGGTTCAAGTACATTTCAGAACGGCATCGAGCCACTTGGGCATTTGTTGGCGACGTGGTTTCCTCATCTTCGCCAAAATCCAGGCAGCCCGTACAAAAGACGGCAAGGAGCAGGATTGTCACGAGATACCATTTCATCGTTGCTTGTCCCCTTCAAGCAGAAAGCCCTTCTCACTGAATTCGCTATATCCTACTCCCATGGCCCCCAGACTTCAAACGCTGCCCCCCTCGGCCCTCGGTCGCCCCATCGTCTTCCGGTCGCACCCGTGTCAAGTTTTGACCTTTTTGGCGCTTGAAGAACCGAAGAATCCAAAGTAAACTTTAATTGCACGGACGGTCTCCTTGTCCTGGTTGTACACATTGATACCAGGACAAGGAGTCTCCTTTACTCCTCACGGTGACAATTGGAGGCTATCCGAACGTCACCAGGAAGACGCCGATCACCGCGGCGAGAATCGCTACAAGTCGCAGCAGGGTGATCTTTTCTTTGAGAAACAGGGCGGCAAACAGAAAGATGAACACGTTGCTGGTCTGGTTCAATGCGGCCGCGGTCGAGGCCTGGGTGTATTTCATGCCTCCGACCCACAGGACCATGGCGACGTAGGCGCCCAGGAAGGACCCCAGGACCGTGTACTTCCAACTCGCAGTCGTCAAGAGCGATCTCAAGATGGAGCTGCTGCGCTTGTGAAAGAAGAGTTGAACGTACAGGGCCAGGCAACCGCCGATGAAACGGATCTCCGCGGCCCATAACAGAGGCGAACGGTCGAGCACGGGCTTGACCATTACAATGCCGACGGCCATCGTGGCCATGGCCCCAGCGCCCCAAAGGCCGCCCCGCACAAGAGTGCGCCGTTCGACGGTTCCGCGACCGTTAACGCCGGTCACCGTCAACACGGCGGAGATGATCATGCACACGCCGGCGATCTGCACCCAGCCCAAACGTTCGCCCAGAAACGAGACGGACAGCAGAATGATAAACGGACTGTACAAGCAGTCGACGATCGCCGACAGACCGGCGCCCAGCAGGTTCAAACTATGGAAGAACATGGAATCCGCGACCGTGATCCCAATGGCGCCGCTGAGCAGAAGCAGCACATAGTCTCCGGCCGGAGCGGGGTAAAGGAGAGAGTCGCCGCACACCACAAGCGTGGGAAGCAACAATATCATAGCCAATGTGCTCTTGAACGTATTCAGCGCAATTGGATGGACGGACTCCCCGCTCTTCTTGAAGAGGATAACGGAGAGGGCCCAGACAAGGGCTGTCGCCAGAGCGCTTAGCTCGCCAAGATGTGTAATCGTCATCTCCTTAAGGCCGGTCACCACGTTCATGGAATTTGCCCACGGAGCGTCTATCGACGCCCAGGTTCGGGACCAATCGCCACGATAGGCTACGTGGTTTGATCGCCACAATCAAGTACTTTGCCACCGGCGAGCGGTCAGCGCAGTTTGATGGTGGCCAGGGCCAGGGCGGCGAAGGCGGCGGCCAGGAGCCAGAAGCGCACGACGACCTGGGGCTCGCTCCAGCCGGCCAAGTGGAAATGGTGGTGCAGCGGGGCGCAGCGAAAGAGCCGCTTGCCGCCGGTGTATTTGAAATAGCCGACCTGGAGCACGACGCTCATCAGTTCGATGACGAAGACGCCGCCGATAATCAGCAGCAGGATCTCATTGCGCGTCACGAGCGCCCCGTATCCCATGGCCGCACCGAGCGGCAGCGAGCCGACGTCGCCCATGAAGGTCTGGGCCGGATAACAGTTGTACCAGAGAAAACCGAGCACGGCTCCTAAAATGGCCGAATAGAAGATGCTCAACTCCCCGGCCTGCGGGATATGCGGCAGCAGCAGGTAGCTGGCCCACGTCACCGGCGTCGTGCGCGACATCGTCTCGGAGGCCACGTAACACAGGATAACCAGGACCAGGCTGACCATGGCGACGCAGCCGCCGGCCAGGCCGTCCATGCCGTCGGCGAGGTTCACCGCGTTGCTCGTGGCCGATATGTAGAAAATCGCGATGAGGATGAACGTCCAGTTGGCCAGGGCCAGACCGTTCTTGTAGAAGGGCAGCCAGAAGAGCTTTCCGTCGGCCAGGTCCGAGAAATCGAAGAACAGAAACGAAGCGATCAGCACCGCCCCGGCGATCTGGAAGATGAGCTTTTCCCAGGCCAAAAGGCCGTCGCGGCCGCGCTGCCGCGAGGAAGCGGTGAGCTTGAGCCAGTCGTCGATGCCGCCCAGAATGCCGAACCACAGCAGCACGAACAGCGCCTTCTGCACGAACGGGTTGTTGAGCCGGGCCCAGAGCAGCGTCGTGACGGTCGCCTAGAACAAGATAATCAAGCCGCCCATCGTGGGGGTGTTGGCTTTCTCCTTGGTCAGTTCGTTGAGGGCGGCGTGATGGAACTCGGGCCGGTCGCCGATCTTCATGCGCATCAACCAGCGGATGATGCGCGGGCCGATCAGAAGCGAGATCACCAGACTCGTCAGGATCGCCAGCACGGCGCGGAACAGGACGTACCGGTACGCGTAGAAATGCAGCGTCTCGGAGAAGAAGTCGCTGAAGTGCCGAAGCAGATGATAGATCATCCTGTTTCTCGATCCCTGATATTGTCCGGTCAACGCCGCTCTGGCGACGTCGGAAGTTTTTGCATCCCGTGCGAGCCCGCTGCCCCGGCGAAAAGCTCGTGCAGCCTGTCAACGACCCGCTCCAACCGTGCCGTCCGTGAACCCTTGACGAGTATTATATCGTCTTTTTCGACGAGTGTCTCCAGATTGTCGCAAACGCTTGGCGTATCGTCGAAGCAACGGGTCTGCAAGTCGTGCTGCGCCGTTTCCCGTGCGAGCCGCGCAGTGGTCTTGGGCGGCTCGCCGACGGTCAGCAGCACATCAACGCCAGCGCGGGCCACCGCCTCGCCTAATTCGGCGTGCAGCGACTCGGTTTGCGAGCCCAGCTCGGCCATCTCGCCGCAGATGAAGACCAGCCGGCGGCTCCCGGCCGATTCCGTTGCCCCGCGGAGGCTGCCTAACACCGCCAACGCGTTGCTCATGGAGCCGGGATTGGCATTATAGCAATCGTTGATCACCGTCAGCGCCGCGATCTGCACGGGCTCGGCCCGCATGGCCACGCCGGAAAGGCTCTCCAGGGCGGCCGCGAACTGTTCGAGCGTTACGCCCAACCGGTCGCAGACGGCCCAGGCCGCCAAGGCATTGTGCACGTTGCCCGGCCCGGGCAGCGGCAGGTGAATCGCCTGTCCGCCGATGGCGAACGTGCTGCTGAATCCGGACTGCACCAGGTTTTCGACCCGATAATCTGCCTCGGCCGATCCGCCAAACGTTCGCAGCGGCTTGCCCGTCCTTCGGGCAACCGTCGCTAACGACTCGATGTCGGCGTTGACGATCAGCAGCCCTTCATCGGAAAGGCCCTCGGCGATGGAGACCTTCTCCCGGACAATCGTCTCCAGAGTGCCGAAGCCTTCCAGGTGGGCCGGATGGGTGTTGGTCACCACGACCACGTCGGGCCGCGCGATGCGTGTGAGATACGCGATCTCACCCGGATGGTTGGCGCCCAGCTCGGCGACTATAATTTCGTCCTCGGGCTCGGCGTCCAGCATCGTCAGCGGCAGCCCGATCGTGTTGTTGAAGTTCTTCCGCGCCTGCCGGGCCCGGAACTTCTTGCTGAGAACGTGAAAAACGATCTGCCGCGTCGTGGTCTTGCCGACCGAACCGGTAATGGCGACGACCTTGAACGAATTCATGCGCCGGTACTCGCGTGCCAGATCGCCGAGCGCCGTGACGGTATCGGGCACTTTCAGGACGGGCTTGCCAGCGGCGTCGATCTCGGCGGGGTCCCGGCTCACCACAGCACAGACCGCCCCCAGGGCGAGGGCTTTCTCCACATAGTCGTGCCCGTCGAACTGCTCCCCGGCAATCGCGAAGAAGCATTCCCCCGGCCGCAACGTGCGCGAATCGGTACTCACGCCCGTAAAACGCGCGTCTACATCCTTGAACCGCTCGGATCCAACGATCCGGGCCAGAGCTCCGACCGTGAGGCTCTTCATATCCTGATCTTCAACAATCTCCGTACTGTGGCTGCAACAACGGGCAATACCCGTGCAGGCTGAAACCGAAGTATACGCGCGTCGCGCCTGAAAATCAAGCTCCAACACCCCCCTGGCGCCGGTTCGCACGGCGGCGACGCAGGCAAAAACCACCCGGGTGAAATCGGAATTGGGTGAAATCTTCCAGGGTATCGGGCGACTAACAGGCCAGTTACCCGAACGCAAGTGCAAGGAGAAGAACCTCATGACATCGTACGCAGCCGGGACGAACACAGGCAGAGTTGAGCCTCCGACGCCGCCAACGGCTCCACGAATCACGAGCCCGTCACGGAACCGTGCGTGCCTGTACGCATTGGTTGTGAGCCTGGCGATCGGCGGTTCCGAGACACTCCGCGCAGGCGAAACGCCCGGCATTGCCAACGCGCGGGTGCGGGATCTCGTGCAAAAGCTGCACGATAACGATGCGACGAGGCGACGAGACGCGGCGTGGGAACTGGGCGCGCTTCGCTCGGAGGCCGAGGCGGCTATCGAACCGCTGGGCAAAGCCTGCGGCGACGCGGACCACGGCGTCCGTCGCGCAGCGGTCCTGGCATTGTTTCGGATCGGTCCGCCCGCCATGGAGAAACAGCCCTGGATGCGGAAGATCGGCATGGAGCCCATCACCGCCGACGCGGCCGCAACGACCTTCGACCGCCTGTGGGAAGCGGTCGATCGCGAATATGCCATGTTCGTGATCCGGCCCGAGGTGAAATGGGATGCCCTGCGCCGGAGATACAGACCCGAGGCGCTGACGGCCCAATCGGATACGGAACTGGCCCTGATCGCCTCGGACATGCTCAGTCATCTCCGCGACCAGCACGTCTGGCTCAAGGTTCGCGGGCGGAACGTGCCGATATACAGCCGCAAGTACCCGGGCAACTGGAATAGGAATTCGCCCATTTACGAGAAGCTCGTCGGCCCGCCTCACTGGGTGGGCAAAAAGGTGTTCTGGGCCAGGACCCCGGACAAAATCGGATGGGTGGTCATCCTGGACTGGTCCGATGCGGACCGACCCGATGAGTTCGACGAGGCGCTGGAGCAGATGCGGGACACGCGCGGGTTGATCGTGGACGCCCGCAGCAACGGCGGCGGCGATTCCCTGCTGGCCTCGATGGTCGCGGCACGATTCGCGGACCGCCCGCGCGCTTACATGCACTACCGCTATCGAACCGGACCCGAGCACACCGACCTCGCGAAAAGAATCGCCCGCATGCTCGCGCCGCGGGGCCCGTGGCGTTACGACCGCCCCGTGGTTCTTCTGCAAGGTCGAAAGTGCGTCAGCGCCAACGAGTCGTTCTGCGCGCAGATGGCGGCCTGTCCCAACGTCACGACGATGGGCGGGCCGACGAAGGGATCCACAGGATCGCCGGTCTGGTTCGAGGCGGGCAGCGGGATCGAGGTCGCCGTACCGCAGTGGATCGCTTACCTGCCGAACGGAGAGGTTTTTGACGAGAAGGGTGTGCCGCCGGACGTGCTGTTTGAGTATCGTCCGGACGCGTTCGCAGGAGACAAAGACGATCTGATGTCGACGGCCCTGGCGAAGTTGCGCCGCGAGCCGTTGCCCGCCCAGCCCATTGGCGGAGCCTCGATCCAGGAGGTTCGGGCGCGTCGTGCCGCCGAGAAGGCGCAGCGTCCGCAGGTGATATCGATCGAGCCGAAGGACGGAGCCACGGACATCGATCCGCGCACCGCGATTCGCATCCGCTTCGACCGGCCCATGCATCCCACGACGGCCTCGCTGCAATGGGAATCCGGCGGCCTGCGCCGCTGCGAGCGCATTCGCTACGACGAAAAGAGCCAGGAATTTGCCCTGCCGTTACGATTGGAACCGGGCTGCACCCATCGGATCGTCATCAACGCGGAAACCAAGGGCGCCGGTCCTTGCGGTTTCCAGTCCGCTTGCGGGACGCCGGCCTGTCGATACGAGTGGTCCTTCACGACGAGCGGCCCCTCTTCTGGCGATGCCGCCGAGAACGCACCGTCGGCTGCAACGCGGTCCGTGCGCAGCGTCGTCGAGGCCTTCAACCGCACGCGAGCGACGATGGCCTCCTTTGTCGAGACGGTAGCCACCATCGAGTGTGCGCAGTTGGGCCCTCAGGGATTCTGCCGCCTCCGAGCCTATGCGGCCGTGTTCAACCTTCAGGGTCCGCAGGAATATCTCGCCGACGTCAGCGACGCCTGCGGCAGGCCCACCGTGCTGTTCTCCGACGGGGCCTTGAACCACATCTGCGGCTACTACCGCCAGGGCCGGGGCGACCCCGACGCGGTCTTCTGCCGATCCGAGGAAATCTCAAGACAGCAAGTCACGCTGGCGGACCCCTTCGATTGGCGCTCCGGCAGCGCCGAGGCCGTCTGCGCCCAGTTGAAGCTCAGACATGGCGGAACGATCGATTTCGAGGGACGCCGGTGTCACGTGGTCGAGTCGCGCCCCGGCGGCGACGAATCTTCCCGTCAATGGTGGATCGACGCGGACAGCCATCTCCTCGTGCGCGTGGTCAGCCATGACGACGCGGGCCGCCGCACAACGAGCTGGCCGGCATTCGCCCACGTCAACGAACCGCAGCCCCACATGGAGACCATACCCAACGCATCCTACCAGGCGGTGTCCAGACACAAACGAATGGCCGAACCGCTCCCGGACGGCTCCACCGCCCGATTCATGGAAATCAGCGACGGCTCCCGCAGCCCCATCCGCGCCCGCTGGGGCCCCTGCGATCCGCCCGCAAAACAATACGCCGGCCTATGACCCCGCCGGACGTTGACTGTCACATCGAGCGGATCGTCGAACTGTCCATCACCGGGCCGCATCGGTCCTCGAAGAAACGGCTTCCGCGTCTCTCGTACGCTCGTGCCTGTCGCACCCGTGCACCTATCGCGGCCGGCTGCAAGGATGTTCTTTCAGGGATTGCAGAGCGACGTCTTTGTCGCTGAAGTCGATGGTGCGGTCTCCGATGATCTGGTAGGTCTCGTGCCCCTTGCCGGCGATGAGGACGATGTCGCCAGGGTGGGCGCGTTGGATCGCGCGTTCGATGGCTTTCCTGCGGTTCGGCTCGACGGTGACAACGTCGGGCTGTGCGAAGCCGGCCATCATGTCACTGATGATGGCCTCCGGCTCTTCAGTTCTCGGGTTGTCATTAGTGACGACAACGGCGTCGGCCCACTTCTCGGCGGCGCGGGCCATGCGTGGCCGCTTGGTCCTGTCGCGGTCGCCGCCGCAGCCGAAGACGGCGGTGAGCCGGCCCCGGCACAGGGGCTTGAGCGTCGCCAGCACCTTCTCCAGCGCGTCGTCGGTGTGGGCGTAGTCGACGATGACCGTGACATCGCCACCGCCGACCTTTTCCAGCCGGCCCGGTATGGCTTTCAGAGACGAGAGTCCGGCGGCGACGGTCTCCAGGTCGAAGCCGGCGGCCAGACACAGCCCGGCCGCGGCTAAGTGATTCGCCACGTTGTAGCGACCGGGAAGCGGCGTTGTGACCGGCACCTCTCGGCCCTCGCAGGCGAGCGTGAACCGCGTTCCCTCCACGGTCATCGACTCGATCCGGGCGGTGACATCGGCCGGCTCGTCCACGGCGTACCGCCAGATGCGGGCCCGCGTCGCGCGGGCGATGGATTTGGACTGCGGTGCCTGCTGGTTCAGCACGGCGGTCGCGCCAGGCGCCAGCGCCGAGAACAGCCTTGTCTTGGCGGCCAGGTAGTCTTCTTGGGTCTTGTGATAGTCCAGGTGGTCACCCGAGAGATTGGTGAACGCCGCGGCGGTGAAGTCGATCCCCGCCAGACGGTTCTGGTGCAGAGCGTGGCTGCTGGCCTCCAGGACCATGTACCGCGCGCCGGCCTGCACCATCTGTCGCTGCGCTTCGGCAATCGCCAGAGCGTCGGGCGTAGTCATGGTAGAGGGCGTGATCCCTGCGCCGGTGTCGGTGACGACGGTTCCGATCAGGCCGCACGTTTCGCCCGCGTGGCGCAGGCAGGCGTGGACGAGGAACGCGACGGTCGTCTTGCCGTTGGTGCCGGTCACCGCCAGGTTCGTCAGTTGCGCCGCCGGGTGGCCTCGTGCGGCCTGGGCCAGCGCGCCGGCGGCCTGCGTCGAGTCCTTCACCACGATCCGCGCGCACTGACGCGGGGCATCGCTCGCCCCGGCCGTTTCGTGATTCTCCTGGCAAACGATGTATTTCGCCCCGTTGTCCAGTGCCTGGCTGATGAAATCGTGCCCGTCGCAGGCGGTTCCCCGGATCGCCACGAACACGTCGCCCGCCTCGACCCGGCGCGAGTCGATGCGAACGGCGGGGCCCGCCTCCCGGCCGACCAGTTCCAAAAGTCGCTCAAACGTCATTATCGAACATCCAGTGCGCGATCGCGCGGTTAGCTCCAACTTCGGCAAAGCACCCATGGTACGTCGGGCCCGGCAAACCTGCAACCACATCACGGCCCCGGCCTCAGCACCGCCACAGCCCCTTTGTTTCGCAAGCACGCCGGGTGGCAGCCTCAAGTCCGCAGGACTTGGGGATGGTTCCAGGCACCAGACGCCTGCCATTGCCCGGAGCACGGACAAGCCGGCCATCCCCAAGCTGCGCTTGAGGCTGCCACCCAAGTATCCGTACGCCTTTCGCCGACACCGACTGCTTGCGTTCGCGGCATGGGCACGGCCTTATTCTCTGTAATCGGCGCCGGCGGCGATTTCGCATGAAAAACAACGCGTAGGCCCGTATAATGGCCGTTGCGGAACGAACCGCCTGCGCTGCGACAGGGTAGAAACGACAGAACCGGACACCGAACGGCAGCGGCCGCAACAAATTCCTGTTTGGGAAGGGATCACGATGGTTGGAAGAACGCACTTGATTGTCCTGAGTTTGCTTACAGCTCTTTGCGCGCCGGCGCTGGCGGAGGCAGAGAAAGAGTATCTCGCCGTCTTCATGGAGGGCAAGAAGGTCGGCTACGGGATTCATACCCGCGCCGTCGCCGACGGAAAAGTCACCACCACCGAGGAGGTGAGCATCACCATTACTCGGATGGGCATGCCGATAACGGTGAAGATGACCGAGACCAGCGTCGAGACGACGGCCGGCAAGCCGCTACGTTTCGAGTCCGTTCAGGATCTCGGCGCGATGGTGATGAAAGTCGCCGGCGTCGTGGGCAGCGACGGCGTCGTACAGGTAACCTCGGCCTCTCTGGGCATGGAACAGAAGAGCACCATCCAGTGGCCCGCCGGGGCGGTCATGGCTGAAGGCCTGCGCCTGCTCACGCTCAAGCACGGCCTGAAACAGGGCGTCGAGTATTCCGCCTCCATCTTCAGTCCCGGCGTCATGCAGGCGATCAACGCCAAGGTCACGGTCGGGACCAAGAAGCAGGTCGATCTACTGGGCCGGGTCCGCACCCTCACCGAGATGACCACGATCATGAATGTCCCCGGGGCCGGGAACATGACGAGCATCAGTTACGTCGACGACGACATGCAGGCCCTCAAGAACGTCATGCCCATCGCCGGCATGCAGGTCGAGATGGTCTCCTGCACCAAAGAGGTCGCGCTGGGCGGCAACGAGATTCTCGACCTGATCGACAGAATGTTCGTCAAAAGCCCCGAGTCGATCGACGATCTCGCCTCGGTCTCGGCGATCGCGTACCTGCTGAATCCGGGCCCGGGCGCCGACTTCGTGATCCCTTCGACCGACAACCAGCAGGCCAAGCGCCTGCCCAACGGCAAGATCGCGCTGGTGGTCAAGCCCGTCGCGGCGCCCGCCGGCGGGACGTTCCCCTACAAGGGCGACGATCCCGACCTGCTCGAAGCGGTCAAGCCGACGCGCTTCCTCCAGAGCGACCACCCCGAGATCGTCAAGCTGGCCCGCAAGACCACCGCCGGCGCACGCGACAGCACCGAGGCCGCGCGGCGCATCGAATCCTTCGTCGCCGAATATATCACCAACAAGAGCTTGTCTGTGGGATACGCCTCGGCGGCCGAGGTCGTCGAGAGCCGCCAGGGCGATTGCTCGGAGTTTGCCGTCCTGACCGCGGCCCTGTGTCGAGCGGCCGGCATTCCCGCCGAGGTCGTCGTCGGCATGGCCTATGTCAAGGAGTTCGCCGGCATCGAAGGCTTCGGGGGCCACGCCTGGGCGCGGGCCTACCTCGGGGGTGACAGGCAGGGACGCGGCGGCCAATGGATCGGCCTCGACGCCGCCTTCAAGAGCGGCGGACGAGGCGGATACGACGCCGGACACATCGCCCTGGCCACCGGAAACGGAGAGCCCGGAGACTTCTTCAACATGGCCACCGCCCTCGGCCAATTCACAATCGAAAACATCAAAATCCAAAGAGCGAAGTAGTGTCGCATTTCGCAAGTTCTGCGACGAGGCGGGAGCAGATTGCTTTCCCGGCGCGCCGGGACTCCTCGCAATGACACATGCGAGTCTCCTTGTGTCATTGCGAGCGAAGCGAAGCAATCTATCAGCGCACGATTTGTGAAACGCGGCACTCATGCTTCGTCGCTCATCGTTCGATGACTGTCATCCTGAGTGAAAACGAAGGACCCGGCCATCGCACGCCACTTATGCTGTGATGCTGACTTCTCTTTCTCGGCCCGGATGTTTCACTTCGTTCAGCATGACAACCCACAAATAAGCTGAGACGAATCGCTGGTTTCTATTCGAACTGGATGTCGGTGGTTATGAATTCTACGCTGGTGTTTCCGTTGTAGCGGTTGATCTGGGCTTCGTAGGCGATGTTGAAGCACTCGCAGTCGAGCAGCTTCTTTTCGAGGTGGCCCATGCGAAAGCCGACGCAGCGGACCGAGCCGGTGTTGTCGGTGATGGCGAACTGGAGGTGATCGCTGCGGGCGCCGACGCGCCGGGGGGCGGCCGCAAGGCGCACGCCCTTGGTGGCGAAGACCGGCTTGGGGTTGCCCTGGCCGAACGGTCCGACCCTCTCGAGCTGGTTGACGGCATCCACGGTGAACTGCCGCAAGGCCGCCAGCGCATCGATGTGCAGGTGGGCGACGATGTCTTCCTCGTTCAGATTGTCCGCCGCGTGCGTCTCGAAATCGGCGGCGAAGTCGTCGATCTTCTCCGGCGGGATCGTCAGGCCCGCCGCCATCGTGTGCCCCCCGAAGCTGGCCAGATGCGACGAGCAGGCCTGGATCGCGCCGAGCAGATTGAACCCCTCGATCGACCGCGCCGAGCCCTGGGCGGCGCCGTCCTCGTTCGGCGAGGCGTTGATCATTATGGTCGGGCGGTAGAAGCGGTCCACGAGCCGCGAGGCGACGATGCCTAAGACGCCGGTGTGCCAGCCCTCGGCCGCCAGCACGATGCTCTTGTGGTCGGGGTGGTTCAGCCCGCGCTCGACGACCATCTTGCAGGCCTCTTTGAGCATCTTGCGTTCGCACTGCTGGCGCTTGGCGTTTTGCCCCTTGAGATATTCGGCGATCTGCATGGCCCGCAGTTCGCTGGTGCTGGTCATCAGCTCGACGGCCAAGCGGGCGTGTCCCATCCGGCCAGCGGCGTTGAGCATCGGCGCCAGGCGAAAGCCGATGGCATAGCTGTCCAGGCCCTGCCCGGTCAGGCCGGCCGTCTCAATCAGGGCGCGAACGCCGCACAGCTTGCTCACCCCCAAAGATTGCAGGCCGAAGCTCGTAACGATGCGGTTCTCGCCCCGCAGATCGACCACGTCAGCCACGGTGCCCATCGCCGCCAAGCTCGTGGCGTTGAGCATGAACTCGCGCAGCTCCGGTCCGAGCCGAGGGCCCTTGCTCAACTCGTCGGCCAAAGCCCAGGCCAGCTTGTAGGCCACCAGCGCCCCGGCCGAGTCCTGGTTCGGATACGATTCTTCCAGGGCCGGATGCACGATCGCCACGGCGTTGGGCAGAACCGGTCCGGGCTGGTGATGGTCGGTGATAATGACGTCGAGGCCGAGCTCGCGGGCCAGATCGGCCGCCTCGAACCCGGTGATGCCGCAGTCCACCGTCACGAGCACGCCGCTGCCCGACTCGGCGATGGAGCGGACCGCGTCGCGGTTGAGGCCGTAGCCCTCGTCGATGCGGTGCGGGATGTAGTAGTCCACCTCGGCACCGAGCAGGGTCAGGAGCTGCCAGAGGATGGAGACGCCGGTGATGCCATCGACGTCGTAATCGCCGTAGATGGTGATGCGTTGCTTCTTTTCGATGGCGTCGCGCAGTCGCGTCACGGCCGGCTCGATGCCCGGCATCCGGTCCGGCCGGATCAGCTCGGTCAGTTTCGGCTGCATGAACACGCTGCCCGTCTGCGCCTCGGTGATTCCCCGGTTGATCAAAACCTGCGCCACCAGCGGTGCGATCTTCAAAGATCGCGCCAATTCCTCGGCGCGATCGTCGGCGTCCCTGACAACCCAGTGATTCTTCTGCGTCCTTGTCGTTGGCGGCATCGGCGGCCTGCTCTCCGTACCTGGCTCCAAAAGAGCGTTCCAAACCCTTCTTATAGCAGAAACCACTCCCTTCCGGCAAGACCATTCGCCGGCCGGGGGCTGGTTCGAATGGCACTGACGGAAGCTGTGCTTCCAGCGCGGGGCGGCCCCGAAGTTCTCTCCCGACTACCTGCTGCCCTTATAGAGCTCATACTTCAACAAACGACACTCGATGTTCCCATTGAAAAAGACCATACGCCGGGAGGCCTTGAGCCCGAGGGCACTTGTCAGCGTCTTATTGCCCGAAAGAATATACGCCGTATAGCCCGCACACCTCTGCTTAAGAAACTCCCCAATCCGCTTATACTTTTTTTCCAGCTCCCCCGATTCGCCGAGCCGGAGCCCGTACTCCGGATTCATCACAACAATTCCACCACCGGCCGGCACCTCCGTGTCGGCAAAATCACACACAACGAGCTCAATCAAATGATCGACCCCCGCGGTCCGCGCATTCTGCCTGGCCGCGGCTATCGCCTGCCGATCGATATCCGTAGCGATGACGCGCCCGGCCACACCATCCTTACGCACAGTCTTGCGAACGTCCGCTCGAATCTCCTCCCAAAGCCCTTCTTGAAAGACCTTGACATGTTTGAAACCGTAATCGCTCCGCAACCCGCCCGGCGGCCTGTTCATCGCCATCAAAGTCGCCTCGATCGCCAGCGTGCCGCTGCCGCACATGGGCAGCACCAGGTTTTGAGAGCCGTCATAGCCGGTGGCCATCATCATCCCGGCCGCCAGCGACTCGCGCAGCGGAGCCTTGTGAGGCATCTTGCGATAGCTGCGATCCGAGATCTTGACGCCGGACGTGTTCAAATACACCCACGCCTTGTCAAGCTTCCAGAACAGGTTCACCACCACACCGCTTCGGTCCGGGCCACTTGTAGGCCGGCTGCCCGCCTTTTTGCTGATGCGATCCACAATCGCATCCTTGACCTTCAGGTTCGGATACATACTGTTGCTGACGGTCCAGGTATCCACGTGCGAGAGAACGCAGAGATGCTCACTCGGATCGATAATCTTCTCCCAGGCCACCATCCCGATCTGCTTATAAAGCGACTCGGTACTGCCGCACTTGAACTCCCGCAGAAGATAGAGAACGTTATAAGCCGTGCGAAGAGAGTAATTCAGCCGCATACAGTCAATGAACGATCCCCGCGTAACGACCCCACCGGAATGAGTGCTCACGACGGCAAATCCCAGGTCCTTAAGCTCCGCCTCCAGATAATCCCGCAGCCCGGGTCCACATGTAATCAGTATGTTCTTACGTTCGCGAATATCCATCCAACCTATGTACGGTCGCCCCCGCTCCTTGTCCACCCCAAACCTCACTGACGTTGCATATGTGCCTGCGCAATCTTTCGGGCATTGGTATCTTGGACCCTGGACAGCTACGGGTGGCAGCGTCAAGTCCGAAGGGCTTGGCGATGGCGCAACGCCCGGGGCTCGTACGGCGCCACACGCAGCAGACCAGTCCCCCATCGCCAAGCTGGCGCTTGACGCTGCCACCCGCATGCCACAATGTTTTTACAGACACTTGCAGATCCGGCCAGAGGGTGGAGCGCAGACCCCATGCGGTACGCTAAAAACCCGCACGGGAACGAGTGGCCCCTTCTGCCGCTACCGGTTCTTCATGCCGCGTGTGGCGAGGCAAATTCCGCAATTGGTTTCCGGTTTCCCTTTCTTCCGGGTCGTTGGTTTCGTCATTCCGCTCTTGGCAGGGCCTGGCGGGCGAGGGCTTTGGCGTCGCCCATAGCCGGGCGGTAGGGTTGCAGGCGGAAGCGGTAGGTGTAGGGTTTGGCCGGCAGGGTGTATTCGGGATGGGGTCGGGCGCCCCAGCTATCGTCGCCCCCGACGCCCATCTGTTTGTAGTCGAGGTTGACGGTAATGAAGTCGCGGTGGGGCAGCTCGTGGATGTGCGTGGCTTTCTCCAGGTCTGCCATGCTAAACGGCCAGGCGCTGACGCTGAGCAGCGGATCGCCGACGGCCATCAGGCCCGCGCCGTCGCTGTCGGTCAATATCATCCAGCGAACGTCGGTCTTGTTGCCGTTCTCCTGGGGTCGTACGTAGACGTGGATCTGTTCTTCCACGGGCTCCGAGTAGCTCGCCACGGCCGCGCCGGTCTTGCGGTCCCAGTAGGTCTCGTGCGGACCCCGGCCCAGCCAGGTCACGGTCGAATAGCGCCCGGGCACGGCCATCTGCATGCCGAAGCGCGGCAGCATGGGGACGTTGCCGCCAGTCGGTTGCACGCTCGCCTCGACGACGACGGCGCCGTTTCCGTGGACCTCGTAGGTCGTCTGGTACTTCGTATTGTCGCCGACCGGCAGCGTGGCCTCGGCGGTGATGCGAACGAGACGCGGGTTGACCTGCTCGGCCATGACGGTCTTGACCGTTCGCTTCGAGCCCGCGTCACGCCAGGCGCCGAGGCGTTGGGGCATGCGGTTGCCGTTGTCGTTGTCGATGGGCGGGCGCCAGAAGTTCGGGACGAGCGGGCCGCAGAGCAGATCCGTGCCGCCCGATGCGAACGATTCGATCGCGCCGCTGGTCTTGCCCACGGTGACTTTGAAATCCTCTCCGGTAACGGTATACGCATCGCCGGCCTCGCGGAGCTTCACGGGCGCCCCAGCATTGGCGAGCCGGGCGGCGGGCACGTCGAACGGCATCTGGAACTGGTCCCAAGCAACGACGTGGCCGGCCTTCGCCCAAGGCGTCTCCTCGGCCAGGGTGAACGTCACCTTCAGCCAGTACTCAGCGGCCGGTTGCAACTCGGGCTTGCGGAAGGGGATGCGAAGCTCCTGCTTTTGCCCGGGTCCGGCGGTCAATCGGGCGAGCTTGCCGTCCTGGATCGCGATGCCGTCGCAGGAGAGTTCCCACGAAGCGTTTACGAAGTCGAGGTTGAGGAAGTCGTACTCGTTTTCCACCGAGACCACGCCGGCGCGCAGGTCCACCGGCGTGACATGGATGCGCTGGTAGACTTTCTTGACCTCGTAGAGCGACGGGTTGGGCTTGCGGTCGGGCCCGACGAGGCCGTTGCAGCAGAAGTTGCCGTCGTTGGGATTGTCGCCGTAGTCGCCGCCGTAGGCCCAGAACATCTTGCCGTCTTCGGAAATCTTGCGGAGTCCCTGGTCGGCCCAGTCCCAGATGAAGCCGCCGATGAGGCGGTCGTGCGAGCGAATGGCGTCCCAGTACTCCTTGAGATTGCCGACGGAGTTGCCCATGGCGTGGGCGTACTCGCAGAGGACCATGGGTCGGTCGTCGTCGGGGTCGGTGGCCAGGCGGATGATCTCGGGGATGCGGGAGTACATGCGGCTGATCATATCGACGTCGCGCGGGTCGTGCGGTCGCATCGCGGCCCCTTCGTAGTGGACCGGGCGGGTGGGATCGTAGTCGTGAATCCAGGCGGCCATGGCGGCGTGGTTCGGCCCCCAGCCGCTCTCATTGCCCAGCGACCAGATGATGACCGAGGGATGGTTCTTGTCGCGCTCGACCATGCGGATCGCCCGCTCCACGAAGGCGCTGCTCCACGTCGCGACGTTGGAGAGTCGCCCGCCGACGCCGTGCGTTTCGAGGTTGGCCTCGTCGATCAGGTAGAGGCCGTACTCGTCGCACAGCTCGTACCAGCGCGGGTCGTCGGGATAGTGCGAGGTGCGCACGGCGTTGAGGTTGTGGCTCTTGAGGATTTGGATGTCCTGGATCATGCGAATCACCGGTACGGCGCGGCCGTGGACGGGGTCGTGCTCGTGACGGTTGGTACCGAAGAGTTTGATCGAGCGGCCGTTGACGAATAGCTGGCCGTCCTTGATCTCGACCGTGCGAAAGCCGACGCGGCAGCTCTCGGCCTCGATGAGCTTGCCCTTGGCGTCGTGCAGCGTGAGTACCAGCGTGTAGAGATAAGGCGCCTCGGCCGACCACTGCTTGACACCGGGAACCTCACCGCGCAGCAGGCCGAAGCGCACGTTACCGCGCTGAGGGTAGCGTTCGTTGGCGATGCGCCGCGCGTCGACCTTGAGCGGTTTGTCCAGCACGGTGCGCCCGTGGTCGTCGTAGAGCTGGGCCCGGACGTTCCAGCCGTCGAGGTCCGCGTCGGCGAAGTTGCTGAGTCTGGGCCGGACCGCGAGGATTCCGTCTTCGTATTGCTCGTCGAGCGTGGCGCGGACGTGGAAGTCGCGGATGTGAACCTGGGGTGCGGCGAAGAGATAGACGTTTCGATAGATGCCGCTGAGCCGCCACATGTCCTGGTCTTCCAGGTAGCTGCCGTCGGACCAGCGGTAGACCTCGACGGCCAGCGTGTTGCCGCCCGGGCGCAGATAGTCGGTGACATCGAACTCGGCCGGCAGCATGCTGTCCTGGCTGTAGCCGACCGAGCGACCGTTGACCCAGACGTAAAAGGCGCTCTTGACGCCGTCGAAGTGGAGAAAGACCCGGCGGCCGTCCCAGGCGGCGGGGATCGTGAACTGCCGGCGGTAGGAGCCGACAGGATTGTAGTCGTGCGGAATGTGCGGCGGGTCCACCGGGAACGGATAGCGCATGTTCAGGTAGATGGGCCGGCCATACCCGTGCATCTGCCAGTTGGCCGGCACCGGGATCTCGTTCCAGCGGCTCACGTCGTAGTCGTCTTTGTAGAAGTCCATCGGCCTGTCCGCCGGCTTGCTCGCCCAGTGGAAACGCCAGTTGCCGTTGAGCGTTTGGTAGAACCGCGACGCCTCGCGCCGGCACCGCAGGGCTGCGTCCACGTCGCCATAGGGCACGAGCGTGCAGTGGCCCGGCTCCTTGTTGCGTGCGATGAGCTGTTCGTTTTCCCAGTCGAGGGGTCCGGCGGCCTCGTCACCACGGACCGGCGCGGCGACCAGCGGACAGAGAAAAATCGAAAGGAACACCACGCTTGGCAACGTCACGGACTTGGGCATCAGCTTTGACATCATGGTTCTTCTCCACAGCAAAGGGTGGTTTGCGGCGTACCACGAACCAGGGCGCGCGTGCGGCGCTGCCCGCGATTCACACCGGTCACATATACCAGCGCCACCCCCCCTTGGCAACCCCGAAGCGCCGTTTCAGAGAATTCACCGCGATGGACCCAGGAAGCCGTGAAGCGTATCTCGTGAAGCGTATTTCGTAAGAACACGCTTCACGCGTTACTACGTTCGCCAGCCTAAGGTGGTGGTGTAGCCGTCGAGTCGGGCGTTACCGCCGATGGAATGGAGAACGAACCGGCCGTCCTCGGGAGTCAGGTGCGCTTCGACCCAGCCGACCGGGTCGCCGTTGTGGAGGTTGTATCCCGTGGCGGGAAGGTTGATGACGTGAATGCTCTCGAATCGCGCGAAGCCGAACCGGTGAGAGTGTCCGTGCACGATGGCCTTGACCTGGCGGGCCGGCACGATGATGTCCCAGAGCCGGTTGACGTCGAGCAGCGAGGTGCCGGGCGCGACGTCGTGGTGCAGGAAGAGAATCGCCGGCTTGTCGTCGAAGCGACGGAGGTAATCCTTGAGCCAGGTGCGCTGCGCGCCGCCGACGAGCCCCCAGGACGTATTGCTAAAGAGCAGCGAATCGAGCAGGACCAGGCGGACCGGCCCGGTGTCGGCGGCGATGACGTGCTTGCGCCAACTGGCCGAGACGCCGTCCTCCAGATACTCGAACGCACGGAGAAAGTTGCGCCGGCTGTCGTGATTGCCGATGGTCATGTAGGCGGGCCGCTGCTCGATGATGGGGGCGAGCAGTTCTTTGAAGTTCTCGTAGTCTCCGCTGCGGCCCGTCAGCCGCGCCAGGTCGCCCGTGACCAGAAGCCCCTCGGGAAGGTCCGAGGTGATCTGTGTCACGATCTCTTGCAGATTGCGGTAGGGATAGAAGCCCCGGTAGTGGTTCTTGGGGTTGGCCGCGATGTGCGTATCCGAGAGAAAGGCCCAGCGAGCCAGATCGACGGGCTCGGCGCCGAGGCTCAGGCCGGGCTGCAACGCCACCGCGCCGCCGGCGAAAGCCAGGGCAGCCTTGAGAAATCTGCGCCGGCTCAGTCCTCGTTGGCGGCCGGTGTGTGGTTCGATAGCACCGGTGTCGTGAAGAACACTTTTCATCACCATATCTCCTGTCCGGGTACGAATACCCTCGCGGAAGATATCGGCATTCCGGGCCGGGTCCCTGCGTCACGATGCGCTTATCTTTTCGTCAGCATCGCTTTCATGCCGACAGAGCGGCTTTTGACGCGATACCGGGCTGAAGAAACGCAGCCGCCTGGATATTTACCGGTCGCAACGCCCTCCCACGCAGCACCGCCCCCCCGCACCGGCGGACCGCAGGCCACGTCCCATAATGCGGATTCCGACTCCGAATCGCACACACTCGAATACCGAAGCCCAACCCTCTTTCCTAAAACCAATAGTTAATATTTAAGATGCGACCCCCGGTCTCGTAAGATGGACTCCGAGTTTTGCTGGGCGAGCGGAGAAAACTTCATAGACCCATCTTGCCGGACACACCGGTGATCGAAGCCGGATGGATCAGCGCGCAGGATAGGCTTGAGCCCATGCGGCTTCTTTGCATCCGAGGCTTTGCAGCATGGGTTGAAGGCCATCCTACGGCTCGGCAGGAATTCGCTGCACGCGCCGACCTGCCCTTCACGAGCGGGCCGGTTTTTATTAACCTCGCGCAGAAAGGGACGCGCTGCCCACGCGTTGGTGTTGGAGCGGGCTGGTCCTCAATCGAAACCGTAGGTCATGATGCTTGATGCATTGCTTTCCTGGTTGTCAACGATGAGGTGGATGAGTCGAATGTCTGCATTGCGCAACTGCTCCAGGATTGCGGTCGAAATGCCGGGTTCGAGGCGGGGCTCGAAGAGGAAGTTCTCGATGAGATTGTGGTGTTCCGGGCGGTATGTTTGGGAATAGTAGCCGGTCAGGACAATCGGCTCGTCGGTAAGTCCCTCGATCACGGTCCGGTCCCACCGTCTCAGCGGGCCGGTGGCGCCGGCGCCGGCCACCCAGTCATCCAGTCCTTCGGGCGGCGCGGCGAAAAAGAAGGACGTGTCGATCGAGATGCCCCCCGATGCAAACGAGCGCTGCTGCGGGATATCGTCGGGAGATCCCTCCGTGCGAGGCCACAAGTAGACGCGATTGGTCGTGGTGGTGCGCAGGCCCGAGCTGCCCCAGAGATTCTGATACCAGGACTTGACGGGGCGCTCGTAATCCACGTCCAGAGTCAGGCATCGGAAGGGAACGTTGAAACCGTGCGTGCCGAGATCGGCCAGCGTCAGAATGGGATTGGCTCCCGGCGGGACCGCCGTGGGTATTCCCGTCGTCTGCAGGCGATAGCCGCGCCGATTGACCATGTCGCGGAACTGCCAACTGTCGACGGCACTGTCGTCGGCGAAGCTGTGCCGGGCCGACGGCAACAGGGAGATGTCCTGCGTGGTCGTGCAGATGCGGTCGTCATCCAGGTACTCTATCGAGACCTGGCCGTACAGACGCTCGCTCAGACTGTCGCTGTCCAGGGCCATATTGTACGTTTCGAGCGTCCAGCGAGATTTGAGCCGGTGGTCCGCAAAGACGTCGGTTTCGCCGAAGATCTCGAACTCCCCGGTGAATACTTCAAACTCCATGGGTGCCGTGATGAGGAACGGCGTAACCCTGGCCGTCTCATCCGGGACGGGAACCTGGCGAACCTGCTTGACGACCAGCCCGCCTTCCGGGAGCACCCGGCCTCCGGGGGCGACCTTCTTGTACTCCAGGTCGAGAATGTATTCCGTCTTGCCGGTGACCCTGCTGAACTCGTCGCTGACAAGAAGCAACAAATCGATGAAGTCGGTGTAATCCTCGGGCCACTCCATCACGGTGCCGCCCAGCGGAATGAGACTGGAGGATCGCTGCAGTTTCGGCGGCACGATGCTGCCGGAGGGGAGAATGGTGACCGTGACTTCCTCGGGCGTCGACGCGTCCTCCGGATTCGTTACGGAGACGGCGCCCTGCTGGGTGACGAAGGAAATGACGGTGTTCTCGTCGGCTCCCTTTCTTTCGAAGGTCGCGACTCCGTTGGCCAGTTCGATTTCGTCGGGGAACGAATGGTGCGCGAGTATGGCCATGCCCACGTTCGTCTCGTTGACGTCGTGGCGCAGTCGTTCCAGGTAGGCGTTGTTGTTATAGAAGCTGGCGAGAGTCCTGCGGATAGCGCGAAAGACGTCGCGTTCGCCTTCTTTATTCGGATCGCAGGCGCAGGGGCCGGTGTCATCGTCGTCCAGGTCGTCGGCCAGGCACCCGCTGAAGCTGTCGTACAAGCCTGCTCCGATGAAGTCCGCACTGTCCTCGACGTTGGTGGAACTGCGGAAGCGCAAGTTGGCGTTTGGGTCAAAACCGTAGGCCGGATCGGTCAGCACGGCGATGACCGCCTCGCGAAGCTCGACGCCAAATGAGGTGATGGCCGGATTGGTGAACAGATTGCGAATGGCGGCCAGATCGCCGGAGAGTCTCTGCATGTCGTCCGGCGGATAGGAATCGTACCACGACAGGCGCTGGACGATTTCCTGCCGCAACGTCGCTTCGCTCGTCGCCGGCGGAATCTGCCATTTGGCCGGTTCGTTCACGTCGTCGGTCAGGTACAGACCGTTGAGGGAGATGGTCTCGTCGGACGCATTGTACAGCTCGATCCAGTCGGGATACTGACCGGGTTCGTGCGGGTCCTCGATCGCTGCCTCGTTGTCGGCCATGAACTCGTTGATGACGAGGCCGACACCTTCGACGGCCTCGGCGCCGGTGTTCGGTCCCCCCGGCGTCGGCGTGGTGAAAGGCTGCCACGTCGGACCACCATCGACGGCTCGACCGAACGACACATCCTCAGCCTGGGGGCCGAAATGAATGGCATCTATGAGAGTGCTTCCGTCGCGGTCGAACAAGGCGATCGACTCGCCGCCCCGGGCCAATCTGAAACCAACGTGTGTCGGCCCCTGCTCTTCGTCGTCATCGGACCAGAACAGCATGTGTTCCCCGGGCCCCAGTTCCAGCGAGGCGGTGGCGGTCAGCGGTTGATCGAGAAACGCGTTCCACACGTCGAAGGTCAGGGCCGCAGCTATGGGAGAGTTCTCGGGAATGGACTCCCGCAGAATGCCGAAGTTGGATGCTTTGCCTCCCACGTACTGGATGTCGGAGGGGGTTAGTCCGATGGTCGAGACGCCGTAGGCCCCGAACGGCGCCATCGGCGCGAGAGCGAGGGGCGCCGGCTCTTTGAGCTGGAGAATATCGGCGACAATCGCGTCGTCGAGAAGACCCTCGGTGTCGATCAGTCTGGTGTCGCAATCGCTGTACTGGTCGTCATATGCGCTGAAGATGATCCGATGGCCCGCCAGTTGTTGCGCGCGTTCGGCGTCGTCGCTGAGGGCCAGATGGACGAACGGGACCGCATACGTACGCGCGAGAATGGCCACGTGGGAATTCGGCGTCGAGGGCGCCAACGAGACGATTCCGGAGACATAGGGCAGCTCGGCGGGAATACCGTTGGTGAGCAGGATATCATCCGGCTCCAGGAGGCCCCCGCGGTAGGCATCGTCAATGCCGTCGGCCGGGAAAAACTTCAATTCGCCCAGAGCCCAGCCCTCGGAGTAGCAGGTGTTGCCCTTGAGCCAGCGTCCCGTCGAGGCCAACGGGATGCCCTGGGATTCGAACCAGTCTCGATCGGCTTCGGCCGCCGCTTGCTGTTCGTAGGTGGGGAAGTAGAAGGCTTGCACGTCCGCAGAAGCGTCGATGCCGGCCTTGACGAGATTGAACATATCGCGGACCTGCTCGCGGTCATACGGATCCTGACGTACAAACTGAATGCCGTACTCGTTGAACCGGGCTTCCGGGGGCCACCCCTCTGCCGGCGGCAGAATAACTGTGCCCAGGATGGCCTGTTGGCCTTCGGCGAACAGGGTAACGGCATTGAACTGGCTCGTCGTCATGCCCACGAACGGGTCGAGGTGCTCGGTGGCAAAGCCATAGTGGAACACGTACTGACGGCTGTTCTGGAAGTAGACAATGTTCGGATCGTAGGGCTCCGACAGGATCGTGAATTTTATCCACTTGACACTCTCGGGAGAAATCCCGCGGGCGCAAAACGCGTCATACGGAAAACCGATCTGGTTCTTCCAATACGGTGACGGAGTAATCGTCTGACTTCTTGCCGTTGCAGCGTGGATTCCCACGAGCAACAGCAGCAGGTGTATCGATACCGGTAATGTCTTCTGCACGGCCTGTTCCCTCCTGTATTACTGTCCGGAACCGGACTCTACGAAGTTCGCCCTGACGGTATGATTGCGGTCCATGGTAATGTAGGACGGATTGGCTGAGGTCGCATATGTCCCGGACCAGCCGGCAAACACGAAGCCGGACTCGGCCTGCGCCTCCAGTCGAACGATCTCTCCATCTTCGTACATAAACGTTCCCTCTCCGGGTTCTATCACAGAACCTCCGATGGCAGAGGCAAGTGAGAGTTGGCGTGGCACAAGGAGATCGTGCTTCACATTGATCCCCGGGTTGTTGGCCACAATCTGGGGGATGTAAACGTCAAACGCCTCCTGGCCCAGAGGGTTGTTTCGCAGGTCGAGGACCTTCAGTGCGGTCAATGTTGTCAAGGGGGAGATGTCCGTGATCTGATTGGCGAGAAGATCGAGAGCACGCAAGTGCGTCAGCTCGGACAGGACGCCCACGTCGCCGATCTGATTTTCGTACACGATCAGTTCTTTCATGCGTTTCAACCGCGACAGGGGCGAGAGATCGGCCAGTTGGTTCTCGTGCATATCGAGGTGCTCCAACTGCGTCAGCCGCACGACCGGCCCGAGGCTCCTGATGTAATTGTTATTTAGCACCAGGCTCTGCAGATTGGCCAACCGGGAGAGAGGCGAAATGTCGTCGATCTCATTGAGAGCCAGATCCAACGATTGCAGATTCTCCGCGTACTCCAGGCCCGTCAGGTCGGTGATTCCTTCGAAGTGCGCCGACAGGGAAGTCAAGCCCAGCATATCCATCGGAGTGGGGTTCCAGACCCACAACTCGGCTTCTACCAGCGTCTTCAGGCGAGAGTCTGCGAACGCGACCGGCTGATTCCATCGTATGTTCTCAATATCGAATTTGCTGGCCTGGGCGGTGGCGCCGTAGGCGCCCATGTTGATGACGCTGCCGTTGCTGGATGGCTCATGCCCGGCCTCACTCGTGGGGTCGCCCGTGTCGATACAGACGCTGGTGGCTTCGTCCTCTATCCAGCGTTGTGTCTGCGGGTTCCATCGGCCCGCCTGCGAGAGCAGATGATAATCGCCGTCGGCCCAAACGACACCGGGGGCGCCGGGGCGGGCGGTACCGGTGGGATTGCCCGGATCGATCCAGTAGCCTCGCCGGGCAAACAGAGGATCTTCGGCGAAATTTCCCGTCCCCGGCCATCCATCCGCGACGTCGCTGTAGCGAATGGATAGTTCGCTTGTGCTGTCCAGGAGAATCTCACCGGGCGCATTGCCCCAGAGAATGGAGTTTACGATTAGCACATTGCTGCGAAAGAGACAGAGACCACCGCCCAGTCCGCTGCTGTTGTTATCGGCGATCGTACAGTTGACAAAAAGGGCATCGCTGTCAGTACAGTACACCGCCGCCGCGTTCAGTCCGGAGGCATGGTTGCCCACAATCAGACAGTTCATCACGGTTGGGCTGCTCTGCGAACATACAATGGCACCCCCCTGCCAGCCGGCACCTCGTGTGAGAACGAAACCCATCAGCACACAGTTCGGATCCTCACCTGCGGAGAAGGTGACGACGGGTCCTGCGCCGCCACCGTCGATCACCGGATAGGCTGTATCGCCGGGCGTCTCCGGATCGATTCCCAGAAGGTCAATGCTCTTGCCTGTGAAGTCGATGTTCTCGTAGTAGGTGCCGGGGCGAACGATGATCGAGACGCCGTCTGCCGCCACGTCAATCGCTTCCTGGATGCCGTCAAAGGGATGTTCCACGGTCCCATTCTCTCGCGGGTCGCTCACCGTCGCATCCTCCGGCCGTGGATCGCCGGGCGCGGCGCTGTCGACCCGGATCACATCCAGCGTGCTGATAAAATGCGCCCGGATGGTATGGTCCTGGTCCACGAACAGATATGTGGGGTTCTGCCCTGTAGCGTATGTGCCGGACCATCCGACGAACGCAAAACCAGGTTCCGCTTCGGCCTCAAGACGCACGAATTCACCTGCATCATAGGCGAATGTCCCTTCGCCCGGGGACGTTACCCGTCCTCCGGCCGTCGAGGAAATGTGCACGGGCCACTGACCGTCGTTGGGATCGTCGGCGCGTACGGCGCCTCCAAACAGCACCAGTGATATCAGCGCAAATGCCGTTCTCTTCATACCCTCTTCCTTTGTCTACCGTTGCTACAACTTCAGAAGTTGAAATGGGACTTGCCGGTTCCGGTTGTCCCCCCATAGGCTCCTATATTGACAATGCTCCCGTCGGGCAAAGGCTCGTCGCCGACCGGGCTTCTCGGGTCGCCTGCGTCGATGCAGGGGCTGGTCGCGAGATCCCGGACCCAGATTTGTTTGTCGGCATCCCAGCGGCCGGCCTCTGATTGCAGGTGGTAATCGCCGTCGATCCAGATCGCCTCGGGATCGTCAGGTTCGACCACCACGTTGGGATCCCTGGCGTCGGCCCAGTAGCCTCGCTGGACAAACAGCGGATCGGCATCGATGTTGCCCTCCCCAGGCCATCCGCCGGCGACGTCGCAGTAGCTAACGAGCGGCTCGCTGCGATTGTCCAGGAGAATCTGTCCGGCGGTATTGTCCCAAAGTATCGAGTTCAGGAACGTCACGTTGCTGCCGATCAGGCAGACCCCGGCTCCCAGCGGGCCGCTGTCGTTGTCGGCGATGGTGCAATTGACAAAAACGGCGTTGCTGTCGTTGCAGTACAGCGTGGCGGCGTTGAGACCGGTAGCCCGATTGCCCGTGATGAGACAGTTCATGACGGTGGGACTGCTGCCGTGGCAGTAGATCGCTCCGGCCGAGGCACTGTGGCCCCGGGTGATGACGAAGCCCATCAGTATGCAGTTGGGGTCCTCGCCGCCGGCGAAGGTGACGACCGGCCCGTTGCCGGCTCCGTCAAGAACCGGATAAAAAATGTTGTTGGGATCTTTCTCATCGACTCCCAGCAGTTGGATGCTCTTGCCCAGAAAGTCGATATTTTCGTAATACGTTCCCGGGCGAACGATAATCGAGGCACCGTCCGAAGTTGCCGCAATCGCCTCCTGGATGCAATCGAACGGATGCTCCGGCGTTCCATTTTCCTGCGGGTCGCTCAGATCTGCGTCTCCCGGGCCGGGATCGTTGGAAGCGTCGTCGTCAACATAGCGGATGGATTCCGCGATGCCCACGAACTCTGCCTGGATACGATGATCCTGATTCGCCGTGATCTGTAGCGGGTTGTCCGTGCTCCAGACGGTCCCCGACCAGTTCACAAACACGAAACCGGGCTCTGCCCTGGCCTCTAAACAAAACGCCTCTCCATCCTCGCACGTGAAGAATCCCTCGCCCGGATCAATGACGGCGCCTCCGCTGCTCGATGAAATCAGAACCTGGCGCGGAACGCGCGGGTCGTGCTTGACAGTGATACCGGGATTGTTTGCGCGAATCTGTGGGATATGGACATCGTACGCATCCTGGCTCAGCGGATTCTGCCGAAGATCGAGGATCTTGAGAGATGTCAAGGCTGTCAAAGCCGAAATGTCGCTAATTTCATTGCCGAGCAGATCGAGCTGTCGCAACCTGGTCAGAGTCGACAGAGGGACAACACTGCCTATCTGGTTATTGTGAAGAACCATTTCCTCCAGACGGCTCAAGCCGGACACCGGCGAGAGATCAGCGATCTGATTGTCGTGGATGTCCAGGTGTCGCAGGTTGGACAGCCCGGACAAGGGAGAAAGGTCGCTAACATCGTTGTTATTCAGAATCAAGGTCTGCAGGTTGCTCAACCCCGCCAGTGGCGAGACGGTGCTGATCTCATTTACGGCGAGGTCCAGTGTCTGGAGGTTCGAAGCGAACTCCAGGCCCTCGAGTTCCGTGATTGCGTGCTGGACGGCGGAAAGTGAGGTTAGCCCCAGCATGTCGGTGGGAGTGGGCTCTGAGACCCATAACTCAGCCTCCACCGCGGCCTGCAGTCTGAGATCGGCAAACACTACCGGATCCGTAGCGTACGCCGAACTGCAAAGAACTGCCAATATTGTCAAGGCAAGTAGCGCTTTCTTCATTCTTCTTCTCAAGTCTACGATTACCGCGCCGTTATAAACCCGACTCGGATTTGCTGGCCTGGGCGGTGCCGCCATAAACGCCCAGGTTCATAATACGCGCGTTGGGCAAGGGCTCGTCGCCGACGGGACTTTTCGGATCGCCCGCGTCGATGCCGGGGCTGGTCGCAAGATCCTGGACCCAGATTTGTTTTTCGGCATCCCAGCGGCCGGCCTTTGATTGCAGGTGATAATCGCCGTCGATCCAGATCGCCTCGGGATCGTCAGGTTCGACCACCACGTTGGGATCCCTGGCGTCGGCCCAGTAGCCTCGCTGGACGAACAACGGATCGGTATCGATGTTGCCGTCGCCCGGCCATCCGCCGGCGATGTCGCAGTAGCTGACGAGAGGGTTGCTGCAGCTGTCCAGGAGAATCTGTCCGGCGGTATTGCCCCAGAGTATCGAGTTGACGAACGTCACGTTGCTGCCAATCAGGCAGACGCCGGCTCCCAGCGGCCGGCTGTCATTGTCGGCGACGGTACAGTTGGCAAAGACGGCGTTGCTGTGGAAACAATAAAGCGTGGCGGCGTTGAGACCGGTGGCCCGATTGCCGGTGATGAGACAGTTCATGATAGTTGGGCTACTGTCATGGCAGTAGATGGCGCCGGCCGGGCTGCCGTGGCCGCCAGTGATGACAAACCCCCTCAAAACGCAGTTGGGATCTTCGCCGCCGGCGAAGGTGACGACCGGTCCGACGCCGGCCCCGTCGAGGACGGGAAAAGAGATGCCGTCGGAATCGTCGGCGTCGATTCCGCGCAGTTGGATACGTTTGCCCAGGAAGTCGATGTTCTCGAAATAGGTTCCCGGGCAAACGACGATTGACGCACCATCCGCAACCGCCTCAATGGCTTCCTGAATACTGTCAAACGGATGCTCCGACGTCCCGTTCTCCTGTGGATCGCTCAGAACTGCATCTCCCGGCCCGGGATCGCTGCGAGCGTCGTCATCGACGTAGATCATCGCCTCCGCGCGCACAAAGTTCGCCTGCATCTGGAGATCCCGCGTCATGGTGATAGTCACGGGGTTCTGTGAGGTTGAGTAGGTGCCGGACCAGGCACTGAACACAAACTGCCGGTCCGCTCTGGCCTCCAACACGACAATTGCGCCGGAATCGTACGTGAACATGCCTTCGCCGGGGGCAATCACTGATCCTCCGCCGGTCGATGAGACAAACAGGCGATGAACAGAAGAAGCGGTGTCGTCGTGGGCCAACCACAAGCCCGGGTTGTTTGCGGTGATCAGCGGAAGGTAGACATCGTACGCTTCCTGGTTCAACGGATTGTCTCGAAGATCAATACGGTCCAGTGAGGCCAGTCCCACCAGGGCAGAGATGTCGTAGATCTGGTTCTCGCTGAGGATCAGGAAACTCAGGTTGCCCAGGCCGACCAACGGCGAGATATCGCTGACCTGATTCTGACTCAAATAAAGCGTTCGCAAGGTGGTTGCCCCGGCCAGCGGTGAGATATCGCTGATCTGATTGCCGTGCAGATCCAGAACTCGCATGTGGCTCGGCCCGGCCAGTGGTGCGATATCGCCAATCTGGTTATCGCGCAACATCACTGTATGTAAATCGTCCAGCCCGAACAAAGGTGAGATATCGCTGATCTGGTTGTCTTCAAGATTGAGGTATAGCAGGTGGGTCAATCCGGCCAGCGGGGAGATATCGCTGATCTGATTGAGGCTGGCAAACAGGAACTCCAAACCGGTCAAGCCGGCCACCGGAGACAGATCGGCAACGTTATTCCCGCGAATAGCCAGTTCCGAGAGATATGTCAGCCCGGACACGACCGAGATGTCGCTGACGTGGTTATCGTGAAAATCCAGCACGGTGAGATTGTGCAGTGCCGCTACGACGGAGATGTCGCTGATCTCGTTGTTGTTGATACGGAGGCTCTGCAGGTTGATCGCATAGCCGAGACCGGTCAAATCGCTGATTCCTTCCCATGTCGCGTTGAGTGTCGTCAGGCCCAGCATGTCGGCAGGCGTGGGATCCGAGATCCACAACTCGTTCTCCACAGCGGCTTTCAGCCTGGGATCACCAAATTGCACGGGATCCTCAGCCCCTGCCACACTGGACAGGAGTACTGACAGCGTTAAGGCGAGTAGCACTCTTGTCATGTCTTTCCCCTTTACCAACCGTAATGGTGACCTCAAAAGTCGAACTGGGACGTGCCGGTCTCGGCAGTCCCCCCAAAGGCTCCCATATTGACAATACCCCCGTTGGGCAGTGGCTCGTCGCCGACCGGGCTTGTCGGGTCGCCCGCGTCGATGCACGGACTGGTGACCTCGTCGCACGTCCAGGCCCGGGCTTCGCTATCCCAGCGGCCGGCCCCTGATCGCAAATGATAGTTTCCGCCGCTCCAGGTTGCGTCCGGGTCCTTCGGCTCCAGCAATACATCAGGTTCGGTGGCATCAGTCCAGTTGCCTCGTCGAACGAAAAGCGGGTCGGCATCGATGTTGCCCTCGCCGGGCCATCCCCCCGCCAGATCCGTGTAGGTCACCAGAAATCCGCTGCTGTTGTCTACCAGAACCTCGGTGGGTGTATTCCCCCACAATATGGAGTTGATAATTGTGACCTGGCTGTCGTCCAGGCACAGAGCGGCCCCGTTTCTGCTCCCGTAGTTGTCGGCAATGGTACAGTTGACAAACGAGGCCTGACTGTCAACACACAGAATCGCCCCGGCGTTGGCGAAGGCGGCGCGGTTGCCCACGATCAGGCAGTTGGCGATGAGCGGACTGCTCCCCCGGCAGTATATAGCGCCGGCGGAATTGCCGTGGCCCCCGGTGATGACAAACCCCGTCAATGCGCAGTTGGCGTCTTCCCCCCGGGCAAAACTGACTACCGGGCCCGCGCCGGTTCCGTCGATGACAGGCAGCGAAGAACGTTCAGGCTCGCTCGGCTCGATACCCTGCACTCGGATGCGCTTGCCCAGAAAATCGAGGGTCTCACGGTAGGTCCCGGGACGGACAACGATCGAGACGCCGTCGGCCGCAACCTCGATCGCCTCCTGGATGCTGTCAAACGGATGCTCCGCCGTTCCGTTCTCTTCGAGCTCGTGCGGTGCGGAGCTCTCCGCCGCGTTATCAACATAAATCACGTCCAAGGTGCTTTGGAAGTTGGCCCGAACGTAGCAATCCTGGGTCACCGTAATAGACGTGGGATTCTCCGTAGTCCAGGTACTGCCGGACCAGTTCGCGAAGACGAAGCCCGGTTTATCGCTTGCCTCCAGCAAAACGACCTCGTTATCCTCATAAAAGAACTTGCCCTCACCCGGGTCGGTTACGGTCCCCCCGACAGTGGATGAAGCGCGCAGCCAATGGCCGATACCCGGGTCGTACTTGATCCACGCATCCGGGTTGTTGTCGCTGATCTTCGGGAGATAGATGTCGTAGGCTTCCTCGTTCAACGGATTCTCGCGCAAGTCCAGGTACTCCAGCAGTATCAGTCCGGAAAGAGCGGAGACATCGCTGATTTCGTTGTACTCGAGGATCAGCGTCTGCAGGCCGCTCAGACCGGCCAAAGGGGACAGATCGCTGATGGAGTTGCGTTGAATGTCGAGGTAATTCAGGCTGCTTAGTCCGGAAAGAGGCAAGATATCACTGATCTGGTTTCGGTGAAGGATCAGGTGCTCGAGATTGGCCAAACCGGCGAGAGGTGAAATATCGACGATCTGGTTGCCATGGAGATCCAGATATTCCAAACGACTCAGCCCGGACAAAGGCGAGATATCGCTGATCTCGTTTATGCTAAGGTGGAGCGTGCGCAGATTGGTGAGCCCGGACAGCAGCGAGATATCGCCAAACGGATTCAACCGAAGCCATAGCTTCTGCAGGTTCAGGGCGTACTCAATGCCGGTGAGGTCCGTGATTCCGTCATCGATACACACCAGTTCCGTCAAGGCCAGCATGTCCGTCGGGGTTGGGTCTGCAATCCACAATCTGGCTTCCACCGCAGCCTGAAAATTGGGATCGGCGAAATAGACGGGATCTTCGGCTCGCGCAGAATGGAAGAAAAGTGGCAACAGTATCAGCGCAGGCAGCACCCTCTTCATATCCTCCTCCATAGTGAGCCCCCCCTGAAGCGCCGAGCAGGCTCATTCTATGTCCTAATTCTCTCCGAAACGTCAATTGTAGCATATCCAGCCGTGAATTCAAACGAAATTGCAGGACAATTGTGCGTTCCGTGCGTTCAACTGAGGGGAAGGCTGCGTTTCGCATTTGACTCCTATAGCAGGCGATGAGAGTGAATCCGGCACCGGGTATTGGCGAAGAAAAACGCACGAAAGAGGCCTTTTTCTATTGACTAATTGAAATTCATATTTTAAGTATATATTTTAGCAGTGCCGGCTTGCTTTTGAATGGTGGAACGAGATCAATGACGAAACGAAAAGACGGACTTCGAACAAAGGACAGAATCCTCACTGTTGCCTGCGAAGTGTTCGCGGAAATGGGCTATCATGACGCTACGGTGGAGGAGATTTGCCGGCGTGCCGAGACGAACATTGCGGCGGTCAACTACCATTTTGGCTCAAAAGACCAACTCTACGCCCAAGTGTGGCGCCAAGCGTTCGATCTGGCCCATGAGGCGTATCCGCCGGAAGGCGGGTTGGGGCCGGATGCCCCGCCGGAGGAACGCCTGCGGGGCACGATCCATTCGTTCGTCGTCAAGACCGTGGACCCGGGTCGAATCGGTCACGCGGGAAAAATCCTGTTGCGCGAGATAATCGCTCCCACAGACGTGATCGAGCAGGTCAAACACGATGCATTGGAGCCCATGCACGAGAGGATGAACCGCTTGATGACGGCGCTGCTCGGGAGCAAGGCCAGCAGGGAACAGATTCTGTTGTCCGAGATGAGTGTGATACATCAGTGCGTCGCCATCGGCATCCGTTTGTTCACGGGTAAGATGCCGCCTCATATGAAACTGGACATGCCCGTCAACGAGCTCGTGGAAACGTTGACCGACCATGTCACTCGGTTTTCCCTTGCGGGCATCCAGGCGGTTCGGGAGCAAATCGAGGCCGCCGAGTAGAGCCATGTGCGAAACGACTGTGACAATTGAGAAAGGAGCCCGCCGGAGCACTGAAGCGGTGACGCCGGCCCAGTTGACCACGGGATCGATCGAATGGTCCCTGGTCAAAATGGCGGGCGCGATGATGATCGGCTTCGTGGCCGGTGCGGCCTTCAACGTTACCGACACGTATTTTGTGAGCCGTCTGGGCACCGAGACGCTGGCGGCCATGGCGTTCACGTTCCCGGTGGTGATGGTGGTCTTTGGCGTTACGATGGGAATCGGCGTTGGAGTCACCGCGGTGATTTCGCGGGCCATCGGTACCGGCCAAACCCAGCGTGTCCAGACTCTGACGTGGGACGCTCTGTTGCTGGGGGTCGTCTGTGTCGGGGTCTTTGTGGCTGTCGGGCTGGGTACGATGCGTCCCCTGTTCACGCGTATGGGAGCCGATGCAACCACGCTTCCGCTGGTAATGCGGTACATGCGCATTTGGTATCTCGGCATGCTGTTTCTCATCGTTCCCATCATCGGCAACTGCGCCATTCGGGCGACCGGGGACATGCTTACGCCGAGCCTCATTATGGTTGCGGATCTGGGCCTCAATATTGTACTGGATCCGTTGTTGATCTTCGGCATCGGGCCGTTCCCGGCGCTGGGCATTGAGGGGGCCGCGATTGCAACGGTGGTGTCGCGCGCGGTTGCTCTGACGGCTTCGCTGTCCGTCTTGCGTTGGAAAGGCTTGCTGCGTTTGAGGCGACCGGGCGTGGGGCGGGTGCTGACGTCCTGGAAAGAAGTGGCGTACATCGGGCTGCCGGCGGGCATGGCGCATCTTGCGATGCCGTTGGCCATGGGGGTAGTGGTTCGCGTTGCCAGTACGTTCGGCACGCCGGCCGTAGCGGCGATCAGTGCTGCGACGCGTATCGAACATGGGGTCGTGATTCCCATTTTTGCCCTGGGAGCGGCGTTGATTCCGTTTGCCGGGCAAAACCTGGGAGCCGGTCGGATCAATCGCATACAAGGGGCTCACAAGACCGCGAATCGCTTCTGCCTGCTTTGGGGGCTCGTGTGTATTGCCGGGTTCTGTCTTGCCCGTGAGCCGATTGCCCGGCTTTTTACACGGGACGCAGCGGTTTGCAGGTATTTATTGCTGTACTTGACGATCGTACCCTTTGCCTTCGGGGTTCGAGGTCTCAGTCACAGTGCGGTCTCCATCATGAACGGGGTGCATCAGCCCTACCACGCGGCGGGCGCGACTTTCCTGCGAATGCTGGCCTTGCAGGTCCCGTTGGTCGTCCTCGGCGGATGGTGGTTCGGGTTTGTGGGGCTTTTGGGCGCTTTGGTGTTGACAGAGTTATTGGCGGGAGGAATCTCCGTGGTCTGGTTGCGAAATCTGTTGATTCGCTCGGCCCAACCGCTATCCGTTGTGCCGGTGACGTCAGGGAATGAATAAACGCGCGCCTTGACAGACGCACGGAGAGAGCTTCATTGGACAGATTATGATGTTAAACTGCGTACATATCTGTAACCGGAAGACCGATTCGAAGCACTTACATGGTGTGAATATGCAAAAAATTGCCTGGATTGTATGGCGGTGTTCGCTGGCAGGTATCCTCCTGGGGCTGGTCGGCGGCTGTTCGCGTCCCGTGCGCGAACCGCAGGTCGCCGTCGAAATGCCTGACTCCTTCTCGACTACCGGCAGCGCGCCGCTTCCCGAGCAGTGGTGGCGTGCCCTTGAGGACGAAGAACTCCATGCTCTGATCGAGCAGGCCCTTGCGAACAACTTCACCTTGCAGACCGCCTGGGACCGACTGGCCCAGGCTCACGCGGTGGCGCGCCGGACGGACGCTACTCTCTGGCCACAGGCGGACCTGCAGGCCGGCGCCAGCCGCACCCGCCGAGAGGACGACATGGGGACTTCCTACAACAGTTTCTACTCCGTGGGTGTCGCGGCCAGCTACGAGGTGGATCTGTGGTCCCGTCTGGGATCGACGCAGAAGGCCGCCTGGCTCGATGTGCGAGCCAGCCAAGAGGCACTCGATGCCGCCGCTATCACGCTTTCGGCGACGGTTGCCAACACCTGGTATCAGTTGGCCGCGGCCAAGGCCGTCTGTCATATTGCCCGGGAGCAGATCGAGACAAACAAAAAGGTCCTCGATATCGTGACGGTGCAGTTTCGCAAGGGCCTGGCTTCTGCCGCCGACGTGCTGCGCCAGCGGCAACTGGTTGCCTCGACCGAGGCGACCCTCATTTCCGCGCAGGAGACGGTGGCCACGTTGCAATATGCCCTCTCCGTACTCATCGGCGAGGCGCCCGAATCCCGGTGGGAAGAAAACGTCGTCGAGTTTCCGGAGCTGCCGGCGCTGCCGGATTTGGGGGTCCCGTCGGAGTTGCTCCTGCGTCGTCCGGACGTTCGCCAGGCCCATCACCAGGTCCAGGCGGCAGACCAGCGTCTGGCGGTCGCTATCGCCGATCAGTACCCTCGTCTGAGCATCTCGGCCGGCGCGGAGATGTCGTCCGTTTCGATGCGGGATTTGCTGGACGACTGGCTGGTCAATTTGGCAGCCAACGCCGTCCAGCCTCTCTTTGACGCCGGCCGGCGCAAGGCCGAGGTGCAACGTCAGAAGGCCGTCGTTCGGGAGAGCATCCACACCTGGAGCCAGGCCATTCTGCAGGCGCTGCAAGAGGTCGAGACGGCGCTGACCCAGGAACGGCAGCAGAGGCAGTTGCTCGACAATCTTGGTTCTCAACTTCAGTTGGCGCGACAGACGTACGAGCGCAACGAGCAGAGTTTTCTTAAAGGGCAGGTCGATTACATTCGGGTGCTGGAATCGCTGCAATCGCTGCAACAGTTGGAACGCAGCGTGGTGACGGCCCAGCGTACGCTCGTCGCGCGCCGGATCGATCTCTATCGATCGATTGCCGGTCCGTGCGATTTGCCCGCGCCGGCACTGGCCCAAATCGACCGCTTGATGCAAACAACGCAAGATTCAAACGACACGGTTCAGGCAAATTAGGGATCGGTATGACAACAGCAAATACTTCCCAACGAAAAGGTAAGCAAAACCGGGGTTCGTGGCTGGGCAAGCTGTTAGGTGCGGCCGTTCGGCTCCTTCTGGTCGGCCTGATCATCGCCGGTGCGGTTGCGGCCTTCGGTTACCAGATGCGCACCAGCCCCCGCGCCAAACGCCAAAAACCGCCGCGGCAGGCCAAGCTCGTGCAGGTGATCCCCCTTCGCAAGGACGATTGCGTTGCCGTCATCCGGCAGAACGGCACGGTCATTCCCGCGCAGCAGGTTACCCTGCAGCCTCAGGTGGCGGGGCAAATCGTGGAGCTTTCTCCCGACGTGATGCCCGGCTGCAGGGTCGAGGCCGGACAGAAGCTCGTGGCCATCGACCCGCGCGACTACGAGACTGCCGTTCAGCAGGCCCAGAGCACCGTTGCCCTGAGGGAGAAGGACCTGAAGCTCGAACGAGGCAATCAGGCAGTCGCCCGACAGGAATACGAGCTGCTGGGTGAGGTCATCGCGGACGAGGACCGGGAACTGGTGTTGCGCGAGCCGCAATTAGCTTCGACTCAGGCGGCGCTGAAGTCGGCCCAGGCAGCCCTCAAGAAGTCACAGCTCAACCTGGATCGGTGTGAGATTTCCGCGCCGTTCAACGCGATTGTTCAGAGCAAACACGTCGATCTCGGGGCGACCGTAGGGACCAACTCCCAATTGGTGACGCTGATCGGGACCGATGAAGCCTGGATCGCAGTCCTGGTCCCGACCGATGAGCTGCAGTGGTTATACATCCCGCAGGGCAACGGCGATCGTGGCTCGAGCGTAACGATCCGCAGCAGCGCGTGGGGCCCGGAGCAGTCCCGCACCGGCCGGGTCGTCCGGCTCTACGGCGAACTGGAACCCCAGGGCAAAATGGCGCAACTACTCGTTACCGTGGACGATCCGTTCGGTCTCAAGGCCGAAAACCGCGGCCGACCCCAGCTCCTGATCGGTTCGTACGTCCGTGCCGAGATCCAGGGTCGAACGCTAACCTCCGTCTTTCCCATCGACTGGTCCCACCTTCGTGACAACGACACCGTCTGGATCATGAACGGACAAGAGGAACTGGAGATTCGAAGCGTCGAAATCGTTTTTCGCGGGGCGCAGCGCGTCTACGTCAGCAGTGGTTTGAGTGAGAACGAGCAGTTGGTGCTAACCGACATCTCCGCACCGGTGAACGGTATGCCGCTGAGACTGGCTCAGGTTGGTGAGGGCCAGGCCGCCGGAGGATCCGCGCGAATGGCCGAAAGAGGGGGACAACGCTGATGACCCGTGACAAACACAACCGCGACGACGCGCAAAAGGGCGGCGTCATCGGCTGGATGACCCGCAATCGCATTACGCCCAACCTGATGATGCTGGTCTGCCTCGTGGGCGGGCTCATCGTGGCGATGCAGATCAAGCAGGAGGTCTTCCCCGAGTTCGATCTGGACATGGTCGCGATCCAGGTCGTCTATCCCGGTTCCAGTCCGGAAGAGGTGGAGCAGGGCATTGTCCTGGCCATCGAAGAGGGGATTCGCGGTCTGGATGGGATCAAGGAGATCTCGGCAACCGCCGGCGAAGGCGTGGGCAGAGTCATGGCCGAACTGGAAGAGGGCGTCGATAATCAGCGGGTCTACCAGGATATCAAACAAGAGGTGGATCGGATCGTGACCTTCCCGCAGGATGCCGAGAGACCGGAAGTGAGCCTGCAGATTATTCGGCGCCAAGTGTTGGAACTCCAGCTTTACGGCGATACCAGTGAGTGGATCCTGCGCGAGCTGGCCGAGCAGGTCCGCGATCAGTTGTTGCAGGACCCCGAAATCACGCAGGTCGACCTGCGCGGCGAGCGGAAGTACGAGGTGGCCATCGAGATCGACCAGGACACGCTTCGCCGCTACAACCTCACTCTCGACGACGTGTCCCAGCGTGTTAGCCAGACCTCGGTGGAGATTCCGGGCGGGACGGTGGAGACGCAGGCGGGCGACATCCTGCTACGCGTGAGCGAACGTCGCGATTGGGCCAAGGAGTTCGCAAGCATCCCCCTGATCACGACCGCCGACGGGGCCGTGCTAATGCTCGGTGACGTGGCACAGATCAAGGACACGTTCGAGGAGCGGGATCGCTACGCGACCTACAACGGCATGCCGGCCATCGGCCTGGCGGTCTACCGGGTCGGCAAGCAAACTCCCATTGGTGTCTCCGACGCCACGCGTGCCGCGATGTCCGAGATTGAGAAGAACCTTCCCCCCGGAATCGACTGGACGATCAATCGCGATCGATCCGAGATCTACCGCCAGCGCCTGGAGTTGCTGCTCAAGAACGCCTTCATTGGGCTGTGTCTGGTCCTGATCGTTTTGGGATTGTTCCTGGAATTCCGTTTGGCGTTCTGGGTCACGATGGGGATTCCCATATCCTTCCTGGGCTGTTTCTTGTTCCTGCCCGTTTTTGACGTCACGATCAACATGATTTCCATGTTCGCTTTCATCATCGCTCTGGGAATCGTGGTCGACGACGCGATTGTCGTCGGTGAGAACATCTATGAGTATCGGCGGCGCGGAATGACGCTGATGCAGGCGGCCATCGCCGGCGCGCGGGACGTGCTGCTGCCCGTGACGTTTAGCATCCTGACCAACATCGTTGCATTCTTGCCGCTGTGTTTTGTGCCGGGGGTAATGGGCAAGATCTGGGGCGTCATCCCGATTGTGGTCATCACCGTTTTTTCGATCTCGTGGGTCGAGGCCCTTCTGATTCTCCCCTGTCACCTGGCCCACGGGCGAAGCGAGAGGTCCGGGCCCACCGGTCTGCTGGGAGCGCTGCAGCGCTTGGTCAGCACGGCCCTGGCGTGGGTGATCGGCCGCGTGTATGCGCCGTTTCTCGATCTGTGCATTCGTTTTCGACTGATTACGATCGTCCTGGGCGTAGCGGCGCTGATCGTCATCGGCGGCTACGTACAGAGCGGTCGCATTGGGATTATCATGATGCCTCGCGTCGAAGCAGACGTATCCGTTGTAACGGCCACCCTGCCGTACGGTTCGCCGGTTTCGAGCGCAGAGGAGGTTCGCGACAAACTGGTTACAGCCGCCCAAGAGATCACCGCCGCCAACGGCGGCGAGAAACTGTCTGAAGGGATTTTTGCCCTGATTGATGAGAATGTCGTCGAGGTTACTGTCTATCTGACGGACGCCGATATTCGTCCGATCACGACCACAGAGGTGACCCGGTTGTGGCGGCAGCGTACAGGTTCTGTCCCTGGTTTGGAAAGCCTGCGATTCGAGTCGGATCGCGGGGGGCCCGGCCGCGGAGCGGCCTTGACGGTGGAACTGAGTCACCGGGACATCGACGTGCTGGATCGAGCCAGCGCCGCCCTGGCGGAGCGACTGGCCGACTTCCCCAACGTCAAGGACATCGACGACGGCTACACGCCGGGCAAGCGGCAACTGGACTACAGTCTGACCGAAGAAGGCCACAGCCTGGGATTGACCCAACGAGTGCTGGCCCGACATCTTCGCAACGCGTTCTACGGAGCCGAGGCGGTTCGTCAACAGCGCGGTCGCAACGAAGTCAAAACCAAAGTTCGTCTGCCGCGCGAGCAGCGCGTTCGCCAGTACGATCTGGAACAACTGCTGATTCGCACACCGCAGGGCACGGATGTGCCGCTGGCACAGATTGCCGACGTCAAGGTCGGACGATCGTACACCGTGATCAGCCGGCGCAACGCGCGCCGGACCGTGACCGTCACGGCCAATGTCGAGCCTATCTCACAGACGAGCCAGATGGAAGCCGTTCTCGAGAGCGAGTTGCTTCCGCAACTGACCCAGGACGTTCCCGGACTGTCGTATCGTTGGGAGGGACGCCAGCAGGACATGAAGGAAAGTACCGCAAGTTTGTTCACCGGTTTGGTGCTGGCGCTTTTTGCCATCTATGCCCTGTTGGCCATTCCCTTTGGGAGTTACTACCAGCCCTTGATCGTGATGGTTGCCATCCCGTTCGGCATCGTCGGGGCGGTCCTGGGCCACATCATCATGGGCTATTCGTTGAGCTTGATGAGCATGATGGGGATCGTGGCCCTCTCCGGCGTGGTGGTAAACGATTCGCTGATCCTGATCGATTACGCCAACCGTCTGGCTCGACGCGAGAGCGTCCCGGCTTTCGAGGCGATTCACCAGGCCGGCGTGCGGCGATTCCAGCCGATCATGCTCACGACGATGACGACCTTTGGCGGGTTGTCGCCCATGATCTTTGAAACCTCGCGCCAGGCTCGCTTCATGATCCCCATGGCGATCTCTCTCGGTTTTGGCATCCTCTTCGCCACCGGGATCACCCTGGTACTTGTGCCCTGTCTCTACATGATCGCCCACGACGTGGGACAGTTCCTTCGTCGCATCAGAGCCTTCGTCTCCGTCGGCGACGAACGACCGGAAGAACCGGCTCCCGAGCCGGTCTGATTGCAACGGACTGGAGCCTGTAGTCCCGGCGCGCCGGGATTGAACCATGCGTTTGTGCAGCCGAGGTCTTTCCGCGTGGGTTGAGAACCCACCCTACCACTACGAGTTCGTGGCTTGAAATGCGAGCGCACGCGGGCTATATTGGCAGGCGCGTGCAAGGCAACCGAAATCGAGAGAATATGAGGAGACCTATCATGCGGCGACGAGAATTTCTGACGGCATCCTGTGCAGGTCTGGCTTCATTGGGCGGCGCGGCTCCCGTAGTCCTCGGCCAGAGGCAAACCACTACCAAGCATCCCAACGAATCGGAGGCAGCATATCGTACCCGCCTGGCTCGCATGCGCGCGGCCCAGGCGGCTCGGGCGCGTGCGGAAGCGCGAGATTACTACGAGCTGCGGCGGTACGAGATCGAGACCGAAGGGCAGAAGGCCGGTTTCGATGCATTCGCCCGGGATGCGGCGATCCCGGCCCTGAACCGCAACGGAATCGATCCGGTCGGCGTGTTCTACCCCTGGGAGGATCTCAGCCCGATCTACGTCTTGCTGCGACACAAGTCCCTGGCGTCGGTCGCTCAACTAACGCAGAAGCTGGCCGAGGACGAGGAGTTCCTGCAGAAGGGAGCGGACTTTCTCGATGCGCCTGCGGACAAGCCGGCCTACAAGCGCATGGAGGTCCAGCTCATGGTCGCCTTCGAGGGCATCAAGAAGCTGGAGACCCCCATCAAGAAGCCGGGCCGGGTCCTGCAATTGCGGACGTACGAAAGCCCCAGCGTCAAAACGGGCCAGAAGAAGATCGAGATGTTCAATACCGCCGAGATCGACATCTTCCGCAAGACGGGGCTGCATCCCGTTTTCTTTGGCCAGACGCTGGCCGGGGACAAGATGCCGAATCTGACGTACATGTTGGTCTTTAACGACATGAACGAACGCAAAGCGAACTGGAAACGGTTCGGTTCCGACCCCGAATGGCGCGCGCTGAGGGCCATCCCGGAATACGCCGACAAGGCGATTCTGTGTGGGATCACCAACCTGTATCTCAAACCCGCCGCCTACTCGCAGATTTAAGCGGAAGACGCGTTTTTCGATGCAGTGCGGAACTTGGCCGTCTTGGTGCGGTGACCCCGTACGATACGCCTTTTCTTGCTGATAATCCAGGAAAAGAGGCACGATGTGTGTGTGTGAAAACATCCTGGCATGGATGTGTCGTCCGAATCTCCGTAGGGGCCCCGGCGCGCCGGGGTGCCTGCCCTCCTCGTTGAGGGCTATTGGGCCTCGGGCATTGCCAATCAGGGCAACCACAGGGGGTTGCCCCTACGGGCGCGCACGGCCTCTGTGGTCAAAATGGGCGCCGCCCGAAAATCTGCACAGACACCACGATGTTCCGGGAAAACATTTGCGTGGGGTTACTGACCTTGCTATCTTAGTGCGTTAAGTTGTGGTGTGGCCATGAACGCAGACAGCAAGATCATCCCAAAATACTATCGGATCAGTCGGCAGATTATCGAGCGGATACGCAGCGGCGAGCTGCGGCCCGGGATGAGAGTCCCTTCCGAGAACGAGCTGATTCGCCGGCACGGCATCAGCAACACCACGGCCCGCAAGGTCCTCCACGAGATCGAGGCCGAAGGCTGGTGCACCCGCGTCAAGGGCAAGGGGACGTTTGTGCGCGAGCGAAGCGTACAGAGATCGGCCACACGTATTCTTGCTTTTACGCGGAACATGCGGGAGGCCGGCTACACTCCGTCGACCCGGGTGCTCGACGCCCGCCGCGTGGAGACGGGCTACTCGGCCATCATCAACGGGCGTCGCTACGCTATGACGGGCCCGGTGTACAAGATCCATCGGCTGCGTTTCGCCGATGAAACCCCTATGATGATCGAGGTACGGTATATCTCCCTGGAGTTCTGTCCCGGCATCGAGAGCAAGGATTTCACCGGCTCGCTCTACGAAATCTACGGGAAGGACTATAGCCTGCATCTGGTCGAGATCCAGCAGATGCTCAGCACCATCATGCTGGACGCCACGACGCAGCGGTTCTTCGACCTGAGCGAGTCGGTGCCCGCCTTTCGAGTCGAAGGGGTAACCTTTTGTGGAAAGGAAATGATCCTGGAAATGGAGGATTCCATCTACCGCGGAGACAAATACCGTTTCTCCGTGTCCGCCCGGCCCGGGACCAACAATCACGCACGGTGACATGCTGCAGTGGAAACAAACTGAATTTCTTCGCGGAAAGAACGTATGAGGATTTTCCTGGATACCGGTGACGTCGAAGCAGTCCGGAAGGCGGCTGATACCGGGCTCCTGGACGGCGTGACCACGAATCCCAGCCATATCGCGCGAACGGGCAGGCACTTCAAGGTCGTGGTGAAGGAGATGTGCGGGATCATCGCCGGTCCGGTGAGCGCCGAGGCGCTCTCGGAAACCGCCGACGGTATGATCGAGGAGGCCCGGGACCTGGCCGGCATCGCCCCGAACGTCGTCGTCAAGATCCCGATGACGGTGGAGGGACTCAAAGCCGTCCCCGTCCTCGAAGGCGAGAAGAACATCAGAACGAATGTCACGATGATCTTCTCGGCCACGCAGGCCTTCCTCGCGATGAAGGCCGGAGCCGGTTTCATCAGTATCGTCCTGAGCCGCCTCGACGCGGTGGCCAACGAGAGCCACGTCCTGGTGGAGGACGCCGTCATCATCAAAAGCAACTACGGATTCGATTCCGACATCATCGCAGGCAGTGTGAAAACCCAGAATCACCTGCTTGCCTGCCTGCGAGCGGGTGTTGACGTTGCGACCGTCAATCCGGATCTGTTCTTCCAGATGTTCAAGCACCCGCTTACCGATGCGGGGCTGGCGCAGTTTGTCAACGACTGGAAACGAGTACCGAAATAGATGACGAAAAAGACGATTGTGGCACTGGGTGAGGTGCTGTGGGATGTTTTGCCTTCCTGCGTCGTGCTGGGAGGCGCCCCGTTCAACTTTGTCTATCGGGTGAACTGCCTGGGCGACAACGGTCTGATGGTCAGCCGTCTCGGCCGGGACGACCTGGGCCGGCGGGCCTGCGACAAGATGGTTTCGCTCGGTCTGGATGCCACGCTTCTACAGTGGGATGAGAAAGCACCTACCGGCGCGGTGCAGGTAAGCTTCGATGCCGACAACAATCCCGACTACGTCATCATTTCTGATGTGGCGTACGACCGGATCGCGCTGACCGATGCGTTGCGTGAAGCGGCGGCGCGGGCGGACTGTTTGTGTTTCGGTACGCTGGTCCAGCGCTGTGAGACCTCACGAGCAACGGTTGCGAAAACGCTGGAAAAAGCATCCCGCGCTCTGAAGTTCCTGGACATCAATCTAAGAAGGGACTGCTACGATCCGGGCAGCGTCGCGTTCTCGCTGCAGGAGGCCGATGCGCTCAAGCTCAACGAGGACGAGGCCCACGCGGTAGGCGAGATGCTGGGGATTCGGCACGGGACCCTTGCCGAATTCTGCAGGGCGATCATCGAACGATGGAATCTGCGGTTCTGCCTGGTGACGCTGGGTGCAGAGGGGGCGTTCGGACTTTCCGCCGACGGGGATCAGGCCTACGCCGCCGGATACAGAGTCGAGCTTGCCGACTCGTGCGGGTCCGGCGATGCGTTCTCCGCGGGTTTCGTGCACAAGATTCTCAGGCAGGCGTCACTGGCGGAGGCGGTGGCGTTCGGCAACGTCCTCGGAGCCATCGTCGCCACGCAAACCGGCGCTACGGTGCCGATAGGAAGCGATGATGTCGATGCCTTTGGGGAGCAGAGGATCGAGCGGGTTGTCCATCGTGAATTCGAGAAATGGTCAGCAGGCAGATGAGGTGAGACGCAAATGGCGAAACGGCGTATCGTGGTGCTACTACTCGTAGTTGGGATGCAGGCGGTCGTGATCGGCCGGCCGGTGCCGGGCGATGTGTTTCGCGAGTACATGTGGTGGAACGAAGGCGGAGACGCGGGCGGATCGCTGCGGGTCGGCGGAAAGCACGGACAGAAGCATCCGGACCGAGGCTGGGCCCACGATTACATCAACGCCGCCGTGGTGTTGAAGCACGATTTCGATCTGGAACACGCCGTTGGGGCGGAGGTCGTAATTGAAAAGATCCTCTGCCACGACTCCACGCACGGCTTGGCCATCGAAATCAACGGAAACCGCTGGATACGGGTCCCGGAGGCCGAGGCGATTCCTTACCCGCCGTGGGAGTATCAGCATCACACATATCCAGTGGTTGCGATACCGCTATCGTTTCTCAAGAGTGGTGTGGGCAATCAGTTTCGCATGCGCGTCGATCCCGAGCACCCCTGGAACTGGCCGCAGAATCTCATCTACGGCGTGCATTTTCGTATCTACTACGACCCGGCCAGGAAGCCCCACCCAACGGGGCGGATCATCGCGCCCGAATCCGGAGCCGTCCTCGGCAAGACCGTTCAACTGAAGGTTGAGGCCGAGAGCCCCTGCGGCGAGATAACGCGTGTGGAGTGCGTCGGCCACTACGAGGACGTCAATTACGAAGGGGACGGGCGGTATACCCAATGGCATTATCATTTCTTCCACGGACAGATCAGCCATCACCTCGGCACCGCCACCGAAGCGCCGTACACGGTGACGTGGGATACGTCGTGGGTCCCGGACCAGAAGCAGCCGATGGCCCTGGCCGCCCGGATCATCGACGGCGCCGGGATGATCTACATGACCGAGGCGGTGACGGGTTTGCGCCTCGACCGCGACGGCTTCTCGGTTGAATTGTGCAAACCGTATGACATTCCCAAGAAATGGGTGACGCGCAGCGGCGAGAAGGAGGAACGCTTCGTTGTCGCCGGCGATCTGCAAAAGGCGGTGGCCGCCCGGCTCGTCTGGTCGAGCTGGAGCCCGGGTTACATGCGCGGGATCTATATCAACGGGGAGAAAGTGTTCGATCGGCAGGGGCCGAAGTACCAGTATTACTTCCACGAGGTGACGCTTGACAACGTCGGCGCGTTGCGAAGCGGCGTCAACATTCTCAAGACGGGCAAGACGCCGAAGATCGACGGACACATGGTGCACGGGATGGAGGTGAACTGGCCCGGGATCATGGTCCTCATCCAATACGCGGACAAATAGCAAATGGGTGCAGGCCAGGCCCAGGACATTCAGACAGAAACTCTATGGCAACCACAGGAGAGGGCACATGAAGCGATGCACAATGCTCACAGCGGCAGGTATTCTTACGATTCTGGCGGCTTCGTTCGCGCATGCCGGTGCGATCCCCTTCAAGCACACGGCAATCGACGATGGTGTCAAGGACCCGTGGGCCAAGATGGCCGCGGATATCGACGGGGACGGGTTCCCCGATATCATCATCGGCGGACGCAGCGGACCGTTGGTATGGTATCAATACCCCGACTGGGAGCGGACGGTCATTGCAAAGGGCGGCTACCGGACCGTGGATGGCGAAGCCGGCGACATCGACGGCGATGGCGATCTCGATATCGTCATGGGCGGACTGATCTGGTATGAGAACCCGCTTCCACATAGCCAGGCTACGAAGAAGGGCTCGTGGAAGGCCCACCGGGTGGCGGATCACAAGACCCACGATCTGGAGCTGGCCGACCTGGACAAGGACGGCGACCTTGATATCGTCACGCGCGATCAGTCGGATTTTGGCGCCAAGGCCGGCAACAAGATCTACCTGTGGCGCCAGGATGAGAACGACCGGTGGTCGCACAGGATCATTACCTGCCCTCACGGCGAAGGGCTGACGCTCGGCGATTTGGATCGTGACGGAGATGAGGACGTCGTTATCGGTGGCATCTGGTACGAGAATCCCGGCCGGATTCTCGACGGCGCGTGGCGGGCGCACAAGTTCGCCGACTGGCATCCAAGTGCGACCGTTCAGGCGGCCGATGTCAACGGTGACGGCCGTGCCGACGTCGTCCTGTCGCCGTCGGAATTGAAAGGCAACTGGTATCGGCTTTCGTGGTTCGAGGCCCCGGCCGATCCGAAGCAGGACGGCTGGGTAGAGCATGTTGTCGTCGATTCGATAGAATGCGTCATCCATGGCCTGGTGACCGCCGATTTCAACGGCGACGGGGCCGTGGACATCGCGGCCTCGGAGATGCACCAGGGCAAGGACCCGGATGAGGTGATGATCTTCGTCAACCGCAAGGGCGGACGCGTGTGGGACAAGCAGGTTCTCTCGACCAGAGGATCGCACTACATTCAGGCCGCCGACATCGGTCGCGACGGGGATATCGATCTCGTCGGCGCCAACTGGAGCGGCCCCTACCAACCGGTCGAATTGTGGAAAAACACCTCCGCCGGCCGACCGGCTTCGTCCCGGACACGCAACGATCTGCCTGCGCCGCAGGCGAAACAGCGGCCCGGCCCGTAGTCCACCTCGTCGGGGGCAATCCAGAGCGCCACGCCTGCACACCAGTGCAAAGTCGCCTCGCTGCACATCCTCAACTGCCCGCAGGGACAGCCCCCGAGCCGTACGCTTGTTGCTTTCTCTTCAATGGGCGCCTGTCAATCCTCACTTGTACGCCGGCCCAGTTGAGAGACGCCGCCTCGGCCTCCAACTGCGTCGTGGCCTTGTACTCGCGGGCGAGGCTTATCATGCTAAACGAAGTGGAGAATCGTGGCCGAGAAGCAGAAGTCAGCCTCACAACAGATGGACCGCGCGATGGGCGGATTCCTCACTTCGCTGTGCTGCATTCAGGATGAGATCCGCAGGCCGGTTTCAGGCGAGTGCGGCCTGGGCGTTTGGAACGGTGTCCAGCGGCTTGACCTTGTACGAAACCTGCACAATCTTGCCCTTCTCGTCGATGAGGAACGAGGAGCGAATGATGCCTTCGTAGGTCTTGCCGTACATCGACTTCTCGCCCCACGCGCCGTAGGCCTGGGCGACCTTGTGGTCCGCATCCGAGAGCAGCGGGAAAGCGAGGTCGTATTTGTCGTCGAACTTCTTCTGTTTGGCCGGTGCGTCCGGGCTGATCCCTACCGCGGCGACGTTCGCTTTGCCAAGGTCTTTGCCGGAATCGCGGATGCTGCACGCCTGTTTCGTACAGCCCGGCGTGTCCGCTTTCGGGTAGAAGTACAGCAGCAATCTCTTGCCTTTGAAATCCGCCAGCGAGACCTTCTTGCCCGTCTGATCCTCAAGCGAAAACGCCGGAGCCTTGTCCCCAACCTTCAATTGTGCCATCGTCTTTCCCTTTCTTTCAGCGAAATTCATCGCGAACTCAATAGCGAGATCGCGATTTCCATTGTTCGCAGTTCCTACGGAGTATACGAGCAAGAGTTCTCGCAGATTCGGAGATCGTTCGCAAGAGCCGCGTCTTCGTGTTGCCGGTCCGGACGCAACGTCCAGAGCCTCTCCCACGTTTGCAGGTGCCTGCCCCAACGACCCGCCGGCGTCGCGTGCCAGGCCATTTATGGACGGGCAACCGCAAGGTGGGTCCTGCGACGCGAAAAAAAAATTCACTTTTCTCTTGCAATCTCTACAAGTGTAAAGTATTCTTGTCATCATTAGAGCTAAAGGAGGTTTTCATGGCGAAAAGAGATTGTGAGCTGACCGAAGCGGAATGGGCGATTATCCAGGTGGTTTGGGAGCACCAGCCCTGTGCGGCCCCGACGGTGCAGGAGGAATTGGCCGAGCGCAAGCAGTGGACCTACAGCACGGTCAAGACGCTGATGGACCGCATGGTGGGCAAGGGGCTGCTTACGACCCAGCGCATTCGCAACCTGATTTTGTATCGTTCCGCCGTCAGCCGCGCCGACGCCCAGCAGGGCGAGTTGATGCGTACGGTCAAGCGGGCGTTCGGCGGAGCGTTCACGCCGATGATGCAGTTCATGTTAGACAGCGATGCGCTCTCGCCCGAGGAGATTGGCGAACTCCAGGCCATGATCCGCAAAAAACGCCGGCGTGAGAAAACCCGAGCAAAGCGGTAATCCGTTTGTAACAAACCGAGCCGCTGGACGTCATTAGAACGCGGAGGTTCGATCATGAATGCCATCTTTGAAACCATTAATGCCGCCGGGCGAGCGTTTGTGGAGTTCGCCTTGCCCATGCTGGTTCAATCCACCGTCCTGATCCTGGTCCTGCTGGTCGTGGACCTGCTCTTGCGTAAGCGCGTGCGGGCGGTGTTTCGCTACTGGATCTGGATGCTCGTGCTGATCAAGCTGGTCCTGCCACCATCGCTGTGGTCGCCGGTCAGCGTCGGCAGGTGGTTTGGGGACGAGTTACACGTCTCGGCGGAGGCGATTATCGAGGACGACCGGCCGCCGACGGCGGAACCGCCCTCGACCGCCTTGCAAATTCTCTCGCAGCCAGCTCCCCTGCCCATGGTGCCGATCGCGGGCGTGACGGAGCCCGGCGCGGCGATGGTCGAGCCACCGACTCCGCCGATCGTTGCGAGCGGTGAGAGAGCGATCGAACCGGACGTCGCAGGTGCACCGTCGCCAGCGAGGCCACTTGGCCTCGCGCCCGCAGCGTCCGTTACGGCGCTGGACTGGCGCGGTTTCGCGCTGCTGGCGTGGGCGGGCGTCGCGGTGGCGTTGCTGTTGTTGCTCCTGCAGCGTGCGGTGTTCGTGCGGGGCCTCGTGGCCCAGGCCGGGCAGGCGAGCGCTTCGATGCAGAACGTCCTGGATGAGTGCAAGGCCCAGGTCGGCCTCGGCGGCGCGGTGTCGCTGAAGATCTCACCGAACGCGACCAGTCCGGCCGTCTGCGGGCTCGCGCGCCCCGTGATCCTGATCCCCCGGAATCTGGCCCCGAAGATCTCCCGCCACGACCTGCACGCCGTGCTGCTGCACGAGCTGGCCCACGTCAAGCGAGGCGACCTCTGGATCAGCCTGGCCCAAACGCTGTTGCAAATCGTTTACTTCTACAATCCGCTGTTCTGGCTCGCGAACGCCGTGATCCGCCGCATCCGCGAGAAGGCCGTCGACGAAGCGGTCCTCGTGGCCATGGGCGAGTCGGCTTCCGACTATCCGGAAAGCCTCCTGAATGTAGCCAGGCTCGCCTTCAAGCGGCGCCCCGTTCTGAGCCTGCGACTGATCGGCGTGGTCGAATCCAAAAGCGCCCTGACCGCCCGCATCAAACACATCCTAAACCGCCCCTTCCCCAGGACCGCCAGGCTCGGCGCCCTGGGATTGCTCGCAATCGTCCTCGTCGCGGCGGTCATGCTGCCGATGGCCAAGGCCAGACCCCTGACCGACCGCGCCGGCAAGATCATAAAACTGGCAGAGGAAGAGGCCCGCGCGCTGAACCACGGCTACATCGGCACGGAGCATATCCTCGTCGCCCTGGCGCGCGACGGTGAAGCCGTCAGTGCCCGGGTTCTGGCCAAGCTCGGTGTTGACGTCGATACGTTACGTGCCGAGATGGCCAGACTCGTCCAGCCGGGCGCCGATCCGCCGAGCAAGCGCAGGCTCCCGCGCACCCCGCGCGCCAAGAGAGTCATGAAGTACGCCCAAGAGGAAGCCAGAACCCTCGGCCACGACTACATCGGCACCGAGCACATCCTGCTGGCGGTGATGTGCGAGCGCAACGGCTTGGGCGCGCAGATGCTCGGCAACCTCGGATTGACGTTGCCTGGCGTCAGGGCCGAACTGCAAAAGTTCGTGCGTGCGGCAAACGAAGACGACGTTAGCGGGAACACTACGGTTCCGATTCCGTCGAGCGAGCCTCAACCATCGCGATTCGCTGCGAGGTTGTCCAACGCCGTGACGGTCGAGTTGCTCGGCGTCTGTACGTACCCCGGCGCCGACAGGCAGTGGTGGCGGCCGGACGGCGGTTCGTTGCCGGAAGCTCCATGCTCGATCCCTGCCAGTTTCGCCCTCCACCCTTCCGACGGAGAGACAGTTTATGGATTTGTCGCTCAGGTCGCCCACGTGCCGAATGATACGCGAGGTGCCGTCAAGGTGCCCTCCGCTCGTACCCAGGCAAGCTACGACACGGCATGGGCGGTGGACGGTGCCTTCAGGGAGGACATCTGGTATGCCGAGGCGATTCTACCCAAGAACCGCAAGACCTGCACGGTTCGCTGCGAGGTGGCGACCGATATCTGGGCCGAGTTTGAAAACGTTTCCTTACGATCTGGCGGCTCGACCAATCCGGTAGTCAAGGTCGAGCCGAGCGGAGAGTTGCAGGGCCGGCGAAAGTCCGTTCTGCCGGATGTGGACCATGAGGCGGTGATGCTTGATTTGGCGTCAGGGCAGCTTGTGTCGGTGCCCGACGTTCAGCCGCCGGAGAAGCTCCTGGAAGCCATCCAGGAATCAGGTAAAGGAGATATCGTTCTTGATACTCGCTCTCTGATCCTGATTCGGGGAGCTACGTCCAAGAAGGCTGAGGACGGCCCCGCGGATCTCGTGAAAGTCGTCAAAATCGATTCAAATCTGCCCGAAACCGTCACCGTCACCACCGCCGAAGGCCGGCAGTACGAAATCACGGTTCTTTCCATTGATGACGAGGCTTGCACGCTCACATACTCTCGATCTCCTGTCGAGCCCATGCAAACCCGCAGCCCTTCCGTAGTGACCGTGCATGCAGATGAACGAAGCAGTGCGCTGGCGTTTCAGGTTGCGGTGAGCCGGGAGGAGGTTTCGGAGGCGGTCGTGGATGAGTGTGTGAAGGCGTTTCTGGCAGGTCTGCCGCGGACCAGCGGCGACTATGGTTGGTTTGAGGTGCGGCCAAACGTGACGTTCTCGCCCGAGCTGGTAACGCAGGAGCGCGAGGGCAAGGTCTATTTGTTGCTGCGAACCGATGCTGCCAACGCGATGCGGTCGGGGGATGACTGGGCCGTCGAACGCGTCAAGGCAGCTACCGACGCCATGGGTCGGCCTGCCGTGCGGGTGTGGCTCGACGACAAGGGCGGCGAACGCCTGCACGCGTTGACAAAGGCGAACGTGAAGAAGACCCTGCCAATCCTCGTCGAAGGCCGGGTCGTTGGCGCTCCCGAGGTCATGAGCCCTGTGAGAAACGCGGTGCTCATCGTTGGAAACTACACGCAACGAGAAGTCCAGGAGATGATCGACCTCCTGCGACCAAAACCACCCGAGCAACCCGTCACGCCGGCGGTGGACGTCCTGGCGAACCTGCGGCAGTTAGCCTTGGGCGTGGTGCTGTTTGCCAACGATCACGATGGGGACCTGCCCTCGACGCTGACGGCCATCGAACGCTACGTCCCCGACCGCACGCAGTTTGCCTGGATGCGCGCGCATGTTACGTACGTCGGCAAGGGCAATGTCAAACGCGAAACCAAACCCTATGCCGTTCCCATCGCGTATAAGAAGGCACCGAAATCCGTCGGCGGCGCCTACGTCGCCTTCATGGACGGCCACGTCGTACTCGTGTCGTCCGAGCGCTGGAAAGAACTGGGCATCGAACCTGCGGCTTCGGACGACGGGAGCGGAGAGTTGCATTTCGATCCAGTCGGTGCCATTCGCAAGATGCTCGGGCAGTGGGTTGTGGATGCCAAAGCCGGGGATATGGAGGCGCTGAAGAATGCCTATCCGCCGGATTCTCCCCGCAGCGAGGATGAGGCGAAGGATCTCAGGGAGCTTTTGTCGCTCAATCCGGGTTGGAAGTTCTCCCTGCTCTCGGTGGCCTGGGACGACGAGGCGGCGATGGCGGTTTCCGGAAAGCTCGGCGCCGGCGACCCGAAAGATGAGCCCGAACCGGTCGTGCTGGTCTGGAATCTCGAGAAATTGGAGGATCGCTGGGTCATAACCGACATCGACCTGGAAGAGATCGCGGGTCTCCAGCGCGAGAATGCCTATTTCCTGCAAGAGCATCCCGGCGCCAGCGTGCGGTACCTGGAGCCTGGTCCGCCGGCGATTTCTCGTGGCGGGGGCGCGGGGCCGCTCGGCACATATGCTCTTGCCTTCGATGGTGTGGACGATTGTCTGGTCGTTCCGGCCAGTGCGTCGCTGACGTTCAAGCCACCGTTCTTCGTGGAGGTGTGGGCCCAGCCCGATCTCTCCGTGCTTCCGGAGCACAAGCCCGGACGACGTTTCGATCCGAGGAACGACCGCTGGCTGGCGATGGACTTCATCTGCCAGGGCGGCACGCCCAAGTCAACGGGACCGGCGGACGGGGACAGCAAAGCCGATGCGGAGACAGTCGACGGATGGCCCGTCCCTTCGACCGTTTCTCGTCCCCTCATACAGCCGCTTCAGTCCGGCGGCTTCGTGGCGTTTCTGCGCGGTGGTGTGTTTAAGGTCGATGAGACGAGCCACGCCTCGCAAACGGGCCTCGTTCGGACGAACCAGGTAGGGGTGGACCGCCCGGGCTGGACGCACTACTACTTCGAGTTACGCCGAGACAACGTCGCACGTAAGAAGTACGTGCCGGCCGAGGGCCCGCTGGTGATTGGCCGGGTGGTGCGCAATGGGTTCCCGTTCAAAGGCCGAATCGCCGAGGTTCGCATCTGGAACAAGGAACTGAGCGCGGGGGATATACGCTACATCGGTTCGACGTCGGTGACCGGCAACGAGCCCAACCTCGTCGCCTGCTGGACCTTCGAGGACGGCGCCGGCCAGATCGTCCACGACATCACCCCCAGCGCCAACCACGCCTACCTCGGGGGCTCTGAAGATGCTGAAGAGGCCGACCCGAAGTGGGTGGACCTGACGCAGAATGAAGCCTCGGCGCCAAGTGGAATTACCGGGCGGGTGGTCGATGCCGACGGGAAGGCGGTTGCCGGGGCCCAGGTGGCGTTTTGCACGGAGACGATTCATGTGACGATCCAGGACGGGAGGCTATCCCACCCCAGGGCCAGTGACATGGAGAAAGGGGAGATTACCGCGACGGGTGCTCAGGGCCTGTTCCGGTTCGACAGCGAAGCCCCGGCGGACTTTAGCCTAATCGCGGCACACGACGACGGATTTGCTCTGGTCGAATTGGATGGATTCAGAAAGGACCGTGAGATCCGGCTGGAACGTTGGGGGCGTATCGAAGGGCAACTGGCGTCCGGACGCACGGCACAGGGGAATCAGATATCGATGTGCGGGCTGCCAAATTCGACATGGCGCAAGCATCGATATGACTTTCGGTACGAAACCAAGTGTGACGGCCAAGGCCGTTTCGCTTTTGAGCGCGTCCCCGCTGGGCGCTTCGAGGTCGGATATCTGGCCAGCACCGGGCGCGGCTCGGCTTCGGTGACCTCGCGGACACCGGTTTTCGTCGACTCCGGACGGACAGCGACGATGAAGCTGGGTGGAGAAGGTCGCCCGGTGATTGGCAAACTCGTACCGCCGCAAGGCTATCACGGGCCGATCTACTTTGGCCAGGGGCTGCGCTTGCTGAGCACGTCGCGCCCCGAAGAGCCACGACCTGAGAATTACGACCGGATGACCCGCCGCGAGCAACAGGCATGGCACAGCAAATGGCGCCAAACGCCGGAGGCCGAGGCGTTCTACGAGGCGATGTGGAGCGACCCGAACTGGCGACACTATTGCTTCAGCATCCAGCAGGACGGCTCGTTTCGGATCGAAGACGTGATCCCGGGCACATACAATTTGCTCGTCGGGCTGGAGGAACGTTTCACCGGCCAGGGTCGGCCCGAGGAGATCGGCGGCTACAACGGGATCGTGGAAGTGCCTCCCATGGCCGAGGCGAGTACAGACGAACCGCTCGACCTCGGCGAACTGACGCTGAGCATGAGACATCCGCTGCACGTCGGTGATACGGTACCGCCGTTCGAGGCCGAGACACTCGACGGCAAAGCCATCAGCTTGGCCGACTATCGCGGCCGACACGTCTTGCTGAGTTTCTGGTCGCCGACGTTCCATCCGGAATTGGAGCGTCTCAAGGAACTGCACGCCGATTATAGAAAGACAGGCCAGTTGCAAATCATCGGACTGGGCGGAGCGGACACGCGCGACGAAGTGACGAGCTACATCGACGAGCATAATATTCCATGGCCCCAGATCTACTTCGGTCCCGACTGGAACGCCGATCTGTTTAAGAAACTCGGCGGCCAGATGCAGATCATACTGATCGATCCCGAGGGCAAAGCTGTCGCGACCTGGCTTCGCGAGGACAAGCTCTCCGACACCGTCCGGGAAGCTGTGGCCTTCGCCTGGCAGCGGACGGATGGTTATGTCGCGCCTGATCCGGAGGGGTTCTTTCCCGATGATGTTGAGGGGGGCAAGAGGCTTGATGCGCTGTTCAAGGCCGTCGATAAGGACCGGCGCAGCGACGAAGAGATTCTCTCGACCGTGCGCCGGGGCTTTCGTCGCACGAAAGAGTATCGCTCGAACATCCTGCGGTGGATCGGCAACCGCTACGTCTGGGGTGAGGACCCGCAAAACGCCGAGGCCATCGAGATCATGTACCACGCGGTGGCGATGGAGAGGCACTACGCGATCTACTTCGGTCTCTCGGTCGTGAAGGATAAGACGCCGAACATCCTCCGCACGCTGGCCGAGATTTGCATGCAGCGCGAGGACGTTGGGCGCATCACCTGGGGCGTCGGCGCCCAGCGCGACGAGCTCGTCGCTTTTATCAAGCCGTACCTCGACGATTCCGATCCGCAAAAGCGCGAAACCGCCTCGGTCCTCGTCCAACACTTCGAGGGCAAGCTGGATTTCGATCGGCACAGGGAAGAGAAACGCCTGGAGCAGGCCAAGGTGGAATTCGCCGATCAACTGCCGCAGTTCAAGCAGATTCTCCTGACCGGTGACAGCCGCGCCCGGCGCGAGATCTTGACGACGATTCAGCGAGAGAGGCTCGCGGCGCTGCTGGACGATTCCTTCATCCCGGCTTTTCAGGCCTGCGGCGCCGACCCGGACCGGAAGGTTCGCAACGAAGTGGCGCGCACGGCGGGCGGCCGCTGGGTGTGGGGGGCGCAGGAGCAGGACCCCGACGCGATTGCGCTGATGCTCGAGCTGGCCTCGGACAAGGTTCGGGATGTGCGCTACAATGCCGTTTACTACGGCCTGTCCGTCGTGCGTGACAAGACCGAGCCGGTCATTCGTCGCCTCGTCGAGCTGGCGTTGTCCGACCACGAGAACAATCTCTATGGGCGTATCGTTTGGGGTCTCAAGGGACCCATGCGCGCTTCGCCCGGGCCGTTCGAGAAAATCCTGGCCGAGTACCTCGAGGCGAGCGAGTCCAACGATCACCTGGCCGCATCGGTGTACCTGCTCTACCACGACGTCTTGCAAAAGGAGCCGCCCGCCGAGTGGAATCTGGCGCGAATCAAGCAACAGTACCCCGACGACCTCTTCACGGTGACGTTCTCCGCGAGGGAACCTTTCGCTCCGCCCGGCGCGGACGCCCTCTGGAATGAGTTCGCAAAAACGCTTCCGGAGAAAGCCGAGGCAAAGCGCATGCCGAGCTTTCGCAGGGGCAAACCTTTCGCTTGCGTCGTCCAGGTCCGCTCGCAACAGCAAGCCGACATCGTCAGGCAAACCATCGAGGACAATTCCCGCTTGAGCCTTGGCCAGGTCCGGCCCGTGCCGTTGTGGCGGCAGCTCTACGAGGAGGAGAAACGCGGCGTCAGCAGCTTCCCGCCCGACGATGAAGCCGTCGCGTCCCTGTTGGGTCCGAAGGTTTCCGAACCGGGTCCCATCCAGCAGCGGATTGACGCGGCCGCACCGGGTGACACGATTCGCCTGGAGCCCGGCCTCCACAAGGAAGGCCTGGTTATCAACAAGCCGCTGACACTCGAAGGCGCCGGCTGGGATAAGACGGTCATCATGAAGGAAAAGCTGGTCATCGAGTCGTTCGAGGATATCCAGCGAATGATGTTCCAACGCCTGTCGAAAGCCACGTCGGATCTCGAACGCGAGCAGATGGCCGCCCAGATGAGGAAGGCTTTGGCCGAAAGCGTATCCCCGACGGCGCTGCGCGTTGAGGGGGCACAAAACGTGGTCATTCGCGGCATCAAGTTCACCTCGCCGGGCGGACACGTCGAAGGAACCTCCATCAACTTGCCGCTTGTCGCGTTCGATGACAGCAACGTTCGGTTCGAAAACTGTGCGGTCATCGGCGGCCCGGGAGGCGGCATTGACATTCTCAATGCGGCCGACGCAACAATCGAAAGGACTCTCGTAGCGGCGGTGTGGGGCACCGGCATTACCGTCGGCGGGAAAGCCGATACGTCGTCCCGCGTGCATCTCCTGGATTGCGACGTTCGCAACTGCCATTATGCAGGCGTCCGCGTCGGGGCGGGTAGCAACGACGCGCGCATCGAGCGCTGCCGGATTTCCGGTGCGGCCTGGCACGGCATCCGTTACGACAACGCTTCGCCGCGCGTTGTGAACAATCTGATCTTCGGCAACGCCCGCTCGGGAATCTATGCGTCGGGCGAGACCGCCGCCGTCGTCAGCAGCAACGTCTTTTACGCCAACGAAATGTGCGGTATCTCCTGCTGGTTCCAGAACGCCGATACCATCGAGGGCAACACCTTCGTTGAGAACAAGCGTTCGGGGCTGGAGATTCTCGGAGTCTCCAAACCGACCGTTCGCCGGAACATCTTCTATGCCAATCCTACGGGCGTGTTCCTGGGCAACATCGGCAGCGAGTCTCGCTTCGCCCAATCGGATGGCACGGTTGCTCTCGATACCAATCTCTTCTGGACTAACGAGAACGACGTGGCGTGGCGGCCTGATGCGAACACGGTCGAGACGATCACGCCGGGCGACGAGACACACACGCTCCAGACCGATCCGCAATTCGCCGCTGCGGCGACGAAGGATTTCTCTCTGGCCGCCGACTCCGTTGCCCGACAGAAGAACATCGGCGTCGCCGATCCCATCCCGCTGGCCAGTCCCTGGCCCCTGCAGCCCGAAGAGCGAGCCATCATTCCCGAGGGCGACACGCGCGATTCGCGGCAGTGGCGGCACGCGAATTAGGCTGCCTCCCCGGCGCCACCCTGGAAGGCGGAGAGCCGGGTGGCGCCGGATTTCTGTAACACGCTTGCGTCTGGCGCAACTGTGCCAGCGGAACAACAAAACGCGGATGCAGCGCTGGGTTTGCCGACCGGAAGTCCCATTGGAACCGTTGCGGATACAGTACGTCAGGAGGGCGGCGGGGTCCGCTCGCAGATTGCCAGGAGTCAATCATGAGTGCAAGCGGATCACAACCGAGAATCAATCGTCGTCGGTTTCTTCGTTCGGCTGCCGGGGCCGGGGCGGCGCTGGCTTTTGGGCCGGCCGCGCTGGGACAGAGTCACGCCGCTTCGTCGTCGGACGAGATCAACGTGGCCCTGATCGGCGCGGGCAGCCAGGGCAAGGTCCTGACGGAGGCCGCGCGGCGCATCGAGGGCGTACGGCTTCGCGCGGTCTGCGACATCTGGTTGTACAATCGCAAGTGGGTGTCACGGCGGCTAAAGGCCTACGGGCACGAGTGCAACGCCTATGAAAACGTCGAGGAAATGCTCGATAAGGAAAAGGACCTGGACGCCGTCATCATCGCCACGCCCGATTTCTGGCACGCCCGCCATACGGTGGCATGCCTCAACGCCGGTCTGCACGTGTACTGCGAGAAGGAGATGTCCAACACGCTCGAAGGGGCCCGCCGGATGGTCGAAGCCGCCCGCGGGACGGGCAAGCTCCTGCAGATCGGCCACCAGCGGCGCAGCAATCCGCGCTACATCTTCTGCTATGAGAAGCTGCTGAAAGAGGTGAAGCTGTTGGGTCGCATCGTCGCGGTCAACGGCCAGTGGAACCGGGCCGTTCATACGCCGCTGGGCTGGCCGAAGCGGTATGAAATGGATGCGGCCACGCTGAAGAAGTACGGCTACGAGTCGATGCATCAATTTCGCAACTGGCGCTGGTACAAGGCCCTGGGAGGCGGACCCATCGTGGACCTCGGCTCGCACCAGATCGATGTATACAACTGGTTCCTCGGCGCCCGGCCCGTCTCGGTCCTGGCCAGCGGGCGGACGAACTACTACGAAAAGGAGACGCACGAGTGGTACGACACGGTCGTGGCCGTATTCGAATACGAAACGCCCGCCGGCGGTGTCACGGCCTCGTACCAGACCCTCACGGCCAACCGGCACTTAGGCTATTTCGAGAAATTCATGGGCGATGAGGGGACGCTGGTCATCTCGGAGCGGTCCTATCTCGGCCAGCTTTACCCCGAGCCGACCGCGCAGCAGGACGGTCGAATCAAGTGGGCAACGGCTCTCAAGGAAGGATACCTCACCGCCTCGAAAGCCGTGATGGAGATGGTCGACCGCATGACCGTGCTGCAGCTTGCCAAGGCCCTGTCGGTGGACCCGTCGCCGCTTCCGATTACCTCGAATGCAGCAGCGACGACGGGAGCGGCGCTGATGAGTTGCAGCCTGTCCATACCCATGAACAAGCCCGTTCATCAGCCGCACCTGGAGAATTTCTTCGACGCCGTCGCCGGCAAGGCCAAGCTCACCTGCCCCGCCGACGTCGGCTACGAAACCGCAGTCACGGTCCTGAAGGTAAACGAAGCCGCTGAGGCCGGGCGCAAGCTCAGCTTCAAGCCCACGGAGTTCGTTGTCTGAGACTGCGCTCCGCGGGCCGGGAACCGGATGTCGATCGCGGGCGCCGGTCCGAGCCGGCCGGGATTATCCGAAGGTGTAATGCTTGCGGACCGCTTTCTCCACGTTCCAGACGCAATCCAGATCCTGGGGAAATACGACCAGGTCGCCGGGCCCGAAGCTTACCGATTCGGTCCCGTCGGTGATGGTCACCTGTCCCTCCAGGATCAGGCACGTCTCTTTCTCGGTATACGACCAGTCGAACGAACTGGGATCGCAACTCCAGATCGGCCAGCTCTTGCACCGGCCCACCTCCTCCTCCGTCGGTTTGCGCACCACGATATCCTTAACCGTTGGCATGCTCTTTTCTCCTCTTGCTTCAACACATCAACCAGACACACATGTTTCGCAACCACTTTATTATACCGAAATCAATTCATTTGGAAATATTTCAGTTGTTTGGGCATAAACCGGCTGGCAACCGGCGGATTTGTGGGATACATTCGCGGCTTTGTTATGCCGAGTTTACGTTTGGATGTGTGTTTTATGAAACAAGATCAGATTGAACGAATCAGGGTATGGTTCGATGAGTACACGAGTCGGTTCTTCGGTAACAACGAGGTTGTGAACGCCCACCTGCGGCTCAAGCAGGAGCATACGGTGCGGACGTGTGAGGAGATTCTGCTGTTAGCCGAGGCTTTGGCTCTGGAGACGAATCAGAAGCGCATTGCCGAGGTGGTCGCCCTCCTGCACGACGTCGGGCGGTTTCCGCAATTCGCCGAGTACCGAACCTTCAACGATCGCAAGAGCGTCAACCATTGCGAGCTGGGTGTCGCGGTGCTGCGCGAGGAGGGCGTTCTGGAGGGCCTGCCGCCGCAGGAGGCGCAGTGGGTGGAGACGGCGGTTTCCTGCCACGGCCTCAAGGTAATTCCGTCCGACGTGACGGGTCCGGCGCTGCTGTTTACGAAACTGATCCGCGACGCCGACAAGATCGACATCTACCGCGTCGTGTTGGAGAATTACCGGGGCTATCGCGAGAATCCCGACACGTTCCTGCTCGAAATCGAGCTTCCGGACGAGCCGGGCTACTCGGGCGACGTGCTTGAGGCCGTTCTCAACGGAGAGCTCGTCGATTCCCGCCGATTGCGCACGCTCAACGATATGAAACTCTGCCAGCTCGGCTGGGTCTACGACATAAACTTCACGCCGGCGTTGCAGCGCCTGGCGCAGTTGGGCTTTCTGCCAGAGCTGCTCCGCTCTCTACCACAGGACGAAGAGATCCTGCGCGTGCGCCGGACGGTTTTGGCGTACGTCGAGTCCCGGACCGCATCCACGTCTTAGCCGGGCCGGCGACGGCGCCCGTCTAAAACTCCCAGCCGTAGCGGAGCCAGAGACTGTGACGCTTGGTGTCCGGAGAGTATTCGCCGTCGTAGGCCAGCGAGACCGCGTGCCGCGCCTTCGTCAACATGACGGACCCGGACAAGGTCATCGCCGTTCGATCACGCTCGGATGTCACCGATACCGGCGCGGCGCCCGGCACCGTTTGTGACACGGTGGACTCGGCGTCGGTAAGCAGATGCCGCACGCCGATCGAGGCCGACGGGGCAACGTGAATATCTCCGTACATGAAGCCGCTGAGCCAGTGCAGCGCCGCCTCGGCCTGAAGATCGTGATCGTTCATCGCCGAATAGGTCGTATTCCAACTGGGGTCGCTGGTCTCGGTGGTGTAGCGTTGGCGATGGGCCCAGAGCCAGTTGAGGCCCGCCTCCGGCAGGAACACGTGGGCGCCGCGCTGAATGATATGCCCGGCCATGAGCGTGGCGACCGTCCCATAGCTGTCGGTTTCACCCTCTTCCGTCTCGGTCAACGACAGGCCCGTCAGGCCCTTGTAGTCGTGGGAACCGTAGAATCCGGTCAGGCCATAGCGCAGCGTCCACTCGTTCCAGCGGGTCAGGCCGTTGAACCCTCCGGTGACAATGTCCTGGTCCTCGCTGTTGGCGTTGTAGCCGGCGCCGGTGTAGTCGATGTCGGACCGGCCGTAGCCTAAATGCAGACCGATCAGACTGTTGTCGATTTGCCGCTCATACCCGGCCACGAATCCCCATAGCCTGCCGTCGAAGCCCATGGGATTGGCATCCCGATCCACGCGGGAGTAGTACGGCTCGACGTATACGTTCGATTCGGTGCTGGAAGCGCGTCGGGCCAGGGCGACGCTCTCGGCGGTCGGGCCGGCGTTCGCCAGCGGCGGCGAGGTCGCCGGAAAGAGGATACTCTGCAACAACGTCGAGGTTACGTGACCGTTGACCACGTCGATGGCCTGAGAGACCGCCTCCTTCTCCACCCCGGCAGAATCCAGGGTCGGCGAGGCAGCCGGGCTGTAGCCCAGCGCGACGGTGTCATCGGCGCTGTCAACGTTGTTCTGATCGTAGTAATGGGCCGCGATATTCGGGTTGAGCGCGCGAACGTTACCGAAATTACCACCGACCACGCCGGTTCCCTCCGTCTCGAAGAGGCGGTACTCGGTGCCCCAGAGTGTTTCCCCGCTGACGCTCGCGACGGTCAGGGTGCTGCCGTTCAAGGCCAAAGTGGCGCCGTCGCCCACGTAAATGGACGCGTCGCTCGGCTCTCCATCCAGCGTGACGTTGTAGGTATCGACCAGCGTAGTGGTCCCGGAGGCGATGCAGAGTTCATAGGCCTGATCCGCCGAAGCGCGGATGATCCCGGTATTGGTGAGCGTTCCCGTCCCGTCCATGTGGATGCCGCAGGCAGAGGCGCTAAATCCCTCCTGTGCCATAGCTGTAACCGTGAGGTCGCCCGCGTTGTTGACGTTGGCGTTTGCGTCAATCCCGTACGCATGGGCAGAGGCGTTGGGGGTGTCCCCGGTGGCGGCGCCGCCTGTAGCCGAGACCGTGACGGCGCCGGTGTTGATCACGTCGCCGGTTTCACTGCCAAGGCCGCAGGCGTCGGCATCGGCGTCCGCGTTGCCGGCAGGAGCGCTCGCTGTGCCACCGACAGCGTTGACATTGACTACACCACTGTTCTGCAGATAGCCGGAGGCATACACGCCGTCGGCCCGAGCGGTGGCGGAGGCATTGGCGTCGGCAATGCCGTCGAGAGCCATAGCTGTACCACCCACCGCGTTGGCGTCGATCAGGCCGTTGTTGTCCAGGCTGCCGGACAGTACGTGAAGGCCGTGGACTTCGCCGTGGGCCTGGGCCGTTCCGGTCCCATTGATCGTAGCGTCTCCCCCGAAGGCGGTGGCATGGACGGCGCCTTCGTTGACGAGGTCCCCGTAGCAGACGCCGATGCCGGAGGCGGAACCGTTGGCCAAAGCGTCGTTGTCATTGGCATCGGCCGTCCCTCCGAGCGCGGTGGCGGTGATCGTGCCGCTGTTGTCGACATAATTGCTATGATCGGGCTCGATGTCGTCCGTGGGATCGATATCGATACTGTAGACGAAAATGCCGTGCGCCGTCGCTACGCCCTTGGCCCAGCCCACATTGCCGCCGTCGGCAGTGCCACCCGTGGCCATGCTCGTGATCGCGCCGGTATTGCCCACATGCAACTCTTGGCCCATAATGCCGGTCGCCGAACCGGCGCTGAGGGCATCGGCATAGATGCGCTCGTCGAGAAACCGGGCGGTGCCGCCGTTGGACGTAACGTTGATCGCGCCGCTGTTGTCGATGGTGGCCTCGTCCGCAAGAATACCCTGGCCGATGCCATTGGTGTTCTGCCCACCGGTTCCGCCGTTGGCGGTCACCATCAGCGTGCCACGGTTGGTCAGACTGCTCGTGCCCAGCCACAAACCTTTGGCCTCGGCACTGTTCTCGGCTCCGTTGAGCTGGGTACCCTGGTTGAGAAGCGTACCTCCCTGGGCAGCGACCGTGATCGCGCCACAATTGTCGACGGTTGAGTTGGTGCCGAAGAATCCATAGGTCGTGGCTTTGGCACTTGTATAGGCAACCGGGTTGTTGGCGTCGGCGGTGCCGCCGGTGGCGGTAACGTTTACGTTGCCACTGTTGGTCACCGTGGCGCGATTCGCTGCGCTGCCGGACCCACGTAGACCCCAGGCGGTCGCTTCGGCGTAGGCTTTGTTGCCGCCGTAGTCGCCGACGTTGCCGTTCACCGTGGCGTTGCCGCCCTCGACGTTGACGGTTACGGCTGCGCCGTTGTCGATGTCGTAGAACGATCTGAGGCCGTGGGCGACACCGTATGCCTGGGCTTGGACGGTCCCGCTCCCGGCGGCGGCGGTTCCGCCGGTGACGGAAACGGTGACGGCCCCCGTATTGCTCACGTCGTCCAATGGGGCATAAAGGCCGACGGCGTACGTATTGGCATCCGCGATAGCGACGCCGGCTGTGATGGACAAGCCTCCCACGGCATTGACATCGATGATGCCGCTGTTAGCGAGATCCACGTCGGCATAGAGGCCATAGGCGTAGAATGAAACATCGGTGTAACTGGGGGCGTCGGAGCCCCAGGCCGAGAACGTGATGGCGTCCAGGTTCACATAAGGGATCGGTGCCCCGGGGGCCTTCAGGCCGTAGACGATTTCTCCGTCGTGCAGGTCGGTTTCGCTGATATTGATCTGCGCCGTGAGAGTGGCGGACCACCAGACGAAGATCACCGATGACATCACGATCAAACGTCCCGCGGTCCGAAATCCTGTACGCCCTTTCCCCTGCCGTCTGTTTTGCATCGCGTTTCTCCCTTCACTAAAGCTCTCGAAAGGCAGTTCCCAAAAGGGAGGAAGAAACCGTCCGCTACGGCTGGTCGGAGGGGACACTATGTCCCCGCGTCTCCCTCCGTGGTACTGCATGTCCCCAAATGATAGTCTCGCTCGGGACGGTGTCAAGTTGTCGAATGTATTTTTTTTGGTGTGACTTCGACAAGTTGCGGTATTAGCCTTCAGGAGACATACAGGCCCATTAACAAGAGACTCATCCGGTTTTTGGGGCTTCCTTGTCTCTTGGGGGCTCCGCTGGCAAGCACCCCGAGCGCCGGCGTAAAGCGAAAAATACCCGGGGTTTGCCAGACAGCGTCCCCGGTCTTTGCCTACCGTCGATCCCAAAGCACCCGAAAACCGGATGAGCCTGAGAAGACCTTCGTCCTCGTTAGCCTTGCCGCCGGCACCGCCCTCGCCCTTGTCCCCTTTCGTGCGGAGGTCCGCCCGGTCCCCGGGCCATCGCCCTCGGGGCCGCGGGGGCGGATATCTCGACGGAGCCGCCGGCGATGGAGAGGGCCTTGCCGTTGACGAGAGCGTCGGCGACTTTCTTATGTGCGGCCTCCAGGATGCGACCGAACGTCTGGCGTGAGACGTTCATCCGTTGAGCCGCCGCTTCTTGATAAAGCCCTTCCATGTCGGCCAGACGGATGGCTTCGAATTCATCCACCGTCAACTCGACCTGCTCCAACGCTCGCAGGGGAACGCCTGTGGGCTTGTAGTACGCGGCCGGGGGAAGCTGCCCCACCCGCCGGCATTGTCTCGGCCTGGGCATAAGGTGACGTTTCCGTTCGACTAATGGTCGCAGATATTTTGCCCGCACTGGAGCCGGCCGGCTAAGTAATCACCCACCAGCACCTCCAGTTCGACGTCCGGGGCGCCGACCACGACCTCGATGTTGTTCTGCCGAAACAGATCCTGCGCCCTGCGACCCATGCCGCCGGCGATGATGATACTGGCGCCCTGTTCGGCCAGCCAGGCGGGCAGGACGCCCGGTTCGTGCGCCGGTGGGGCCATCAGCGCGGTATTGACGATCTCGTTGCCCGCGCCGGTCTCGACGATGGCAAACTGGTCGCAATGGCCGAAATGGGCCGACAGCCGGCCGTTTACCAGAGGGATTGCAATCTTCATCGCGTTCTGCTCCTTCTTCTCTGTGGTTGCCTGTTCGCCATCGACCAGCGGCGCGAAAGCATGGGCGAGGGCCTGGGCGGTGGGACTGTCTTTCTTGAAATCCACGAACGGCTTGCCCGCATCACAAGCGCCCATCAGCTCGGCGTCCATCGGGATGCTGCCCAGGAAGGGCACGCCGAACTCCTCGGCCATACGGCGTCCGCCGTCGGCTCCGAATACGTCGGTGCGCCGGTTGCAGTGCGGGCAGACGAACCCGCTCATGTTCTCGATCACACCGGCGACGGGAATCTCCAACTGGCGGCAGAACGTCACGCACTTGCGCACGTCCACGATGGCCAGATCCTGCGGCGTGGTCACGATCACGGCTCCGTCGACGGTCCCGAGCAACTGCGCCACCGAAAGCGGCTCGTCGCCCGTGCCCGGCGGACAGTCCACGACCAGGTAGTCCAGGTCTTCCCAGAGCACGTCCTGGACGAACTGCTGGATAACGTTGTGCTTCATCGGCCCGCGCCAGATGAGCGCCTCGTTGCTATTCTTCAGCAGCAGCCCCACGCTCATGACCTGCAATCGCTCGCCGTAGCGGACCGGGACAATCTTTTCGTCGCGCGCCTGTACGGCCGCTTCTTCAAGGCTCAGCAGCTTGGGAACGCTCGGTCCGTGGATGTCCACGTCGAGCAGGCCCGTGTTCTTGCCCTGCCCGGCGAGCCAGACCGCCAGATTCACCGCGACGCTGCTTTTGCCCACGCCGCCTTTACCGCTCAAAACCAGATACTTGTGTTTGATGTTGTTCGTCATGTACTTCTCCGTGTGTCTGTGGCCGTCTCCAGCGCAGCTACCGCCGTTTCCCAGACGGACGCGATCTGTTTTCTAAGAGGTTCGTCACAATACTCGACAATGGACTTTTCTGCAACCTGCGCCTGGGTCACCGAGGCGTCATACGCGATTCGACCGGCGGTTTGCAGACCCCGCCGGTGGGCTTTTTCCTCGATCCGGCCGGCAATCTCGGGATTGATGTCCCATTTGTTGACGCAGACCATCGCGGGAGCCCCGAAGTGTGCGGCCAGGTCGGCCACCCGCTCCAGGTCGTGCTGGCCCGACAGCGTCGGTTCGGTCACCACCAGCACGAGATCGGCGCCGCTGATCGAGGCGATGACGGGGCACCCGATGCCGGGCGAACCGTCCACGATAATCAGGGGCAGACCCCGCTGCCCGGCCAACTGCCTGGCCTGCTTGCGGATGAGACTGACCAGCTTGCCGCTGTTTTCCTCGGCCGCGCCGAGTTTGGCGTGCACCATCGGCCCAAACCGCGTTTCCGAGAGAAACCACTGGCCGTTGACCGCGTCGTTGAACTCCATCGCTTCCACCGGGCAGAACCGCACGCACACCCCACAGCCCTCGCAGGCGATGGGGTCCACCGCGTAGGTCTTTTGCACCACGTCGTTGGCGGGCCCGTTCAATGCCAGCGCGCCGAAGTTGCACAGTTCCTTGCATCGCCCGCAGCCGATGCACTTGTCCGAAACGATCGAGGCGATCTTGCCGCCCACGAAATCGTGCGTCTCTTTCACGTCCGGCGCCAGCAGCAGGTGCAGGTCCGCCGCGTCCACGTCGCAGTCCGCCAGGACCGCCCCCCGCGCCAGCGCCGCAAACGACCCCACCAGGCTCGTCTTGCCCGTTCCTCCCTTGCCACTGATAACGACGATTTCCTTCGGTGCGTTTGCCACGTTACTTCCTCGCCTGCTCCAGGTAGTTTTGGATTGTCAGGAATCGGTCCCGGTATTCGCCGAGCGCGTCGACGATCATCTTACCCGAGGAATAGGCCTCGGCGATGCGTCGGTCGTCGGGCAGCCGGGCGATGATGTCTATTTTCTCGGTCTGGCAATAGGTCTCGACGTCCCGGTTGCCGATGCCCTCGCGGTTGATCACCACGCCGAAGGGCAAGCCCATCTCCCGCGCCAGGTCCACTGCTAATTTCAGGTCGTTCAATCCGAACGGCGTCGGTTCGGTCACCAGTACGACAAAATCCACCCCGCGAAGCGCCGTGACGACCGGGCAGGATGTCCCGGGCGGCACGTCCAGAATCGCAATGCCGTCGGAGTTGACGTGCTGCTTGACGCTGGCGATCAGAGAAGGCGTGCGGACGGTGCCGATTTCGAGGCGTCCGCTGACAAAGCCCACGTCGCCGGCGGCGCCCGTCTCAATCTCGCCGATTCGCAGCGGCTTTTTCTCGATCGCGTCGACCGGACAAACGAGCCAGCAACCGCCGCACGAGTGACAGAGCGGCTCGAACGTGAGCACCTGGTCCTGGATGCAGACGATGGCGCTGTACTGACAGATCTTGCCGCACTCGCCGCACCCCGTACATTTGGCCGCGTCCACCTCGGGCACGTCGACGGTGACCTCCTCGCGCCGGTCGATCCGGGGCTTGAGGAAGATGTGTCCGTTCGGCTCTTCCACGTCGCAGTCGAGATACTGCACCGCTCGGCCTTGCGCCGCATAGACCCTCGCAAGATTCGTCGCGACGGTCGTCTTGCCCGTGCCGCCCTTGCCGCTGGCGACCGCGATTACCCTTGCCTCGCCCACGTTACGCACCACCCGTACCAAAGTGGGATCCGACGTTGGGGCCCGCCGCCTCCTGCCAGCGGCCCGCTTTGAATCCTTCCACCGCTTCGGCCACCGTGCCCGTGACGCCGATGTAGAGCTTGATGCTCCCGGCGCGGAGGGTACGCTCGGCGTTCGGTCCGCAGTTGCCCGTGAGGACGGCTTCGGCGCCGGCGTCGATGACGACCTTGGCCGAGCCGATACCCGCACCGCCGGCGGCGGCGACGTTGGCGTTCTCCACCGCCTCAAACGCCATGGTTTCGGTATCGACAATCGCAAAATATGCGGCCCGGCCGAAGCGCGGATCCACCTGCGAATCCATCTCCGTTCCGGCCGATGTGATGGCAATCTTCATCTCTTCTTTCTCCTGGAATCAAGGTTTCCTGAATGTGCGGTGTGCCACATGTATGCAAAACGTTCCGACACTTCTCTGATACTATCTACTTCTCGGCCGCGTTTGCCTGCAGCTCTCCGATGCGCTTCTGGATCTCTTCCAGTGCGCCCCGGAAGTCGGCCGCCTGCTTCTTGAGGGCTTCGAGCTCCTGTTGCGGAGCCGGCGTTACCGGTCCGGCCGATGGCGCCGCCGGAGAACCCCAGGCTCCGTAGCCCAGGCCCGCCCGGACCCAGCCGGGCAAGCCCGTGGCGTAATACTGATTGCGCCGTCCGCGTCCTCCGCCGCGACCCCGACCCCGGACGCCGAAACCCCGGCCCCCTGCCGCATTCATATAGCCCGGCGCCGGATAACCGGCGCAGAACCCCGCGCCCCTGCCTGTCATCGGGCCCATACCGCCCGGACCCGTACCATCTCCACCTGGCATCGTTGCTCCTTTCAAAAACAACCAGCATTCAACACAAACGTTCTACCTATATTATGAGCATATGCCCATAATGTTCAAACCAAAATCCCCCAAAATCGAAAAAAACCGCACCGGCGGCACAAGGTCGCCGAACGTGAAGGGCGAAGCGTATCACGTCTCGCGCCAACCCTCAGAAAATGTAGGGTGTGCCGTGCACACCGTCTCATCAGGTCGCAATCGTAGGATGGGCTTCAGCCCATGCCGATACTGTTCAAGGTTCCGGCCTTCGATTGCCGAAGGAAATCAAGGGGGACAATCCCAGTGCAGGGAGGAAGAAGCAATGAAGTGGGACAGAGAGGCGGTCTTCCTGTTAAGTGTGTTTGCACCTCTGGTCCTCGGCAGTGTGCCCGCCGGGACGGATGGCGCGTCGGCCGGAGGTACTGAAACAATTGCCTCTCCAGCGGTCGCGGCACAGCAAAGTACAGACAGGTCCATTACCGGGGTTGTCACCGACGAGGGGGCAGCGCCGCTGGCCGGTGTAACCGTCACGGCCCACTGCCATATCACCTCGCTGGGGTCCGACAGGTATCGCTGGGTGTTTTCGGATCAGTTGAACGTGCCGGCGGCCACGACGAACGCCGACGGTCGCTTCCGTATCGAGGGCCTGGAAGACGGATGGTACTGCCTGCTGGTTTCTCCGCCGAACCACGCCGCAAGGATTGTCTATGACGTGCCGGCCGGTACGAAGGACATGACGATCGAGGTTCACAAAGGCGCAACGATCGCCGGGCGGGTCGTCCAGATCCAGGACGGCAGGAAAATGCCGATTCCAAACGTCGCCGTCAAGGCAACTTCGCATGCCTGGGACCCGTATCTCGACCTCGGGGCCCGGAAGGAGCTGGAGACAACGACCGATTCGGACGGTCGATTTCAATTGGAAAACCTCTCCCCGGATCAGCGCGACATCCACAGCGTCACCATAGGCCACGAGATTCGCCGACCCCGAACGTGGCGAATTTCCGCCGGCGAACGATCCGAGTCGATCACGTTTGATCAAGACGGCGAAAGCCGATTTCTTGAGTTTATTCTGGCTCGCGAGGTACACATTCTGCTTAACATTCGCGTGCTGGAGATCAAGCATAACTTCGAAGTGAACCGTCAAGCAATCGCGCAGATTCATGGCTTCCTGGTCCAGGCCGCATCCAAGGACGCTAATGACGACGCAATCAAGCGAATACCGAGCGTTGCCGATCTGACCAACAAGCCCAGGACCGTGCTCGCCCGATATCTGCAAAGCGGCCAGTTACACCCCGGCGTCGTAAAGCCATTCGCAGACCTCCTGCAGACTCTCGGATGGGTCAAAATGTGGGGCTGCCCTCAGTTGCTTGCGAAGCCCGGGAAAAAGTACGAAATGACCCCATTCGTCGAAGTGTGGTTCCTTGGAGGCGGGTGCTGCAACTATCGTCAACTGGGGTATCCAGACGGTGGCAAGCTCGACGTGGTTGCCTGGCCTGCGGACGGTGATGAGGCGGTGCGCTTCGAGCTCAATGCCGAGACGTGGTGTGGAATCAGACGGACTCCCGACCAGCCGCCTCGCACCGACGGTCTTCGCAAGATTGCCTTTTCGACGAAACGGGCTGTAACGAATGGAGAACCCGCAATCATTCCATTGTGGGACTGCGGCAAAGACGCCGAGATTCATGAGGACGAGGACCTGTTCTTCGGTACGGTGCAACCGTACGTTGTCGTTTCTCACAAGCCGGACCCGGACAGCGCAACAGAATCGCAGCACGTCAGTGCCAAAGAATTCGTGGCGAAGGTTGTATCGACGATGCTGCAGCTCGATGGCGAGTTCCTTCAAGAGTTGCAAACCGGCGCGGCAATCCGAGGTGTGACAGCAGCCGGCGATGTCGAGATGTTGCATGAAATGGGCCAACGGCTCTCCGAAGGCGGCCCCCTGTTGCTCAGTGATGCTCAAGTTCGGGTACTGACGGCAGCCGTCGAGAGACGCCCCGCCCACTTTTTCACGATGTCGTCGCAGATGATAGTATTCACAGGCTCGAGGGGATTCTCCAGACCAGTCTTCCACATTGCCGACTTTTTCAAGCCGGATCCCAGCGCGGCCTTGCTTCGCTCGGCCGCAACCAAAAAGAGTGAAGGTATCCTCGCAACTTGGTAGGATAGGAAGTTCGTTTCCGACAAGCTTCCTTTCACCACTAAGGCGAGGATACCATGAATCA
>Ga0272441_10000112_pt1 | contig 173362 bp, 254 predicted proteins | sample SSMProp6N_FD_193582 | JGI IMG/M metagenome (GOLD analysis project Ga0272441, IMG submission 193582) | Marine sediment archaeal communities from Little Sippewissett salt marsh, Falmouth, MA, United States - SSM-Prop-6N | ecosystem: Environmental > Aquatic > Marine > Wetlands > Sediment ...
ATAGTTGTTGTATTTCATCTGACGCCTTAGATGAAACGTTCTTTATCTTTGTTATCTCATCCATAATAATAACGTCCCATGTTTTTGGTAGGTTTTCTATTTCTATCCTAACAGTATCGTACGACATTATCCACAACCAATTAGACTCCATATCTGCCATACCTTCGTGGATCTTTGCCTTACGCTGAACAGCATTACCCTCAACAATGTGAGCCTTTACTCCAGGACAAAACGAGAGTATTTTGTCTACCCAAGGCTTATGTATTTGGTTACTTTCACATACTATTAAACACTTAGAACCTTTAACTTTATGTAAAGCCATAGCGGCGTATAAAGAAATTATTGTCTTGCCCATCCCAACTTCCAGGGCTAGTAAGTATTTATGCATAAGAAATATTTGACTTACCACACTCTTTTGGTAGTCATATAACTTTGCCGTAAAGTTGTCCATCTCAGGAAAGTTGCAGCTAGAAACGTCTCCAGCCTTAAGTGACTTTAGTAATTCTGTCTTACTCTTAAAATAGGTGTAAGCATCGTTAATCTTAGTATCTATATTAAATTGTTCCCCAGCTAATTTAAATATATTAAATAAATCATCTAACTCAGTAACTGGATAATACCAGCTCTTTCGGGCAGCAATCCACTTTCTAGACACACTATTCTTTACCAAGTCCCTAACTATTTGACTATCAGTACTTATACGTGCCATACCTGGAAGCATAGCGTCGTACATAATCTCTGTCATAGACCACCTCCTACACGTATTATACCGAAACATAGCAACATAAACTAGTGTTTCGTATTATGGAACAAGGTATACAAGTTGGAACATATGTTCCATAATGTGGAACTTGTAAGGTATTTTGTCAACCCGTCATTGATGGTACCATCAATGAGTACAATGGTACTCATTGGTACTCATTGAGTTCATTGGTATCATTGGACCAACCTATGCCAATGGACCAGCTGGGTTCATTGTCCGCGCGTCAATGGATACTTAAGTACCTAGATACTCTTTTAGTTAGTACTTAAGTATTACGTTCTACTACGTAGAACGTAATATGGGTCGGTAGACCGACCCATATTACGGATGGGTATTATACCTTTCGGTATAATACTAGTAGGAACATATAAAAGGACAGGAGGACAATATGTCTTGGGATACTATTAAAGCAATAAACCCAATTGTTTCGCGGCGCAAGCAGGCGGTGCGGTATATAAAAGATATTCTTATGACTAAGTATAACTTCCCGTATAACGCCTCAGTATTTCAGTTGGACTTCTATAGGCTGTTAAAGACTATGGAGTCAGTTCACGAGATGAGTCCATCAGAGATACTGTTAATAATATCCAAGAATCCCTCACTTGTCAATTATATATACAGAAGAAAATATAAGGCGCTTAAGGATGCCTTGTTGCAGGGTTCTGGAAATGAGAAAAATAGGTTGACAACGTTTGTAACTTTAGTGTATGATTCATACTACAAGAACAAAAGTATTTTTAAGGCGTTGTTGGAAGTTAGGAAATATCCTTACGATAACTTTAAGAATTTAAAGTTACTAAGTGTTGTAAAGAAAAACTATCCGTTCGTGTTTAGTGAGGACCACCTAAAGCACGTCAAAGAGAAACTGGACGTGTGTAAGTATGCGGTGTTACTAACCGAGAACGGAATTAAGGAGAGGTACTGATGAAGTTGAGTTATGAAACATTTCTGGTTAACGATGTACTGCCAGATGACTTATTAGACTATGACCCAGATTTTAGTATTAAAGAATTCTTATCGAGGAAGAGAAGTTTTCTTTCCAAGTTAGCGGTAGAGGGGTCAGATCTTTTATATCCAGATTGGCTTGACGCAGTTTGTTGTGAGAACAACTTAAACCCAAAAGTTATTCTTGTGAACCTACAGAAAGAGCAGAGTTTAGTTACAAAGAAATCAAAACCACCAGAGAAGATTATGAAGCGTGCTCTAGGTTTCGGTATGACTGATAGTGGGGACATAGAAAAGTATTACGGGTTTGCTAAGCAGAACATTGCAGCCATTAAGTGGTACAATAAGAATATAAGTTCGGCGTCAAGGAAACTTAGTGAAGGTAAGAAACTCTCAATTACTGTAGACGCTGGACTACTGAAGTTAACTACGGCAACAGTAAACACCTACTTGCTTTATAAATATACTCCATGGACGGGTGCTCCAGGTTCTTACTATGCTAGAAAGTGGGGTATACACGGAGTATACTTATTTTGGAAACTATGGAAGCAGTGGTGGAGAAAGGATTTAAAGAAATATAACCACGTAGATTTTAGTTGACATTGACAGTAATTTTAATGTATTATTAATTCATTGAAGGAGGAGCTTATGAAAACTTATTTTAGTTGTCCAAGTTGCAAATTTAAAATCTCGCCAGAAATGAAAGCAGCGATTAAAGAAGGTAAATGTCCGTCATGTGGAAAGGAGATAGAGGTTAAGGATATTTAATCCGTATTTCTTTTATTACAGACCTGTGAGGAACTAAAGCTTCCACTATCATCCGCCGACCTACAAAGATTCATTACGGTATTCTTAAAAGATAAGCTTGGTTGTTCGTTTCCTGATATCACTATCGAGGAAAGCCTTCAGGATAAGATGGCCATAGCAGCGCAGAAAAGAGAATACACACCTAAGAAAAAACCCGCACCTCAGCCACCAGTTGAGGAGTACGATGAAGAGGATATAGAAGATGATGTTGTGTATCCAAGTGCGGAAGATGAGGAAGCGTACGCACCAACCGCTCCTAGTAGACCTGTAGCTCCTAAGAAAAAAGGTCCGAAGGTTTTGCCTCCTGACCCGTCCAAACTAACCAGAGGTAAGGAAGATAAAGGTATAACATTTTTAGGTAATGATGAAGTTCAGCGGGGGGTTAACATATCAGGTAGTAGAACTACCGCCGATGACATTAACGCCGCAGCTGAGGCAGAAGCAAAAAGACCTAGTCCTAAAAAGAATAAAAACGTAGTGTAAGAAAGGATATGATATGGCAGATACAGTTTATGTTGTTGGTTACCAACCAATAGAAACGGTTACACGTAAGTTAAAGATTGTTGACGTCCTTAACTTAGTTATATCAAAGGGGTTAATATCTAATAATATTTTAACTGATGTAGCCAATCATTTATCGACTATAGTTGCGTCAATGGATGACTCAGATTACATACTATTAAACTCGGCGCACAACATGAATCTTTTATATGGGTTGTCTAGCCCAAGCGTATTTGTTTACGACCCGTCCATTTCAGCTACTGAGAGAGAACTAACGTCTATAGTTAGGAACTTACTAATTGGGTTAGGTAGTAACAATACCGCACGATTGTACAGAGATTCTTTAAACAACATAAGGTCTGGAATTACAGAACTAAAAGATCAGATACCAGCAGATACATATTTTAACCTATTGACTTTACTTACAGATCTTAATAAGTCGGATGTAGAGTCGTTGAATAAATATATATTATCATTAACAAAAGAAGCTAAGAAGCCGTTTACTAAGAGAGCTATTTACGTGGGAGATGTTATTGACCCAGAGTTTTTTAAGAACTTAGAGGACAGTGGCGTCCACGTCGTTAAGTATTATCCGTACGAGAACTTCTTACTTCCAGTAGATAGTATGGTTAAGAGTTATTTTAATAACTCGTATTACAACAGAATTTTACTCCACACGAAGACCGAGCTCAGAACTGCCCTATTAGAGTATGCCCCGCAGATGTTGATTATCAACCCAGGAGGCATTTACCTAACAGAGATGGAAGCTGATCATTTAGTGGAGACGTTTAAGAATGATGTTACGGTTTACAAACTACCAGGAATTTACAAAGGAGTGTCACTACAAACATGATCCCAGACAAGAAGCTTTTTATTGATCCGTTTATCGGTGTAGTTAAAGTTGTAACTCCTAAAGATGAGGCGTGGCTTTCGACTGTTAACAAGAAATTTGAAGAACTTCCGACGATTGATGAGTTTGTAGTTTTTTTAAATGGTATGTACCACACGTGTTCTTGCTTCGGTAAGTTTGCGATGTACAACAAATGGTTGTATCCAAAACTACCAGAGGAAACAGCGATACCTAAGAAACAGAGAACGGTCGTAGATGCTAAGTTGCATTCAGTGTTTATGAAATGTAATACAAAGTGTTCTAGATGTAAGTTGTATGATAAGTGTATTGAAGTAGACCTGGAGCGTGAGGAATTATCTGTGCTATGGTTTAATTTATACATAGAACAAGGAAAAAACTTTTTTGAAAGGAGGTTCTAACTATGACATTGAACAGTATGGGAGGAGATTTTGAAGGAAACGTAGATAAGGTGGATAAGGATAGATATTTTATTATTGATATGATAGGTATCAATCCTACAAGACCAGGAAATCTACAGCCTAGGATTGTTGTATCTAATGCTACTAAGGCGGATATGGATAAGATTAAGGCTGGAGAGGTAAAAATACCTGACCCGATGATTGGCGCTAAACAGAGAATAACTGTTAAGGTAAGCTCTGTGCGAGATCTCGGTATTAAAGAAGTTCCGAAGGGATAGCATGGCTAAGAAGAAAAAGAAAGATAAAGTACAGGCATTAGCGATAGATAAGGAAAACTTTTCTTGTGTTAGGTGTGACCTACATAAGACTAAGACTAACTATGTGTTTCCTCACGGAAATATGGATGGAAAGATATTGCTTATAGGGGAAGCTCCAGGGAAGGAAGAAGATGTTATGGGCCAGCCCTTTGTCGGTAGGGCTGGCTCTTTACTTCGTAAGGCAGTAGAAAAGGCTGGTATTGACCCTAGTGAGATAAACATACACAACTGCTGTATGTGTCGCCCACCACAAAATAGGCAGCCATCTAAGACAGAGCTTGAAGCATGCAATCCTTATCTTCGTTGGGTTATTGAAAATATGCCAAATCTTAAGTTGGTGGTACTTTTAGGGGCTACCGCACTACAGGCGGTTCTTAAGCTTAAAAAGATTACAGAGAAGAGAGGAAGTTTAATTGAGAAGGATGGTATGTATTATCTTCCAATGCTCCATCCAGCAGCGATACTTCGTAATATGAATAACCTACCGTTATTTGAAAGAGACTTTGTATTTGCCCAAGAGATACTATCTGGAGATATTAAGTCTGGGACGTATAACACGGTTAAGAAGATGGATGAGTTTAAGGCGTTGGCTGAAGAATTAGTTAAGAGCGATGTAGTTGCTGTTGATATTGAAACGTCTTCGCAGGATGACGGTAGTTTTTCTAACTTTATTAATGACGATATTATTGGTATATCTTTTGCGTGGAAGGAGTACGAGGGTTGGTATATCCCATTTATAGCTGAGGGGGAGGAGTTATGGAAGAAAGACGAAAAGGAATATATTATTTCTGAATTACGTAAGGTTCTCAAAATGGAAGGTAAGAAGTTAGTATTTCATAATGGTAAGTTTGACGTTAATTTTTTACGTAAAAGGTTTGACTTAAATTTATATGATGACTACAAACACGGCGGTAAGATACGATTTCCGTTTTACTTTGACACTATGCTAGCGCACCAACTCCTAAATGAAAACCAACCCCATGATCTTAAGTGGTTGTTGAGGGGATACTCAGATATGGCTTTTTACGAGAAAGACCTTAAGATGTTTATTAAAGATAATAAAATAAAAGATTATGGGATGATACCACTTGATATTATATCTAAGTACGCTGCTGCTGACGCAGACGGGACACTAAGGCTATACAATAAATTTTCGAAGAGTATAGTGGATGAAGGTTTTGCGGGTTTATTTTTTGGATTAATTATGCCGTTGTGTATGGTTCTATGTGACGTTGAGTATGTCGGGGTTAAGATGTCAAAAACGCTTATGGAAAGTTTAGAGATAAGTTTAAGTAAGAAGATAGATGATCACAAGTCTAAGATATATCATTTAGCGGGTGAAACATTTAATATTAATTCTAGGCAGCAGTTAGGAAATATACTATTTTATAAGTTGAAGTTACCTATGCCAGAAAAGAAAACTGCTTCTGGTCAGATATCCACCGATGCAGAGGTGCTAAAAGGTTTGGTTGATAATCATAAAATAGTGGAAGAGCTTTTAAAGTACTATGAAGTTAAGAAGCTTCACTCAACTTATATAGTTAGTAATCTAAAGAAACTTGATACGGACGATAGGATACATACAAGTTACAAGCAGCACGTTGTAGTTACTGGAAGGTTAAGTTCCGCGCATCCAAACCTTCAGAATATACCAGCTCAGGCTGAGTTTAGGAAACTGTTTATTGCCGAGGAAGGGCACTCATTTATTATTTCAGACTACTCACAGATAGAACTAAGGGTTATGGCTACGTTTTCTAAGGACCCAGATCTTGTACAGGCTTTTGAATCTGGAGGAGATATTCATACTGAAGTTGCTAAGAAGATTCTTAATAAGCAGGATGGAGATATAATATCTTCAGAAGAGCGAAGATTGGCTAAGACAATTAACTTTGGTCTTGTGTATGGTATGGGGCCGCTAACATTAGCAGAAAGATTAAATGTATCTATGGAGGACGCAGAAAGATTTTTAAGTACTTACTTTGCTCGGTTTAAGCAAGTAGCACAGTATCAAAAAGATATAAAGATGTTTGCTAAGAAGAATGGTTATGTTACTACGTTGTTAGGAAGAAAGAGGCGTCTAATAGATATAGATTCAGATGTTAGGGGTAAGAGAATGGAAGCGGAGAGGCAGGCATTGAACAGTGGTATACAGGGAACTGCTTCCGAATGTACTAATTTAGCTGCAGTTAAGATATATTTTGCGTTTAAGGAAGCTAAGATACCCGCCAAGCTCGTACTAACTGTTCACGATGAGTTGGTATACTCTGTTCCAAACGAACACATTCAAGAGGCATCAAAAATAATTTATAATGTTATGCGTAGCACGGCAGAGAATCTATTAAAGTTACGAGTTGAAGTTGACCAATCTATTAATGATAAGTGGGTCGAGCTTAAGCCTACACCGCCGCCAGATAAGATTGAGAAGGATAAAAAGTATGTTGAGGATTATCTTGAAGAGCTTAAGTTACCCAGAGACATGTTTAGTGCTATTGTAGAAAACTATAACAAAGAAGTTAACACTTCAGAAAGGGGTAGTACACAATGAGTTGGGATGATGTAAGTAAGAATGATGGTTCTGCACCAGGAAAGGAACGTAAACAGTTTCTTAAGGTGGAGACCGAAAAAAAGGTTAGGGTTTTAACTGCTCCCGAAATCTTTTACAAGCATTGGACGGGAACAACACTCGGTACAATGACCACTGTTAAGTGTCCTGGTAGGGACAAGTGTATGGTGTGTCAGCGTAAACCAGATCAGCCTCCTCGCAAAAGAGGTATTATGGTTGTTCTTGACAGGTCTGATGAGCAGTTAAAGTTTTATGATGCTCCGAATACAGTATTAGGGCACCTTAAAGCGTTTCATGAGGACCAATCCTGGGGTCCACTTCATGGATATGACGTAACCATAAAAAAGAACGGTACAGGAAGACGTACAGACTACCAGGTTATGCCAAATCCACACAGCGCGTTGCCAGAAGACATTATGGCTAAGGTAAGAGCTGAGTTGGAAACGTTTGACTTGGTAGCTTTTGCAAGGCCACATACTCCAGAAGAGATTTTAGACATCATTAACGGACGTCCAAAATCTCAAAAGAATGTGGCTTCACAGTTTAACGTAAACGCAGGTTCAACATCACCGCCTGCACCAGCGCCTAGTGTTGCTCCAGTAAGTGTGGCGCCGAGCAACGTAACGCCGCCGACAGGTCCAGTACAGCCAGTGCAACCAGTACAGCCTGTACAACCAGTTACACCTGCGCCGTCAGCAGCTCCGCAGGCACCGCCTGCAGTGTCTCCGACACCCGCGCAGCCCGCGGCTCCTGCTCCGCCACCACCGAGTACGAATCCGCCGAATGCTGGCGGTGATGGTACTAAGACAACCGACGATCCATTCTTTAATAACTTTCTTTAAAGGATAAGTTTATGGGGACCTTCGGGTCCCCATAACAAAAAGGAGATAACATGAATGTTTTAGGATTAGATTTATCTACTGTGTCGACTGGGTGGGCAATTGTTGACGAGAATATTAAGTTAGTCGATAAAGGTATAATAGATTTTGTTTCTAAGACTCCTCACAAGGAGAGGATGGTAATACTATCAGAACTTATTCAAGAAGTTTTAGATAAGAATGATATAGGTATGGTAGTTATAGAAGATACTTATGTAGCTAAGAACGTTGCTACTACTAAGTTGTTAAATAAGTATAGCGGTGTGGCGATTTATACTGTGTATAAGAAGTGTCCTGATACGTGTGATATTGCGGTTTTGTCTCCTCAGACCATACGTTCGGCGCACTTTCCAAAAAGTAAGAAGCAGCAGACTAAGGAATATATGTATCACTACATAGTAAATAAATTTAGTTTACCCCCAGAAACTGTTAATGATTTAACTGATGCTATAGCTGCTGCGTGTACACCACATTTAAAGGAGATAGATAGCAAATGGCTGATGTAGAGAATAAGAAGTATACCATATATGTTTTAGGTAACGGTGAGTTCTTAGAGTTAGGAAACGTAAGCCAAACTGATTATGAAGATTTTGTGCACCTATCCCAGGATGCTCAGAAGGATTTTATAAACAAACGATTGGAAGTTATACCTAAGGAGCACAGGAAGCATGCAGGATTTTGTAAGGAGAAGAGTAGGCATGTGACTCTTAAGGAGTGTTTGTTATGTGCTAGAGGTAAGAACAAAACTAAAAAAGCTGAATGGGAAGCATGTAAGAATACGCACTTAGAAAGATATTAGATAGGGACTAGATAGACCCGAGCCAGGCGACCGCTCTTTAGCAATGGTGTAATGTGGGTAAAATAGAATTAAACGCTACAAGCGTTATATTCCTAAAGGAGGCAAGTGATGCCCAAGAAAAAATCAAAAGAAAGAACTAACGACACAGTCGACAAGAATGTGAAGGGAGACTTACAGGCTAGGTTGGCAGCAGTTAATGCTAAGCTAGCTAAGACGATGGATATAGTTCCATCTTTGCAGCACGAAGAGAAGGAGTTAACTTTAAGACCTACAGGAGTTAAAACTTTAGATAACGCTTTATCTGGAGGATTTACTGAGGGAAGAGTAGTTGAGTTGTTTGGTGAGGAGCAGAGCGGTAAGTCTCTTATCTCTTTACTTACTATTGCGGAAGCGCAAAAATCTGGGAAGGTTTGTATGCTTGTTGATGCTGAGCAGGGGTATGTTCCTGATTGGGGAGCAAAGCTTGGGGTTGATAATGACAGTCTAATAAAGCTTAGGCAGAATGTTGTTGAGCCAGTATTCCAAACCATAGAGGCGTATGCTAAAGAGGATCTGGTTGATGTAGTGGTTATTGACAGTATAGCTAACATGGCGTCTAACTCCATGACAGAGAGTGAGATGGGAGCCGCGCAGTACTCCCCAGTGGCGTTAGCTATGTCACGCATACTTCCACTTATGTTACCGACACTTGCTGACCACAATGTTACACTAATACTCATTAACCAGGTAAGGGATGAGATTGGAGGATATCAAAAGTCACTTAAAACTCCTGGCGGAAGGGCCATACGGCACGCCGCGTCCACAAGGATAAGAGTGTTTAAGTCTGGTTCATCTAAGTTAATTCGTCATGCCGAAGCTGTGACAGGTGTGGAAATAATGTGTGAGGTTAAAAAGCACAGAGGCGGAGCTAACTTTAGGACCGCAGAATTTAGAATAGACTATGAAAAAGGATTTGACAGGGAGTACGACCTCGCAACAGCTATGTTAGGTAAGGGAATGATAACACGGGCTGGAGCGTTTTATACAGTGTTGGCTACTGGAGCCAAACATCAGGGTTTTGAAAATCTTCTTGACGCGATGAGAGGAGACGAGCCGTACAGACAGAGACTGGAGGAAATATATAATGGAACCTATACAGCCGATACTGCAAAGTCCACCACAGATACACCTGAATCGCCAGTACAAGAATAGTTATTTTGAGGAAAGAAAGATATCCGAAGAAGTATTTAATGAATTCTATTTAGGTACTTGTGCGGGGTGCGCAGATAGTGTAATTTTACCACCAGGGATATTTGACTCTCCGACGTTTCCCGTGTATAATATTAATGGGGACTTAAAAGGTTATGGCTTTAGACCAGGAACAGACTATTGTAAATATTTGATCTTTGGATTTAAAAAGAGAGAGCAGCTTTACGGTATTAACTTTGCTATGGGTTCTATACTAGAGAAGAACAAAGTATATATCGTAGAGGGGTACTTTGATGTACTCGCCGCGTTTAGTAAGGGTATACGAAATGTTGTTAGTATATTTGGTAATACCATATCCACGTCGCAGGCGTATACACTGGCGTCACTAACAGATAACTTTGTTTTTATGTTGGATAGTGACACTAGCGGAATAAACGGGAGCACTAAAAGTGAGAAGTTAGTTAAAAAAATACTTCCGAACGTTAACGTTAGTTCGGTTTTATTATATCCTTACAAGGATTTGAACGAAAAACTTATGAGTATTGGAGAGGAGGATGTCAGAAGATTATAGTAAGTCTCACGAAGTTATAGTTGAGTCAATTGAGCAGTTAACTGAGAACGGACTGGTCTCGGAGATGGTGCCGTTTCAGGAAGAGATATATCATTACAAGGACAATCTACTGTTGATTTTAATGAACTTAGTTTCTACTGAGATAAATAGACTACCAGAAACCCAGCGGGAGGTTATGTTGAGGCACTATATTATGGGCGAAAGCTTAAGGGTTATTGCTAAGAATATAGGTATTAAGTGGTATGCCGTCCATAGAAGGAAATTGAGAGCGTTGCAGACGTTAAAGAACAGACTAAATAAGAATCCGTATGCTAATGACCTGTATAAAAAGTTTGAGGAGTCAGATCCTCCAGTAGAGCTACTTGTAAAAATATCTGAATTTTTAGGTAAATGAGGGGTATACGGCCTTACCATATAGGTAGTGTAGGGCGTAATATGCCTTTTCGGAGGATTTGATGCTAGCCTCAGAAGAAAACGTTAAAGATATAACGCGAATTTTAGATTTTTTTACTACTTTAGATAATGGTTCTCAGCGTAGGCACACACAAATGTTGCTTCCGCTCATAGAGAACACTAGAATGTTACTTGATAAACTTAAAGTAGAGGTTGATTTTCGGATACAGCTTCAATCGTTACAGATGCGAGGTTTTGAAGTTAACAACTTAATATTTGGAGATTATCCAAGCTATGATACTATGGTAACTACTCTTACGGAAGTAGTGGCTAACGCAAAGAAGATGGAATCTATGCGCCAGGAATTTAATTCCTACAGGAATAAGATTCCAGATAAGACTCGGGTTCGTTTGGAAGAACTATTTAAATATCCAACACGGTACCAGGAGCTATCAAGGTTGTGGAGTAAGGTATTAGATAGAGTTAAACAGGAGGCCAGATGAGTAACAAGCGTAAGGCAGCCAGCATAATAAATAACATATTAAATAAAACTACACCTACAGTGTCCGAGACAAGAAACGTTAAGGTTACGTCGGACCTCATACCACTAACTTCAAATAATAAACACAAATTTATAAAGATAGGTATTGATACATACGTGTCAGAAGATGACGCATCAAGAACTTGGAGGGTGGAGTATATAGATGATGTTCCTTATCTAGTAGCGGCCGACGCAGGTATGGTTTTTAGGCGCGACTATGACGTTAAGGCGAACCCAAAGGATCACACCATAACATTCTATAACGATACAAGAGAGATTGGCAGCTTTCAAGCTAATTCTTTTTCACATCTTTTTAATCTTGAGTCTGACTTACAGAGCAGGATTGCGGACTATAGTGTTTTACCAGAAAATATGTTCTGTGATGTGATGAAGAAGGAAGCAAAGATTCTTGAGTGCAAGCACATTGACGCTAACAAAGTTTTAGCCGCAGATAAAAAAGATAACTTCTCTTCATTTCAAAAAACCATACTTGATAAGTTTGTAGATGGAATAGATACTATAGCGGCTAGTGTTAAGTCTGGTCCGTACTTACAACAGGTTATGGACCAGCATACTAAATACTATGGGGCGCACTCAGAGGATTCGTCAATAGCTAAACAAAACTTAAAAAAGATTGAGGACGGGAAGTCTGCTGTTATGGTGGCTTTGGAAAGTTTAAAGAAGAATGTCCTTGCGGCCGTATCATCAAAGAGTATCAGAAAGCACATGGAACTGGTAGAAAAGTATGGTCAGTTATATTCAGCACTAAAAGATTCTTTATCATTAGACTCTATAGGAGTTACGGAAGAAGCCTTGCAACCGTTTGTTCAGGTACCGTCCGATATAAAAACATTAACTAATCAACTGCTGTCACCTATAAGAAAGGTATACGATGAAGAAGTTAGTAAGGAAGATCAGGTTAGGGTAGTTCAGCCCAAGGAAGATAAAAAGAAAACTAAGAAGGATAAGGACTCTGTTTCTTCTGAGTCAGTACTCGCAAGTTTTAAAAGACCAGTTAAGTTACTAGCCTACCTAATTAAATACAAGAAGGATATAGTATCTCCGATATTTAGTGCATACTTTGTAAAGGCGGCTAGCGGACTAACACATATAGACACACTACTTGAATACTCTGAAGAAGAACAGGGATCCGTTATGGACTCAGTTAAAGCTAGCCTTCAGTCAGCTATGGAGGGATTTCTTAACGACCCGTTTAATTTTTCTTTAGGTGAGGAATACGATATATCTGTTAATAAGCAGCAGATACTTTCTAAGGACCACGTTGTTGCACTGCTGCAGTCATCTTTTAGGCAAACGTATGCAGAACTATTTAACAATTCTTTATCATCCTTGGTTTTATCTAATCCGTTATCAGATTTTAAGATAGAGTATGAAGATAAAGAAGAAGAGTTTGCGAGGGTATTACATGGTATTGAAACGGCCTCAGCCTCACCTCTATTTAATGAAGTTAAGTCTGAGATCATAGCGCAGAAACTTTATTTTACTCCTAGAATGAATACTGTAGTCCAGAAAGTAATGGCGTCCAAAGGTATACTTAGTACCGTTGCTTCTGCAGAAGATATAACAAATCTAGTTTCTAATATTATCGCAGCCATTGTGGATTTAACTAACGGAGTTACTACTAAAAAGGCTGAGATTCAAGGCGTAGAGAGCTATGTCGATGAAGAGACAGAGCGAATGATAAGTGACGTCAGTAGTTCACTATTTAAGAAGTTCGGTCTTCCAAAAGATTCTAAGTCTGCGGCTAATTACGAGCACATGGTAAAGATGTTATTTGGGTCTGTTGGGGATGTCGGATCTTATATTACGCTATTAAAGGGTCAGATGGAAAAGGCTGGAAACACCATAGCTAAGATAGATGCCATTAGGCAAAAGAAGGGTAAGGTTAAATTTGATAAGGAGTGGTCTGAAGACCCAGAAGTTCGTGAGTTAGAAACTCAAATGATCATGGACAGCTTTATGACTTCGTCCATTATGACAAAACTAATTAATATAGTGAGTATGTCGTATACTAATCATGTTGGTGGAGATGATATTGAGGGACTTCCAAACTTTATTGGGTTATTGTTAGACGAAGTTGATGAGGACTCCATAACAAACAAAAGAGATATTCAGGATAAAATTTATAGGTATATGCCGTCACCCACAAGCGGATCACGAGATTTATATCTATTGTCATTATTATTTAACTCTAAAGAACTGGATACATTCTTTAGTATGTTGGAGGAAGCAAGGGAAACTGATGAGTATAAAGATAAGGGACCATCGGACACCTTAAGAATCCCTCCAGAAAAGCGTATATTTAATAAGTTTGTTAGCGTAAATATGGGTAAGAAAAGAGAAGCCATAAAAGGTGATGTCTCTAGAATATTCACAACTCGAGGAGATACAAAAAAGAAGTTTAATAAATATTTAAGTGACAACGCTTTTGTAGACGAGAACGGTACAAGTTTTTTCCCGCAGGTTAAGCTTCCAAAAGATACTATGGAAATATTAGTAAACCTAGGTAAAAACAATACGTTATTTCAGAGTAAGGAAGGGTCGTGGAAAGCTAAAATTATCGATCCAAACACTAAAGAACTAAAGCAAACAGTAACTCTTGATGAGTATCAAGATAAATATATGCCAAAGGATCAAAAGAAGAAGTTTCGTGGTAGGTTATCTGATATAGTTTCCAAATCGTACGAGATAGTTTTAACCGCTACTAGAGAACATAATCAGGTTGATGTAGTATACAACGCCTTAAAAGATTTTGTTGGAAGTTCTGACGCCATTCAGGAAGCGGTGTCTACGGCAGCAATATTTGGTAGCAGAAGTTTATCGGCTAAAATAAACTTTGAGTTAGTTCAGGCCGCATCAACACTTAGTATTACTGGGTTAGGTAATGTGGTGGATCCAGTTTCTGGGGATACTCTGGAAGAGCAGCGTGGTATGGCTGGAATGTCCTTACCTATGTCCGATCCTGGAAGTTCTAAGGCACTACCTATTTTTCCAGACAAGACAGTATTTAATAAAGAGAATTATATTATGACGCTAAACTTGATGTCAGAGGCGTCGGCTAAGAGTAAGTCAAAAGTTAACTCCATGGAAATGTTATTACAGTTGAAAGACTCCTTAAAATCATTTTTAAGCGGTGTAGAGGGTTACGCCGCAGACTTTATTTCTAAGTTTAACATACGCTTAAATAGTATACACAGAACGGTTAATCAATTTATAACCGAAGATGTTTATAAAAAAGTTCTTACTCATAGAAAAAATCAGTTGGAGCAGAATAAAGCGGACCTAGCGATACGTGCCGCCGAGTTGGAGGAGTTTACTGAAAGATCAACAAAGCCTCCCAAGGCTTCACCGAACGAAGTTAAGGCTATAAAGAATAGTTATATACCCGATATAGATAGGTCTATAGCAGATATTAACAAACAAATATCTAATCCAGATCAAAAGATGATTCAGCTATTTAAGAACTACTTTTTTAGTACACTAATAGATGATATGTATTCTGATGGTAAGCTTGACAAGTTAATGAAAGCTCATACTGGGGGATATAAGGCACCAAAGAAGGTTTTACATGAGCTTAAATATAGAAAAAGGACGGATACCCATCTCAGTAACTTAATAAAGAAGTTTGCAAAGGAATCTGCGTCAGATGATATTATAGGTATGTCACTTACCACATTGCAATCTTTAGGGTTTTTATATGACTCCATGGGACCCCTTAATAGTATAACAAAAATATTATCATCTACACATAAGGAAGCAAGTTCTTCTGGAACTATAGTAAGAGTTGCCGAGGAAGACTTTCGGTCTAAGGTTAAGAAGGTTTTAAACAACTGTGGGAGCATACCAGCTATTAGTGGGCATCATACAAACTTAATGATAGGAAGGGTTAAAATAATACAAAACATTTTATCGGTTAGTGGTTTGGAAGCTAAGATTAGCCAGTACGTAGACTTAGCTGAGTTGAGGTCTGCGCCAAATGTTGGTGCCCGCGCTACTCAGTGGGTACAGGCGCAGCCTAATGCTGCAGGGCTCACAGATGCATTAAACAAGGTATCGGTAAAAGAGTACACAGATAAAAGAAGAGAGGACTACTCTACAATTCTAGAGTTAGTATCTTCGGCAATGACACGTCTTGATGCCCTTCACGGTTCTGGTGATGTTGAGGCGTTGGGTAATAGATATATAGAGGAAGCTCAGTTAGGTGTTCAACGTACTACAGAAGAGTTAAGCGCTGTAGTTAACAAACTTAAATCTGGTACGGTTACGCCCGAAGATATGGAAGAACTTAAACGTAAAGAAGAATTACTTCAGTCAGAGATCCTTAAATCTAATAGACGTATAGAGTTTACGAAGAACATTATTTCACAGTACAAAGAGAATCCCAATGTAGAAATAGAGAAATTACCAGAATATGGTGAGTCATACTTCAGCGTAGGATTTTCAGAAGTTAAGGTTCCTCAGACCGTATCGCCAGAAGGCAAGGAATCTACTATGAAATTAGTTTCTAGGGAAGTATCGGTATTAGAAAGGAACTACAACCAGTTAATGACACTATTAAAGGAAGTACTCGGGCTGGACTTTAATATAGTAGAAAGGTTTCTTATGTATTATAACACTATAGATGATATGGTTGTTAGATATTTTACTGAAGTAAATAAACTTATTAAGCAGGAAAAGGTTTTGAACCTTAATCCAGCCATGCGCAAGGTTGCAGAGGAAAAGTTAAATACGTCGTTTAGGGCTCGATTTATTAGAATGATGAGATTACCTTCTATGCATGTTATATCTCCTCACTTTATGTCTAGCCTATATGAGGCTATGGAATCCTTAAATTGGTTTGGTAACAGTAAAGAGTATTATGTGGATAAAATAAAAAACTTAACGATAGACAGGAAGGATGCTGTTGATCTTCTTTCTGCCGCGTATAGTATGCTAATAACTAACAATCAAAAGTTGGTAAAAATCTCCAGGAAGAGGGTTGACTTTTCTAAGCTATATAGTAACGCTGGCGATATGGATGTAGATTTGGAGCAGAAACTATTATCGCAGTTAGGTTTACGTGGAGGAGAAATACGCAACGAGAAAGATCGTGTGCGTGCTAGACATATAATTGAGAAGCATTTACAGTCATTAGAGTTAGACGAAAAGAAATACAGTAAAGATTTAGTTAATGTTAGCCCCGTAGATTTAGCTACATTTTACTCATACGTACTTAATATCCTAAACATTTCTGAGTCAGAGGGAACTTCAGAAGAAGAAACTTTTGCGTCCCTTTTATCTGAAGCAAAGGCTAAACTTAAAGTAAGTGAGAAGGATGCTAATACCGTAGCAGTAGATACAATACTTGGTTCTGGTCTTAAGTCTGGGGATTCTTATGAGCTTACAGAAAAACTTTTAGTTTCGTTGTATGGAGTTGAGAGAGGTACTGGTTCTAAGGTAGATAAGGACCTAGAGTCGTCTCAGGCTAAGCACGTAGAAAATATAAGTAACGCTCACGTAGCCATGAAGAACTCGTTTAATCAGGTATTGGATTCACCGACGCAGGCGCAAATAAGTCAGATGTCTATGCCATGGCTGGCTGACGTATCTGCGTTTGATAAGCCAGGTACTGAGTTGCCGACTATTGTAGATCCAGTAACTGGTAAACAAACTAGAGTACAGGTGCCATCAGAAACTTTAAACCCAGTTTCTTTGGCGGATGTTGAGAGTGTTATATCTGATGCAAGGTCGTTGTTACCTGAAATAATGGCTATGAGCGGCAGACCCGTTAGGTTGGCGGTAGGTAACTTAGATGAAGGAAACTATGGAGAGTTTGAGGCAGCGGTTATCTCGTTTTTATCTACAGACGTTATCACTTATCTGGTAAACATAACTAAAAGTAAAGAGGAGAAAGAGTCAGAAGCTGGCTCGTATATATCTAAGTTTAGTGATAAGAGGGTGTTCTCCATAACACAAATAGTTAAAGATCTATTATTTTTTATATCGTACATATATGACCAACAGCAGGGAAAGGTAGCTCCTCAAAAGACCATAGCGGACATAGCAGCTAAAATAGACAAGAAGGTTATTTCTACGGCTAAGGAGAAATCTCCGTACTCTGTGGATCCAAACGATTTACGTCTTATAGTAAACTCGCTTTTAACGCTGGCGTATAATGGTTTTATATCGCTTAGAAATCATAAGTTAATGGGGTCATTTGTAGATGTTATGTTTGCGCCAGTTACGGCTAAGATGGCTCATAGTAATGGATCAGTAAAACTTGGTAAGATTATTGGAAATATGGTACCCACATCTGATATAATATTATCAAAGCTTGGTTCAAGCGAGGATGCAATAATAGAGCAGAATGTGGTAAAGATAACCAATACAGAGAATGTGTATGAAGGTATTGATTATGGTACCATGGGAGTTATTAACGATACACTAGAAGCTATAAGCGGTCCGATGGTTGATACCATGGAAGAGTATACTAACGAGGTGCTTCGTCCAGATGATATGGATAAGCTTCTTGGAGGTATAATTCAGTCGCTAAAGAATATAAATAATTTACTTGGAGGTTAAATACCATGAATGAAAAGGACATAACTAAATCGTACATCTATCATTCGGGAGGCTTTGAATTTGATAAGGTAAAGTTCGCTAACTTTGTTGGCGACTTTCCTGAGCTTGTTCAGGAAATACCTAGAGCCTCACTCGAGAAGACTATCAAAGCAAATTTGGAGTCTGTTGGTGCAGAGATAGATCCAGAGGTAGATGCCAACGTAATCGAGGAAGTTCTTGTTACGTCGAATGCCGACATTGAGAACTTTCTAAAGGGTGCTCACGGTAAGAGGTTATCCGTAGTGCTTGGCGAAGTGAGAACATTTCCGTTCTTAAGAAGTGCGAGTATGCACAGGATAAAGACTGCACTTAGAGCAGTATTTGCTGAAGAGATGGCGGATTTTGGAAATGACGCTTTGGGACCTTATGATCCCGTAGAGTCTGTTGATGAGGTTTCTGGTCCAAAGGACGTAGTAGATGATTTAGCTCCTAAGGAACCAGGTGATGAGTTGCAGCCTACTCCAGACGATCCAATGGTTTCTGAGGAAGCGGCTATAGATCCAAAAATAGAAGAGGATGCCATGATGACTATAGAGGGCTACCTACAGAGGGAAGTTTTTAACAGTAAACTTATTCCTGCAGTTAAGCTAGTAGAGGCCAAACCGTTAAAAGGAGACAACAGGTACGTAATAAACCTTGAGTTTTCTTCTCAAGATGGTTCAGCTACGGCGTATGCTGAAGGAGTAATATACAATGGAAAGCTTATTCTTCCAGCAGATTTAGAAACTCAGGAAGGCGAAAGGATAGGCGAGTTCAACGCTGAAACATTTCAAAAGGTATTTTCTGTAGAAGAGGCAGGAACTCCAAAGAATGATAATGACTATAACAGTCTTATGGATGACCTTAACGAGGCGCCGTCTTATACGGAGGCATCTAAGGTTATTGATAAGATTATAGAAAAGTTTGGTTCACACGTAGGAAGGACTACGTTTGAGTCATACTTAAGAAGGCACGCTCATGATAATAACGAAAAACAAACAGACTTTAAGGCTTCAAGACTTAACGTTCGTGTGGGTGAAACCGATATAGACGAAACAAAAGAATATACAGATAGAATGAGTATGATAGAGGATGACCAATTCCTTAAAGAGATAGAAGATAGGATGGCTAAAAAGAAGAAGAAGGAGGATAAATAACCATGAAAAACGTATATGACCACAATGGTACGTTGGTTAGCATACTTAAGAAAGCTGATGATAAGAATTGTCTAGTTATAAGTGACAAGGGTGTTACATCAACAGTTAACTCAGATGAACTTAAACCAGCTAAGTTGTACAACCAAGGTATATACCATGAAAAGTTTTTTCAGGCAGTTTTAGGCGGGCTGTTAGAGCCTCCTAAAAGGGTTAAGGCTAGCCTGAGTGTTTACAACGGAAAGTATGGTATAGCTGTAGCAGAGATAACAGATAAGGATTTTGTTAAGTATGCTATAGGATTACCAGATGAGGCGTTTGGTCCAGGTGCAGACCGACTTGATGACCTTAAGATTAACAAAGATAAAGAGAAGGACTATGATAAGGATTCTGGAGACGATTGGATGGGAGAGCTAAGTACTCTTGATTCTATGGATGATCCTATGGGCGAGACTGAGGAGCTTCAGATTTCTGATGACGAACCTTTAGGTAATCTTTCTAAAATTACTATCACTTGGGAGAACCCAGCAGCAGATGTATCTATATCAGAGATTAAGAATCTTTTTGGAGAGGGTCAGCCATTACCAGACCCAGATACTATAAAGGTAGATACTGGGGAAGAAACAGTAACCAGAAAGAAAAGTTGGAGAGAACGTCTTACAAAGACAGCTGCGCATAGAAAGGCGTATTATGGGCCAGCTCCAGTTATGTTTCACACCTGTCCGAAGTGTCAGACAATGCTTGTTATAGATACGAAGGCAGACAGAAAACCAGGAGATGAGAGGCGAGTTATTGTAAGGTGCCCAAATCCTAAATGTGGTTACGAATCACTTTATGAAGGATCTTTGCCAGGGCACGGTGCTAGCGGGCAGAGTAAACACAACTGAGGGTTTAATCATGAAAAGTTACGTTAACCTTAAAAAGATAGCTAAGCTTAGTGATGAAGCTCAGCAGTGGATAAGTGATAAGATAGCATTTCTAATTAAAGAAGAAGGACTGACGCAGGAACAGGCGCAAGGAAAAGCTTACGGAATGGCCAGACAGAAGTTTCCGTCGGTTCCAGAAAAAGGAGAGTAGGATGAAGAGCTATGTGAACATGAAGAAAGTTTCAGGAGTTGTACCAGGAGTACCTGATGGAACTGGGCCTTATGGAAGAGGAATGGGTCCTGGTGGTGGAAGGGCAGACGGTTCTGGATTACAGAATGGTCCTAAAACTAATGTAAATAAAAAGAAAGTACCTGGTGTTCCTGACGGAACAGGCCCAGGAAAGGATAGTCCAGCATGTCCGTACAATACTGACAGCGCCGATTATGCCAAAGGATATGAGGATGGGCTTGCTGCTGGTAAGTCCAAGAAGGAGGACTAACGATGCCAAATTTAGACGGAACTGGTCCAAGAGGAGAAGGTCCTAGAACAGGAAGAGGTATGGGAAATTGTACTATTCCAGGACAAGGAGTATATAGTGCGGGTTTTGGAAGAGGTCGTGGAGGAGTTGGAAGAGGTTTAGGTAGAGGAAGAGGCAACGGCTGTGGTATGCAGAGAAGAAATCGTTTTGGAAGGTCACAAGGAGAGTAAGTTGGGATCATTTAATGACACTTTAGGTTTGATTAAGTATATAAAGACTGACGATGAGGGACACAATTGTCCTATATGTATGAGTCAGCTTATGTATATGTATGATGGAGTATCTGGTTTATTTAAGTGTTTGGAGTGTGGATACTCCAGGAAGCAGAATAGTGCGTTAGCTGGTCAGCACAGGTATGATCTGCCAGTTACTATTTTATCTGCTCGTTCTTTAAAGAAAGCATGGTTTGAATTACACCAGCCGATGGATGAGAAGCTTTTTAACATACTCGTTCAGCATGACTGGTCTCCAAACCAAGCTATCAAAGATGTTATAAAGGATTTAAATTTGTCCGAGGAGGAATCTTTTCACTTCTTGGAGAAGATTCAGTCCTTAACTAAGGAGTAATCGTATGGGTATAGAGTCTATACTGACTCATCCGTATAAAAAGAAGATAGATGATATGTGTATGCAGGATGAGGCGGCTACCAAAATAGTTAGCTGGGTTAAAAATACAGTAGATGAAGACCTAGGTATACCAGAAGAGAAGAAACAGTCTTACTACTTAACATATGGTAAGGTGTGTGACTACAAAAGGTTACAAAGAGAGACTGTTGGCGGTATGGCTGTGGCAGTTGCTGGGCCCAAGACTGATATAATAAATCCTGAGGATGTTAGCATAGACTATGGAGAGAATGCTGTCAACCTTAAACTGGTAGAAGAGGATGCTGCAAAGCATTTAATAAACACCATAAAGACTTTTAGCAACCTTGCTAATGCCTTACAGGACAGAGCAGGTAAGATTAAGCAACGTCTTGATCTTGAAGGCGATACCATGGATGTTAAAGATCTTACTCTAATGGAGAAAAACCTTAGAGGTTACTTTGTGGAAATGCGAAACCTTATGAAAGATTATAACATGCAGACAGGTTCAGCAGATTTTTTTAAGAAACTTGGTGAAGGGTTAGGCGAGCAGGCAGCGAAGAACGTATTAGATAAGCCAAAGCAGGAAGAGATGAAGAATCTTATAACGGATATACTTAAAGAGGTTGAGGATGTTGATAAGATTCCTAGGTATTTGCAGAGACTAGAGGAGATATTAAACAAATGAGTCCATCACAATACTTTACTCCTTTGATTACACCAAAGGTAAAAAGAAATAAAGAGAGTTTTAATGATGAGCATCAGGATACGTCCCATGGGGATTATAAAACTGACGCTGCTCAGACTAAAGATATAAATACTACTGGCGAAAAGGGCCAGGGAACTTATAATGAGAAAGAAGATAAGAGGGAGTTTTGGAAGTGGATGGATAGCTTGTATGGTACAGAGAATATATTTTTGCACAAGCACGATCCTTTAGAACACTTTCCAGGAACTCACCCAAGTTTAGGACCGAACTTAGGTTCTTTGAAAATGCTTAGGCGTAGGGCTGCAGAAGACAAGATAAGGATAGAGCTTCTTAAGGCTTTAACTCGTGCATATGATGCGGGAGTTATAACTACTCCTCCGACATACGCTAAGATAGAGGTTGGAGGAAAAGAATATACTTATGAAGAACTTCCAGAGCATCTTCTTGATGAGGCGTTTAATAAGATAATTAATGATACGGTAGCTAAGGGACCAGTAGAAGATGATGCTGGCAATCCAGAAGCTGACGTTGATGCGTTTACTAACGCTATGGAAAATCCTCCAGCCGACTTAGGTTTGGGAGGAGTTACGGCGGCAGCTACGTTTCCTACTAAGTGGGACATAGAAGGGGAAACGGTTATTTCACAGCCAGAGCAGACAGATAATAAGAGTCCAGTACACACTGGTCCTAGGTGGAAAAAAGAGATTGCTCCGCATAGGGAATCAAAGCCATACATACAAGATGGAAGCGGAGCGGATGATCCAGAAAAGGCCAATGAAGACAGCCTTTTATCAAATGTTGATGTATTTTTCGGTATGTAATATATGGACAAGTATACTTTGTTGAAGAATAGATTAGATACCATTTGTTCTAAGATAGCTGACAAAGAAGTCGCTAGTGAGTTAAGTATATTATTCTCTCATATCTTTACAGAGGTAGAGAAGCGAGAGAAAGAGTTGAATAAAGAGATAAAAAAATTAAAAAAAGAGGTGGGCAAGCAATGAAAAAAGAAGCAGCAGGTCAGGGAGGAACAAGTACTAGCTCCTCTATATCAGCGTTAATTGAAGAGGCTGTTAAGAGGTTAATAAAAGGCCAGGAATCCTTTGAGATGATAATGGAGGATTGGTCTAACAGATTTCCAAAGATGACAGACAGGGAGAAGTATGAGGTTATGGGAGGACTTACGAATCTTGGGTTCGACATTACTCCATCCGAATGGATATTTTATACTCCTCCAGAGTACAGGACTGCTATGATATCTTCTCAGTTTTTAAAGAGAGGTAAGACATATGGTTCCAGGTATGAGGATGTACAGGAAGCCATAAAGAAACTGAAAGAGGATATTAAAGAATGTGATCAGTGGCTTAAGGAAAATCCAGATGCTTCACGGATGAACCCACAGACTTTTAGAGATAAGAGTAGCAAACATTCTGCTATGGTTAGTAGGCTGGAAGAGTTAAACGAGGTACTTAAGGTAACCAAGTCAGCTTCTGTTTACAGTAAGAATGATCCTCTTGGAAGGGCTATGACTATTTTAGGTGTTAACGTTCATGACGCTATCACTGTTGTGGCTACTGACAAAGATAACAACCTAATATTTCTTGCTGCGGATGAGTTATCTGACACATCTCTTAAGAGTGAAATACTTGATGAAGACTCCGAAGAACCATTGGATCTTAACAGAAGTTTTGAAATGCTCGTTAAGAGTGGTGACCCACTTCAGACGTTCTTTGCAACTTACGATGTAGTAAACGGAGATGTACCAATAGAAAAAGAAAATCTTGAAACATATATAAAGGATTTTCTTACTCACATAGAAAGCGAAAAGAATCTTTACGACTTTAAACCAGAGGAAGTTAACGATGCATTTAAGAAGTTAGCGGACTTTGTTGAGGAAAAAGGTCTTAACGTTGATGTATCACAGTATATAGACTCAAGTATAGTTGCTCCAGAAGGGGAAGAAGTAGCCCCAGATGAAGACCTTGGAGAGGAAGTTGGAGATATGGAACCTACCAGGGAGCCAGAAGAGTCTATGCAGACAGAATCCATAAATCCCCCAGTTAGGGAGGCAGCAACAAAGGCTGAGATTAAGATAGCCGATACTGTAAGATATATGAATAACATTCAGGATATACTTAAAAGGTTGAAAACGGCTGTAGACTTACCTAAAACGGCTGCGGCTGACCAAGCTATAGATAGTCTTTCTGAGTCTATAGATGAAGTACAGTTTTATATAAAAGAAGAACTACCTAACGAGCCTAACGTTAACAAGGAAGCTGCGTATGTATTTTTGAGGAACATAACTAACAAACTTAAAGATGTTGAAGCAGCTTATAAAAGCATAGATAAAGGATCAGAGATGCCGTATATTGTTGCTAAGTCACTAGTTAATGATATTAAGAAGGCTAAGTTAATGCTTAACTCTTTAGGATAAGGTGGTAGACTATGTCTTTTCCATTAGTTAACAGCGGAACATCACAATCAGAGACGCTGACTTTAGCTGCTGATGGTTCATATCAGTCAGTAAGTTTGACTTATAGGGCCAGAGGTCAGGAGGTACTATCGAGCGGTGCTATATCTCCGTCGACCATAGTAGTTACTAGAGGTGGCGTAACATACACGGAAGTTTTTAGTTTGCCGATAAGTACAGGAGATTACTTTTACCACGAGGATGATGCTACGAACGAGACCAGTAAGCTACTGTTTCACAGTGATCAATCTGGAGACGTTTCAGTTTCTTACACCACTCGCGGAAGTATTGTACAAGCCTCATATTTTAATATGTGGACTGGCGATGTGCCGAAAGCGATACTTTCTGGGTTAGTTGCATCCGCGTCATGGAGTACCATAGCTGTTAATGGCGGTACTTCTGTGTATGGTACTAGTATTGACACATCGGCTTACACCAGTGACGCGTCATTAGCCATAGTACAGGTTACTGTGGGAATGAATGACGCTACTGGAGACGCTGCAGGAACGGGATTGGTAGGCTCATCGTTTAAAAACGTCACAGGTTACGATGCCACAGACGTTATAGTTGGGACGCTATCCGACCCTACGGGTCTTTCAGATCTGGAGCTATATTACACTATAACAATACCGAGCACATCACCAGATCCAGCATAGGAAGGAGGAGGCTAGTGGTAGGTACAGAAGGTAAACACATAGTGTTTGACGTTTGGGGTGCCGATAAAGGTAAGCTTAACGATGTACGCTATATACAGGAGTTACTTTTAGAAGCCGCCAAGTTGGCGGAAGCTACCACGTTACATTCGTTCTTTCACCAGTTTGACCCTGACGGAATAACTGGTGTGGTTGTTGTATCAGAGAGTCATATCTCTATACATACGTGGCCTGGTGAAGGATTTGCCAGTGTGGATGTATATACTTGCGGTAATAAATGCTTTCCCGAGAGAGCAGTTAAATATATAACAGAAGAACTTGAAGGTAAATGTTGTAACGTAATAGGAATAGATAGGGGAAGCCGTCCGCGGTCTTTGGAAGATATGACTCCAGCGAAAGGAGGAGTTACTACAGATGAAAAAGAGTAAAAAGTCGCGTGAGGGTCGTACAACCTTACGTGCAATACTTGCGTTATCTTTAGTTTTTGTTATAGGGTTTAGTCAGAGTGCCCATGAGGCTGGTGTAACATACTCAAACCCTAAAACTATGGATGAGGCGATTAGGGCATATTTGTCTATGTTTCCAAACTTAACTTACACAGAAGCCCAAACTAACTTTTTAGTTGAGAGTTCAGGGAATCCTAAGTGTAAGTATTACGAACCGACTTTAAATGAACACTCTTGGGGTCCTGGCCAGATTTTGGAAAGTACTGCAAGAGCGTTAGGATACGATGGTCCTATGGAAAAAATGCTAACTTGGAAAGTAGGAGCTTTTTGGAGTATGAAGTACCTTAGTGATTGTAAGGCTAGGGCAGTTGAATATAGTAATAAGAAGTATCAGAAGTATGATAGGTATGTTGTACGGAGACATATGTACCACTTATACAACGCAGGAATGCCTAAGTGGAAATGGAAAGTAGTTAACGGTAAACGGCGTTGGGTGTATAAAAACAGGTGGCACGTACTGAAGTGTGAAAGGGTATACTGGAAAAAGTATAACCTAAATAAGCAAAAAGGAAGTTGGTATGTTCACGATCCATGCAGTTAAAGATACAGGATTATGGATAAAGATGGAGTTAGGCGGTGACGTAGGGTCAATCGTTACTAATGTACTTTCAGATAGGCCAGATGTGAAGGATAAAGTTTTGGCTCACAAATCAGATCCCAGGTTGAGACAGGAAATAGACAAGGTTCTATCGACGCTTCAACGGGACATAGATTTAGCCGCCAATAAGTTAGATAGTTATACTATGTTTACCGAGGCCGTTGATAAGTTAAGGACTGTTTTTTTAAACTACGTAGGAGTTTCTGAGGAGTAGTTATGGCCAAAAAGCTTAAGAAAACTTTACAGGATATTCTTATAGCTGTGTCAGAAATAAAGAAGCGTGAGTTAGTCATGACTGTTAATGGAGGTTGTTCCATAAATATTATGATTAGTGGGTCTCCGTCCTCGGAGGATGTACAAAAAGAGATATTAAGTATTGTAAAGGGACTTCCAACGACGTCATATACTATATCTGAAGTAATAAGGTATCGTAAGAACTTTACACAAGATAAGAGAGACACTATTACGGAATTAGATATTAAACTAAAGTGAGGATTTAATGGGATTACAGAAGCCACATTTTTCAGTTATAGATGGTACAAAGATATATGTCAATGACCTGGAAAGGCTTTCTGATTATGTGGAAGAGCTTAGAAAGTTTACTGGACAAGTAGTCAAAGATGGTATTCTTCATGGATTGGCCCTTACGTCATCCGACGGCGTTACTGCGACGTTAGGTACTGGTGCGGCTATGACAGAGACTGGAGATATAATAGTACTTAATTCTGATGATAGTGATGTAAGTATATCAGTAGCGCTTATAGCGGCCGCGGGTATTCAGGGGCAGACTAAGGAGCTATGGTTATATAAGTTTGGTACGGATGACACGTTTACTAAGACAAGGTCTAACATAGGTAGTGGTACAGTAATAGTTGCTGATAAGGATAACTGGGCTTTGGAATTAGTAACTCCAGGTACAAACCCACAGCTGCCGTTTCCTAGAGTTAAGATAGCGCAAACTTTGGAATTTAACACCGACCCAAGCGCGTTTACGTGGAGTAATACTGGAACGTACTTTAATTATTTTTATGCACTTAAGCAATTATCATACTTAAATAAACTTATTAACGGCAGGTATTCTGGAAAATTAATTACTGAGGACGGATTGGGAAGTTCCGCCGTTGATACAGACAACATAGTTGACGGCGCTATAACCAATGACAAGGTTAGTGATATTGACGGAAGCAAGTTCTTAGACAGCAGTATAGACGCAAGTACAAAATTATCGAACGACGAGTTTTCTGGCACCCTTCTTACGGATTATACGTTATCAAGGAGTAAGTTGGATAGATCAATTAAAAGAACGGTTAAGATGCCTACGGTACTTGCCATGCCTTATATATCTAATGGTGAGGTTGGTTATTATTCAGTTGATACGTTTGATAAGTCTACAGGTACTTTTTCAGATTTAATTTTTGCCTTTTGTTTATTTGGGGAAATACCAACCGACATAAGTACAGTAAATTTTGATAACATTGTTTGGGATAAAACGGTAAAAGATTTTATTGAGGCAAAGTGTACCGCCATAGATCCGAGTGACAACATAGTCTTTTCTAGAGATAGAATAAACGTTACGGAGACAGCTACCGTAGGTCAGATAGACGTTACTGGAGATGACGCGTATACGTATTCTTCAATAGCGCCAATTTTATCTGATGGATATGGATTTTGGTTGTTGGATCAGTATCCAAGTGGTGGAGGATATCCTAATGCTATAAAGATTTGCAACTATCTACCTAGGTCATTAGGTTACCCAGACTACATAGACATAATTGGGCAGACTAAGCTTGCTAGACAGTCTACTTCTACAGAGTTAAATCAGATAAGAAGAACGTTTACTTCGGGAGCTACAACGGCAACTAAGACTCCGATAGCGTTGTTATCTTCTCATATAGTTCCGCCAGATGGGTATGTTGTGGATAACATCCAGGCCGTACTAGTTATTAACAGCGAGTTTGTTGATAGATGTAGTTGGAAAAAATATCCAGTATGTTATACGTGGAGCATTCATGATAGATTTTGTTTGGCGCCGCCGTCAAAATCTTGGAATATGCATGACCATACAATATATATTGGTGATGGTTCTATGCTCGGGACATATGATAGGGCAATAGTTTCATATAGCGGGTTTGAGGATTTGTTTCATGATAATACCACAGTTCTTGATTTAAGAATAAGTTTACGGTATGTGGACCCAACTGACATAGGTAAGTCGCTATCTTCAGGTGGCGCGATATATGACAGCTATTCCACGGACTCAAATCCGTTTTATTTACATATGAGTGTTTGGAACAGTAAATGGAAAGTGTGGACTTTTATAGATAGGGATGCGTTGCTGGCGGAAGATTCAGCAACTATAGCATAGGAGGATAAGATATGAGTAAAATTAAACCAAATTTTAGCGCGCTTGATGCCGTTCATCCAAAGAGCGAAGACTTTAAGCGTATGCTAGATTATACGGTAGAGCTGATAGAGTCCTTAGGGCAGACGTTTAATCCAGGGATACTATTTGGATTACAACTAAGTGCGATTGACGGGACAACATTAAGCTTGTCTCCTGGCGCCGCCATGTCAGAGAATGGTGATATCATAGTTGTGGAGTCTGGGGAAGTTACGCTTCCTATTTCCACTATTGCGCCGTATTTTTTCGGTGAAGATAACTTAGGCGATATATGGTTGTACTACGACGAAGCTGGTGGGGTCGTACAGCGAGCAGACCAGGATGGAGTTCTTCAGACGGTAGCATCAAAAAACTTATATACAGTTTCTATGGTGTCGGAGGATGCGACAGGTGATTTTGATACTCCGAGAGTAAAGCTTGGTACTACGATTTCTCAGATTGATGATAACAGTCCTACACAATCTCAGCAGCAATTCTTAGATAATTTTACGTGGTCAAATACCGCTACTTATATAGATTACAGATACGCGTTAGAGAGTTTGACACATACTGGTGAACTAAATTCAGATGGTAAGTATACTGGTCCTCAGTTAGGGCCAGGTTCCTTGGCTGACGATGCGGTGCAAACCGCTAACATAGCTGATGGAGCGGTAACGAATAATAAGGTATCTTCGAATTCGACGGATGCCATAGACGGTTCCAAGATAGCTGATGCATCGATAGACGCAAATACTAAGTTGTATAATCTAAATATAAGTGGTGCAATGTTATCAGATTTTACTATTCCAGAAACTAAGTTGTCCAGGGATACTACTAGGAAGGTAAAGATTCCAAGTTGGGTAATATTACCTACGGCTGTAATCTCTGGAGGAAGTCAGATACCGTCGTATGCCGCGCTGAAGTGGTATAACGACGATACAAACAACTTTATATCCAGGCAGGATTTTCAGGACTTTAATGGAGACCAGTTAAACTCTCAGCATGAGGATTGGCTTACAGTATATAGTGCTGGAAATATAAATCCAGATAATAATATACTATTTAGTCATGAGGCTATATCGGCCACAACGGATCCGTACCTTATATTGTTTGGAAGGACAGATTGTTGGGGCAGTGCTGGAAATTCTTATCCAGAGTATGCTAAGATTAGTAACTACCTAGCCGCAGGTTTAGGTTATCCAGGGTCTATAGAGCTTGAGGGTATATGGCCGTTTGTGCGACCACTTTATAATACTCAATTTTCTGGTAACTGGGGATACACGCCATACATTATACCTCCAGATGGATACGTTATAGATAGCATAATATGTAATCTATCCACAGTAGACTTCGTTAGTGGGGCTTCAGTTGCGGATCCTTACTATGCGCCGTTAGTTGAGGTAGAACCTTTACACGGTCCAAATTGGTGGACGTGGGCTGGTTCTTGGAACTTATCTGTGGCTAATAGGATGTTGAATACAAAAACGTTAGTAGGTACCAAAGGAAGGGCTATTGTAGGACATTGGGGAGTAGCTAATTGGGGAGGAAACAGTTCGCCAGTTGCTGGAGTGTTTACATCTGGTGTAAACATTAACATAAAGTTGAGGTATGTTGACCCTAACGATGCTACTACAGATAATCCTTATGGTATAGGATTTAATGTTAGTGATGCTAATAGTAGCACCGTAACGTTTACTGATTTTGATTCTGGGGATTACTCAGATCCAAATACTTTACCGTTCTATTTGCAGCAAAAAGTAAATAATAAGGGTACGTCGGATGGGACCATCTCTGGCCCAGAGGATGGAGAAACGTCCACCAGTTCGTCTTCAGTACTCAATAGTAGGCAACCTACTAAGATGTGGAGTTTTATCGATAGGAATTCATTAATTTAATTGGGAGGATTTTAATGGAAAAAGAAAAGGCAATTAAGGATTTAAAAGATACTAAGGAAAAGTTAAAAAATTTCGTTCCGAAGGAATGTGAGATATATAGTCGCGTAGTGGGATACTACAGGCCTATTAAGCAATGGAATCCTGGTAAGCAGGAAGAATGGAAAGACAGGGTAACGTACGAGAATTTAGACTAAAGGTGGAGAGTTAATGGAAATGAAAAAGCTTATAGTGTTAGTAATAGTTTTTTGGGCTATTATGTTTCTATTTGTAGCCTTAACTAAAGCAGGGGCTGTGGATATTGGTGGAGATATAGGAGAGATAGAGAAAACTCCAGTAGTTAAACCTACGCAAGTAGTTAAACCTACAGTCATACCTACGGCAACTCCAACCCCAACCCCCATACCAACACCATTTTATACCATTGTAAAGTATACAACGTCAACAGATATAAAGTATACGGCATTGCTGGCAGAACCCATTTATACCGAAAAAATGCTTTCTGTTAATCCTATAGTGTCTAAAGCTATATCAGCGTACCCAATTTCATCTGGGTTTGAGTATAGTGAAGATAAAAAAACTTCTTATGTTACATCAAAAATTGAGAGTAGGTATAAGTCTCTGTTTGAAAAAATGAAGCTTACGCCAGTTAATAACATTACAGAGGTATACTATAAGCCCACACCAACAGTGACGGTGGTAAAATGAAACGAATACTAACTATACTAACCATACTTTTACTACTTCCTTTATCGGCGTACTCTGCGACAGCTACTTGGCCAGAAGACGTAGTGGGTGTATGGGAATTTGAGGGAGACGGAACCGATGATATAGGAGATATTGGAGATTTTGCCACGTATGGAGTAGGACCACAATTTAATACTTCGGTTGTTAAATATGGGACGTACTCTTATCAAACAAATGGGACTGGGTCCTATTACTTCTCAAATGACCAGTATACAAACTTAGCGGCGCTTGACCCAATAACAATTGAAGGATGGTGGAGATACGGGACAAACAATTCAAGTTTTTGGAAAATATGGTTAAAAGGAAATTGGGATTCAACTAGTGGTTTATATTGGATGCGAGGCGGTTATGGTTTATGGCCAGCTAGTGAAACAACCCTTTTTTGCACCCACTTTAACTGGAGGACTCCCGCGGGTCCTTCGGCAGATACTTGGGCTCATATATCGGCTCAATGGGATAGCGTAAGTCAAGTAGGCTCAATATATTTAGACGGCGTGAAGGTTGGAGATTGGACAGGTCAAGCAACAAACCCTTTTGCCTGTTATACAAGCAATAATTTTTTAGGGTGTAATACTAATGGAGCTAACTCAGCTACTGACGTTTATCTTGATAGAATAGTGGTTAGTAACGCACTAAGAAACGGTGTAGAAACAACACCCGAAGTTACGACACCCACGGTTACTGAGACAGTAACTCAAACAGTAACTCAGACAGTAACCAAGACTATAACGTGTACGTGTACTCAGACAGTAACCAAAACGGTAACACCCACATATACGGTTACTAAGACTTCTACAGCAACACGAACGATAACTCCCACTTATACGGCTACGCCTACGGCTACTCCGACAGCTACAGTAAGTCACACATTTACAGCTACGCCTACATTTACTCCTCAACCAACACTTATTATAGCAAAATCACAGAGTTCTGGTAGTATTTCTAATGGAGATACGTTTACATACTACATTAATTGGGAAATTACTGGTAGTTCTACAGGTATTACAATACGCGATATTTACGACGCGTCTAAGATAGACTTTTTAGCGGCTTCACCAGTACCGACTATTATTGCGACCACCCAAATAGTTTGGGATTTAGGTGAACAGCACGATACTGCAGGTGGTATAACGTTTACGGCAAGAGCGAAGGTAGGAACAGGTACGTTTTCTAACGTATCTAGAATAGAGGTTGCTTCCGCGCCAGTATTTCCGTCCGCAGAAATTACCGTAGGGTTTAATACTCCAACATTTACCGCTACTCCAACGTATACTGTAACTCCTACACATACTATTTCACAGACGCATACAGTCTCTCCTACGCACACAGTAACAGAGTCTCATACGGCGTCGCCCACTATATCAAATACGCATACCATAACGCCTACGATAACAGAGACCGTAACACTTACTCCGACCTTAACGATAACTATGACACATACGGTGACACCCACATGTACAGCCACACCAACAATAAATTTAACTCCGCACTACTACTATAGTAGTTTAGATTACTTAGCGCACCCACAAAAGGTTAAGGTTACTACAACCACTGGAACAAAGATAATGGAGCATCCGTGGGCTGGCGGTATAGTTTCAGTCGGTATAGCTCAACTGAGGTCTGGTCCGTTGTCACCAGCAGTGGCAGTGGATGTTCAGATAAGGACATTTAATACATACACAGAGTTTAAGATAGTAGATAGTTCTGGGGATACGGTGGATTGTTCTTCAGTGAATGCTATACTAGAATACTTCGCCATACGCGAAAGGAATGAATTCTAATGACTACTTTAGAAGAAAAGTTTAAGCTTATAAAGTTGGGTGCAGAAACATTTAGGGCTGTACTTTTAGATATAGGAATTATACTAGGTATCTTGGGAGCCCTAGCACAGGGTGGAGACCTGGTATTAAAGAAGGTAAACTTTGGTAGTGGCGGTATAGATGTAGCGTACGAGGCTAAAGAAAGGAAAACCGTTAAGTTGGAGGCTATTAGGATTGAGGGGGCTGGTACAGGTTCTACGGACAAGAAGTTAAGGTTAATGCACCCAGATAAACTAAAACAGTTATCGCTTAAGAATAAGAAAGAGCAGGATATGATAACGCTTAGAAATTGGATTTTCGGTATAATGATGTTAGGACTACTAGGATTATTTTTTAGGAAGAAAAAGAAAAGAAAAGTGGAGTATCTGTAATGAAGAAATTATTATTAGGAGTTATGTTACTCCTACTCAGTACCCAGATATTTGCGGCCGCTGCATATGATACCGTATCATTTACGCAGGGAACCAATAGTACGTTTACATTTTCACATACCTGTACAGGTAATGACCTAGTACTTTTAGTATTTGTTACAATGGAACGGCAAACACAAACAGTAAGTTCTATAACTTATAATGGGGACGCCCTCACATTTGTTCGTAGGGATACCACAGCTGTAAACACCGATATTACACAGGAAGTGTGGAAAAAGGTAGACCCAGCTACTGGCGCTAACGATATAGTGGTTACCCTAACTGGTAGTGTTGATACGGTTATCGGGGCACAGAGTTATACGGGTGTATCCGATGTTGGGGCTAATACTGGAAATGCAGGTGCCTCACCCACCAATGCTTTATCCACAACTATTACAACAACTGCCGATAATTCTTATTTAGTTGGAGTTGTCGCACAAGAAAGGGGCGGCGTTACAATAACTATGTATCCAGATATGCAGCTACGTTATGCGGTACAAACGGGAGGGGGCGTGGGGGATATGTATGGTTCAGGATTTGACAGATTAGTAACTTCTACAGGAGATTATATTTTAGGATTTACAAGTAGCTCAGCTGTAGGTAGCGCTATATCCGCAGTAGAGTTATTAGAGTTTATAGCTACCCCAACAGTAACTCCAACAATAACAGAAACCTTTGAAGATACCTTGACAGTAACTCCGACTGTAACACCGACGCGTACAAATACGCCAGATTGGACACGTACAATAACACCGACGCTCACGATTACGCCCTATTGTTCTTTATATTACGGAGGTACTGGGTTAGATAGATTTACGGATTCATTAGTGGACTCGCGTACAAACGAGCAGGTAATAGTAGGGTACTCAGATTCGGAGGGATATGGGGATTCTGATGTGTGGATAAGGTGGCAGGATTTGGATGGTACGCTCCTAGAAGAAAAGTTTATAGGCGGAACAGAATTTGATGCTGCTTACGCAATTTCTGAGCACCCCACCGATGGCTGGGTACTTGTTGGGCAAACCGATTCTTTTGGGGTAACGGGACAAAATATATACGTAGTTAGGGTTAACGCAGAGTATAATGTGGTATGGCAAAAATATTATGGCGCTAGCGGTAACGCTAGAGGGGCGCACATAAAAGAAATAACATCTGATGGAGAAATAACGGGGTACGTTATAGTCGGGTACACCAACGATTTTACTTCTGGGAATTTAGACGCGTATATAATTATAACAGATGTAGAGGGTAACTGTACTAACTCACATACGTATGGCAGTACTTGGGACGATGAATTTACGTCGGTAGAATACCATGAGGACGAAAATCATTTCCATATTACGGGATATAAATCTGTAGCCTCAGATAACAAGGATGGGTGGGTGGCTGTTATTGACGCGACGTCGTTAGCAATACTTGATGAGAATACGTATGGTGGTGACGGAAACGACGTAATATATGATTGGGATACTTCTGAAGAAGATCCAGACGTTTCGTATTGCTATGGAACTTATACTAATAGTAGTTTAGACTTTTGGTTTTTACGAGTTGGAACAGAGTCTTTGAGTTTATTAAGTTCACATACTTATGGTGGTAGTGGTGTGGAATACGGTTATAGGGGTGTTGAACTTAACGGAAATATATATATTTCGGGGAGTACCAGTTCTTATGGCGCAGGAGGGTTAGACGCGTATGTTGTTTGGGCAGAGACAGATGGTACTGAACTACGAACTTGGACTTTTGGGGGACCAAACGATGACGAAATTTATGATTATATTACTATAAACGCACCTATTGGAGAGATACACGCTTACGGATATACAGAATCGTACGGTTCTGGTCAGGCAGACGGTTGGATTTTATGTGGGCTTGATCCGCAATTTCCACAAATACCTTTTACCGCTACTGCGACAGCGACATTTACCTCAACTGTTACGCCGTCACCAACTATAACTCCTACGGCTACAATAACGCCAGGATCAATACTTATGACTAGTGTGCACTCAAAGATGCTACACGTTACTATAGACACCGAAGGCGGTACTGGTACCGCAACATGGCAAGGGCAATTTCCGTGGACTTGGTTTAACACGTACCCGTTTATACAGTACGTAAGTATGCCAGCAGATTCTATGGTAAAAAGGAATTATACATATTTAAGTAACACGTTGTCGTTTAGCGTGGTTGACATATCAGACGGCATTACTCCAGTAGACTGTTCGTCTACTAACGCAGTATTTGACGTTTTGATATTAGCCCCATTGGAGACTAGAGAATGAAGAAGATATTTTTAGTGTGTATATTAGTTTTTATAGCGTGTAACGTTTCGGCGTATACCTGGACAAACCCAGCAGATGTTACTACTACGTCAGCAGGCTCGGTTAGTATCGCTGCCAGTGATGCAGTAGTTATGAATGATTACCTGTATATTTTTGGGGAAGGAAACACATTAAATCCTAACGGTACGTCGAACACCTTATATACGGCTCCGTTGGCGTTTAGTACTCCGTTTGTTACAAGGCCAGAGAGGGTTACGATATCTAGTAAGTTCGGGGATATTTTTGGGTATAGTAATAGGTTATACTGGTTTCCGCAAACTATTGAGTACGACGCTGTTCCAGGACACTGCTACGATATTTATTCATCTATAGTTTTTGGTACGTACGTTGGAGGGTTTAGCGATATAGGAGATCTGCCTGGGTATGATACTTATCCAGGAATACTCAGAACTATGGCGCACGACGAAACCAATAATAGATTTTATACGTTTGGCGGCGCAATATACCCCAATCAGATAACGTCAAACTATTTGAATGTTGCTTCCGACGGTACCGACGTTTTAGTTAGTCAAATACAAATACAACATTTTGCGTTTAAAAGTCTTTGGCATCCTACGTGGTTTAAGATGGGCTCAGACCTTTTTTCTACGGATTTTGCTAGGGCATTAGATTTTTATACAGTAGCAAACATCTCCGTAACTTATGGAGGTTCTGATTGGTATATACTAACTGGGCATAGTGATGGCGGAAATGATGGTAATGGGTATGGTATTCATAGAATAGACTCAGATGGGAATACATTGGCAATAGCGGATGTAACCGAAACAACGGGCCCTGAAGACTTATTATATTCTAATAGTGCAGTATATATGTGTGGAGACTTAGGTTCGGCTGGAGCATTAGTAAGAAAGTTTGATACAGATCTTAATAGTATTGCTGCTAGGTCTACAGGTATAGCTGGAACCACAGCTTTTAATGCTTTAACCGATAATGACACATACGTTTATGCTTGTGGCTATGTATCTGCAGCAGATCCAGTTGTACTAATTTCTAAGTTTCCAAGCGACTTATCATCTGTTCAGAACATGACGGTAAATGTAGTAAATAGTGCTGCTGAGAGTTTGTATGTTGGTACATCATATGACGATAATATATATTTTGGTGGAGTTGCCAATAACAACGCGTTAGTTATGAAAGTTAATCCGCAACTTACACCAATATGGACAAGAACATATGATCAAGGTGTTACAGAGACCATAGACAACGGAATTTTTGTAGACTCTACTGGCGGGTCGGTTTGTGTTGTTGGTGATGCTGGAGGGTCGGATTTACTATTAGTAGTATATGATCTTGACGGAACATGCGTTACTGCAAAAACATTTACATCTGTAGCTATGGATGGTGAGGCCGCAATGTTGGATGACTATGTATATGGTGGTAATGCATCTAAGCTGCACAAAATAGATTTCTTAGGTACCTCCATAGTATCTAGAGCCTGGGGATACGCGTCCTCAGATGTGTATCCGTCAAATATTATCTCAGGTACGGCTATATACGCTAACTCAATAACAGATTCTTGGACAACCACCCTACCAGTAAGGTTATACGATGCGTATGCTACAGTGTATGGAGGATATTTATATATAGCTGGGGGTAGGGCGGTTAAGGATACGTCTCTTAGTGCAGTATACTCCGTTCAGCTTAACACAGATGGCACCCTTAAAATGAGTACGTGGGCCGCACAAACTTCACTACCTGCGGGGTATTCATTTGGTAGAAGTAAAAGAGAAAACAACATTTGGTATATTTTTGGGCAGCCAGATGATTCAGCAACAACTAACCACATGGTGGTTGGCGTTCTAGATGGGGCTGGCGGTATAGATAGTTGGACTGCCGACACTTCGCATCCAGCCAATTTGGCGTACGAAGATGTGGTAGTTAACGATAACGTATTGTACACTATCGGCGGTTTCTCGGCGATGAATGAGACCCCAGTACATAACATTTATATGTCTTCATTAGACACCCCAACCTTTACTCCTACACAAACTGTAACACCAACAAGTAATGCGTCTCCGTCTAGTACGGGAACGCCAAGAAATACTGGTACACCTACAATTACTATGACGCCCACAATAACTCCAACGTTTAGCACAACACCTACAATAACGCCCACACATACAAACACGCCGCACGCTATATATTATAGGACTAGCCTAAACTACATACAGGGGTCCGTTTATATAGGAACCACAACTGGCGCAAATACTGTAGATGTGTCTGCACACTGGACGTGGTTTGAAGATGGTTATAGTGTATTTACAAGCAGAGATATAGTACAGGATAACACAAATATAGTTGTTTCAGAGAATGAATCTGGGCAATACTTTACAATTACCGTAGTTGACAAGACTACAGGTGACCCTATAGACGCATCGTCTAACACATGTCGCGTCTATTATCAGGCTTTAAGAGAGCCGTAATATTCGACTTTTCATTATATATGTTGGTATACTGTATAATGGACTGAAAGGAGGTTCACGATGGCGTGGCCAAGCAGTTATGATACTTTTACGACAGTAAAAAACAGAGGAGATTCGGTAACGGAATCTCATACGCTTACCGCATCAGCAGTAGCTTTTACTGTTACTACAGATTTCAATATACTTGAGAGTGTTTCATTTTCTGGTATATACACTACAGAGGTTACCACATCTCCAGCAGCTACACAGTTTAGGGTATACTATAGGTCTAATCAAATTGAATTAGGGCCGTTAGCCTCTAACGCAACACTTAATATTACGTATGTTACATCTGGTAAGGCGGCTAAGGCGGACCATATCACGGATTTAAATACGGCGGTAACCAACCTACAGGAAACATTAGGTTTGAATCCTCAGGGTACTGAGGATACTTTGGTTGACAGGCTTGACGTTTTAGCGTCAACAACAGGTATGCAGGCTGAAATAGAAGATTTTACTACGGATCTTGATGGAGCAACAAATATATTTGGTTTATCTTATCAGCCAGTAGATGCTAGGCACGTTTCAGTTGAACTTAATGGAATTCAGTTAAGGTTTAATACCGACTATATCGTTGATATTCAGAATGTTGTACTGTCGGAAAATCCGTATTCCACAGATACACTTCAGATTAAGTACTTTAGAAGTACATAAGGAGGCGCTAAATGGCTTTTTCGGTTAGGATACATGGTGTAAGAGACATACAGGCAGGAACTATTACCAATGATAGTATTAGTACTAGCGCCGCCATAGTAGAAAGTAAGTTAAGTTTAACGCATACTACTGCGAATCTATACAACTATGGATTACGAACAGATGAAAGTAGAACTATAGAGAATAACGTTTATGTAACATTTCCCACCACTGGGTTTAAGTGGGTAGATTCGCAAAACGGACGAACATATTTTGCTACTATAGTAAACGGAGTAATGACTCTTACTGAAGATGCTTCAGGAGATGCTACAGGATCATAATAAGGAGCTGATATTATGGGTAATGGTGTTAAGGTTCTTGACCACAAGTCGATGTCAAAAGATTTAAAATACGTGGTTAAGGAATTTAAGAAGGTAAATAAAAACGTAGTGAGGAAGGCCAATGATCTTAGGACCCAACTTGTACAAAGAATCAAAACTAGGTGAAGAAGAGGCGTCGGCGATAGACCGAGCCAAAAAGAGAATACTTAAGAATCCTATAAAGCAATTGCCGTTGTCTAATAAGGGTGATGGTACTAATAGGTTTAACTCTAACGAGAAACCAGAACACGATATTAATTGGCAGTATACGCATGACGATATTCAGAAGGTTGATAATACCTTTAACGAGATCAAACCTTTTCTATAAGGCGGGAACATGACAAAACATGCACTAATCTTAAAGAAGGCTGAATACCTGATAGGCAGAGAGCTTACCAGGGTAGAAGCTAAAGAGATAGTTCAGAACGTCAAAGTCGGGAATATGAAAGAACTTAAGGACGCAGTAGATAAGTTTGATAGAGTAAGAGATTTTACTGATGTAGGTAGCATTGTAGAGGGCAGTCAGATAAAGGATAAAACAACTAAGGAAGAACTTAACTCAGTAATCCACGATATAGCTGTTAAGGCTACCTCAGTTGATAGCGGTATGAAGTTGTTAAGGGCTTCAACTGGTAAGAGCAGGGAGAGTCTGATGAAGTATATAATGAATTTATATCTAAGGGATGCTATGATGAAAGATAAAAGAAGGAAAACAGCAGATGGTCATAGGACAATACTAGACGGTCCAGCATCACTTACTGATAACGTATCTGATACTGATCCGTTTGTTACGCCATTTCATAATCCTGGGCAGGAAGATAACTCAACTACTCAGGTACAGGATGAGTATCAGCAATCTGGGTATACTAAGAATGAGCTTGAGACAAGGCCGTATCATAATGAAAAGAAAAGAAATAAGAAGATGAAAGATCAAATTAGGAAGTATATAGAAAACAACATTGGAAAACCTACTGGTGGAAAAGAAGATAGTGATTCCATCGGTAAGACATAAGGAGGAAGTAAATGAAGGGTCAGTACACACAAAAGATTAATAGGAAATCAGGTATGAAGAGACAGGCGTTTCTTGACGACTTAGCTACAGAGGCTGTTGAAGATGCGTATAACTTCAACTCAGTAGATGAGGCAGTTAATCACCTAACCTCTAAGTACGAGCTTTCAACTAATGAGGTTATATATCTCAAGAAGAAAGCTAAAGCTAACAAAATTGGTTTTGTTGAGGAAAAAAGAAAGGAGAACTAGTAGTGATTGTTGAGCAGGTTGATCCACTCAGGTTTGTAGAGGAACACTTTACATTACAGGGAAAGCCATTTATTTTACTAGATGATACCCCAGACAATGCTAGGCATTATTTGCAAGGTATGTATAATACTATTGTCTTTAGGGCACCAGTACTAAAGAAACCCATAATTATTGTTAAGGGTCGTCAGGTTGAGATGACAACTACAATGAATAACCTAGTGGCATACTATTTAGCCAACAATAAGTTCTTTGATATTTTGTACACGTTTCCTAAAGGGGACCAGGCTAAGCGTTTTTCTGATACAAGGTTTGATCCGTTACTTAGGTATATGAGCGCTGCAGATATACTTCCAAGACTTAAAGACGGTACTTATAATAAATCAGTTAAGCAGTTTGCTAATGGTTCCACGTTGTTTATTTATGGTGCGGCGGATAAAGGTGATAACATTCGAAGTATTGCTGCGCAGATGCTTATAAAGGATGAGTATCAGGATATGGATAAGGCCGTAGAGGAAACGATAGATGAAACATTAACTCACTCGAAGTATAAGCTAAACATATCTTTAGGTACGCCAAAGTATACGGCCACGAGATTTGAGGAGAGATGGAAACAATCTAATATGATGTACTACAATTTGTTTTGTGAGTCTTGTGGTACACCTTTCGTATTAACCATGGATAGAATGGTTAAGGAGCATATAGTTAGGTGCCCTAAATGTAAGCATGACGCTGATAAGAGATTACTTATTCCTAACGGTAAGTGGATGCACCACGGAGAGAAGGACGCCGACTATTTAGGATTTCACTTATCTCAGCTATACGTACCTTATATAACACTTGAGGAGTTACAAAGGAAAATAAAGCAGCGTGAGCAGGAAGGGGCCGACGTAGAGCGGTATATTAAGAACGAAATATTAGGGGAGTTTTATAGTGGTATTAGGCAGCAGCCCGACAGAAACGTTATAAGACGGGCGTTTAATAGGGAGCTACCGTATGATGTGTTTATTCCTATGCATATTAGGGTATATATGGGAATTGATTGGGGTGGTTGGAATTCTATTGACAACAACCCAGAAAGCAGCTATACTGTAGTTAGTATAGGAGCGTTTGATAAGTTTGGTAATTTGAGAGTAAACTACATAGAAGTTATAGATGAAAAGGATGAGATGAAGCAGGTGGATAGAGTATCGCAGCTTATAGATAAGTATCACGTATATCTAGCGGTAGCCGACAAAGGTTATGGTAAAGTAAAGAATCATCACCTTAAGGTTAAGTGGGGTAATAGATTTAAGGATTGTAAGTATCTACAAGGTAGTGCTGGTACGTTATATAAAGAAGGAGATAATGGTACTATTATGATAAACAGGGATTATTCATTAGAGGAACTATATTCGTCTATGGGTAATGGTAATATGCAGATTCCGCATAACGATCGTACAGAGTGGATCATAGAGCATTTTCTTAATCATGAGATTATGGTTGAGGAACACGGAGGAACCGTGTACAAAAGATTTGTTAAGGTTGACGGGCATAATAAAAGAACTGACGCTGTACATTCTATAAACTATTTAAGGATAGCAGCGTTTAAAGATAATAAAGCTTATGACCACTCACCGCTTATAGGGGCAGATAAGAAAAGGCATCAGGCCCCGAGGCCTAGGTTATCTGGATCGGCTTTGGAAGGGCCGACTATGATGAAAATCCATAAACAGTTAAAAGCTATGAGAAGGTCCTAACGGAGGTACTATATGTACATTGAGAAAAATCAGCCACAGATGAGTTCAAGATCAAAAAATATAATTAAGAACTCTCAGGCTTCTACTCCTGCAAATGTATTACGCAGGGAAGCGGCTATAGGTACTAGCGCTATGAGTCCTGGAGTTTTAGGTGCGGTTAACAGTGGTCCAGTTTTACGTATGGCTATGAAGCCGTTCTCTCCACTATACCAAGAATCTAACCTCATGCTTCCAAAAGATAGGAAGACCATGAACGCTTATAATAGACATTACTATGAAACGGACTACTGGGTAGGCAATGCTATAGAACTACATACAACCTTCCCGTTGGGAGGGTTTCAGATAATTTCAAGGCACAAAGAAATAGAAAAAGTGTTTAACAAGATGGCAAAAAAGATAGACTTATATAATATACTATTGGCAGTTGGTTTGGAATATTGGATATACGGAGAGTCATTCCCATTCTTAGAGTGGGATGAGACAGAAGGAATGTGGTATAGGGCAACCGTATTTAATCCAGACCTTATTGAAGTACGTAGGACTCCGTTCTCTAACAAATCAATAATATCACTTATACCAGATTCAGAACTTAAACGAATAGCGACATCGACTCACCCCTCTGACCAGGTATTACGTTCGCAGATATCGCCGAAGATTCTCGATTACGTCCTAAAGGGTGAGTCGATTCCTTTAAACTTTAGAAACGTTGCTCACGTAGTTAGAAAGACGGTCCACCATGACGTTAGAGGAACATCTATTATTCAGCGTGTTTGGAAAGAGCTTATGCTTAGAGACGCTATGAGAGAGGTTCTTTTTGTTATGGCGCAGAACCACATAACTCCGTTAAAGATATTTAGGATTGGAGGGAAGGAGAAAGATTACTTCCCGACGGATGATGAACTTGAGTACTGGCAGGGTATAGTTGAGGAAGCTCAGAACGACCCGAACTACTCAATTGTTACTCACGAAGCTTTCGATGTAGAGTATAAAGGTTTTACTGGGCAGGTCCTTGACGTTACACAATACTTAAAGCTTATAGAAGATCACGTTCTTCAGGGTCTTGGAGTTACTAAGGCTATCATTTCTGCCGAGGGTGTTGCTTATGCTAATGCTTCTGTAGCGTATGAAATTCTACAGAAGAGATACTCATATGTTAGAAACGTTATGTCTCAATGGCTTATCAATAAGGTATTTATGCCAGTGTCCATCGCACACGGATTTAAAGATAAGCGTGGGGGATATATAGTTCCTATGATTAAGTGGGACAACATATCCTTTACTAAGGATGGAGATTGGAGAAGGATGATTGTTGACCTTAATAAGTCTAAAAAGGTATCTGATAGAACACTCATTACTGAAGTTGGTCTTGACTACGACGAAGAGCAGGAGCTAGTAATTAAAGAACAAGTAGCGGCCAAACTTAAGAAGGAAAATATAAAAGCTATGCAGGATCAGGCCGAAAGCGGAGGTCTTGGGGACCTTGGCGGTATGGGAGGCGGAATGGATCTTGGTGGCGGCATGGGAGGAATGGGCGGAGGAATGTCTGACCTAGGAGACTTAGGAGAGGGATTTGCTGGCGAAGGTGGAGAAGTTCCTTCAGGAGAAATGGGAGGCGGCGAGGAACTCGGCGCTCCATAATAATAGGAGGTAATACAACATGGCAATAATCAATCAGAGGTATAAGACAGTTATAACAGATGATTTGAGTACGGACCCGCAGGTTACTCAGGAAGTTAACTATACGAACTCAAACTATGACAACCACATAACTAAGACCATTACAGCTAGTTCATCTGGGGACGGCGCTATATCTAGCAACACTCCAGTAAGCATTATAAATGAGTCTAGTGATGCACGGTATGTTATTATTAACAGTACAAAGAAGGTACACCTGTATCTTAACTCGGCTACGTCTCCGACAGTAACAGGAACTAACCAGGATTTATCGGCTACGTTCATGGTACTGGACGGTAACATAAATGAGGTGTGGGCGGTTAACACCGACACTGACGGGAACTCGGCCTACATTAAGGTGGTATACGTTTATTAAGGAGGTAGTGGATGGGTAGCAGAAAGAAAGGTAAGAATAGACATAATCCCAGAGTTGGGCGATTTAAAGTTCTTGATCTGGTCTCTATGGCTAACATTACTTTTGGCAGCGATGACTTTAAAAAGTATGCCGCAGCTTACGCCAAAGGTAAGAACACGACAGTTGAAGCCTTATCGAAACCTGAACTTTTATCGCTGTATCAGAAGTATTTGGGAGGACAATAATACATGAAACTTAATAGGCGCATAGTATTTGCTAAAGGAAAGTTCTATATAAAGAACATTACCGTTCCAATGATACATGAGTATTACAACTCAGTACTTCCAAGAATGGAATCTGAGTTGGAGGATAACAAACTATATCTTCTTAATGGTGTAGAGGCTGTTAAGACTTTAAAAGATAACGAACCTTTTGTTATGGTACACGTCTCTCCGTTACGTGGAGTAGGTGATAGTGTTTTCAAACCAATAGTTAAAGAGTTTATATCTACTGTTCAGGGTATGCCAGATATAGATAGTCTTCAGGTATACTTTGATGGTAATAGAGGATATAAGATATGTCCGTATTTTGGAGGACCCAAACGTATGTCTGATAGCAACTCAGCGCTAACTGAGCTACTTAATCCACTGTTCACTAAATATGTTGATAAGGTTCGTTCTACAGTAAATGTGCCAAATCAGCGCGTAACTTTACCTTACTCCATAAATAAAGACACGGGTCTTGCGCAGATACCAGTTAAAGATTTAGATACATTTAACGCGGAAGATGCCAAGATTACAAACTATACTAAGGCTAGCTACGTTATGCTGCCAGAGTCAGAAAGCGAAGTTCCAGCTATAGGTATAGACTTTGATAACACTCTCTTTCTTCCTTATGGTGAAGACTATTATTCTGGAGAGCTAAATGAAAGTGTAGCTGAGTTAGCTATCTATGCTAAGAAGGCAGGTTATAAAGTTATAATATTAACCGCCAGGGTAGTTAACCATCCAGAAGACATCGATTTCATAGCTAAGTTTTTGGAAGCGCACGGGGTTCCATTCGATGAGATTACACCCATAAAGAAGCCAGAGATTGAGATAATAATTGATGACAAGGCTGTAGCGCCGTAAGGCAGGAAGGAGGTTTTATGGTTACTGCGGAGAAGTTTACTCCGAAGAAACTCAAAATTCTAAATAAAGTAGTTAGTTTGTGCGCAAAAGGAATGTCCAAACGAGGTATAGACGCAAAGCTTGGTGTGGACAGAAGTACTATCAGGTATGACTTTGTAAGCTCCTATAATGTAACATTTGATTATGCTAACAAAGTTTCTCAGGATGTTCTAAAGCATAAGCTTACGTATCTTGATGTAAAATCTAAGTATGGTAGAAAAGGCTTAACTGCATTGTGGCACTTTCATGTGTTATTAGAGCAGAATAGGTATCTAAAGTTAGGTACAAAAGTTAAGGACTTTAGGGAGAAGGGTTTATCGTTTGGCGAGATCGGTAAGAAGTTAAACTTGTCTTATACATCTACCAACATGGCTTATAGAAAGCTAATGAATGTTACAAGGACTGGAAACGTTCACTGCGATAAGGGAGAAAAGTTGGCCAAAAAAGTGTTGAGTCTCTATGCGGAAGGAAAGACGATAAAAGAAATAGCTAAGACAGTAAAACGTACAGAGGCTCATATAAGGTCTACACTCAGGGAAAAGTTTGGTATAGCTATTAAACCAACTAAGTACAATCTTACTGACGCAGATTTGGGAAAGCTGCATAAATTACGTGGTAAGCTTTCCTGGGCAGAGTTAGCGTATGTTTTTTCTGTACCACGACAGTCTTTACAATATCAGTATAGTAGGTATCTAGCCGAAAGGAGGCATACAAATGCCAAAGAAAAAAAGTAACGCAAGGCTTACTACAAGGGACAAAGAGATCATTCATGCTTTAAAGAACAAAGGTAATTCTGTAGATGAAATTGCGGAGTTTTTGGAAATCTCAAAGAAGCGCGTAGAGATGGTTTTGAAGACGTTTGAGCCCTCAGATGTACTAGATACGTTTAAGACATCGTATCAGGAAAAGGTAGAGCAGATTGAGGATTTTGAAAGGATACTTCAGAACAAGAAAGACAGTGCCGACAAAGGAAAAGAGATATGGGAGATAATGAAAAAGAAGCATGTCGACTATAAGGCCAGTTGGGAGGCAGACAGCAAGGCAACATTTAACTTTAAGCAAAGGAATATATGCTTAGCGTTGGTAGCGGACTTCCATATAGGCCACGAGGGAGTAGATCTTGAGAGGTTGGAACAGGACCTAAGGTTACTGGCGAAGACACCTAATATGTATATGGCGTTTTTAGGAGACTCGATAGATAACTTTATTGATTTAGAACATAGAGAGGCCATGATTAACGCAGTTACATCTCCTAAGGAGCAGCTATATATGTTGCTGCATATGTTTAAAAACATACTTAAGGAGCCTAGTCATAAGATATTGTTTGCCACAAAGGATAATCACGTTACTCACAGAAACAAAAAGAATACTGGTATAGACTGGTCGAATAAGTTATGGAGTGACATGAATGTTTTTTATGGCGGTGAGGAGGTTTTGGCTACACTTAACGTAGGTAAGGTTTCCTATAAGCTATTGGCTCGCCACAAGTATAGAGGTAAGTCAAATATACATTTGACTGCCAGTTGTAAGAACCTACTTAAGAATGGTAGATATGAGGATGTTGATATTGTGGGGTTGGCTCATACACATGAGGGTGCCGTGGAAAACTTCAGCTATAGAGGTAGGTCTAGGGTAGCATGTCAGACAAGTACCTATAAGTTGTTTGATCCGTATGCCGCTAAGTTGGGGTTTGATAAGCCTAACATATACATGCCGTGTGTAATACTTTCTCCAGACGAGAAGGAGTATGTTACATGTACAAGTATAAAGAAGGGCGCAGAGATGATTACAAAAATGAACGCGGGACCAGAATGTAAGTGTAAAACTAGAAGAAAAGTTAAAAGGAGAAAATAGAATGGGTATGTATGATTGGGTGGAGTACTCTTGTAAGTGCCCAAAGTGTGGGACCAAAGTTGATGGGTTTCAAACTAAGAGTGGGCCAAGTATGCTAAAGGTGCTTAAAGTTGGTGAGGTGGATAACTTTTACTCCTCGTGCGAAAAGTGCGGTACTTGGGTAGAGTACACCCTTAAACCTGATTCAAAGCATTTGTATAGCATTGACGACTATACTATGTCTACTGAAAATCCACTGGCTTCAGATGATGATGCCGATGACTTTGAGGAGCCAATGGATACTCAGAGATAAAATCTAACCGCCCGTGTGCGGGCATAATTTAAAGCTAATCGTCCCAGGTTGGGTAGCCCTGGCCTGGGACTATAAGTTCTTTCGGCTATTTTCCTAGTCCCCCGACAGCCTCGGGGGACTTTTTCTTTCCAATCTATGCCATATTCGGTATAATTCTGTCAATTTCTTGCTACACCCAACTCCATATATATTATAGAGGGGAAAGGAGAGGTATGTTGAATATAAGGTTTTTAAGGCGTTTAGCAGAGGGCGGTTCTTCACAGCCAGCTCCTAGTTTAGGGGATGCAACTAGTGGACCAGTTCCTACCACAGACCCAGAAGGTACTGGAGATCCAGAAAATATATCTAACAGATATAAGTATGAACGTATGTACAGTAAGATATCTTTAGATAAGCTTTTGGAGTTATATCCAGAGCTTAGTAAAAATATAAAAGATGTAAAAGATCAATACAACAGGAATTATTGGGAGTAAATTATGTCATTTAAAAAGATCGGGGATTCAACACTAACAAAGGTAATCAAAGAGGATGATGGGGAAGATAAGGTTATGTTAGTGTGCCCTAAATGTGGAGTTAGATACTCTTCATCAACCTGCCCAAATTGTGACGGAGGATCCAAAAAGGATGGACGCGAAAGCAAAAGCAAATAAGGTTTTGGAGTACGTAGAAACAGCCCCTAAGACGCCTACCTCAGAAGAGGTAGCAACTCTTAACCAGGCTAACGCTGAGAAGCGCGCCGAGTTTACCAACGTATTAATAGATAATATTAAGAACGGGTATGTTTCCTACGAGGACGCAGTTAAACGCGCCAAGAATTACTCCAAAAATCCTGATGACGCAAGCGTTATACTTGCCAGGATTAGCGAATACGAGTTTCCTATGCAGCGTTCAGCTAGCGAGAAATCTAAATCGGAGGTTGAGAATATGGATCCTATTGCAGAGAATCTGAATGTTCTTGCTAAAAGGTTTCCCAACTGGTCCAGGTGTCTTGGAGAAGTCCTGAAAGATGAAGGATGGATTAAAGATAGCTGGAACATGGGTACTGGAGAGCAAGCCCCGCCCGATAATACTATCGAGCAGGTGAAGAAAGAAGAAGACAACAGAATGAAGTCACAAACAAAGGAAGGTGAATCCCAGATGAAAGACAACGAGAAGAAGAAAGAAGAGCATCTTAGGGCTGACGACAAGTCTCCTAAGAAAGAAGCAGCTGACAAGAAAGCCTGGAATTTAGGTACAGGAGATGCAGTTGATTCTAAGAAGTGGGACAAGAACGTAGACAAAGAAGAAGAGAAGAGAAAAGGCGCCGAGATTAAGGAAGGCGAAAAGGTAATGAAAGAGAACGAAAAGAAAAGAGAAGAGTACCTAAGGGCTGGATCCGAGCAGTGGAAAGTTACACTTGCTAAGGATGAGAAGAACGTTAGAAAATCAGCCTGGGAGATCAGGGATACAAAAGATGGAGACCTTGTAGTTAGGGCAACCATTGATGACATCACTGATGGTAACGAAAAGTTTACTGATGAAGCTATTGCAGAAGCTACTTCAGAAGACTTCGGAAACCTTATCACAGAAAATCTTGGAGAGCACGGCTTGGAAGCTGTTGCTAAAACACTTCTTGGTGACGACCTTACCAAGTATGCTATGGCAGAAGAAGGTTCAATTGATCAGTCCAACAAGGACACATCAATGTTTAACGTAAAAAACTATGGTGCTACCCAGGGTAAGGGTGGAAAGGACATAGATTTTGGTAAGACAGAAGTTAAAGAAGGCGGAGAAGCAGGTAAGCACGTTGATGCAGAAAACAAAGTATCAATGGAAAAGATCGCTTCTCAGTACTTTGCATACAGGGGTATCTTTGCTGACCTTAAGGATACAGTTTCAGAGTTTGCTAAAAAGGCTGAATCAAAGTCAGTTAGCGAGCTCGTTAAGAAAGCAGAAGATATGCTTGACGGCGTTAAGACAATGATAGACGAAGGAGCTCCAGAAGGAGATATTATAGAGCCATTAGCTGATGCAGGTTCTTCACTTAATCAGCTTAATGACATCTCATCTCTGATCGCAGAAGCTAAGGGTATGACTGACGACCCAGCTTTGGCTGAGCTTCTTGATAAAATAGAGGCTGCAGCTGCTCCAGCAGCAGACGTAGCTATAGAAGGAGAAGTAGAAATAGAATCATCTGACGCTCCTGCAGAGGAAGAAGCTTCTGAAGAAGAGAAGGAAGAAAAGGAAGAGGAAGAAGTAGACGAAACAGTTGAAGCAGCAAACTCACTGAAGAACAAACTCAAAAAGATGGCTGCTGGTAAAGACTCAAAAGACTATGACATTCCTCAGACTCACAACATTCAGAAAGATTTCCACGGCGGAGAAAAAGGAATACAGCAGGATGGAGCTAAGTTCCATAACATATGGGAAGTAGCAAAAGAAATAGACGCTATCGGCGGAAAGAAAGCTGCTGGTAAGCTGTCATCCATGCTTGCAAAGATAAAGAAAATCGCAGAAGAAAAGGGCGTAGATCCTAAGAAGTACTTCGATTCAATATTCGGAGATCCTAAAGCTACAAAAGAGTACCTAGCACCTAACTCAGTTGACGGAGTTATGAGCGAATGGAACGCAGCTACAAAGGACAGCACTTCACAGTCTTACGCTAACTTAATAACAAAAGTAAAGAAAGCATATTGGGCAGCCCAGGACATGGTTAAGAGGGGTATGCTTAAAGAATCAAAAGAAGAGATCGATTCTCAGGTTGATAGGTTCATAAACATGGACGAAAAGAACATGGAGAACTATCTTGAAAGCCTGGAGAAGCTCTCAGCTTCCATCGATTTTGAAGATGGAAGGATCAAAGTAGCTGTTATAGACCCAGCAGAAGACAAGTTTGTTGTTAGAGGATTTGTTGATGGTGTTCCTGTAGCAAGGTTTACTAAGGAAGACCTTAACATCTCTGGCAAGGTAACTAGAACTGCACTGAGAAGGTCAGCGGCTCTTACAAAAACAGCTCTTGAAAACGGAATGTTTGACGAAGTTTTGGCAGACGACGACGCTCTTGAATCAGTAGGCGAAACGCTTGATGGTATGAACGTTGGCGTGGAAGAAACCAAACTTACAAACATAAACGATTTTTAATTTTAGTAGTGCCCCGACTCCCTAGCGGAGTCGGGTCGCTCCCCTGCGGCACAATGTCGCCTTATGAGGATAACACGGAGCGAACCTGACGAAGTAAAGGGTAAGGGCAATAAAGACTTTAAAGTCTTTATAATATTTATTAGGAGGAATGTCTAGATGGCTTATTTAAGACCGTTACAGACACTGGATAAACCAGTCAGCTACACACTTGGCACAAGCCAAACAGTGTACAGAGGACAGGTAGTTACACTACTTGCTTCTGACGGCCTTGCTTACGGAACATATTCGTCAGGCAATGCTATGGTAGCAGGTTTATCTATCGACAACAACGCTTCCAGTATCTATGAAAAGTTAATTGCTACGTACACAACGTCAATTACACTTGATGCAACAGGTTCTGGAACAGCATCAACAATCTCAACAGGTAAGGTTTTTAAAGGTTCAGACATGGGTGCTACAGGATTCGACTCTCTTACGGGTTGGACCGTTACTCACAAAGGACCTTCAGAATCAACTTACACTGCCGTAGATGACACATCTACGTGGTATGCTGCTACTGACGTTTCTGCAGGAACAATCGCTGTTACATCGGTTAACTCAACTGGTGACGCGACTGGCGCAGGATCAATTCAGGTTACAGCAGTTCTTGACATTTTAAAGTCAGGAGACGGATTTACATCCGTAGAGGACCAGTTTGACAACAGTACTTCTGGTTCTGGAAAGACAACTGTTTATTGGAGTGAAGGTATCTACGAAACTGACCAGTATGATCCTAACGTATCCTACTCAGTAGGAGCACCACTCTATGTTAAAGGCGACGGAACACTCGTTGCTGGAACAGAAAGCGCCGTATTAAAAGATGCTGACGGAGACCTTGTAGTTGGACAGGTGCTTAGAGCACCATCGTTAACACTCACTGCGGAAACCAGAGTAACATCTGGAGAATCGAACCCGAAACCAGAATCGCTTCAATTTTTCTTTAGGAAACCTGTTACACAGGTTACTTCCTTAGCGTAATAGGAGGAAAGTATAATGGAAATAATTAACAAGAAAAACTCACTCGACAAAAAGGCTAGCGTTAGCTTCGGCGACGACGGCCACATTAACGCCTCCGACCGAACAGACGCGATTAAAAGGGTTGCCAAGTACTTAAAAGCTGGCGACGAAGGTTCATATGATGAGAAGGTGTCTAACCTCTTTACCGCAGAAGAGCAGACACAGTTAACGAACAGATTTGCTTCACAGAATACAAGGTACGTAATTGGTCAGGCAATGGCTTCACCTCTTAAAACATTCTTAGAATATAAGGGTGTTATGAGAAGAGCGCTTAGGGTCGATCCTCTCGCCCCTGGTGCGCTGCCTGTGTACGACAGGGATACTGAGGAAATCTCAGCAGACGTCCTTGCAGCACAGTCTTCAGTAGATCAGACAAGGGTAATCGGCGACAGGATATACGTTCCAGTATTTGAAATCGCTGCATATCCTACTGTTAAACTGAGGGAAATCAAGATCAGAAGGTTCAACATGATTGACCGTATCCAGGTTAGGACAAGGCAGTTCATGCAGGAATCAGAAGATGCGACAATCATCAACCTTATTGATACAGCTTCAACAAGAGACAACACCGAGTTGACTGTTGACACATCTGACTCAGGAAACGGTCTCGGCTACATCAAGAGGCTCGACCTTGTTAAGTTGGCTCGACAGATCACAAGGCACGACCTGTTCGCAGTTTCTTACTTCATGTCAATATACCGCTACAGCGATATAGAAATGTGGGGAAGAGACGAGCTCGATATTCTGACACAGAAACAGATTATCGACACAGGCTTGCTGGCAACACTGCACGGTAAGAATATCTACGTAACCAAGAAAATTGAGTACGATACGATATACTGTACCTCAGACCCTGACTACGTTGGAATTTTCCCAGTGTACCAGGACATCGAGGTAATCCCTGCTGACATACCTTACCAGACATCGTTTGGCTGGGTATTCACAGAGCTTATAGGTGCCGCGATTTTCAATGGAAAAGGTGTTGCAAAGACAACTATTTCCTAATGGTTGACAATACCACATTTTTGTGGTATCTATAGGGTGGAGGGGGCCTAGCAATAGGCCCCCGAAATCCAGTTCTTTAAAGCAATTATAGAAGGGCGCGCCGTAGTAGTTACGACCCCTTAAAACTAAATCATCCCCGACCCACATCGGGCCCCTACTCCCTGTGGAGTAGGGACGCACTTATAATAAATACACGGAGAACTATTGAAGGAAAAAACTCGTGAACATAACTAGATTGGCTTTGAAAGCTAAGAAAAAGTACGTAACTGATTCCAAAGAGTATATGAGGTTGCATTGCCAAGCTTATAGGTATGAATTCAAACTTAAGGCTTTAAAGATTTATGGTTTGGTTTGTGCTGAGTGCGGGATGGATGACCCAGATACTTTATGTTTTGACCATATTGGTGGCGTAAGGAAGGAAGATAGGTCACCCTCGTTCATTTATAGGTTGGTGCGGGAACCTAAAAGAGAGGATATCCAGATACTTTGTGCGAACTGTAACTGGAAAAAGCAAAGTAACCTTTATACTAGACGTAGCCCAAGGACATACTTTACCACTAAAGTTAAGGTGTTGAGGGCTTATAGTACCACACCTGAGGCTTCTTGTGTGTTATGTGGCGAGAATGATATAGAATTACTTTGTGTTGATCATATTGACGGGGGAGGAAACAAACATAAGCGTACAGCTAATATTAAGGGACGACTACCTACTTGGTTAAAAAAGCATAATTATCCGCCAGGATACAGAACCTTGTGTTTTAATTGTAATTTGAAATCATATATAAAACTAGCACGTGCAAGGCTTCACGAGGTCTTGCACGCTCCGTAAGGAGCCTCCTTCAATGATGTGCTACAGGGGCTGAGGGCCTCTTCCCGTGTAGGTCCTTAGCCCTGCCTTTTAGGACTTATATTTATACTTAGGAGGATTGCTAATGGTACTATATATTAACTATGGGCTAATCACCCACCCACGTAATACGTCTGTTTGGAGGTGTCTAAATGGCCTTACCTAAACCTACCGATTTTACAGGTACTTATGAGCCCTTAGCCTATGACAGGTTTTCCGCCAATCTTTTGTGGACTCCCGTAGATGGCGCGGATGAGTACTGGATTTACAGAGACTTAGATAAGATAGTAGTAGAGCCTCCCTTTGAGACTACTGTATACAACAACCAGGAATATGTTATCTATAGGGATACTGCTGCGTGGACCAACGCGCAGCCTCTGGATTGTTTCTTTTGGGTACAGGCAGTAGAAGGCCCAGATGCTACAGGTAACTACGAAGAGGGAGACCAGACCGACGCCCTGTCTCTTATCCATCCATTTGTTATAAGGATTATAGAAGAGGCCAGGTCTATGATAGGAGACGACTTTAGGATCTTTGGTAACATAGCTTCCACTGGTACTGACCTACTTGAACAGGTAAGCGCTTATAACTATAAGGTGGCTGTGGAGCAGGCTTTATCCGACATCAACTCTACTCCTACTCCTACGGCGTATAACTATGGTACCTTCCCCGCAATGTGGAAGAACCTAATAACCGTGGGTACCTTGGTGTGGATGCTGCCCAGACTTATATTATTCGAGAAAGCTAAGGCTATGCAGTTTCAGGATCAGGGGCAGGAGTGGACTCCACCCGATCTATCAGAGTCCCTTAAGGGATTGCTCGATATGTATAAAGATATATATGACGACAGGCGAGTGGCTATTAAACATAACGTGAGGCCTATGCCTAAGGCTGTGGGAAGTCTTCGTGCTCTTTTCATATCACCACAGTTGCTCAAATGGCGCCATGTGCCCACAGGAAGGCCTTATTTTTAAGGGGTTTTTTAGGATTTATTTGGGGAGCCAGGAAACAGTAATAAAGTAACAGAAATATTTGACATGAGGTTTTTAATTTTGCTATACTTCTAATAACTTAAAAACTTATTAGGAGGTAGTAAAATGGAAAAGAGAAAACGTGGAAAGAAAGTTACGGTAGTATGCGACGCTTGTGGTAAGGAGTTCACTAAGCCACCTAGCCTCGTGAAATCACGAAACTATTGTAACCGAGAATGTAAGGCGAAGGGAAACTCAATGCTCTTTGATCAGGAACCAGAGAGGCGTAAGTTGGCAGCTCAGAAAACTAAGGAACAGCTTGCAACCAAGGGCCACCCCAGTATTGGTAGGCACCATAACGCTGAAACCAAGATTAAGATAAGTGAAAAGCGCAAAGCCTTTTATCAAACTGAGGAAGGTAAAGAAGCCAGGACTAAGATATCCGAGCAGCGTAGGGCCAGCGCTGGTAACTATCATCACTCCGATGAAACCATCGAGAAGATACGAGCCAAGAAGCTAGAGCGTGATAAGGACCCAAGCTACCAGGACAAGATTAACGACTCACTAGAAGAAAAGCGAAAGGACCCAGAGTACCATAAGAACCTTAGTGAAGGGGTTAAGCGTTTCCATGCTAGTCCAGAAGGACATGAGGTAGCCAAGCGTAAGAGTATTAAGATGAGACTAATAAAAAAATCGTTCTATAAAACTCCTGAAGGTAAGCTGGTTAGGGGGAAATTAAGTAGTCTCATGTCTGATAAAATAGTTTCAGGAGAAATAAAGCCCAATAGTCATGGGCACTTCGGTATACGCGCGGATCTTAACGAAGTCTTTAGGTCCAACTTAGAAGCTAACTACGCCAGGATACTTAAGTACAAAGGTACCTCATATGAATATGAGAATACGACATTTAAACTTAGTACTGGGCAGACTTACACACCAGACTTTTACTTACCAGATACTGACGAATATGTAGAACTAAAAGGATATTATAAGGCAGGAGAAAGACTTAAGTACGATATGTTTAAAAAGGAGTACCCCAACGTGAAGTGGAGAATTATACTACAGACATCACAGGAGTGGGAAGACTTAAGGAGTAAGTACAAACCCTTAATCCCACTATGGGAAGGAGTAAAATGAAAAGCTACGTTAACTTAAAAAAGTTAGGATCAGATGTGTTATCCCAACTTAAAGATGAAAATAAAAAGCAGCTGTATAAAGATGCAGTTAAGGCGCTGCCACTTTTATCTAAGTTTGAGCTCCACCCGCCCATTAGTCCTGGTTACTATGATATAATACTTACATTAGACACATCAGGGTTACTTCAGAGTACGGCTACAGCCATAGTTAACAAGATTTTAGATGCTGGTCAGGAGTTATTTGATAAACGTATAGTGGATATAGACGGTGCAGTGAGTTTTACTGGTGGTAGACTATGGTTGTTTGGTCAGGGAAAAGACAGCTTTATGTCGGTTATTAACCAGGGCGCCAAAATTGACACTATAGACGTAAGTATAGGAGAAGTAATAAAATAAAGCTTATAGGAGAGAAAGGTAGTGGAAATAGATAACAAAGCTACAGAAGAGCAAGGTTTAGAGTTGGCGTATAGACTAATTCCTTTTCTACGGAAGTTTACTTACAAGAAATTTTCTCCTAGGTCTATGACGCTACACTGGACTTTGGACGTATCAAAAATGTCCAGGCAGTTTATTATTAGTATAATGAAAAAACTAGCTGAGCTGCATAATATCGAAGATTTAAATTATAGACCTTCTAAAAGGATGCTAAATTGTTTTTTGCGAGATGAGCACGGACGTGGAATAACTAATAACTTTGTTACTCCTCATTCGATAGAACACACAGTAGCTACGGAGCCTAATATTCCCACGCTTATAACCGAAGAGCTTGCGCTTAATAGCGATGATATGGTTAAGAAATCTAAAAGCCTCGTTAACTTAAAGAAAGCAGCCAAAGACGGGGTGTTAGAAGAAATATATTCGATTCTTCCAGAGTTACGAAAGTTTTCTATGTTTCGGTATTTTGGTTCGGAAGCCAACCCATATACAGATTTTAAACTTAATGTGGAGGGTTGGTCTAGGACTGCTATAATAGGTGTGATGAAGCTCATAAGGCATTCTGGGTTTGTGGGTAAGCTACGAGCGGCGGGCAGTGGTGAGTTAATTAGCTCTTGGTATAACGACGAAAGCTTAAACATAGCCCTAGCGAACCCAAATATTTATCCCTTGTCCATATCTGTAAGGATATATGACATATCTATTCGTCCCACGCAAGCAGGAAGCCTCGTTAACTTAAAGAAAGTATCTACAGCTGACGGTAAATGGGAACTTAACTATATACTTAGTGTAGTCCCAGAGCTAAGCAAGTTTAACATAAGTGCTCCTATACAAGTATATAACGGAGACCTGGTTCAGTTTAAGTTTAGTTTGGGTGCTGGGCCGCTCAGTAACGTTACTGTAGCTACCTTGCTACGTAATATCTATAAAAAACTTATTGAGAACGCGAGGAATAATAAGCCTATACGGAATACTTATGCGGACATGTCCATAGAACTAAGTCCTCAACTTAAAGATACGTCGGTTTTGGAAGATACCTACCCTGCGCTTGGTGAGGTAGTAGCTCAGGCCGAAAGAGGTAACATAGCTATACTTGCGATGTATATTATGACTCCCTCTAAAGAGTACCGAGATGGCGAACCAGAAAAAAGGAACCGACCTCTGCGGGACTATACGGATGCTAAGTCCTGCGTTAACTTAAAAAGAATATCAGCAGAAGATGAAAAGATGAATAACATACTTAGATATAAGGTTATGCAGCTTAGAAATGATAAGGATATAGAAGCTTATATTCCAGTGTATTATAAGAAGATAATAGATAAGTTTAGGAAGGGTGAGCACCTGCAGCCCCCAGAAATCATGGGGTCCATTAAGTCTATCAACGACGCGTTAAAATCGTGGAGGGATAGCAAAGAGCACTACAGAAAGATGCACGGGAGTTACGTTAACTTAAAAAAGATAGCTGAAGATAAGCTGGACAAGTTTTGTCCGTCTTGTGGTATGATGGTTGACAGGTTGTACCCAGTTATTGGTAAGGAAAAGATATGCTATGATTGTTACAAGAAGATGCTTAGGGACCGTAAGAAGAAAGCTGGAAGGTTTGAAAGTGATAAAGAGTTGGAGGATGTTAAGGAACTCTTTGCTTACTTTGAGAAGCAGCCCTATCCATGGAACGAAAGGGCCGAAGCTATAGCAAAGAAGCATGATTACTATGGTACTCCGTTATCCATAGTTAAACGGATGTTAGTAAACATACAAAAGGAACAGCAGGGAGTAGATCAATTTCCAACTAAGGAGGATAAGTAATGGCTACTAAAAAGCATGGGCGTAACAAAGACAAGTGTAAGTTGTATCAATCTAACGGGACTAGAAGAAAGAACAAAGTTAGGAATCTTAAGAAGAGATTAAAAGGGTATAAGAGCCCAGAGAACTATATGATAGATGAAGATAAGTTTATGATTGTGAAGGTAAAATGAAGATACTTAAATATATTGCGTTTGGTTTTTGGATATTAGTAGCAATAGTTATATACATAGTCTGCGCAATATGGGACGGTATTAAGAGATTGTTTGGGAGGATATAGTGTTTACTGTAGCAGGATGGAAAGAGGATGAGGACAGAGCGATGAAGACTGCCTACAAGTTGTATCAGAAACTTGTAGCCTCAGAGTATCCTGGTGTGAAGGATAAGGCGGAGAAGATAGCTAGCGACTTAGTGCTTAAAAATATAAATGTTTACGAAGCGTTGGGGGAGTTCAGGAGTATATTTGTTCCTTCTGAAAAAGAATTTAGTATGGAAGACGGGTCAACAATGGAACACCTCAAAGAAAGACACGGACTTATAAAACTAATTTTAAAGGAGGGATACCATGTTACAGCTCCTAAAGTTTTTATTCGTAGGAAAGGATAAGTTTGCGCAGGAATGGTTTGATAAGATACTTGAAGCTACAGAGAGGTTGTCTAAGTCTGGGCAAAGAAAACTGTTTAAGACTGTGCTGGCTATGCTGTTAGTTTTTATCCTGTGCATACTATTTATTGTAGTAGCTCACGATAAAGACTTTTTTCTTCAAGGAATACAAGCATTCCTGACGGCTATCTGTGTGTTGGCTGGAGTATATAGTGTGGCTAACTCAGTTGAGCATGCCACTGATGGAGGTAAGAAAAAGAATGGCAAGTAATCCAGAACCATATACTAAAGACCAGATAGTGGAATACATAGTATCTTATCTTCCTAGTCTACGTAAGTTTGACTTATATAGCTTTGATGAGGTTCAGCCAAATAAGATGACCACTTTAGTGTTTAGGTTAGATGTATCTAAGTTTAATATATCTACGAGGGTAAAGCTAATTTACAACTTGGCTGACGCTGCTAAGGCTGTTAACGATACAGATGGCGCGTCTATTAGTTTTGACTCGCCTCTGTTTAAAAGGCTTGATGCTAACGGAGAAGACCTTTCGACGTCCTCTCGGTTCGTATTAAGGCAAGACGGGCATAGTGTGGTAGAAGAAAAGGCTGCAGACCCAAAGTTTCACTACATCGAAATGACGGTATTTTATTATGGTTGAGGTGCAAATAGTTGAGTTTACTTGTAAGAATAATGTATACTATTACTAAGCGGACTAAAGAGCTTTACCTTCGGTACCGCTATGCTTAAAGGAGGTATGATATGTTTATAAAGACTGCTGATTGTTCTGTTGTAGACGTCTTAGATACCAGGAAAGCTGGGTCTATCTTTGATGAGATAGTTACCAACTCCGAGATAGCTAAGGCTTCTACGCTGGACGAGAGTGATATAAGGCGTCAAGGTTATAATAGGTTTAGGGCTATAGCCGAGAAACGTTCTGATCGTTTGGCTATAGCAACCAGAGCCATCTCAGCTTATGAAACTCACTCGTTTAACAAGAACGGTGATGCCTTTGAGAGGGATCAACTTGAGAAATTTCATAAGACGTTTATACTTAAGCCGCATCTTTGGGACCACGATTTATCAATAGGTTCAGTTAGGGGTATAATAGCTGACGCAAGTTGGAATCCAAAGGAAGACTATGTTGAGACGCTTATCTTTATTGATAGGGAACAGTTTCCTAAGTATGCTTCTAACGTGGAGAAGGGGTACATAAATAGTTTTTCTATGGGAGTAGAAGTTAAGGAGGCTGAGTGTTCTATTTGTCACAATATCGCGCGGACACCCGCGGAATTATGTATTCACGCAGAAAGATACAAAGGACTTTACGTTCAGGGTAAGAAGTGTTTTGAGTTTAACAGGGACCTGGAGTTTATTGAGCAGAGTGCTGTTGCATCTCCAGCAGACCCAGACTCACATACTTTGTACATACTGGCGCACGCAAAGGCTGGTCAGCATAAAGAGATAGAGAATCTTAGGAAGCTTGCGTCAATACTTGATAGCTATACAGAGGAAGACAAGCGTAGGTTTAACGATGAGTACTACCTTATCACATCTTCTGTTGATAGGTTGGCTACCAGAATAGCAAAGGATCTTGGGATATCGTTTGGGGATCCGAGGCGAGGTGAGTAATGGGGCACATATATAAATTCACAAAACATGTACTTGCATACTCACCATATTTTAATGAGGCTGAGAGAGTATACTTTGATACATTATCAAAGGGTATTACTGGGTCATACCTAGTACTTGCTAAGTACGGTTTAGGTGGAGAAGCCAACAAAGATCTGAAGGATTTGTATAGGCACCTTAGTTGGTATAACCTTAAGAAGAACGACAAAGATTACAGGCCCACCGATTTAGGTATGCTGTTTAGTCAAATAGCTACGGTAGTGGATGAGTCTTTAGTAAAGCACGGAATAGTTAACAAGCAAGGACTTGATGAGTTTTTACCCAGGGATATATTAAGTAAGCTTCCGAGCACTCCCATGCAGCAGAACCCAAAGAATTACATACCAGAAGAGCAAATGATTAAGGATACATCATTACGATCCGCGCCAGCTGAGAAGGATAAGGGAGTACTACAGTCATTGGAGGAACAAGCTATGGATAGAAACAAAAAGTGGAAGGAGTATAGAGAGCACCAGGATACACCGCCAACCCCAGTTAGGGCCAGTCTTATAGGAAACATTCTTAAGAAAGGCGAGGCAGTAACACAGGATATAGGTAAGCTTCCTATGAGTAGTTCAGATGATATGAAGGAAGTAGCAAAGAAGACTAAGGATAACATCACAAAGAACAAGCAACTTCTTGACGAGGCCGACGCCTTAGCTGAAGATATGGAAGAGTTAGATAAGATTACATAAGGAGTAACCTTAATGGCATTTTATGAGTTGCACCGCTACGTTAGAAGGGTAGTAGTACAAGAGCTGCAGTTGTTGGTGAACGATCATCCAATGTACACCACAGATAGGGCTGACGACACTAAGTTTCAGACGTCCCCTACTAAGGTTATGGAACGATATAACTTTGACGGCAGACAGTACCCAGCTATAGTAGTTACCACTACTGAGTCTAACGAACAGCGTTTGTCTATGGACAGGCTAATAACTGAGGCTTACGGGCACTCAAGAGCAGCTACTATGATGTCATATGTAACTCCTAAAGTGGTAGATGATTCAGAGTACACTGGCACATACTCTGATGCAGTGTACTTACTAGAGTACGCACAGACATTTGCTGAGGATGATGAGGATATTAAGCTTAAGAAATTCTCGGTAGCTGCAGTAGACGATGACCCCACAGGAGCATCAGGAGATGTTGAGTGGTTTGATATTGTACCAGATGAAAGGCGCACAGATATAATAGATGGTGTAGAAATACATATAGGTTCTTTTAATGACATACGTCCTGGCAACCAAATATACATAGAGACGTTTGAGGATAACAGATACCTGGGAGATATATTCGGGAGCAGGTTTGATATATCTATGAACATATCTGTGTATGCGCAGACGCAGTACGAAACTGAAGAGTTACTTGATATGGTAAATTCGTGGTTCACATACTATTTACCACATCAATTATACTTTAAGCACAGCATCAACGCCAAAACAGTTAACACTAGTGGAGCAGTGGAAAAGGATGAGCGATACGGAGAAGAGGCGTTTACTGGTAACCTTACAGTTACGTTCTCTGTAGAACACCAGTTCTTTAACCCAGTAAATATAATGACGTCTTATCAGTTATGGCTAGCGCTTAGAGAGCAGGTAGACTCTACGACTGGGCAGATACTTTTACCTATAGAGATTGAGGATTAGGAGATACTATGGCATATTTAAGAAACATACCAAGCAGCGGTGACCCGTTTGAGAAAGGTAAGAATGGATTTATACCATCTAATCCTACCGACGCTGGGGTGGAGCAGAGGTTTGATAGCTTGACAGATAGGTTCCAACCTAAGGAACAGTATACAAGAAAGATATACCAGGTAGCAACTGGAGATGAGAACGTACTGCACGAACATATTGAAAGGCTTAGCAGGATGATAGAAGCCAGAGGCGAGCTTGTAACGCTTGTTAAACGTAAACTTGATGGTGAAAGATGTAACTGCTATGATACAGTTATGGATGTTGTTAGGCGTAAGTATTGCTTGCAGTGTTATGGTACTAGGATAAAGAATGGTTATGAGCTATTTAATAATACTAATAGAGATGATGGTAAGATATACATAGCGGCTCCGTTTGCTGAAGCTAGGATAGATTGGGAAGACCACGGACGAGTACAGACGGAGGAGCTAACTTATTGGACTTTGCCGTATACCCCGTTAGAAAACGGAAGCACTACGTATTCTTACGACTGGTTAATAAGATATAATAATGATGGTACTGAGTTAGGAAGGTATTATATACATAATGTTAAACCTTCTAGGAGTGTAGATAACTATGTTACGTATCAACACTTTACGGCTGCGTTAGCAACAAGACCTACTTACGATCATGAAGGAACTATGGTAAGGCGAGGCGATTTGATATATGAAGTGGATACTAGTACGTTAGATGTAGTTGAGGGAAACTTAGAAAAAGGAGCTGACGAACGATGAAATCAGTAGTTAACTTATACAAGATAGCTAAGTGGGAAGCTGAGCATGAAGCTGCTCTTAAAGAAGATGCAATGAGAGAGAAGGGAGAACAAATAGAGGGAGGGCTTGCCGATAATATGACATTGGAAGACATAGCTAATAGGCATGGAGTAAACATGGGTAAGATAGTGTCACAAATAAATAAAGGTATCCGTGTTGAGTATGAGCACACGAATGATGCTAAACAAGCTATGGAGATAGCTAAGGATCATCTGGTTGAGGATTCAGAATACTACACAAAATTAGAAATGATAGAAAATCACTAAGGAGGTAACGTATGAAAGACCATCAGTTTTACCAGAAGCACCAAGAAGTAGCAGATGCAGAGAATTTTAACTTTACTATTGACGGTACGACTACTATTCATCACGATAAGAAAGCTGTTCTTATTGTTGGCGATGATTCGGATGTTGAAGTATGGGTAAGGGTTGGAGATTCCAGAGTTGATTGGACTACAATGACTGACTACGTTGATAGCGTAGGCTCTGGCGCAACAAAGCTTACATATGTAAACATACCGTTTCCATGTAGCTCGGTTACGTTGGCAGTTACTAATGATTCTGGTTCAGCAATTCAAGTATCATATTATGGGGGCTCTGCATAATGCTGCATTTGTTACGAAAGATTGCAGGTAAGAAAGCCAAGCCTACTGTAGAGGGGGAGATAGGACTGTCAGAACTTAAGTCCAGATTTCAAAGTGGTAGGCTTTTAAACAAGGTTCTTCCGTTGATATCTTTTACGTACAAACCAGTTAGTGGTTCCAGCGAAACATACAATGCTGAGGATATTAAACTCTACTATGAACATAAATATGAAGGAGAGGACTACGCTTTATACAGTACACCTATAATGAGGCAGATGGTTATAGATGTAATAGACGCTCACTTCTTAGAGATGTTAAATCTTCTAGGTACTATATCATCTGATGGGTCTATAATTCCTCCAGAGGATGATGCTATAGTAGCTGTTACAGCTATGCTTGTTAGGAGATATATTGAAGAGGCTGATCGAGGTGGGTCACTTAACGTTAATATGTTAAACGATGTATTCGACCGAGACCACTATAAGCAGAAGGGAGTTACTGGTCCAAGGATGACGTTTAACAATAACACTACCAGCCAAAGCAGACTTATAGATCAGAACAGAGACAGGCTTAACTTCTTTTCACAGAACGTAGACATACGAAGACTTAATGAGATGACCAATCTTAAGCAGCTGGTTGAGTATTTCTTAGAGATCCAAGATAAGGATTCGGCTATTAAATTGGTGACTGCTTTAGATTCTAAAGCTCCGTTATTGTGGCTCGATAGAACTAATAGGCCCAAGTTATCTTTGGCTTATATGCTTCCAGTTCTTCAGACCATTAAGTTAAAGGGTAAGAAACAAGATATGGGTATGGCTCTCATGTTAGCTACTCAGATGATATCCGAGGAGTTACTTCGTCAGGACGAGAGTGAACAGGAGAACCTAATAGAAAAGTGGAACCAAGAGATTACAGATAAGCTATCAGCTATGCAGCAAGAAGAGGAGTTAGACGAAACTGATATAACTAACAAGAAGAATAGGGCGATACAGAGTTGGGTAAACGATAGGCTGTCATCTCTTGGAGAATACTCAAAGAACTCAACAGCTATAATACAGGCATGGAATAAAAATCCAGGCCAGACTGAGCAAAGGTTTAGGACTGCGATAGCTATGGCTAAGAATATTCTAGCAGTTAAAAAGACTAAGAGTGTTGGGGCTGATGTAATACCTACTAAGTACACAAAGGATATTGGTACTAGTGATGAGCAGCAGATGGACATACCAGATAAAGGTACCATGGGACAGGCTATGGAAGACGCTGAATCTAAATATATAGAAGAGCTGGAATCTAAAGAGCAGTCTTTATATCTGCCAGCTATAATACATAGTACGGTATTAGGTATGAAACAAGTAGTCGGTCCTATAGTTGAGAAGAGATTAAAGGAAGTAGCGATCACTACTATAGAGAGCCCGCTACGAAAGTCCATAGAAAATAGCGTAAGAGAGATAGGAAAGTTTAAAGATAAAGAGGAGGGTGTAGGAAGAACGGAAGAAGTATTTACTATGCAAAGACCTCACGAAGAATCTGTTGAGGTTCTTTCACAAGGCATAGTACAAGGAGTTATTACTGCGCTTAAAAACTCTACACAGTATATAGATGATGTTGCGCAGAGTATGGATAGCTCATCAGAATCTCCGTTCGTAAGCTTTGGAGGTAAGGTAGTTAGAAGTATAGTCGAGCATCTTAAAGGTGAAGACGTATCTCCAAAAGCTATACCTAATATAATGAACATTTTAAACGACGTATTGTTAGCTCCCATAATTAAAGAGATGAGTAAGAAAGTATTGTTATCAAGTGAGTACGCCATAGACTTAGCTAATGGAACTTTACAGGCGTTAAGAGACGAAGAGGGAGAAGCTTTACGCCAGATAATGAACTCAGGAGATCCAGAGACAAAGAAAGCTTTGGGATCCAAATTGTCAAAGAAGATAGTGACAGCCTTATCAAGTGCTTTAACTACAGTGCTAAAGGAGAATCCACCAAAACAATTGCTTGTGAAATTAAACGACGCCATACTACGAGTACTATTAAGCGATTAAAAATATTTTACCAAGGAGGTAAATACATATGGCTTATAAGTCACCAGGTATTTCGGTAACCAGCGAGTTTCAAAACATCGTTAATCCGAGTGTTGGAGGCGATTTAACATTAGGTATATTAGCTGGTGTTGATGTAACTAATGTAAATCTTAATCCAACCGCTACAGTGGAGTTCAGACGTGAAGGTCTTGAAGCTGACGCTAACGTAGACATCGGATGGTTCACTCGTGGAGACGAGTGGCTTGCTCAGGTTACTGATGCTAACAGGATAATATCCATGACTCAGAGTAGCACAACCTATAACACAGCTATTATAGGTACGGACGCTACAGGCGTTGAGGTTATTACTATGACCAAAGACGCAACAGCAGACTCTACTGGAGCTGCTTCAAGTATTACGCCAGATGCTGACGGAGTAAAAGCGGTTTACTATTACAACATAGAGACTGGATCTTTTACTTACTACACTCCTGACACAGACTTTACTTACTCTGTAGCGGGTACAACAGTAACTATATCGTGGGTTGATGGTGGTTCAGCGCCAGCTACTGATGCTACGTTCTACGTACTAGCAGAAGAAGTGTCTGCTGTGAACTCAGATACCGACGCTATACTCAGCATAATAAAGAGCCCTAGTAATTCAACAGCTACTACTGGAGAAACCTATGTAGGTATAATGGTGTACTGGTTAGCTGGAGCAACAAACACTCCAGACGACAGCTCAGTCTACTACGCTAGCGTAAGGAAAGAGTTTACCAGCGCGCTTAACACCTACACAAGTTCATCAGAAGTACAGAAGGCTTTTGGTCCATTAGCAGATCCTACAGACCTTTCTGTAACTAATCCAGTTGCAGTAGCAGGACATCTTGCATTTGCTGAAGGATCAACAAGCATAATGATTGCTCCTTACAATCTTAACTCAGAATTAGCTTCAGCTACAACAGCTCTTGAAGCTCTAGCTGCTACAGATGAAGTTAACATTGTGGCCTCAACTTCAACAGATGAAGCTACAGGTACAGGAACAGTTAACGGTCTTCTGGTATCTCACGTTGAGAGTGCCAGCGGTCAGGTTTCAAAGAAGTACAGGATTGGTATTATCAATCCTTATCACGAAAACTTAGATACAGATTTATCAACAACAACATTTGCAGAAGCATTAGCGGACTATGACACAATAACTGCTGCAATAGATTCAGAAAGGATGCTAGTAGTAGGTCCTCCGAAAGCAAAGATTAACCTGCCAGTACCTCCAGACGGTGCGTCCAGAACGTACACATTTGGAGCTACAACAGCTAACGGTAACTACCTTGGAGTTATAGCAGGTGCTATGATGACAAGGGCTGGAGCAGATGTTGCAACCTCACTTCTAAGGAAAAGAACAAAGTCAGTTGCTAGTCTTTTACCTAAGTGGGATGACGTTAAGCTAGATAAGATAGCGTCAAAGGCAGTAACATTGTTTGCAAAGGTTAATGGACAGTGGGTAGTTCGTGATGATATCACTACTAGCAGGTCTAACTTGCTGATGAAATCAGAACCTACGATCACTATGATTGCAGATAACATTGCCACGGCTTCTGAGTTAGTTCTTGAAAGAGGACTGATAGGAGGCAAGCTTAAGACTCCTGGAGTTTTAAATGTTATTAGAGATAGGCTTGGCGGAATGCTGACGAAGAAAGTTCAGGATGGTATCATTAGTAAGTACGGTACCCCTCAACTTGAAGTAGACTCAACAGACCCAAGAATGATAAACGTTACTATTCCTATACAGCCGATGTTTACACTTAAGTATATCGATATTACTTTTAGCTACGTAGCTAAGCTGTAAGGTAGCTGAGGAGGAAAAGGCCATGGGATACTTAACTAAAGTGTCTGTTAGTATTATAGATGGAACCATTGAGCCTTACGATATCGGTTTATCTAAACAAGCATCAGCTGGGAATTTTCATGATACCGTTAGGATGTACATAGTTGCAGCGTCTGAGATTAATTACTCCGAAGAGTACTTTAAAAAGCTTGAAGAGGATTTAAAGCTTAGGCCTACGACTATGTATCCTATGGTACAGAAAATTTATGACACGAAGAAAGACATTTTTTCCGACGCCGTGAGAGCAAGGTTTGAAGATCTGTTAAATAGGTATTCAACATATACTGACATAGATTCACCTATTCAGCAACAGTTGCGTAACCTAGTAGCGCTGACTACTAATAGTCTTCTTCGTAAATTCTCAACAGATGTAAAAGAGTTATCACCTGAAGGATTAGAAGAAAAGCTTTCAACCCTCTACGACGTTCTTCAGGTTGCGCCAGATAATTGGGAAGCCCTATCGAACATATTCGCTGACGAGGATGTAGTAAGAGACTTACAGAATACGCTAAACATAGACGCGTTTCACTTTTTTAGCTACGTTAAGAAAGCTATATCATCTGCGTTAGCTAAAAAAACCTGGCCGAATTTAGAACTCGGTTCTTTAATAAATGAGAATACAGTTAATATAGGAGGTAACTAAACATGCCTAGAAACTTACTTGGCCCTAGTGCGCCTAATGTCAGAACTCAAACTACGTTTGGGTTACAAATAGTCATGATTGATGACGACAACAACGCGGTGCAGATAGGTACGGCAAAAGAAATAACACCAGTACACACACGTAGTAACACCCCAGTAGGTGGTGTGGGTATTGGAGATAGAAGGATGGAGATCGTTCAAGGTCTCACATCTTATACTGTAGCCCTAAAGAAGTTTTCTTTATGGGGTAAAAGAATCCAGCAGGTATGTGGGTTTGATTCAGAGGTTAGAATGCTTGCAGAAATGCAGACACCATTTGATATCTATACATACCACTTAAACCCAGCTGGTACTACAGAGAAAGGACTTTTCATTAACGATGGAGAGGTAGCCGATTCTAACATAATAACTACAATCTACAGAGATTGTGTTATTAACAACTGGAATAGGTCACAGGTTTATGCAGAGGATGTTACAATAGTTGACGAAGTAGACGTCGATGTAACAAGGATAGAGGGACCGCCTCCAGGAAACCTTCCGTTGCTTAACGAGATATTTTAATTAACACCTTGAAGGAGGTGCGCAAATGAGCGCTATGCAAGAACTAAAAGACTTAGTGTTTAAAGGATTTTTGGAAAGAGAAGTTACGTTTGGTAAGATGAAGGTAACCTTACGTACCCTTACTATTGTTGAGGAGGGTGCAGTTCTTAGAGAAGCGGGACTAGATAACCCACCAACAAGTGCTGAGGAGAACTTAAGGTATACTGTTGTTCTTTTGCCAGCGGTTATTAGTAAACTCAATGATGAGGATACTACTTCTCCTGATAAGAAGGAACAGTTAAAGAAGATATTTTCCAGCGGTTACAATGCCGACATGATATCCTTCTTATTTCAGGAGTGGATTAAGCTGGAAGATGACAGAAAGAAAGCGAGTGATGAGTTAAAAAACTCGCAAGCGACCCCGAATCAAGAGCCCTCTGGGCAGTAATCAAAGCTGCGTCGGGAGTCGTTAGCGAGCAACGCTTTAGCGGCTTTGACAGAACCCCCAGTTGGGAACAGGTTCTGTGGACAAATCTTAACTTAATAGCTGATGAACAAGGAGTAGAGGTACTCCAGCAGGAGAACATAGCAGATACTCCAGACTTCTATATCTATGAGTTAAGTAAGATGATGCCTAAGGAAGAGGTAGCAAAGAAGTTTTTTGGTACTACAAAGGAAGATATAGATAGGATAGTTGATAGGCATATGCAAGCCAAGCTACGGCTAAAGCATAAGGTTGAAGAGTCGGAAGCGGCTACGAAGAAACATAACAAAAACCCGACTAACGCTGACGGACTGGAGATAGTTTAATGGCGGATATAGATAAATTAAGAAGAGAGATATCGTCTATACGATCAGAGTTTAGAGAGATACTTACGATGATGAAGAGTGGTCAGGTTAGCGACCAGTTAGAACTTATTGGTGGCAAGCTTGACCACTTAGCTCAAAGTACTAAGCGCCTTAATGAGCTATCTAAAGAGACTGGTAAGATTGGTAAGGAAGCCAGTGACCTAAAAAAAGAGATAGCTAAAGAGGAACTTGATGTACAAAGAGCTATAGAGGAGGCATATAAATCTCAGACTAAAGAATTAGGTAAAACAGTAATAGAGGCTAGGCACAGGGCTAGGATAGACAAAGAGCGAGCTGCGTTAGATGCTAAGGTACTTCAGAACAGGGGTAAGTATAGTAAAGAGGAAGTAGCTGGAGCAGAAGCTGGAACTCTAAAGCGTGGTAAAGAGTTAGGTAGTGCGATTACTGACGCCCTGAAGGATATAGGTTCCGCAGCAGGAGGAGGCACTAAGGGTGCTGCCTCCCTGTTAGGCGCTGGTTCTGCGGATATGATGTCTAAAGGTATAAGGACATTTAGTGCGGCACTAAAAGGTGTTGGAGGAGCTCTTGGAGCTACCACTGGAGTATTAGGTATACTAGGGGCTGTGACTTTACACGCCCTTAAAAAGAATGCGGAGTTAATGGCTGACAGGTTAAACGATGGTGCACTGGCTGTTAGGGCTATGGGTACCAAGGATATGATTAACGTAGGTCAGAATTATCAGAAGTGGGTATACTCGGCAGCACTACAACATGCTGCAGAAGTTGATGCTATAAAGGCTGTAGTTAATACTTTAGGTTCAAAGTATAAGTTTAATCTAGAAGACTTTATGAAGTCGAATGATGAACTAGGGTTTACCTTTGCAAACGTTAGGAGAACTGCGGCTGGTTTAGGTATGAAAGAAGAGGATGTCGCAGGTGTTCTTGACACTTTAGTAAATACATACAGGACTAATATATCAAGTGCGAAGGCACAGCAGCAAGCAGCTAAAGCTCTTAATACCATAACGGCGTATGCTATTAGGGCAGACAAAGAAGGCATAATGTCCAGGGGTCAGTTTACTAAACAGGTACAGGATGCCATACAGTCTACCAATCAGTACCATGTGAGCGCCAGTGGTGTAGCTAACTTAATGGATTCTTTTGCGAGGATTACAGGACGAAGCAGGGTAGCTCAGGATCAATTAGCTAACATGACATCTCAGGCTGTATCTGGTATGCGTGGTATGAATGACTCTTTGGCTCTTTTGGCTATGCCTGATAAAGGACTTGGTGCTTTATGGGAGTTCCCAACCTTAGATCCAGATGAGATGCAGCGAAGAGTTACTGGTATGTTTGGCGGTATGATGAAGATGACAGACGCTATGTCTTCGTCTGAGAAGGGATTGAAGTTATTGGTTAGCAGTGGTATAACAGGACTTAACAGAGATATATCCAGAAGGTTATTTATGGCAAGTGGAAGAGGAATAGGTGCTCAAGATGAGCGTACAGCTTTAGAAGAAACCAGAGCAGGTGTAGATGCTATGAAGGATCTGTACGGTATAACTGGTAAGATACTAAAATCTGTTGAAAGTATGAAGAAGTCTATAGATGTAGGGTTATCTAATGTAGTACAAAAAGTAGGTAATTGGTAAGGAGATGGCATAATGGGAAACAATAATATAAATGCGGCAACTAAGTTTGGGTCAGATTTAGTTCCTACAGCGATGAACTCAGTGGCTGGGGTTACTCCAATAGCCAGTTCTATTATAGAAAACAACACTCACCAAGCGTTGTGGGAGAAGGCCAGGTTTAGTCAGGAGGCCATACTTCAGCACGCTATAGCTACCGCAGATATTACAGTTGAACATACAACTGAAGAGATTCTAGGCAAGTTTGACTTGCCTGTGCATTCAAGGTTAATTATGTTTAGGGCTAAAGATATGTCATTTGCCGATACAATATTTCCGTTTATAGTACTGCCAGTTAACCCAGATATGCTTAGGGTTGCTTACAAGAAACGTTCTGATATAGCTTATACTATAGGAGGATTTGTTGTACAGCACTGGCATGATGACGTTATAACTATAACGGCTAGTGGATACTTCCCAACCTTTAGGAATAAAGCTAAGGTATTAACGTCAAGCTTTAGGGCGTTCATGTCTTTACTTAACTTATATAGAAGTATTGGAGGTACCAGTAACGTACCAGTTACGTTCCCGTCATCTCCGTCACTGCTGGATGACAAACTTAAAAAGCTAAAACCATCTACATCTGGGGAGGGTAAGGTTCCTACTGACCAGTACCCAGCTGTAGGTAACGGCCAGACTACAGTTACAAAAACTGATGGTAAAGAAACTGAAACGCAGTTAGTTACCAGAGCTACAGTTCATAGCATACAGAATAGTATAGCAGAGCTACGATATCAATCAGATGTTTACAGGGGTATATTCACAGACTTCTCAATAGATGAGATGTATGAGCAGCCAAACACAATGAAGTATTCTTTTACGTTTAAAGCTATGGAAAAGATAGATGTGTTCTTTGGTAGCTTAGATGACAATACTTCTAATTACACAATGGGACCTAATAAAATACAGGGTCTTGACATAGGATAATTAAATGGCAACAAACTATATAGTTCAAAGCCCAAGAGTACTGCTGTTTAAGAACGGAAACAGAGTCGACATAGGATTAAGTAACAAGGACGCAACCGATAAGAATAGTTTCTTAGATAATATAAAACTGGAGTTAGATGAACATAGCTCTGGTAGATTAGAAAACTTTAACATAAATGCCAATCTTGATACCGAACCAAATACTATGACACTAACCATAGCTATACCAATCCCAGAAGGAATTTATAGTGAAGGGTCTAATAGCTTTGCAGATTCAAGATTTGTTGACTTTAAATCTCCTAACGTTTCGTGGAAACCTATGGATCATATAGAGCTATATGTTTCTGTATCTCCTGAGGTTGAGGAATTCTATAGGTTATTTGCTGGAGTAGTTACTGAAGTAAAGACAGACTTTAAAGGCTATGAGATGATGATAAGTTTATCATGCAAAGATATGTTCTATTGGTTAAGTAAGGCAAGAATAAACCCCAGGTGGTCAGCTACCGAAGCAGTGTTACGTGCTGGTAAAGTTGATAGCGACCAGCTTAAGAACATAGCATACAATACAAAATATGTTGGGTACAGCTTTAAACAAATTATAGAAGCTATACTTTACAACGCTGCTAAAGATGGTAAGGTGGAAGACGAAACACAGTTTGTTGCGTTAGGTGAGATAGATTTTGCTTCATGGATGCAACTAGCAGGAAGAGAAAGTCTTATAGGTGACGTCATAAAGGACGACCTGCTCGATCAGCAAGAGTATTATAGGCGTGCAGAGAAAAAGTATTTAGAAGAAGCCAGAAAGAATAATGTAAAGATAAGACCTGTAGATGATAGACGAATAAAAATTGACAGGCAGGGTATATCTAAGGTTGTCCACCAGGGTAAGGAGGCAGTATTTAGGGGTGCCATAAGTAAGGCGCAGGTACTTCAGGCTGCGGCCAGCAACCAAATTAACAGAAGGTTTGTGGCACAGTATTGGGATACTCAATTTTTAGAATTCATAAGAAAGAACTACGTGAGTTATGGTAGAGAGTATGACTGGCTTACTCTTCCATTTCCGTTTAGTAATGGGGGAAACATTAACTTTATTGAAGGTACGTACTCTACAAGGTTAGAGCTTTTAAAAGAACTTACTACACTAACTATGTTTGAGATATATCAGAGTACCCAGGGATGGGTGTTCGTTAAACCTCCTATGTATAACATGCCGCCGTTAACAACTATAGATGCGGTTGAGTTAGAATCAACTGACAGATCGCTAGATATTAATAATGTACTGACTTCAGTGTCCACTGAAGGAGCATTAGTAGCAGGTACTGGTGATGACGGAGTAGATACTCTTAGCGCACAAATGAAGGCTGTTCAGGTAGAAACAAACTTTCCGTTTATTCAGGGTACATACACGTGCCTATTCCCTAAAAACTTTGACGCTTCTTTAACTGGGGCACAGCAAAAGAACGTTAAGGATATAGATAGGTTTTCATGGGGAGCAAACATAGACAGCTTGAGTCCCAATAAAGGTGACGGAACTGATGGTGTTGTACAGCTGAATGCTTTTGAAACGTTCGTACGCGAGCTAAAGAGATTAGGTAAAGGTAACGACAAAGATAAAACTGTATCAGAGTTAAGTGAAATATCTACAAACATTAAAGGTCAAGTTAGTTTAGTAGACGTAAAGACTACAATCTCAACAGGTAAGGAAACTTCTTCTGGCTCAGAAAAGGAAGAGTATCTTATGTCTAAAGGATCACAACAGGTAGACTTTGCTAAAGTGGCGCAACTCCTAACGTTTGAATTGCTACGAAAGAATCTAACCAGGGATGTGTTAAATAGAGTATTAACTAACGAAGACACATACCTTATATTTTTTCAAGACTTAAGAGCCGCCGCAACGTCTTTTCTTAATAACGCCACTATGTCTGTTAGCGGTGACTTAGGTACCCATAATTCTAAACTATACGCCAGGAATGTACTATCCTATATTACAGATCTTCAGTCAAGGTATGTAAACTTTATACAGGCTGCGGCTGCAGAACAAAACCTAGGAAAGGTAGTTGAGCAGGATATCTTAAATGGGTCTGGAAACTTTAAAGGTTTGTATGATCGTATGGCAGATATATTTTCTGGCTCCGTAGATACAACTGGAAGTATACTGTATGACCCAACTAATATATCATTGTCAGGCGCACTAAGTACTACGGAGAGAAACACGTTACTGGATGATCCTGAAGGTAAGGACTTTTCTATTTATAAGTTTATTGCTGAAGCCACGGGAAGTTTTTATAGTCGTAGATCTTTATTACGTGACAAGGACGGAAACCTAGTAAAGACTATAAATTATAAGCAACTTAAGTCTGAATTACAGAAAAGGAAATTGGCCGCTAATACAATTCCTATTGATAACAAGCCAAGTATTGTTGCGTCGGCTACGTGTACGTACAAACTGGATGATAGATTGAAGACAGTAGGAGACTACAATGTTATGCAGCACGGGTTTAACAGCACCAAGATAACTAATAGAATGATAAGGACGCAGGAACAAACTACTGCGTTTGCTAAATATTTTATGTATATAAATAACGCGTCCCTAGAAAAAACCAAGATGGTATTGAAAACATTAAGACCTGATGTAGTTTTAGGGTTTCCAATACTAAATAACTTGGACATGAATGTTTATTATGTTAATGATATAAATTTCTCATTAACCGCTGGCAATGATTTTACCACAAACATTACAGGTATTGCCAGGCGCAGACCAGTATGGATAAACTCAGATGTTCCAGAGGGAAATCAAATATTTAACAACCCAGAATTAAAAGCTAAGGCGTTAATAAACCCTAAAGGTAACCCAGAATATTCTGATATACTTAAGTATGAATCAGAAGTAGCGGCTGAAATATCTGGTACTAATAAGAGTTCTGGAAAGTATAAACTATTGGGTTGGGAATACTACGGCCCAGACGAGTCAGATTTAAAAGATGATGACGTAACTAATCTACAGTATGGAATATTCTTACCTCCGTTTGGCGGGGTTATTGATTCGATAGTATCTCAGGATTATACTCAGAAGGATACTGGTGTATCTAATATTAAGGTTATAAAAATATCTGAGGATACTAGCGCGCAGGGTACTAAGTCGCGCTACAAGTTTGAAGTGTTAACAATAGATGCTACTGTAGATATACACGGGCAGTCAATAGAGTCTAAGAAGGCTGGTATGGTTACTCTTCCAAAGAATAACCTTGTAGCTCTTGAATCATCTCACTCCCTTAGTAGCGGACAGGTTCGTGTTGTAGACTTAAAAGGTGAAAAGGTAGGATTTTTTGAAACAAGAACTAAGGATTCATCCAGAAGGAGTATACCTCTTCCAGTTGGGTTGAGGCCTTCTACCCCGATTGATGTAATATTAAACGAACTTAAAACTGACGAGTTTAATTATACTAATTCTGGACCAGTAAATTTTACTACTACAGCAAAAGATGTTAGAGTATTTGATGGTGAGATTAGTATGGGTCAGAACAGCGTTATGGTGTTTGTTTCTGATCTAAATTTTAGTCCACAAGTACAGGTTGGTAAACTTAATATACCTAATAAACCTAAAGACTTAGAGACTGTTGAAGGAGGAAATATTAAATTTGGTAACGTTAGTTGGGATTTAACTAAGGTATCCATTATTCCAGAAACAGAACTTAGAGAGATACTTACGCAGGTATTGAGTAACTATACGGTTGGGTCATACAAAGATCTAGAGAAGTCATTACGGACACGAGTAAGTAAGAGTTATAAGAATGTTATAACAGAGACTCAGGTGGCCAAGCTTGTATCTTATCAACTACGTGGAGTAAGTTATCTTAGAAGTTTAGGTGTTCCTGGTGCAGGTATTAAAGATAAGAGAAGTGGTTCAGTATCTAGCGTTCCTAATGTTTCAGTACCTAGTAACACTATAACATCTTCTAATACGGGAGATGATAGTTCCAGCGCAGAAATAAAGGCTAACATCGTTAAGTCACAGAGTAAAGATAGCGACCCAGTAGTTAGAGGAGATAACTAATGGCTGATATGAGAGCACGACTACAAGGAGCCAAGAACAATTCTTGGATGACATCAGCGATATACCCCACGATAGGAGTAATAGATACTATTAATACTAACAACAACTCCGCAACTGTTAGGTCTACTAAGGGTGTTATAGAAAATGCTAGGCTTCCGTTGCCATACTATTCTACAGGTACTGGTATATTCTATACTCCAGTTAAGGGAGACTGTTGTATGGTATCATATGAATCATCTGGTAAGCCGTTCATTACAGCGTTTTACCCTTTAAGGCCTGTGGATGAAAGCTCGGGAGTTAATAGGTTGTACCCTCCAGAGCATACATTAAAGATAAAGACTAAGGCTGGCGACGTAATAAACATGTCTGATAGTGAAGACGACGCCAGCATATCTATTAAGAGCCCGAAGGAAGTAGGTGTTAGGGTTAGGGATGAGAGTGACGCGGATAACGTAACTACTGTAGGTACCATGCTTTTGACTGATGATTCTAACGCTACAACATACTCCATTAGTGTAGGTAGAACAACAGTAGGAGCAATAAATGTTACACATAACGAGGAAGATAAAACGACTACTTTGTTCCTACAAGTAGGTAACCATACGTTAACTATGGAAGATATCGACGGAACTGGGAGCTTTAATTTGACTATAGGAGATTCAACTGTTATAATAGATAGTGGAGATATAAAACTAGACGCGGGAACCAATAACGTCGAAGTAAGCGGAGCAAGTATCAACCTCAATTCTACAGGGCTTGGGGGTAACGTAGTTACTATGCCCGCACTTAGACGTATATTAACACAGGGTAGCCTTAGCGGCGACGTAGCAAAGACTAACTTTTTAGCGGCGATAAGTGCTGCGGAACAGGAAGTTAACTCTGCTCCAGCAGTTAATATATAGGAGGACATTGATGAGCTTTGATCTCGATTACGTAATGGTAGATTGCGACCACAGGATACATGACATACTTATACAAGAAGCCGTAAGTCCAGAGATATTTGTGGCTGATGGTGCGTCAGTATGTGGTAGCTCGTTATGTGGTTCAACTGTTGATACCGTAGGTCAGGCATCCTATGCTACCTCTAATTTGTTTGGGACCAAAGGAACTTTTACTAAGCTTGGTAACGGTAACACCCAAGCTGTAATCGATATAGATATACAGCCAGCGTCTAACATAAGACTATTTGTAAGGAAGCCTGGGGAGTACCAAAGGTATGAAGTATTTCCTACTGGGTATACAGAGAGTCTTATCAACGCAGTTTATGGTGATGGACTTGTGTACGGTAATTTTATATATGACGCTCCTTCTCTTTATGAGGATGTTACCGAAAACACAGAGACACTTTGGGAAATGGATTATAGAAATAGTCAGCTAACTATATATAGATATGATAATATGTTTGACTGGTATATAGATTACAACGTAGGGCTAACAGATTGTCCTTTCTGTAAGGGATCTGGAGTAGAGAATGATCTGGTTGTAAACAACATAGGAAGAATGTCCCTGGCTGTAGATACGGACAAGCTGGTACAAACCGTAATGAAAGCCGTACTTACCGAGAAAGGAAAGAATCCATACAATCCTTCGTATGGTACTATGATAAAATCTTTGATAGGTCAGAAGTTTATTATGTCTGGGTTCTTATTAAGGCAGGAAATTATGGATCAGCTGGAGCAAATTAAGAAATTACAAAATGCAGTTATGCGAGCAGCTCCAGATTTCTATTCACCATATGAGGTATTATATGATATAGTCGGAGCGCAGATCCTTCCGACGTCCGACCCGCGCCAGATAGATTTAAAGCTTGTGCTTAAGTCTCTGGCACTAGATAGGGTTGGAACAAAAACTATAAAGATATCTGCTGTAGGAGGTTAGTAATGCCGATACTTAATACTAAGACAAAGGCTCAGCTAATAGAAGAGATAATCAATTTTATACGTAGTAGGTTTAGGAACATAGATATGTCTCCTGGCCAGGTAGCCAGAGATCTTCTGGTTGAAGCACCAGCAGAGTTTATGTATGACAACTACGTACTGGTTAACTTCTTGAACGCTGCCATCAATCTTAACAACTTAGAAAGTTATATTCTTAATGAGGACCTTAGGGTTGAACTAGCTAATTTGTTAAGCGTTTCCATTTCTGATGTTGATAATATGATAACTGAGGTTTTAGTTTTGCACGGGGAGAACTATGGTATAATAAGAAAGGAAGCTACTAAGGCTTCTGGTACCTTAAGCTTTACTACGACAACACGTCCAACATCAGCAACGTCTATAGCTTCTGGAACAATATGTCAGATACCAGAATCAAACCTGACGTTTAGTACTACTGCTGAAATAACAATACCAGCGAACCCAACGGCAGCATACTTTAACTTCGACAATAATGTGTGGGAGTTTAAGGTTCTCGCTTCTAGCGGCGGTGGTGGTTCAGTATACAACGTACCTCCGCACACAGTAACGGCTGTCCAGCCAGGACAAAGTGTAAGCTTTAACGTAACAAACTATAATTCTTTTACGGGTGGTACAGACGTGGAGAGCAATGCATCACTCATCACAAGAATAAAGGAAGCGTTGGCAGGTAACTTCCACGGAACTGCAAGCGCAATACTTAGTACAGTATTATCATATCCTTTTATAGATGCAGCAGAGTTAGCTTACCTACCCACAGATCCGTCAAAGGTTAGAGAGGGGTTAAGTCAGATAGATGTTTTTGTTAAGTCTGATGCTACTAACAGGACTACAGATACCGAATCTTCGTACGCGACTAATCCTATAGTATTGGGTAATACGTACGCTACGAGCGTATACTCAGTACTAATATCTACTAACAGTTATACTATCTCGTCAGTATTTTATGATTTAGAGATTGGTGACTTAGGTACATCCTACGTTAGATTCTCTGACATATCAGAAAGTATAACAGCTACAAGGAGTGACAGTCTAGGTTCTGGAGAAGAGTACATATCTTTAAGTGGAGGAGATACACTGCAACTTATAAACTCTGGAGTAGAGATAGACTTTCCAGACCCATCTGCAGGTAATCCTATTAGTACTGATGGAAGGATAACAGTAACCCTTTATGATTCGGATGGTACCTCTACAGACGATACAGCTAATTGGAGTTATACAGATAGTCCGTCTACAATAGAGAGATCATCTGCAGTTGCTTCAACTACAGTTAGGATTGCGGTTGGTGTAACTCCAGCTACTGGAGACGCCGTAGATATAGATTACTTATATAACCAAGCTATAGTTGATGTAGTAAATTATTTAAACAGTGACGCCGTTGTATTTATGGGACAGGATATTCAGCTGTTTCCAGCCGAACAGTCATCTATCTATATAGATATGAGGGTACAGATAGAAACATCCTATAGCTCAGAAACTAAACGCTCCGAGATTACTACAGCAGTTACTGAGTTTATTACTGGGTTAGGACTTGGATCTTCAATAAACAAATCAGATATACTTGATATAGTATTAGACATAGCGGGTGTAGTGGATGTAGACTTAGGTAACATGACACTTGGTATAGGTACTGAGGATAGCCCACCAGAAGTATCTGGTGATTTAACGCTTGATACAGACCAGTATCCTATAATGGGGTATTTAAATTTAACATTAACGAACGCTAATATAAAAAACTGAGGTGGATAAATGGCAGTAAGTCTGGGTACGGACAGGAAGATACCAGATTATCTTCTATCTAGAATAGATGGAAGTACAAGAGATGTTATTTATAAGGCCGTAGAAGAGTGGGATAACATTGAAATACACGATAAGGTTATAGATATACTTAATGACCTATTTGTTTTAACGGCTAGTGATGATGGGCTTAAGATATGGGAAGCCTTTTATCGTAAGAAACCTTACTCTATGCCGCCTACTGAGTGGAGACAGCTAGTATATCTACTTAACACCACAGTTATCAACGGCCCCACGGTGTCAAATATTGAGGCTTTACTAGGGTTTTTTGATAGCGGAGCTACGTTAACTCTTGTAGAATCTTCGGTAATATATAGTGAGGATACTGACTTTACTGACCTATCCTCAGAGACTACCATAGTCAGTGAGCAGTCTACTATATCATCAGACGCAACTGGCACGTGGGATGATGAGTTCTTTTTACTTAGGGCTGATACAAAGATATATAAGATATCAGATTTCCAAGAGAGAATAGATGGGTATGCACAACTGTTGTTCGACCTATTAAACAAGGTGCTTCCAGCTAATGTCCGTGTGGTTATAGAGGAGTTCGAGAGTCAGTTATCTTCTACTGATATAACTTCCGATACGGAGGCTTCTACTCCTCCTTCTGCTATATCAGATAACTATATGGTAGCTACGTTTCAGCTTCCGTGGTTATCTAGGGGCGGACTACCAATCTTTGCTTTGTATGATTGGGAAGCTCAAACCTATATACAGGAGACTATTATAACTGTACCATCTGCTTCGGGCATGTCTTTACTCCAGGCAGACCTAATAAACAACAACGCTTTGCTTGCTTTATGGTACAAAAAACTTGATGGTAAGTTAAGGATTTATTTGTATAATACATCTACAGGTTATCATGAAATACTTATGGATAACGTGCACGTGTATTCTATGAACGCAGCAGCACATGCTTGGTTAAAGCACGGGCTTGTACTACATGATGCGGCTACAGAAACTGTGAGAGTAGCGTTGTATAAACCTAAGAGTGTGTATGGTTCTGACGGAACCGTAACAGCAGTAAAGAGTGGAGAGTATACTGGAGTTACATCACAGCTTAACTCAGGAGAAACCATTAAAGCGCTGGCTCCTAGGAAGTGGAACCAGGGAACACAGGCTGAAACCGTAATGTTTGTTACGTCTTCGTCAAGAGTATTCAGTGCTACTCCATGGCCAGACCAGGTTAGCAGTCCCGCACCAACATTAAAGTTTAATAATACTGATAGTACTACGGCGTTGTCGACACTAATAAACAGAGTACCTAAGTTCTTTGCACCTACGGATGATTGTTTGGTAGCAGTAAATCCTTACTTTGGAAGCTACCCTAATAGAAATAGGATAGTTGTATTGTCTGAAACTGCTGGTACTATAAACCCAGCGCTGACGGTTGACGGGTTAGCTAAAGGTATAGATTTGCCGTTAGTATTTATGAAGGATCGAATGATAATACAGAGTGGTTACAGGAGCCCAGATGATATCCATGCTCCTAAGGTACCTTACAAGTCCAGCATACCATTTACATCGTTTGGTACAAAGATAGTAACATTGGATAAAGATTACTACTATCCAATTGAAGTAGCCAACTCATCTAAGAGTTTTGCTGTGGCAAATGGTACAGCGTCAGGACTTAGAGTTGCAATACATAGAAACTTTTTAACAGAGGTACTTAGAAAAGAAGGGGCCGACACTACTGACATGGATACCTATTCAGTAGAGACACGGCTGTTACCTCCACTGCTGCAGAGTAATGGAGCTGGTAACGTACTTAAAATATACAGAGTGTAAGGAGGATTACTATGAAGGTTAAAATTATTAAGGCCATTTACAAAGTGGTAAAGACGTACATACTTAAAGAAGCTAAGGCTACTGGTAACAAAGAGTTTGAAGATAAAGTTACTGCTGCCTTAGAAGTAATAGAAGACGTGTTTGATTCTATAGTGAAGAACACTAAGAAATCCTAAGGAGGTAAGTATGCTTAGGTTGTTTAGAGGATTGTTTAAGAAAGCTCAGAGTAATGAAATACTGACAAAGCTTAAGGAGTTATCAGGTAAGTCTGATGGTATGCTGCCGTTAAAACTTATGGCTATTGTTATATCTAACGCGCAAAAGTCTTATGGTTTGAAGAACCCTCCAGCAGTTAACATAGGAATTATAGAGACCAGTGCTAACGTTGCGGGTGTTGGTGAAGAGTACAAGACTTTTGTAGAGGAACCTCTGAAAGATATTATATTAAAGATGAAAGACCCAACCAACTTAACGGACGAAAGCTATACTGAGTTTGCAGATACTATAGATAAGGTGTCCGAAGATTTTACTAATGTGTGGAAAGAGGTTAGAGAGTCAGCACCTGAAGCGGGCCCGACAAAGAAAAAGAAAAGCCCACCCAAAGAAAAGTCTGTTGTTCCAGATGACTTAATAAAAATACTCATAACCAAGGAATCTCTTGGTAAGCTGCAAGATGAATCTGTGGACGCTATGTACGAAGCCGTTCAGAATCTTCCTGCAGTTAAGACTATGTTGGCTAAAGTTAAGTCAGAAGGAGACTCCATTGATAAGTTATATAATACTTTTCAGCTAGCTGGTAAGGCAATGATAGATAACTTCTTTAAAGATTCTGCAGCTACATCACTGGCGTCGATTATAGGAGATAACAGAGATGAACTAACTGCTGAAATTAAAGAAGGTATGACTGGTGACAACGCCAAGTTTAGGACTGGAAGTCCAGAAATTATAAGGGAAATCACAAGGCCTTTGCTTGCGTCGTTGGTTGCAGAGTATTGTTTAGGTTCGTTCGACCAGCAGATTAACACGCTTATAAATCCTTCTGGAGCTGAGGAAGGCGTAGATGATGAACGTATAACAGCCATTACTTCAGAGAATTCTGACCAATATATTACACAAATACTTGACAGAGAACAGCAAAGTGTACGTGCGTTAAAGGAACAGCTTGCTATGTCTGAGGAATCGGATGCCCCCACGTTTTACTTTGCGTCTGCAGATAGAATAATATTTACCACTGAGGGCCGCAAACTACTCTTAAGTATTTGGAAAGAAAGGATGTACGGAAGTACTGGTGAGGTAATAGTAGGTTTGTTCCAAAGTAGAGTGAGAAGAATACAGGAAGAAAGTACTGGTGAAGCACCTCAGGAAACCTCAGAAGAACAGTCAGGTTTAGAGAAGGGACTATTCGATAGGTTAGCTAAGAGTATAAGTATCATAAATGTTAAGCATGACTACGTAGCTCTCATTCCCTCGGAAGTAAAGATGGTTGAGTTCTTAGTTGGGTTAGGGTTAGGGGACTATAATGTTCCTAAGTTTTCTATTGTAGCCTATAAAGAAGGTACTGGTGAGAGTCACTTTAAAGATATCGGTGTGCACAACGCTATAGTATTCTTAGGTTCTAATGGAATACTGCCTAGAGTTGTTCCAGTAACTGCTTCAGCTAAGTGGGAGTACACAGTTAATGCTCCTATCAACTTGAGTATGGCGGCTAAGAGTAGTGCAGAACAGGGGTGGTTTTTTCTCCTACTGCAGTTTATAATGAACTCAAATTCAAAAGGATTGCATTGGCTACAGCAGGCTATAGCTTTGTGGGATGAAAGGTTTGAAGCCTACAGAGATGTTCCTGCTTCTAAGATGTTAGATATGGCAGACAAAACTCTAGGTACTGCCAAAGACATAATTAGTAGTGGTGGAGCTAAGGGAGGTCCTGGTGCTCCAGTGGGAGGAGATGTACCTCTGCCTACCCAGAAAGGTGTGCCGTTTGAGCCTTCACCGTTTACTGGTGAGGCAAGGTTTACCCTTAGGTCTTTAAAGAGACTAGCTGCGGAGGCCAAAGAAAAAACTAGAAACAAATACTATACCGCAGATGATATAGTTAGAGCCGTATGTACGGAGTTAAAGGCTAGTAAGAACAAAGCTATAGACGTAGATATAAGTTGGACGTACGATGATGGCAACATAGATTCTTTTGTGTTGTTCTCTGTCACATTACATAATGTTAAGTTTAATACTCCTCTACAGTATAAGTTCGACTTGGGAGATGATGACGTAAAGAAAGAGCTTCAAAACCCAAAGAAGTTATTATCTTTAGGAAGCTTAGAAAAGCATAGGATAGGTAACACGGATATGTTTCTTATAGAGAACTCAACCAGCTACGCTAGCAGAAGTATGACAAGTTACGCGTCAGTGTTGGTTCCGTTTACTAAAGTATTTAAGCAGGTAGATGCGGAACTAGATCCTAGGGCGTTCATACCTAGACACGAAACTGAAGTAGTAAAGCTAAGTGCTGGGGCAGAAGTATATGATAGAACCGACAAAGCTGTGGAGAAAGAAGAAACAGACAAGGTAGTATCCAGCGGTAGAGATTTAATGTCGCTGATAAACAATACATTAAACACCAGACTTATAGTTCCTGGGTTTGATAAGTCGCTAAACAAAACGGTTAAGGACCTTAAAGAGTCTGACAACCTTGATCAGCTTGCTGGTAGTTTGGAGATGGAACTAGTGTACGCTCCGCTTGTGCTACTTAAGAACAAGTTAGCCAAGAACTTACGCAACACTACACCAGAAATGCAGGCGAAGGTTACGGCGTATACTGTTCAGCTTCGTAAGTTTATAACTGAAGTAAGTGCGTTGGCTACTAAAACTACTGCGTGTATGTTTGACTACGACAAGTATAGTGATAAAGATATCAAAGCGCAGCACGATAGATATATAGGTAATACCTTTAACGAAGCTTTGGATGCTGTATCTGGACTTCAGTCCTCTTCGGCATCTATCATATCAGACACAGTAAATACTGACCAGGTTACTTACACATATACTGGGACAGCAGAGAAAGATTCAACCGCGGTAAAGCAATCCAACTTAGTGAATAAAATACAAAGGAGTTCAGACTTCTTTAGAAATGCGTATGAGGTTAGCCAGGTTGAACTGGATAACCTACAAGCTAAGATACTATTGTCATTTAACAACGATTTAGTTGATGGCGTAACAAAATTAAAAAAGAAAATCATTGGTCCAGCACTTACTCCGCAGGATGTAGTGAGAAGTAAGAAGAAGTTTATTGAACTAAACAAGGAAGTGGAGAAGGCTAAGGAGTTAGTATACTCTACAGATGGTTTACCTATAGAAGCTTTAAAAGCTAAGTACGCTAGTCTAGCTAAGATGATAGGTACTATGGTTACTGTAGATCCAACAACTGGAGAGACTACTAACCCAGCTGTCAAAGCCCTTAACAACCTAAACAACATAGCATCAAAAGATACTTCCAAAGTACAGGCTGCCTTCTTTGTTATGGAGCTTGACGATCTTGCTGAGAGGCTTAATGATTTAGAATCAGACGCGCCAATAGAAGCATACGATAAAGAGTTTAAGAGAATATATAACAGTATGAAGAATACTACTGGTACTCCTCCGAAAGAATTAGTTGTTGATCAAAGTCAGCAGCGTTCAATAGAAGCACTACAAGGTATAGGAGATTCAATGGATGGCCTCATCTCAGCCACACAGTTTTATAATCCAGAAGGAATAAAGAGAACTCTAAACTACGCAGACAAAACTCTGGACATGAGCGCTGACATGGCAAAGCCTATAATAAATGTTCCTAGGATACCAACTGCTGGTAGTAAAGATGTGTCTGAAGCTATGCAGAAGTATGCTACAGCTATGGAGTTTGCTAAACGAATACCTATGAAGGGAGAAATAATAGATACCGTTAAGGATCTGATAGCTCACGGTGTAGGTATAATAGTAAACGCTGTAGATGAAAGTGTAAATGAACCAGCGCTGCCAACTATGGATAGGAGTAGAAAGGTGCAAGATAAGATGACATCATCAGATGTGTGGGCTAAGAACATAGCTGCCAAAGGTATATCAACCTGGGTAACTGAGATGAAAAACTACTTACGTGAGAACATAGACGACATAGAGGACACTGTTGGACCTGAAGATATGGAAGCGTTTAAGTCTGTACTGTTGCTGAACTCAAACGTTCTTAAACTATTAACTGACTTGGAGTTAGGTAATGCTACCGTATCCGACGTCGTACATAATAAAGATATAAACGACTTACTTGATTTGATATGGAATGAGAATACCAGGACCTCTGAGGTAGGTGAACAACAACATTCCGACTGGCGTAAGTATGTTAAGGAAACTGCCAAAGGAATAGAAGATAATAGAAAACGTCAAACTGAAGAGAAGGAAAATAGGATAGAAATGTTCAAACAATATAGGATGGAACAGTTAAAGAAGAAGTTTGCAGGTACTGGTATGGATACTGAGAGGTTCTTTAACGCTACGTTATCTGATGCTATGTATAGGGAGCACGCATTTATGCTGTCGAAGGCGGACAAGTTTGGTATATCTTTAGACAAGTCGCTTCCTACAGAGCAGCTACATAAGAATTATGCTACTGTTAAGGAGTTACTAGATAAGGAACCGTCGTACCAGACAAAGTTTGATATAGAAAAGGTTGTTCGTTCTTGGGTTAAAGATAATCCAGGATTACCTTATAACGAAGCCGTATCAATGTTACAAAACATTTACGGGGTTGAACGGGGGTTCAGCCAAGAGCAATTTGCTAGGGTTAAAGATCCTAATTGGTCCGTAAAGTATTTGGATTCTATGAAGGACCATCCTTATGCAAAGTAAACTAACTGGGAGGGTAAGTAAATGACTGAAGAACAGAAAGACGCTAAAGATATAGTAACTCTTCAGGAGTACATAGATACTCTAGTTGAGTTAAGGGTTACGTTGGGAACCATTAGTGAACTAATGGATAAGATATCTGTATCCGAGGAGAAACAGGCTGAGTCTATGAACGCTCTGGCTTCTGAAATGAAGTCCATCAAAGATAAGATAGCTAATATAGAACTTAAGATACTGTTAGCTAACGCCAACGGAATAAAGAAACCCAACGGTAATGGTAATGGTAATGGTAATGGAAATAGTAAGAACGGAAAGAATGGTAAGAAAATCACAGAGTTGGATGAGGTTAATAGGAAAATGATGTATGAGCTGGTCGGTAAGTTCTTTGTGAATAACTGGAAGTTCTTTCTTGTCATTGTTGTATTAGCTATAATAGGATTGACTGCGCTAAACATAGACATCCCATCTACATTAGGGTTGAAGCACGGACCTCCAACTCCTTAGTCTTCAGTAGTTGGATCCATTACAGGTATAACTAGCTCTGAGATATACATTGGATTGAGTAGTGACTGAGTTAGTACCAGTTTGTAATCGTCTTTAGCGGCTGGATTCTGCTTGAGGTTTCCCTTATAGCGCTTAACATAGTATCGTTTACCAGATTTCTCGTATATGTTTATGACCTTATTCTTAATATTTGATACCAGAAACGTAGTAAACTTAGTATTTTTTGTACTGTCATACTTTACTATGGACGTAAAGATTACTGGCATCAACTCCTGTCTATAGTCATCTTTATCCCAGCAAGCTATGTACGCCTTACAGTATTTTCTTATACAGCTATCAACTATAGGTAGTATCGTCTTAACGAACTTATGGAACTCTAAGTTGTTTACTACGATACGCTTAGTAGTATCCAACATTATATCAAACGTACTGCTTCCAATGGCTATGCGCTTTACTTGCATATGGTCTCCTAGTTGTTAAGTATTAACTACACTTCCCAATCAAACAGTAAAAATATTAAACACATAAATGACCCAGTAAAACCTACGAGGGCTGTCGCGAATGTTATCATAGTCCATACGTACGTAAGGGTTCGTGCTATAAAAGTTATGTCGTGGGGTAACTTATGTACGGAAGGTATAAGCTCTAACGCATATGACCCAACTACTGCCAACACAAATAACAATCCTAAGGTCGCAAATTTTTTCCCAACAAATTTTAGTATTTTCATTTCACCTCTCCTTTATCTGAACTTGTGCAGTCATTACTTTCCTTATTGTAAAACTCATCCTTACACTTACTTGCAATCTTTAAATCCATATGTGCCAGTAGTTCAACAATAAGTGTAGCCTGTGAGTAAATGGGCAACTGCGCCCTAAGGTTGTCATCTTTAAGAATTGTAGTAACTGCTGACCGCTTTGCTGAGCGTATCCCGTCTTCAATGCCATCTTCATAATACCTTTGGTTAATTTCATCTTGTGTCATTTCTTTCATTTCAACACCTCCTTTTTTATGTCTTTACCAGCGCCCTTTAGTATCTTAATGAGCCTCTTGTACTTCTTATCCCACACCTTTAATTCTTTCTCCAGCTTCTTAATCTCCTCATCGCAGTCGACACTGATGTAAACAGTTACTACTTGAACCTCGCTAACTGTAGATCCGATAGCTTGCGGTGTGACAACCTGTACTGCCATAACAGACAACGGTAATACTAACAACAGTAGTACTAATGTTAGTTGTTTCATTGGTCTATCCTCCCTTCGTATTCTTTGTATTCTAATAAGTAACTCTTGTTATTACAAGAAGAACATGTAGCTATCAATTGTTCTGGTCGCTCCTCTCCATACACATATCCCCAATCGTTGTGCCAGCAAGTATTACATCTGTACAACCACTTGTATATGTTAGTCTTACCAGGAACAGTTTGTGTTCCTAATGGATAAACGTTTCGTTCTTTACTGTACGGAGGCTCCCCGAATACCTTACGAACTTTATGGCTAAACGATTCGCAGGCTTCTATGTCGTCCCAGCTCACGGCAAACTGCTGATGGCTTTGCGTTGCTTGGCTTTCCACCACTCCCGTTTGTAGGCTTTAATCTTTTCTTTGTTCTTTGTATAGTAATCATTTTGATACTTGGCTATCTTCTCTTTGTTCTTTTTCGTGTAACGCTTGTACCATTTAGTAGCTTGGTCCTTGTTCTTTTCATAGTACTCCCTGCGGTTCTTTCTACCTTCTGGTGTTCTTCTCTTAGCCAAGAGTTCTTCTTTGTGAGCCTCATAATACTTTTTTCTGTAGCCCGTCACTTTATCTTTATTGTTGCGAGCGTACTTCTTTGCGTAGTCATTAAGTTTCTCTTTGTTCTTTTCGTAGTACTTTTTCTTAGCCTGCCTGAAATTATCTTTGTGACTTTCGTAGTATTTTTTGTCGTAAGTGGTCATCACATACCTCCTATTCCAAGCTGAATAATAAAATAGATGGCAAGTGCTGCGAGTAACGCCACACCCAGCTTTAGTATATAAGGTACGGCTACTATCCCAAACCTAATAACATTTACTCTGAACTCAACGGTTCTCATTCTTTTATTAACTTCATCGTAAGTCTTTACCCGCTTGTTGTATTCGGACTTTCCCTTCTTAAGTATTCCCTTTAAGGCCTTAACAAGTAGTTTATCCTTTGAAGTTTTTACAAGGTTACTCATCTCTTTATGTGCTCCGTAAGCGAGTACTGCAAAGGAAGCTGAGTTATTCATCGCTCCGATATACATCTGCTCTAACTCACTAAAGTTGCAAGCCTTAATGAGTGTCCTGACTGCCTCCCTATTTAGTTTGTCCACTACCGAGTACTTGCATATGTCTGCCGCCACGTTCAAAGCTATAAGGAGCGCCAGAGACCTCTGGTTAAACGTTAAACCAGGACCGTGGCTAAGAGATTTTAGTCTCTTTAGTCCCTTACCTATCTTTCCTATACTCATATCAAATATAGCCTCGTCAAGCCCTATGTTCTTAAAGTGGAGTGCGTCTTCATTTCCAGCTGCAAAGAGCTGCTCGTTAATCTTTTCCTTAACAATTTTCTGTTCTTTACTAGTTGTTAACATCTGCCTCACCTCCTATACGTAGTCTGCGGCGTTCGGTATTTTAGTATCCATATCCGCTACATTTTTAAAATGATAATGCATTCTAATCGAAAAGTCAATAGCATCTTTTATTCTACCAAGAACGGACTGAAGTTTTGCGGCCTCGTCCAACAGCTTGTTGTACTCCTCATCTTTTTTAGAAGTTGATTCTCTAACAACCTGCGTTCCTATGGTGTCGTTAATAACTGTAGCGTATCTTTGCTTGGCTTCACGCTCTGCTTCAGTAGCTGAGTAGTCTAGTAATGCTTTCCAGTTGGCAAGGTTATCAGCTACGACAGCACCTTCCCTGCTTAACTCTCTTGCGTAAGTACCGCTCTGTCCACCCGCCGTACACTTCGCCTTGAACGAAGAAAACTCTGACAAGTCAACATCATCAATCGTAATTTTTTTAACAGTAAACTTAGTTCCCATTGTTACCTCCTACTTTTTTCCTAAGATTTTATACAACTCTTCATACATAGGTATATCTTTTTTATCCCACCCGTAATACTTTTGTCTTCTATCTTTTGAATGAACCATATAAAACTTACACTGTTGTCTGTGCCAGAATAAAAAGTATGAAGCTCTATGGTCAATATAAAATCCTAAGTACAACCAGGTATCATTTATAGTTATCGGTAGTGCTGCGGATGGATTAGCTGTGTCCTTTGAGGAGCTCGATCCTACCGCACTACCAACAGCTAAACCAACGGCAAAGTTAGCACTAACCTGTGTAGGTAATGTAACAACTAACAAAATCAATAATACTAATGATAATCTTTTCATCTCTTTACCTCCTTAGAATTTTACGCTAGGACCCATTGGTGGGCCCGATAAAGCGCATGTAAACGAAAGATGTATATTATCTTTTGCTCCGTCTGGTCTTTCAGTTAGAGCACAGAACTTAAACTCCTTATGACTGTTGTTTGTTCTTGAAGTTAATATGCTTCCCGATAATATAACTGGAGTAAATTTGGCTGTGCGCATCCAAGTCACAATCCTGTCTACTATCTCAAGCGGACTCAATTTAAGTTTTGTGCCGTCGATGGTGCACTCTGCGGTGTCTATTTCATTCATGGTTACTAAACAAACAGCATACGCTAGCATCGCCCACATCACCCAGTTTGCATCTGACTCCCACTTAGGATTATTCTTTGCAGTATCAATAAGGTAGTCCATAATATTGACAAAAGACTCCTTACGCTCTGCGTCCCACGCACTAACTATGTCTGGTATGTACTTTTCAAATCTCATACTTAATACTTGAGCAGCGAATAGATGACCAGTATGTTTTATTTTACCCATGTTACACCTCGCAAACTTTGATGTCCGCGACAAGGCTTATGTTATTCTTCTTCTTTAATGCGTTGTGTATATACATAAGAGCCTCATCCTTGGATATTCTAGATAAAAGGTATGGAGTATTTCTTGACACCAGCTTAGGACTTACTACTATATCATCACCAGGAGAAAACCTTAATGTAAATGCCTTTCTATTCTTGTCCTTCATACTTAACGCAATAGATATGACATCTAAATAGGTGTAAGCTGTGTGTGTCTTACTACTATTTAGTACGTCCACCGCTTTCTTCACTCCACTGAACAAAGCGTAAGCAGAAGAATACTTAGACCTAAGTATCTTTGTACTGCACCTGAAGTATCCTTCCGACATCTCTAAGAAGTAAAAGATAGGTGGCCAGTTCTTGCTGGTATACACGCTATTCTTTATCGTGGATACCACAAACTTCTCTAGGGTAAGTATGCTTTTAACTTTAACTCTAACTTTAACACCCATAGCTTTTCCTCCTCGCTACTTTAACAGCTTTAGTATTATGTTCTCTTCTTTTCTGTTATGCAATACTTTATAACATTCCTGTGGCGCAATGTCAATAATAAATTTATCTGTTTTAATACTCGCTTTTATTGCATGGTCGTATAATTCTCTGTCTGTTTTTTCTTTACCGTAAAATCTTCGTACCCACAAGGGAGCCGTAACCATATACAGTTTACCATTTACATATTGCTGATGCACTACGGTCGCCCTAACCCTCCTATTATTTGCTGTAAATATGTACAGGAATGGAAGACCAGACGTGAAACCATTAGGTAGTTTCTTAGCAGATGAAATAGATTTAAAGTTATTCCTAAAGGTTTCAAACTTATCGTAGTCCAACTTAAGTTTCTTTAGGCACAGCCCCCACTTGCGGATACGATGTTTCTTTGCTTCTTTTATCTTATCACTTAAAGCAAACTTAGTCTTCTTCTCTATACTTGAGTAGTCTGCTAGCTTGTCTGCTGTTATAGTAATCTCAATGTCATACTTCGATTGTACAAAATTAAATGCCATCGGGTAACTCCGATACATACAGAACAAACCCAGTTGCGAATGCCCATATAACTAAGAATATCAGGTAGTGAACTATACAGTTCCTTATTACCTGAGCCCTGGGAATGAGCGCATTCTGCAGTGCGTCTGGAACGAGGATGAAGATGTGGCAGAAGGTAAAGAATATCGCAAACAGAACCATGCCAAACACCGCTCCGTTTGCGTCTGCACAAGCTACCCCGAACTCCAGTATACCCATCAGAATATCAAGCACCCACCTGATGCCATTAAATATAGACTCGTATATGCTATTCATCGTTATCCTCTCCTCTCTTTTTTGGAGGTACAACTTCTGCGTCCACTGTATCAAAGCAATAGATTGGGTCAAACAACTCCGTGTTAACAACCTTCCTAACCATTACAGCACAGTCGTTAGGCTTATCAGTTTTGCCATACAACACACCGTCTTTATCTTTGAGCGCGCTTACATTATGGTGTGCCACTACGGCGTACTCGTCGGGAATATTAAACTTTACTTTCTTCATGTTACACCTCCTAAGTTTTTATGAGTCCAGGTCGGGGGCAGGACGTACTACAGCGAGGGAGTTCACTTCGCCTGCCCTCTTCGACCCTATCGTAATACTATCCGCGCTGAAGTTTCTTTATGCGCGTGATTTCTTTGTCGATCTTACCAGTAGCTCTTGTATACTTCTTCCTTAACTGTTTCTTCTGAAGAAGTAACTGCTCAATCACAAGACTGAACGCCGTCTTGGTGTCTGGATCCCAGCCTATGTCGTTTGATATCTCTTTCTTCTTTCTTCTGTACCACTTTCTGCTTACCTTGGACTGGTATGCTTTCTTGCATGTCGGGCACAGCTCCCTAAGTGTCGGCACTGTCTTTCCTTTCTTTCTTGCAACTGCAATACAGCTTGAGCAAAGGTCTTTCTCTTTCAGGTTTTTACTGGCCATCGTGGAACCTCCTAAGGTTTTAGTTGTAACGCTACATCCAAAGTTAAAAATGGATAATGCCGTCTTTCTTTTCTAACTTTTTCTAATACTTGCTCTGCAACACTTTTATCCTCACGTCCGTTAGTTTCTTTTGGAATTTCCATGTCTATTTTTTTACATTCATATATGTTCGAACCCTCCTTTCCGTCCCCGTGACATACATCATAAAACGTTACGTCTTTCAAGGAGAAATATTTAGATTTTATATTTAGTATGTTATTAAGTAATGCTATGATTGTAGTATCCAATAGTTCGGTAACATCTAACGTTGCGTATAGTACAATACGCGAGTTCTTAATGCTTGACCTGTAAACACTAAAGTTATTTAACTCCGTATGTTCTTCTTGCAGCGATTTTAACAGTGCGTCTTCACATCTTGGGAATACTGCTGAATTCTCATTAAACGTTCTGTAGCGAGTCATGTCAAGTTTTGTATCTGAAGCTTCGATAGCCTCAACTAACTTAAAAACATCTGATAGTTTACTCATCTTCTGGACACTCAGTTAGTTGGTCTATGTATTCCTCAGCTACCTCACACCAGTAACCACCAACTTCGTCATGGTCACACGCAGAACACTCATCGTTTATTAACGGACAATACATTTTGTTTACCTCCCTAATATTGTTAAGGTTTCATCCTTAACGCAGTCTTCGTATCCAACTCTCGGACCACTTACGTACTTAATCTGTACCCACTCTCCAGCGAACGCAAGTACTTCTGCTTGCCACCCAAACTTATTTATTACTGTGTCCCCTAGCATTGCCCATGATCCGTCCATCACTTTACCTCCTCAAAATGGTATGATGTATACTCTCAATTTAGATTTTATAAAACGTACTATACACTCTTCAGACCTAGACTCAGTATCAAATCTTGAGTTGTTTAGCGATACTACCACATTATATATCCCACTAATAGACTTAATAAACGACTTGATATACTCTATTATTTTTAGGGAGGTCGATACATGTAACTCCCTAAACGTTATAGATATAGAAACAAACTCGTATATCGTATCCTCCTTACTATACAATTTAACTTTTACATTTGGATGTCCCTTAAATTTTGTAGCAATATACTTACATAATATATAGTCTTTACCTCTGGTAGTATGTAAGTATTCTCTATCAACATCCTTAACTCTTAGCTTTGGCAATCTTTGCACCTCACTACACTCCTCTGCTAAACAATCCTAGTGGCTTCATTTCTTTACCTCCTTTGTTTCTATAGGCCTTAACAAATGGTTAACGAATTTTCTCGTACTATTTACTCTTTTCTTGTAGTCCTGTATCAGTCTGTGTTGCACATCTACTGCTTGTTGTAGCGCACTGTAGTTCTTTTCTACAAGTTTTGGATTATTCTTTATCATTTTACGCACTTCAATCCATGAGTATCTTTTAAAGTGCGGTGCTGTTTTGCTGCGTGCCATCACATATCCTCCTTTGATCTAAACCCTTTGAGTACAGGGAATCTTGGTATTCCATCTGGTGACTTCTCTTGATACTTAACCGTAGCAAGTTTTCCAAGGTAGTTATTTTTTTCCACCCAAATTTTAGCCTTCTCTTTGTCAGTCATTGCTGGTCTAGCCTCAAAGGTTTTAGCGTCACCGTTAACTATTACCTCGCACACCGCAGCTCCAAGCTTACCCTCATCGTGCTTCTCACTAGTCCACCCGACTACCTTAAACTCCTCATCCTTAAAGGACTTAACCTTTAAGATATCCATCGACCTTTTATGTGTATAGTGCCCAGCTCCTAACCTGATGATAGCTCCTTCGTATCCTTCCTCTACATATTTCTTGTGGTATTCATCTACCTGGTTGGGAGATATGACCTCATCCTTTACCACCTTAACAGCTTTGTTAGGCTTAATTGACCTAAGGTGATTTCTCCTGTAGCTCCAATTCTCTTTGTTAAGTACGTCAAATATGTGGTACTGCATAGTCTTTGCCAGCGCAGTATCAACGTTCTTGTTGCTCCTTATTATAGTCTGCATCTCGTTGAACGTCTTGCCTTCGGCAAACAACTCTCCATCCACCCACTCAATATCTCCACGTAACTTAGCGCACGCCCCCTTAACTTCCTCTCCTATAAAACTTAGGTGCGCTATCTCTTTCCTGCTGCGGGAGTAGAGTTTGCCAGTCCTTACATTACACAACGCCCTGTTTCCGTCAAGCTTTGGCTGTACATAAATCTCTGTGCAAGCGTCCACTCTCTTTTTATACTTATCATAAGTGTTACAAAGCATAGGTTGTGGTATGTCGTAGTGAGTTTCCTGTGCTGTCTCGCTGGTTGTCTCCAGCTTTCCAGATATTATCTTGTAGTCCTTGTCCAGTTTCTTCCTTGCTTTTACTTCTGCTTCAAATACTGCCTGCTCCTCTGGAGTAGTGGCGTTAGCTCTGCCCTCGTTCTTACCTTTGGTATACTTAACCACCTTGGTTTGTTTCTTACCATCTTTGTATCCCCACTCGTAAGTTACGGTAGTGCCGTCAATGGTTGCTTTCCAGATGGCAGGCTTGCCGCTCTCATTCTTTTCAAGAAGTATAGTTTTCATCGTCACACCCCCGCCTTAGTAGATGCGCCAAATCTAAGAAATTTGTATTTCCTAGTAGTAACCCAGTCTTTATCTGTGCCATCTAAAATCCTAAGTAATCTTAAGGGTTCTATTACAAGGCTAAGTTTAGCGCTAGCCACGCAGCTATCTGTAATAAAGGAATACCTAGCTAAACGTTTGTCGGAATCCATGCAAGATAAATCGTGAAAGCGTGTGACAAGTTCTAACTTATCTTTGTTTGTTAATTTGTAACTAATTTCTCCATCAAACATATTGGTAAATAAAAAGTCTACTATCTTTTCGATAGTTGATATACCAAGACCCTTTAAGTCTATACGTATATACAAGCTGGCATTTATAGAATTGAGTTTGGTTACCGTCGCCTTCTTAAAAATGGGGTAAGTTTCTACTAGCTTTTCAAACATAAACTTAGGAACTTTCTTGGTGAACTTCGGCTTTAGCTCAACGGCTGAGCGTGTGTTCGCTTTAAATAGTATGTTAATTAGTACCACAATCGCTATTACTAGTACAATATTAAATACAATAGTCATTTCTTTACCTCCTAATGATACGTTATTTTTTTCTTCTCGTCGTCAGGTTTATCTTCCTCTTCCAAGTTGTCAGTAGCTCCCCTTCTTAACTTGGCTATCTCATCTTTAACGCTAACACCTAAGGACTCTTTAAGTATTCTTTCTCCTACTGCTGAGGTAAGCGCTACCACATCCTGTGGAGTACCTATGATAAGCTCACTAACTTGACCGTCCTTATCATCTTTAATGATACACACTACGGATACTCCGTCAGTTTCCTTGACCTTATCATACAGCTCCTGTGCTTTCAGCTGGATAGATTTAGCTACCATTACTTACCTCCTGAAATGTGTTTGAGCCTGACACCTATTGCTGAGAACCACGCACCGATACCATACTCCAGCAAAATTTTTCCCAGTGGTTTTTCAAGCTTCTCTTTTTCTTTTATCATTTCCTCTTTAGCTTTGATAATACTCTGCGCCCTGTCAATGTGAGCCTCAGTTATGTATTGCCTCTTCTTTAACTCCCTTAATATCTTTGGCTTGTTGGACTGAAGTAGCTGGGCAATAGTATACCACTCCTCGTGGTGCATCTCTACTGTCCTCTCCTCCCAGCCATCGTGATAAGACTGAACTAAGTCTGCTACTCTCACCACCCTGCGCTCATCCTTATCCCAGAAGTATGTTTCAGTACCCTCGTCATTCACACCGCAGGGTAACTCCTTTAACTTCCTCCAGTGTTTTGGTATATCACCTACTCCTTTATACATCATAGGTACCACCTCATTTCTTTAGAAGTGTGGGTCCCAGTATGCTCTGCGATGCCCAAGTCCTATACTTGCACCGCTCTTCATACCACTACCCTGTTCTATCCAACGTCCGTTCTTTCTTAACGTGTATGTCCTAACCCTTCCGTTTGGATTTGGTGAGTACTCATAAGTTTTATTCTCACTCTGTCCATTCTTGTCGGTTCTTTTGTAGTTATCATCTCTAACTCTTATAAGTTTCTTATTGGTGGACACGAAAACAACGGTGGCTGGGTAACAGTCAGAACCCGCTCCCCACGTTGCTCCCATCCCCAGCTCTGGTATTACTGGTGTCTTATTCATACCGTGCCTCCTTAGTATAATTATACTTACTTTATTCAAAATGTCAAGAAGTATTTTTAAGATGGTCTATCTCTTGCACTAGCGTATCAATGGTTGCATACCAGTTACTCCCAAGAAAGTATTGTTTTACACTTAGGACAGGAGAAACTATCTTCTGGTTGCGTAGGCATATTAGGAGTATCAATCTCAATGTTACCGTAATCCACATCAGCTATGCCTTCCTCACCGAGCGTAACAAACTCCTCTTTTACCTTACCAGTTTCATACTCCCACTCTCTCTTAACGTCTAGGTAGTCTATCTTTTTACCACAAAATGGACATATCATATTACACCTCCAACAGTGTGACATCATCACAGTTATCTTTTAGGATAATAAACACATCATTCCACGCAGTAATTTTTTGCTTAACGTGTTTAATAGCGCAAGGGATACATACGTAATAAGGTTTAATTTTCATTACCTTTTCACCCTTGTGCATCTCACGTTTACATCTAGCGCAAGGCATCGGTGTGCTAGTATTGACTACTGTTACCGAGTAGTCGTCAGTCATTTCTGTACCTCCTTAGCATAGTCAATCATTTGTTTTAGGTCTTGAATTTCTTCTTCCATCCTTTTAATACCACAGGGTATACACAAGGTATGTGCAACCATAGTAGTATCATCCAGTATCCTATAGTCACCCAGCTCTATCCTCTTGTGGCACTTATCACATGTCTTAACATAGGCGTGGTTTAGCAGTACTGATATACTCACGGACGCACCTCCACTCGTTTCTTTATACCACACTTTAAGTCCAGCACCCACTTCTTCCTCCCGCATTTATCACACACGTAAACCTTATACCAGTTGTGGTTAACGTAGTCCTCCACGTATCTATCATACTTCCACTTATGTTTACACTTCCCCATATCTATTCACTCTCCTTTAAACTTTAAAAATGCTTTTAATATTGCTTCAACTAATATAATTAGTATATTTGATTTATGCCATTCTTCTGCATACTCTTCCATTGGATATTCTTCCAATTTATTTGAAGGATACATATCTATTCACTTTCCTTTAAAAGTTGTATTATCTTTTTTACTTGTTTTTTTCTTGTTAACCTGTATGCCGACCTGTTTGCCGACTCGTATGCCGACCAGCCTGCCGAACTGTATGCCGACCTGTTTGCCGAATAGTCTGCCGACCTATATGCCAAATAACGTGCCGACTCGCTTGCCAACCAGTCTGCTTCCTCTAATTCTTTTTTAGTCGCTGTTTTAAATATGTAATACTTCTCTATTACATCTATATAATGTTTTATTTCTTTATTCTTTGTTTTACATTGTCTTGCACACCATATTGCAAATATACGCCTGTCTAAATTACTTCCTAAGTTAGCAAATAGCCAAACCTTATCTTCATTACTTAATTTATCTGCTTTATATTCCATACATTCAAGTAATGTCATTTTAGTATTCTCTGTTATTCCTTTTATTTCTGTAGGGTCATAACAGGGGTTTAATTTTCTAATTTGTTTTATGGTTATCTTTTTCATATTACACCTCCTTAACAGTATATAGTTCTACTTCAAGCTTAGCGTCAGAGTGTTTAGTATTATTTATTAAAAACTCAGCTAACTTTTCACGGTGTGTTTCCCACCGTATAGGAGTACTTCCCATAAATACGTAGTACTCACCGCAACTCAACCTTAGGTGGTTGAGCGATTTAGGGTCAACACCCTTAGTCAATTGCATAACAGAGTCCATTATGGACAGGATAGTCTGCACAGAAAACCTGCTGACATCCATCGAACCGACTATAATATAGAACTTAAGAGACTGGTTACTTGTAGGTTTCCTTCGGTACCACTTAACAGAAGGAGTCGTAAAGCATTCAGGCAACCACTCCATCATAACTTTATCACGCTCATTAAACTTACGGATACGTTTACTGCCATCGGAGTAGAACTTATGGTACGCACTCTCAGATAGTTTGGTCAAACCCATTAGTCACCTCCTCAGACTTTCTTCTACCTTTTCGTCGTACACATACCCTTTGGGAGTCTTGCGTACCACGTTGTAGTTATCCGCACCGAGTCCAGCGTTCAGTCCTTTGAGAAAGGCATCACGCTCCTTGCTAGTTTTGTACTTAAACTCAGTCAGCTGACACTCAGCTACAGGCTCTCCCTGTTCCAGCTTAAAGCTCACATCACTTTGTCCTACCACTACCTTAAGTGTTCTCATATCAACCACCTCCCTATCCTTTTAGTAGAACGTCAGAATACCCCAAGGCTTTAAGTAGCGCCTTAAGTTCGTCCATCCTGTTTAGTATTTCTTTAGTAGCACACGCAACACATCGCACTTCCCTATCCGAGTCAGGTTCCTCAACCCCATCATCATTAAAGAACGAGGTAGTAACATACTCAACCAATCTAATTTCTCCAGCCCCAATATCTTTATTACAATAATTGCATCGCTCATTAAAAGGTTCTTTAATTACTTCCATCACCAACCACCTCCAAAGGTTTAAGGTTCATTATGTCCCTAAAGCATTTCTCTGAGGAATATAATGTGGTATGGAAAGACCACTCGCCTTTAAACTTTACACGCTTTCCATACGGTTCGGTAGTGTTTTCTTCTACCCAATCGTTAACAGAATACACACTCATTATCGGTACTATCTCTGTCTTTTCAATAGCCACATAAACGTTACGACTATGTATCGCAAAGGAAATAAGCGCTATGCCAACTACCAACGTAATTATCCCACCTACTATATGGCGGTCATAACTTTCCGACAGAACAACAACCCCACATAATACGCACAGCCCACCGCATAGTATTCCCAGCGTAAGAAATAAAACAGCCAAAAACTGAGCATTTGATAATTCCATACTACACCTCCTCCAACACTTTAATTACTTCCCACTCTACTCCGTCAAGAGTAAACTTCATGCCGACCTTCCACGTTACCGAGCCATACTCCTCAACCCCCACATCTATATTAAACTCTCTTTCCTCCCGCCTAACATAACCCATAGTAGTATCTGTATAACCATTGGTATCATCCACCACCGTGACTGACCGTTGCTCTGATAAATCCCTTGCTATAAATCTAGCCATAACTACACCTCCAAAGTAAACTTTTTTCACGACTAAAATCCTTATACAAAGTATACTATATATAATCAAAAAGTCAATCCCATCACAAAAGTATATCGATAGATGCTTTCTGTAAACTTTTTAAGTCATACTCAGCCTCCTCTTTCCAATGAGATAGTTCCTTAATAGCACAGGGTATACAGTAGATAGAGTTATTAAGGTGGACATACTTATGGTTAACACCTATCTCACCCCCGCACGAATTACACCATATAGGTATGGAGTTACTAACGTTATTGTATATAGTTATAGACATATCAAACACCTCCTTATAGTATGATGTCTATTGCTATAGTCTCCAGTTCATTTAGAGTTAGTTGTGTACGAAGAAGAGAGTAACTAGCGGGGTTCTTTGATTTTAAGTAGGCTATCCGTTCTCTTGATTGCTTAATAGCACAACGAATACACAGGGTATCTCCTATATTTATGACTACAGGATTACCTTTATGTATCTTTGTTTTACATAGTTTACAAGTTTCTTCCACGTTTGAGTGTGTTAGTATATACATAATAGTATCTCCTTTCCAAAGGGTATAGGGTATAACACAGGGGTATTAAGGCTTAAGGAGGTCGTAGACCCGAGTGATTAAGGCGTACCCTATGATTTCATAGGGGGAATTAAGGCTTAAGGAGGTCGTAGACCCGAGTGATTAAGGCTTAAGTATAGCCCCCACCGTACTCAAGGAACCTTAAGGCACCTACTTCTTGCGCCTACCTACTTTTCGGGGGACTCCGATGATATCATCGGAGGGACTAAGGGACTCGGGTGCATAGCACCTATTCGGGTGGCTCCGCCCGATGATATCATCGGAGGGACGCCGTTGCGTACGCAACGGGGACTAGATAAAGTATACTATATCATCTTCTAACCTTAAAGCATCAATCCTTAAAGCATCAATCCTTAAATATTCTATACCCAGTTCCGCCCGATACTTCAATGTTTCGCATCGTTGGGTTACTATACACCTTACATAATTGGCCAGCATCTTTACTAAGGCCCTCTTGGTAGTTAGGTATTTAACGCTACTCAGGTCCAGCTCCCAACACCAGTAGGGGAAGGGTCGTGAGCCCCAGTCCCTAGCAAACTTAGGGTCCTTCTCAATATTAAAGGGACCGTCTACTCTACTCTGTAGGGTCTTAGGCAGGTCTTTATACTTACCATTTAGGTGCGTACGTGTATTATATACTCTCTTCATTTTTAGTTACCTCCTACCCTATGTAAAGTGTATCATCTTTAAGTAACGTGTCAATAATATCCTCAGGGTTATGGTCGTATAAACTATCCAGCCTGTTGTTTTTTAAAGTACCAAACATTATGTCGGGGTTGGTTTGATAAAGCTTCCTAAGTATAGCTATGACTGTAGTAGTGTGCAGGTCCTTATAGTTAAATTCCCAGTAGTACAGGCTGTATGGAGCCTTATATACAGCTTCCCATGGGCCGCTTAGTCTGCCTTTAAAGTCTATCTTCTTGAGGCTATCCTGTATATCTTTAGCTCTTACCTCTTTAACAGTAATGTTAAAAGGTACTCTCTTCATGAGGTCCTCCTTTAAAAGTAAGGGAATAAGTAGACTGGACCGTTGTTATCCAAGACCCTTACTACCTCTTCTTCGTTTGGATACATATACATGGTGGAGCCGTATACCTCGGGTCCTAGCGGCCTGATTATCTCATAACTTGTGGCTACACACGTGGTGACTTCCTCGGGTGATTCTCTGAAGGGCCGTATGTCATATATGTACTTACAAAGCTTCCTAAGTATAGCCAGCTTGGTATAAGTAGTTAAGCTAGGCCCCTTGAACCTAAAGGAAGCACCCTTGAGGCCTGCGTAAACTAGTTTTTTGCGGTGGCGCAGCTCCACCTTGTCCATGTCAAAGTACTTTACGTCTGCGTACTCGCTATCCTTAAAACACTCCTCTAAATACTCGCCTATTACTATGTACGCCCTGCTCATTTTTTTATGCTTTTTCAGTAGGTATGGGTCCAGCTCTGGTAGTTTCATCCTAAGTATACCTCCCCATCAGTATCCGACACATACCAGTAGGATTTTACGTGTTTATCAGCATAGGCTTCCGCTTCTTTTACTGAGTTAAAGAGTAGCTTCTTCCCCCCTCTTTTCAGCACATCCCCACCTGTGATGCTGTCGGTGTTCTCATCTTCCGTGTACCAGTTAATAACATACTGCTTTTTAACGGCTTTCTTCCTCGTCTTCGTCTTCATCCTAAGTATACCTCCCCTTCCTTTAGTAGACACAGGGTATGGCATGCGTATGTTAGTGCTACTCCGCGCAAAATACGGCCCATGGATCCTACCCTTAAACATCGTTGGCGGGGTGAATTCTTCACGCATTCTTTCTTCTATGTCTAAGGGCTTAAAGTCACTCATCTTTCTTCTTCTTTTCTTGCAGGTGCAGCAGGTAGTTTACATAATCATGGACGTTTACTGGCCTATGTATCCTCTCCAGCTTGTGCATCGCGGTATTAGCTAGGTGTTCCTTAAAGAAAGGCTGCTTTAATAGCTCTACCTGGAACTTAGTTAGGTGCTTTAACGTGCGGTCGATGGCCTTTATTAACCACGCGTCCAGCCTGTTTCCCTTTAAAGTGATTATCTTTGCTGTACCCGCATACTGTATTAGATACTCCTTAGGAGTAGAGTAGTATAAGCTCCTTATTTTACGGTAGGTCATCCAGCATAGCTTGCCTCCTGGAGAGTAAAAGGGTATCGCTATAGATGTGTTGCCAGTACCCATGCCCTCATCTTTTAGGGAGCTCCACCTTAACATCTTTTTTACCACCGCTAGCTTGAACGTATCAGTAGTCATCTTGGACCACTTAGTCTCTATAAACACCGCCATGTTTGCCGCAGGCCGATCTCTATACGAAGACGTGTCGTCGTCGGTCCACCAATAACTAAACAACTTCTGCAGTTTCTTAAGCTGATCCTCTTCCTTTTTGGTTAGTACCGTGGATTGTTTACTCATGTCTAGTTACCTCCTTTGTTTCGTCTAGCAAAACTTGAACGTTATCTTACGGTCCTTGGCCCTGGCAAACCTGAGCAGTTCCCTTAAGGCCGAGTCCTTTAGTGTGTCATTTGAGTCCTGATATGATCCATACACCCGCGTGCATATATACTTTCCTGGTCTCGTTAGTGCTTCTCTAGTTAACGTTATACTATACAGGTTAACTAAAGAATTCTTTCTCTTCCCCTCCCACGTCTGCTTGGTGTCTCTTATTACATTAAGCAGCACACCCCGAAGCGCGGCAGCAGTTTGTAACTTACCATCTGGCAGCGTAACTTCAGTGCACATCTCGTATTCGTTAATTAACATAGTATCATTATGCGAAACGTTGGCGCCTACAGGTAAAAAAGTATTGTCTACTATCTTCTTAATGTCTTCCTTGTTTGCAGCTATACTTCTTGAGCGATCAGCTTTCTCCTTTCTATTCCTAAAGTAGCTGTGTAGTTCTAACCTCCACTTGTTTATGGTATCGGTTAGTGCCATAACCAATACCACATAGCCCACAATGTATATAGCAATTTTTCCTATCGACTCCAAGAGTTCCATTGTATACCTCCCTAGTTATAGTATCGTTCCATTAGTAGTTATCGTGTATTTGTATCACATGATGAAACTATTTAGTATACTAACCTAGTTATCCTCCCAGTCTTCCCAGTATGATCTTACCTTTATGACAGTTAGGACAAACTGATCCCACGCAGCTGTTGCAATAGTGACTCCCGCAAGTACTGCATGTTTTCATGGGCTGCCCCTTACTAATGGTCCTTCCGCATCTGTCGCATGTTTGTGTCTCCATGTCTAGTTACCTCCTTAGTTAGTTATATGGTCTAGTTATCTATTCTTCCAGCAATACATCTACAAACTCAATATCTGATGGATAAAAATACTCATATTCCTCTTCGTATTCCTCTCCTAACTCCACCTTTACTAACCCTCCTAATTCACAGTCAACTACCTTAAAGACCTGCCCCTCGTAGTCTGTCCAGCCACCAGGCATAGAACCTTTAAGGACCCTAACATACTTAGCCATTATACGTTCCTAGTTATCTTCTAGTGCTGCTTAAAGTATACGTTATCGTCTTTGTCGTTCCAGCATGTGAGACAGAGTCTCCCACAATAGTGGTGCTCGCCTCCCACATCCTTGCTTAACGGGCACATCTTAAAGTCCTTGTCCATGTTACCAGGGACCTTAGGTATCTTCACCGCTGCAGGAGGAGGCACTGGCTGCTCTACCTTAGTCATAACGTATGTCTTAGGAGTGTTAGGGATCTTTGGCACGTCCAGGTTGGACTCGTCGTAGCTCTGTTTTAGGTTAAGGTTCTTGGGCTTGGCGCTGAAGTCAAACATGTGACTCTTAGTAAACGCCAGGAACGTAACTCCAGGGTACTCGGACATGAACTTGAGCGCGGCGTCTACGTAATCCTGCCAAAAGAAGTCCCCGCTTTCGTGGAACCTCACCTTGTCTACTCCATAGTCCTTGATCAGCGCGTCCATCTCTACGCGCAGCTCTTTCCAGAAGGACTCTGGGTTAGACGTTAGCTCGTTGTAAATCCTCTGTCTCTTCTCTCTTGCTGACCTGTAGCATATCTCTGCTTTATTTGCGTAGCACAGCTTTGAGCACAGTGGGCTCCTGCCTGGGCACGTAGTAATAGTAGGCAGGTTAAGGATAGGGATCTTCTTGTCTAACTTCCTGTTGAATCCAAAGCTAAACAACTTCGGTTTGATCTTAGCCATGTCTACACCTCCTTAGAATTGGTCGTAATACTCATCTCTTTCCACACAGTTCATGTTAGGAACATGATCATTGTACCCCAATAGAGTAAGTTCCTTAGCTTTAATAGGGTTAAAGATATAGTCTTTTACTTCTACGTACTTTGGATCTACGCCGAATTTAATACCTTTAGTATTCTTAAAGAGCTTAGCTGTTACTGCGCCCAGAGTCTTATCATATTTCAGCACCAACTTGTGTGGATTGCGGTCATCCCAAAACTTTGTCTTCTTATCCTTTGCCACAAACAGTCGCAGTTGGTTATCCTCCATGGAATAACGGTCTACGATAGCAGAGTCCCGAGATACTACTACTGAGTCGTACGACTGCTTGGCGATCCTGTTCCAAACCGTTACTACGGTAGGAAGCTTAGAGTTACTGCCGTTTAGCTTAGGCTTACCGAGTATCCTTCCGTCCTCTGCAGACCCTGCAAGTAAAAGAATGTTATTCTTCTGCGCTTTCTCTCTCTTCTTTGCCAAGATACTGTTGAGTACCTCAGGCACATCAAGTGACTCCAGGATCTTAGGCGCTTTTGAGATACATCTCTTAAGCTGTTTCTTATCGTGATACGCCTCCACAAACTCAGTAAACTTATCCTTATGGGTCGACGCCAGCCAGATGAGCATTCCTGCAGTGGCTTCAGTCGACAACCAACACAGTCTTTCGTTTTTGTTCATCATCTTAGCCAGCAGGACAGGGTCAGTGTCGCTGCCCAGCATACCTAAGAAGATTTGGTCAGGGACATAATAATAACCATCACTATCCTTCGTATCCATTAACCTTTCTATTGATGATACGCGCATAACTACACCTCCTTATTCTTATTATACTTATTCTTAAGATGTCTTTTAAGAGAGTCTAAAGTTTTAAACTTGGTACTTCCCTTAACTGTGTCACTATTGTTGTAGTACTCAAGTATTACTACCTCTTCACAATCTATGGGAGGTAACGTTACTTTGGAGTCAACTAGTTTACAACTCCCATTAGTAGTAGTAGTTATTTGGTGCAGTTTCGCAGATAACTTTTTAGTTGCGGGGTCAAAGTTAAGCTCCAGCGCTCCATTATTAGATGTATTGTAGAAGTATCTGCCTCCTAATAGTAGCAACTTACCTACTTCAACACCTTTGTATTGGCTAGAAGACTCAACACAATGGAGTGCTTCATCCAGGATTGCTGTACCATACTTCTTCTTAGCTATCCTATTCCACGTAGCTTCCATTTTTTTCACAGTATCTATTGTTGAGGTAAACTTTGGAGTACCAAAAGTCATTTTAGCATCTGTGGAAGCCGTTAACACCAGTAGATTCATGTGTTTGAAGACCTCTTTCTCTGCCCTGAGTGCTGCGTTCACTGCCTCATTAACTCCAAGCTCCTTAAAAACCCCTGAACCATAGCGTAAAGTGTTCTTTAGCTGGCGTTTATCAGGGAAAGCAGCTACGTATTCACCGAGTTTATCCTTGTGATTCAATGCTACCCACAGTAAACTGGCAGAAAGTACCTCAGTTTTCAGCCACTTCCTTTCCGATAGCATAGATGCAAGGGCTAGTGGGTCAGTATCTGGTCCAAGCATCGACAAAATGAACGACTCGTAACCCAATTCCTTACTGTTCATTACCTTTTCAATCGATGAAGCGTACATATCACACCTCCTTATTTAAAGTTATAGTCTACAGTTACATCAACGTAGAAAGTATACTTCTTTTTATCTTTGTTGTTAATTATCATCTTTACTTCCCGCTCTGTTAATCCTCTGGAGTGCCAATTAAATGAGGCTCTCTCACCATTCTCACGTTTAACCTCACCATTGATACTCACAATAGGCTTAGTTACTGGTACTGTACCGTCATCATCATCTTCTCCATCGAACTCTTCGTTAATTTTTGCAAGGGTATCAAAGACTTTAACAATAGTAGACGCCCCATACTTCCACAAATCAAGCTTTAAGTGGTAGTAAGAGAGGTCAAAGTCCTTTTCTGCGCATTCAAAGTATCTAAACACAGGATTGTCCTCCAAAAACATCTCAAAATTCAGTTTACCGATTAGATTTTCGAGGTTTTCCACGTCTGTAGAATTATTCATACCTGCCAAACCTCTCTCTTTTACCTCATTTAACAGCTGAAGATGAAGTTTTCTGGAGGTAACTGGTATCTTATTGGAGTTCCAGTTATGTATTTGTGTATCTTTTACAGGAATTTCGTACTTTTCTTCACCATTTTCCTTAACAACTATAGAAAATCCCATCATTTTTCCTCCTTTATAGCTAAAAATCCCCTGACTTTACTCTTACCTTTCTTAATTCCACCTCTTTTCATAGCTATTTTCATGGCTTCAGCGGCATTTTTAGCATAGATTATATGCTTTTGCTCGTCATATCTGCCTGCTCCCACGTGTCCTGCGGGTAAAAGGCATACAAATTTCTTTAGTTTCTGCATGATATGCTCCGTCCACAACGCGTTTCCCTGGAACTCCTGATGTGTAAGGGCAGTACCGTTCCACGATACGGCACCACCCTTACAACTATACCCTGGAATTCCCGCGATTACTTATCGGAAACGACCCTGTACTGCTCGCCGCGGACTTTCATTGACACCAATCCCTCTGTTGATATCATTCGGAACGCTTTCTTTTGCATATCGTACACCGTAATAAGCCCATGGTCCTCTGGATTGTACGGCATACCAGTTCCGTTGACACCTTTCTTCACTCCCTTACGGCAAATCATCCTGCGGAATGGCCTGTTGCCATGCTCATCTTCAGTCCTCTTCCTGAAGATAGCCTTAAAAACTGTACCCTCCGCTGCCTCGATAATCTTCTTAGCATCCTCGTGTGTTACAACCTTGCTAATCATATTACCACCTCCTTAAGTTTTAGTCCTAACCCAAGAGTACCTTGAGTTCAGGGTCCTGCGATACGTCACATAGCTTAGTAACTACCTTGTCTAACTTGTATTCCTTAGCTTTATCCATAACAAACGCTTTGGCTGCGGCGACTACTATGTTCTTAGCCGACTCAGGCATATCATAGAACTGCCACCTATTGCTTCCTGGAGCGGGTGTTAGTGGTGAATATCTATAATCCTCTACCCTAAAGGTTGTTTCTACTTCTTTATTCCCATTTATAGGAGTCATAAGCAGTTCTAAATCTACTTTGCAGCCTCCAACTTTGTCTATCCACTCTCTTTCTGTTGCGGTCATCCTCTTTTTAAGATACTTTTTGAGCTGAGACTTAGTAACCGTCAGAGTATAAACGTGGTTTATATAGGTACTAAGCTTATCGTCGTTGATATACCATACAGTATCAGAGATTCGTATGTTACGTATAGTATGTGACATATGTGACAGGTATCTTTTGTAATTTAATCTTATGGATTCGTCACGTTTAGCTGACTCAATATGGTTTAACTCTTTCACTATAGCAGAGAACGTTCCTTGTTGGAGGTTAACAACAAACACTTTTCCGTCTGCGTTAAACCTCCTGACTATCGTAGGCTTAATGTCGTTGTCCACCTTACTTGTAAGTATCTTAGAACCTTTTTCTGCAATAAAATCTGAGGCGTTCTCCACGCTCCACTTTAGCCCGTCAATAACATTGAGGTCTTCCACACCCTCCAAAACTTCCTGCACCTTATCCTCGTGGTTCACTAGGATATATTTGAAGACTGCCTGAAGAACATCATCTCTTCCAACTTCCTCACCATTGTAGTCCTTAAGGATAGCCTGGAAAAGAACTACTGGGTCAGTAGTTGGTCCCATAACACAGAGTAAATCGGTAGTAGATGATATGGTTCCTTTCTCTATCATTCTAACTAGGGTACTTGAGTGCATTAAAATCACCTCCTCTTTTTCTTTTTACTATAGATACTTACTAGTTTGTTAAGTGCTTTATCATCCTTAGCTAACTTCCTGCACCATCGTCTAACGTTAGCTCTAACTAATTCTTCAGGCCATAGCTTATCTGGTAGTAGCTCACCTACTGTAATCTGCTTTCGCTTCACCCCACATTTAATACACTTAAAGTAGTGGGCACTGTAAGGATAGAACTTATGTTCACACATTAAAATCACCTCCGTTTTATGTAGTGGAACAACAACGCAGTTATAAAACCTCACGTATGGGGACTTGAAAACCCCCTCATCTGTGGTCTTGTTTCAACAAGCGAAACAACTACTCAAACTCCATCGTCCTCCCCTTTCTTCCACTTACTAAGCAACTCGTAGATATCATTGTAGGCTTTCAGCTTACCTTGCAGCACCTCGTCTGACGGATTGTTCTTGATGCGTTCTTCAGTTCTTTTTACCCAGTGTTCTGTCAGACGAAACAAGTCATCAATACAGGCATAAGATTTGTTTCCATCGAAGATTGCTTCAACGTCAATGTGTTTGTCACTCATCTTCCCACCTCCTTACTTTGTTCCTAGTAAATCTAGATGGCTTCGATGTATTGTAGAAACTTACATCATACGGGTTAGCATTAAGTAGCAGCTGGTACCTTAAGGTAACTGAATGTATACCCTCGATGTTAACACAATCTGCTGCGTCATCAAACTGGTCCGCTGGATATCCTATTTCACCATTGACGTAAAAAGGATGTGGCGGCAGGTCTACTATGACATCCACCTCCTTCCCGTCTGCTAGAGGAACAGCAATCAAGTGAGCCTCGATAGCAGTATGTTTCTTCATCAAGGCGTGAAAGGTTTTACCTAGTAAGTCAGATGGACTAAAGGTAACTGAGATTCCTACCCCAGTGTTGGTTGTGATGCAGGACTCAACGTCTATGTCTAACTTACACGACTTAGGTATCCTTAGGATGTTATCTTTGATGTGCTCCCAGGTTTCCTCAAGTATGTAAATCTCGTTTACGTTAAATCTACGAGCGTGGTTCATCAGATGTCACCTCCTCCTTTTTATTTCCTTTAAGTAACTCGTACAGCTCAGTAGAAGTTAGCTCTTTTATCTCTATTTTATCCTGGAAAGCTCCTGCCAGTTTCTGAGTTACCTTAGCTTCCACTGCCTCCTTAATTCGTTCACCGAACACAGAGCGCACCTCACCCTTAGTGGTGCACTTGGTATAGGATTCGAAGTTAGTATTTGTTTTGTATCTCTTTGTTATTCTTCCTTCGTTAGTCAGGATAAACTCTACCATACAGTTTATAGTTTCTATCCTAGCTAGTTTCTTTTTTGTCTTGTATCCCTTTAGATGATAAGGAAAAAGATCTTTGATGTCTTCCATCTTAAGATTAAAACTCAGTCTCGGAAGCTCATACTCTTCAACATGAAAACCCTCCTCAACCAACAAACTCTTTATGGGCTGAAACATAAATGAATCTGAGATGTCATCAGTTACCTCTACCCTTTCACAGCTATAGCCACCTGTATCTGGCTCACCAAAAGGTTTAACTAACGATACAACACCGCCATTTGGGTACGTAAGGTATGAGTTTCTTACCCTAGCATTAAACTGAAGTATTGAGTTGTCGTTCGTCTTAAGTAACTCTCTCATGCGGCCTATCAAACGGCTTGATATCAAATGTATCCCATCTCCGAGTGCTTCCTTAAGGTTAGGAGTAAGTTCTTCGATCCTTTCTTTGAACCTTTCGCAAACCTTTTTAGAAATGTAAGTGTCATCATCTTTGACCATTGAGTATAACTCAGACAGCTGAGTGATACTTGTGATCTTTTGAGTTAGCACTTCGAACATGTCTGACTGGTAAACAACCGAGTACTTTAGCATTGCTGAAACAAAGTGTGTGGCACCACTAGGTTTTGAGGTTCCAACCTCAGGATTAACTAGGTAGTCATACAGCATCTCTAAGTCTGTATCAGGTCCCAGTAGCAAGACAAAGTCGACAAGACTTAACGCCTTATCTGTCTCAAAGAACCTGACAATACTAGACGTCTTCATCTAACATCACCTCCATGTCAGTATTTTGTATGTGGTTTTTGAATCCTTGATTGCATCACCTCTAAACTCACCTCGGGTATCGATGATGGCGAACTTGGTAGAGTTAAACAAGCTGCCCTGAATAAATAAACCCTGAGCTTTCAGCTGCTTAACGTTGTAGCTGTTACCTATGACTATCATACTGCACCTCCTTCCTCAAACTTTACTGCCTCAACAGTTCCGTGCTTGTCGTGGATTACTGAGTAAAGACTGTCATAGTCGTAGAGATACTCAATGTATACACAATCCTCTTTCTTAAACATGTCAAGGATTTGTTCTGCCACTTTCTTAAGCAGCGTCCTGGAGTATGCTGTTGGAATGTGTATGGATACTGAGTAGTCTGCAGTGACTGTACAACTTTCAGTGCTGTAGTCAATAGCAATGTCGTCAGTTTTAACCTTAATGAGTGGAGCGATGGCGTCTTTCAACACCACCTGCTCCGAGTGAGAATGTCTAGTCATTGTTACCACTCCTCCCTTCGATGTCGGAAGAGATGTTAATGTTGATGTACGGATTGACTGCTCCTTTGTAGTGCACCTCTTCGTTGGTAGTCATGATAACCGTACGGCTTCTAACTGGTCCAACTTCCAATGGAGGTATCTCACCATCAGTTAAGACTACAAAGTTACATCTCGCTCCGATAGTTTCTTTCTCGTGCTCTGCGAACTTAGCCATTGCTGGGTTCAAATCTGTACCACCCCAGCCTGGGATAGTCTTTGGTATTGAGTCACCTTTAGACAGCGTATGTGTAATTCCTGTATCGAAGAAGTACACTTTCTCTATCTCAGGCAACGCCAGAAGATACCCTGCAAAGTCCTCGATGTAATCAAAGCATGAACCAGATACATCAACAGCGGCCCACACTTTAATCTTCTCGCTTCTTTTCCTTGGGAATATACAACCAGGAATATGTATCCTCCTGTGCCCTCGGGAAAAGTCTGGCTTATCTCTGTGGATAATCTTATCCAGTATCTGTTCGAACGGAAAGGACTTCTTAACTACTTTCATTAAGTCCTGAACAAACCCTCCAGCCTTAGAACCGTACGCTCCATTCTTAGCAGCTCTTACGATGTCATTGATATGCTCCTTAACATCGTCATCCAGTTCATCAGCATTAAAGTGAGGGTCATGCTCGTCTATCCTGTCTCCGTCCAAAGCTACAATTAGAGACCCTTTATCTTTCTCTTCCTGTTCCTTAAGAAGTAATGAGTATACTTCCTCAGAAGTTATCTCGTTTTCCTGCATACCCATCTCGTTGAGGTCAATTAACTTCTCTTCCTCAAGCTTCTGTAAGGACAGTCCAATCTCGTGTCCGTCTTCAGCTTTAGGCATACTAACATAGCTCCCGTAACTTCTGTTGATAAGAGAATTGAGTACGGAATCTGTAGCAACATTCCATACTTTGCGGTCCTCTATTCTCTTACACCTTATCAGATGTCCCAACAGAATGTGAGCTCCCTCATGCATCAGGATATACATCTGTTCCTTGATGGGAAACTCATTGAGATACTTAATGTTAACATGAAGTAAGAGCTTCTTGTTCCTGTCAAGACTGACTGCTGCCAGTCCTGCCGTTCCAGATATGTCCCTTACTGGCATCAGTAAGAACATGTCCAGGAAGAACCTGAGCTCAGGCTGCGTAGCGAACTGCTCGAAAGGCAACTGCGATCTGAGTTTATCAGACCCAGTAACTACGTCTTTAAATCCTGCCATAAAACCTCACCTCCTCAGTAGTTTTTTAACTCTGGAAAAATTATGTCAAACCTGGTGTGAATGTATCTGTTCTTCGCGGCGCCTATCTTTAATGCTAAGTCATCTAAAGGGGCATACTCAAATCCTTTAGATTCATACTCCTCCGTAGTTGCATGCCACTCCCATAACTCTGATGCATTAGATACATCTCTGCTGCTTCTAGGTCTTGGGCAGTTAAAGTGTACTCCGCATTCCTCACCCATGATAGTTTGTTTACCACTCATGTCAAGCTCAACATTAGTGATTGAATTATGCATTGATGCTAACTTACTGCAGTCAATCATGTACTGTCGAGCTTTCTTCATTGTAGCGATAACAAACGTTGTTGTAGCCTCATCAGGAATACTGAAACATGCAGATACATCTGGACTACGTTCTCCGTGGCAGTGTTCATTCCAGTAAGGTTTTTCAAGCATCACCAATCCTTTAAACTTCTTACTCAAAGCATTAAGGTACAGCCTTGAGTAGTGGTTGAAGATGCGGGAGTGCCAGTATTCCCTGGCACTCCCCGTTTTTCTGAGAAACATGATTATTTATCTTTCTTCGGTGTCTTCCCAAGCCTCTGCTTGAGCAGGTCATCGAAGTAAGTTCCGATAGGCTTACCTTTAGCAGTCAGTGATTCATACAGGAATGGATCACCATCACCAACTAAAGTAAGGAACTTAGTAATAGTATCTGCTTCAGTCTCGGCATCGACCAGCTTGTCGATAAACTTCTGCAGTACCTCTTTCCTTTTCTTCTCAACCTTGTATTCCTTTTCAGTAAACACTATACCCGCTACTTCTTCAAGAGCAAAGGACCTCTTGAGGGCTTTAGCTTTACCATACTTGGACCACGCGGCTGCAACACAGTTCAGCAGTCCTCTGGCGTCTATAATGGAATCCTGTACGAACTCCATTAACTTAACGACAGTGCTGGCAGACAGGATACCTTTGGCAAGGTCAGCGAATTCTTTCATGTCGACATCCTTGGTCAGGTCCAGCTTAAGCTGCTTGCATGTGTCATCTAACTGTGACCACGATCTTGGACATGTCCACGGTTCAAACGGGCTGTCCTTGGACGGTCCAGTAACAAGAGCTTTCATTCCTATAGCCTTAACAAAGGCACCTATCTCTTTGATAGGCTTCTGGAAGTCAAGCCACTTGTCAACTCTTGGCGGCTGCATCATGTAGACATAACCTCTTCCGCCAGTAAGCGCTGATGTAATTATCTTGGCGAAAGTACCGTCTTCACCACCCATGTTACCTGAGATAACAAACTGTGTCTTCTCAGGCAGCTTGATGTTATCCAGGTTTTTACCCAGGACTATATCAAGCACAGCACCCTGAACGTCCTCTGTTGCCAGAGTAAACTCGTCAAAGTGAACTACGACATTACCTTTGGAGTCTATGACTTTCTTCCAAAAGCTTGGCGCTTTCCACTCAACATAGTCTCCCTCAGGCGAAGGAATACCTTTGATGTCATAGGCTTCAAGCCTGCCCAGTGACAACGTAATGTACTCCCTGCCCGCTGCGATAGCTCCGTCGTGGATTGAAACGGTTTTTCCTACTCCAGGATCACCTAAGATGATCAGGGTTTTCGGATTAGCCATCTCGCTAAACCTCTTGATAAGACTTACACACTCATTCGCAGCAATTGCACGCATCAAAACCACCTCCTAAAAGTTTTTTACTTCTGTTTTGCTAGGGGAACTTTTTTAATTCTGGCGTCAGGATAAGCTCCCCTGCATTCGTTCTTAATCCTAAGCGCTTCGACGTGCCCGTACTTAATGGCAATCGTCATGTTTTTCGATGGAGAATACACGATGTACATAAAGTTCTCCATGGCAACACCTCCTAGGCAAACTCTATTCGTACTGAAGTAACTCCCCATGTGTCCATGTCGTTCACTAAATCTTCTTCCTTAAGAGGTTCTTCAGACGAACAAAAGTACCGTGACATCACTGACCCATCCTTAAGTAATTTAACCTTAAGGCTTTGTTCCTTGTCAGTCTCCTTAACCGACGCAAAGAACTTTCTGAACAGGGTTGTTAGAATGGTTGGTGATGGGTCACTGTGGAAGTCTACCTCTATCACCCTGTCTCCAGTCCTTTGCAGGTCACAATGCTGAGCACGGTTAAAAACTTTAATCGCTTCGTAATACTTTGAGAGGTCTGTGTAATCTTCACTCAAAATAGCACCTCCATTTTTTGCAGAAAAAGTTTGACAACTTCTTTGGTAGGCTTATCAAAGATATAGGTGTCTCTGTTTTCATCCATTAACTTATCCGCATACTCTCCCAAACGCCTACCGTTACACGTAACCTCTTCCCACACCAAAATGTCGTGGTTAGCATAACGTAACACCAGTTCCAGCCACGTATGGAATAACATATGTTTCTGTTTTTCCACTAATTTCCGTCGTAGCCTTTGTTTATACTGGCGGTTATTCATCTCCAGGCTCCTCTAACTTAACATAGATTTCGCCTGCTCTGCCGTGTAAGTAGACGCCTTTCTTTCCAGCCTGTGTAAGCTCTGGAATATCCAGCTCACCTGACTTAGCAACTTTAGGAATTGAAGCGACTTCACTTTCTATTTCTTTTAGGCGCTTAGCTTTAATTCCAGCTAACGCCTGGTCGAAATCAGAGGAAGGTATAACTCTTACCTTAGACTCTGGTACATCTGCTTCTACTTCTTCGGGTGAGGCTTTAGCTAATACAGAGATAGCTGAGTCAATCTGATTAGCCTCCTCAACCAGGACTTTCTGTGCTTCCTTTTTACTTACCTGAGCAGCGCCAATGATATCGGCTTTGGTCTTACTCAGGGCAGTAATAACAGAAGAGTAACTTGGAACGTCCTTTTTCTTACCCATGTAACTTCACCTCCTTTTATTCACTCCAATAGATTTCAAATCCTAACAGTTCCAAATTAAACCATTTCCTTCCATCGCTTGAATCTGCATGTATTCCAAACAGAGCTACTTCAAACAACTCGATACATATCGCAAGGTTGAAGCATCTGTTGAGAATGTTAACATACGCTTCAAATCCTCCACGTATATTAAAGTTCTTCCAAGTACTACTAATCGTAAACATAGTATCACCTCCTTAATAAAAGTATACCCTAGATTGTCAAAAAGTCAAGGGCTAGTTCAATACAAAATGCAGCTGATGTTCTTTAATTACTAAGTAGTTATAGTATTTCCTGACGTCCTTTCCTTTCTCTATGGGGATATTGTTGAGCTTATCCACCAGCACCTGAGACCTGTCTACATCGGCAGGCTCAGCGTGTACTACATATATCGTATCGTTATCCATGATTGCACCCCCGAGGGGAAATAGGTGACGCATCCCTTTCGGTTAACATCGCCACCTTTTCAAGAGGTTTATTTCCTCTTGGTGTACTGCGGTAAAGCGTTGAGTGAAGCCTTTGTAATGTAGTGGTTAGGTATCTTGGCGTAGTTACCTTTCTTACCCACTATCATCACGTCCTTACGTGTACGTGATACATACGTAAGTGAGGTACCTTTCGGTATACGTATGTTGGTCGGCCTGGTCGTAAAGTCTTTGTCTAATACTATCTTGTAATGTCTCATGTTACTCACTCTCCTTGTGTTTAGATTTAATGACTAACAACAATATTTCATCTCTTAATGCTTGTTCACTACCAAACACATTATTTCTACATACTTCCTCTATATCCTGTATGATCTTGTTTGCTTTTAATAATTCTGTTCTACCTTTTTTGTTTTCTTCTATTACATTTAACACTTCTTTTGCACAAACTTTACATATATCCATATCACTCACCTCCTTCACTCCCTATAAGATAACCCACTAAATAAGAAACTACAACTGATAATACAAAAACTAATGAACCTAATATATCTTCCATATTACTCACCTCCTTATTCGTTTGGCGTGACGTAAGGAACTACTCCGCCACCTGTGAAATAATATTCATACCAGAGATCCCCATCGGTAAAGGATAGGTTGCCTACTGATACGTGTGGAGCAATGGCGGCGAACAGTCTGTCCTGCCTTGCGTCCCTGCCGCCCAGGAACTCAATGGTACCTCTGGTAATGGTGAAACCAAAGAGCCTCAAAGCGTGGTCTAAGTTCCTGGCGCACAGTATGCGCTGCCCCTTATCCCATGCCTTGCCGTACTTGACGTTACCTTTCAACGCCTCAAACGCAGCTTTCTCGTTCTCAATCTTAAGCTTGGATTTAAAACACCCGTGTCTGCTCATACTAATTCACCTCCTTAGAAGATTTAAGTTTTCCCACTAAAATTTGTAGTTCTTTTTCTTTTTTTGCATTGAGTTCACGAATTTTGTCGTAATATGCTTCTCTGCATTCTCTACACCAATGTTTTACGCCCTTTATGTTTTGTTCACAAAGCATAATCCCTTTTGTGCTTCCTTCTTCCGAGAAAAATACATCTTGAGTTTTGCATAAATCACATGTATAGTTTTTCACGTCATACCTCCTTAGAAGATTTAAATCCGTAGTCCTTTACCTCTACCTTTGGTTTCCTGGCTATCGCTACCACCTTAACCGTCAAACCAATTAAGGCGTTAGCTCCCATACCTGCCAGAAACCAAGCAAACCAGTTAGTCATTACATCACCTCCTTATTTTTTATTCCTATGAGTGCGAGGGGGCCGAAGCCCCCAAGTATTACTTACCGTCAGTTAACAGCTTAGATTTTTCGCTTACTTCTTTACTTGCCTGGTCAAGAATACCAAGAACTTTCTTACCCTGTTCAGACGCCATAAGGGCTTTCTTGGTGAGATTAGTTTTCATCTTCTTGATCTGTGCAGGCAGCTCCTCAATCCTGTTACCGATATCCATAATCTTCTTGGATATCTCATTCTGCTGTTTCTTGTATTTGTTGAGCTCTTTGAGCTGTTTCTTGATGAGCGCAGGAGAAACATCAAGGTCAACCTTAAGGTTATTCTCCCTGATGTTATCATTCCCGTCGTATCTGGTAATCATTCTGGTTCTTTTGTTCTGTACGTTGAAGTAAACCTGAACCTCACCGACAACGTTTGTAAAGTCTGCGCCGACACCATGACGGTCTACCTTACCGAGTGCGCAGTGTGCATCACAAAAGTAATACAAGGGAGTAGCCGCACCACCGAGGATTGCGCTGATGTTGGAGATAATAGGCTTGCATACTGTGTTAGCCCATTTCGTTACCTCTTCCTTGTGCTTTGCCTTAACAGCTTTAACCACCTCACGTAAGTCTGCGTTTTCCTTCTTGGCGGCCGCATACTCAGCGGCAAGCTCTTCTCTGACTTGGTCTTCGTACACCTCAACCAGTTCGTGCTTACTGACTTTCATTTCTACAAGCTCAGTAAGGTCCGTGCCGAGAACTTTCTCACTCATAACTTCACCTCCATAATAAGATTGGTGTTAGTCTTCTTCCCATTCGTCCTTTGTTTCCTCCTCGCCGTTAACTCCTACCTCCGTAGCGATGTAGTTCCATAATGCTTTGCCTTCGTACTGGCTTTCGGGGAATGATCCGTATGCCTCGTCATACTCCCTGCATATCTGTTTAACTTTCTCTATAGGCACTTCCATCTTAATACCTCCAGACGTCTATGATGCCCCGCACTGCTATATAGTAACAGGGCACACAGACCAGCAGTCGTATGAGTATCCCCATACCTATCTTCTTCATTGATACCCAAAGCCCCATGGTACAAGCGAACAGGGCTATCAGTAAGAACGTTACTACTAATGGATTCATAGTACTCACCCCCAAAGTAGGATTATGCTCCTGCCTAAGATAAAGAAGGCAAGGTAACATGCAATTCTATACATAGTTCTTTCAAGTACATCATCAACTTTAGTTTCTGTTAACCACATCAAGCACACAACCACTGCCAAAGCACAACCCAGTAACACTGTCATAACGATTGGATTCATAGTACTCACCTCCTATTAGTTTATAAGTCCGAGGGAGCCTAAGCTCCCTCATACTACCAAAGGCTAGACATCTTCATAGTAACACCTCCTTAGTATTATTTTATTTATTATTTATTTTATTGTCGAGCACAAGAATATTGTAGAGTACTACAGTACTAGGGGGTATACCTATGCTCGGTGCCCCCAGGGTGAAAATCACCTTCTCTCCCGATACCTAGGCTTCTAGGCTTCTAGGCTTCTAGGCTTCTAGACTTCTAATACTCCCGATACCTAGGCTTCTAGGCTTCTAGGCTTCTAGACTTCTAATACTCCCGATACCTAGGCTTCTAGGCTTCTAGGCTTCTAGACTTCTAGACTTCTAATACTCCCGATACCTAGGCTTCTAGTACTCTCGATACCTAGGCTTCTAGGCTTCTAGTACTCTCGATACCTAGGCTTCTAGGCTTCTAGTACTCTCGATACCTAGGCTTCTAGGCTTCTAGTACTCCCGATACCTAGGCTTCTAGGCTTCTAGTACTCCCGATACCTAGGCTTCTAGACTACCCGTTGGATACCCAACGCGCGGACTTAAGGTACCCCTCTTTCCCTATGGATATATCTTGGGTCCCCAGAAGGACTAAAAAATTTCCCTGGTATTTTTTGGGGATTGCTTGACAATATAAGGTATAATTTGGATAAATAAGGCTATCTGGGATGTTACCTCTATTTAGGAGGCGATCGTTGATTCTAGGGGGTGTTACGGCTTAAATGGGGCTATTCTGAACAGCTTATGGACTATACTAAATATAGTACGTACTAGGTTACTAAGTAAGCGGTGTGATTTAAGTACTATACCATACCACCATGGGAATAACAAAAGACCTTTGGCTACGGGGTAAACATAAGAATGATAGGTTTCTACTCTTGGTTTATATCTTTTATAAACCTTAACTAATCTATATAACTCACTCTCTGGAATCCTACCATTTTGGAAGTCTGAGCACCCCCAATCTCTTATATTGGAGAATATATACTCAATACATGTAACTGTATACCTCTTGTATATTATCTTTATAGGAGTGGCCGTGTGATGCCTGTGTATTACGTTATTTTCTTCCAGCCACTTCTTTAGTACTGTCATTATAGTTACGTTGTGGCACTTCCTTATTTTCTTCCAATCCTTAACTAGGTCCATCATTTCTTGTTTTCCTGAAACCATATGAAAGCCGTGCTGGTAAACAATCTTATCAGTCCTACAAGCGCACGCGCATACCACGGTATAACCGATATCCAAATAACTGTTTCTGTAATAGCTGTGACTTTTGGTTTATACTTTTTATAAGCTGTGGCTACCTGCCACCAAACATCGTCCTCGACATCTCTCATGCTCATATCTATTCTATTTTGTCTGTTAAACAAATTATAGCGTGCTCGGTCGTAGTCTATGAATATATTGTTGTAACTCGTGCGCCTTCGAAAAAGTGTTAGGATTTCACATCTCCAGGGGGTTAATTTGCTGCAATATTCCACCTGATGATACTGCCTAATCCCAATTCTAAGTATACTCTTTCGTAATATTGTTATGATCGTTACTATATGGCACTTCCTTATTTTCTTCCAATCCTTAACTAGGTCCATAGGTTCCTTCCTTTCTTAGTATCGGCTTAAACTGGGATGCCGTGGAGGACTCTCCAAAAGGTATCGTCTTTATTGCTAGTAGTTACTGAGGTTAGGATAAAGGGCCTTCCATAGTTATTTAATAACCACTCTCTTACCTCGTCTCTAGTTGTGCAGGCTATTTCAGCCCTATAGTTATTGCGTATATAATTAAGATGATAATGTAGATATTTTTCGTCTACAACAGTAATGTATGTGGTATCATAGTCCACCAGATTGTGCAGCAAGACTTCTAAAGCGGTCACCGATACCCCTTTCTTTGGATATATACAGGCTGTCCAGGTCCCTAACGGAATCGCCTTAAATAGCCCAAAGTCTTTTTCCTTTATTGGGTTCTTGGTTTTCATGGGCCTACTCACTCTCCCTGTGATTTGATAATATCTTTTATTTCAATTAATGCTTCCTGTTGAATTATCTCTACTGTTCCAGTATGTTGGTCTATTGTATCACACATAAACTGACACTTTCTTAATGCCTCTTTTATATCCTCAATAACCTTGCCTCGCTGAGATGCTAACTTTATTAAATATCTTAATGACATATCACTTCCACAATCCTCACACTCATATACAGGAATAGTAACCACTGCGCCTTCATAATATTTCATTTTACCATTACATTTAGGACACTTCATTTTACTCCTCCTTTATTTTTTTTAATACGGCCACGACCCCGAACTCGACCACGACCACGCCATTGACCTACCATAAATATTTAAATATATCATTTCACTCCTCCTTATTCCTGATAGGACACGTGTCATAATTACACTTATGCCCGTCATTATCTTTATGCTTACATATTACATTTTCAGGCATTCCACTTGTGTCTATTACATATTTTCTATGTTGACAATTCTTTTGCCAGTTCTCCCACATATCCTTACTCCCCTGTTCGTATGCCTTATTCTTTTCTGCTTCCATTTCTTCTTCAATACTTTCTGCCTCATCAAAACTTCCTGCATACTTTAATCGCCTTTTACAATTTTCTATTTCTTCTTTTATTTCTTTTTTATCCATATCACTCACTCTCCTTTATTGTTAGGTTTAAATTGTCTGCAATACTTACCGCCCTCTAAAACTCTCCCCATTTGAGGTATTGGAGCCTTACACCCAAAAGTCTTTCTCGTGCCAGCCGCGATCCTTAATCCTGACGCCTTAAAAGCTTTGGACGCCTCGTTAGTAATCGTATACCTCCCTCTATAAAAGTATCTGCACTTTGCGCACCTGCTCATTTTTTAACTCCCTCATCTATTAAAGTCGCACCTAGGGCCGCTAAAACAAAAAACGGTCCGAAACCTATTACTACCATACCTACCAAACTTCCAAATACTTTTGTAATATACCAAAATTGGGCGAAAAAATTGCACGGGTTTTCTGGCTGCTCTATAGCCATAATCGGCGCTTGGTGGTTACTGTTATAACACTCCATGGCTGTCGCAAAACTTATTACGTATACTATACCCAGTATACAAACTAAAACTCCTAAAACAATCTTTGTTATATTCATATCTTCTCCTTTAGTTTAAGTGACACGTCTCAACCTACAGCACGTGGAGCAGTCGAACGCGACCATGTTTAACGAGGTCAATCACTCCCCGCCACGTTTACGGTGGGAAATCCCACACGTGGCACTTTTAGTTTTTTCTTCCCGCAAAGCCTTAGTACAATGATGCTGCAAGTTTGACGGAGACACGTTGTATATAACACTTAACTCCGCCCACGTTAATTTCTTTCGCAGCATCATTATATTTTTCGTGTCTTCCATCGATATTTTTGGTATACGTTTTACTCCGTAATCGCGCAAAGCCTGTCTTACCCGCTGCTCCGACCTAGATAGCTTATCCGCCGTTTCTCTTATAGATAGCCCCGCATTGTGTGCTCTTAAAATCTCTTTATCTATTTCCTTTCCTTGCTCCACTTTTATGTTCTTTTGTACAGAATAGTGCGTTCTGTGTGTCCACGATACTACGGATTCTGGAAGCCTTAGCTTTTTGCCTATCTCCTTAAATGATATGTTATTCTTTCTATAGGTGTCTATTACCTCCGCTCTTTTACTAAGCGACGAGGTTTTCTCTATGGAAGATTTGTACCATAAAGTAGCTGCGGCTTTGGGACCGTATTTGTTAAGTAATGTTTTGTATTTCGGTTTTTCTTTAGCGATGTATCTTAGCAACTCCTTAAGGTATTCTTTGTTTTTACTAGGCTTCGCTTTAACGAAGTGTACCTTCATTGTTGACCTACACGTTTTAGTTTTTTCTTCTGCAGCTCTATGGGTACTACCATTAGCCAACAACGTCACCCATCTATCTAAAAGTCTTTCCCTGTGTTTAGTCATAACCCCTACCTCTGTTGAGGAGATATAGCAAACGTTGCCACGTCCCCTTGTATACTATTACTTACCCTTGTTTTTTCTCCGTGAGATATCTTTGCTTTTCTCTCTATACTCTCCACTATCTTTACCCACGTACTAATATGCTTTACGGAATCTTTCGGTTGTATGAGTATTTTAAACCCTAATGTGTACGCGTCTGCTTGGTACGCTAAAGACGTAATAAACTCTTTTAAAGGTATTAAAGTTATTACGTCATGTATTACTCCTATGTTAATAAATACCTTACAATCTCCTTCCTCTAACCTGGATAAGTAATCATATAACCCTTCTTCCGTTAACATTTCACTTCTCCTTTGGTAATATAAATGTTGGAAGGCCTTCCTTTTTTAAACGAATTTCTATTTGCTTCCATTGGTCTTTCACCTTTTGTATATCTTCTGGCCCATCACCATCGTATATAGGTAATTTTCATCACACTCAGACCATTCATAAAACTTAAGTTCTCTCATAGTTCACTCTCCCTTGTTTATTAAACATTCTATTAGTGCTACTATTAATGCTACTATTAGTAAAGTTGCGAAAACTGCTAGTCCTGCTGCTATATGGCAATCACCTTCCATTGTTATCACTCCTCCTTATCTGTACTTGGATATAATCTTAAACACTGCTTTGTTAAACTCTTCTGATGTCATACTTAAATTGGGTTCTTGATATAGTTCCTCAATCTCTTTAATAACTTTAGATAGCCTTGCTTTGTATCTTTTCTTACACTTATCCCAACCCTCTTTATACCCATCTTTATAACTGTCACCTTCTTCAAATATTACTCCTGAAATTTCCTTAGTCATTACTCCTCCTTTTCTACCCCACTGTATCCTATGTGTCGTCTTTTGGATCCTTTGGGTTTACTGGTCTCCAAGAAAAGAACCTATCCCATATTCTAATATACATATCTATAAAGAAGTTTGTCGGTTGACCTACTAGGTCGAAGGTTTCTATGTACTTGGTAGGTGAATACCTGGTTATTGGTCTTTTCTTCTTATAGGTTTTTGCAACAGTATACCAAGCTAACTCAGGTATTTCTCCCGCTCTGGACGTAGGATACGACCAAATTTTATTAAATCTGTAATTTACTTGTAGCGCTATTCCTCGGTTTTTGTTGCTTAACGTTTCTAAAAACAGTATCTGTATAGTGGGTCCGAACTTTAGTGTACACGATATTTTTCTGTAGCCATTTGTGTCCTTAGCATGTAGCCATCTCTTTAAAAGCGCCATAACAGTAATAGTGCTCATCTTCCTTATCCTCTTCCAATCTTTAACTAAGTCTATTCCTGCCATGGAAACACTTCCTTTCTCTCACACAGGTCTAAGTATGACTTCAGTAAATCGATATTCCACACACACGCATGTATTTCTTTACCTGGGTTCTTAAGTATGTATGATGCTATGCTATCCCTAGTATTGTACTCGGTTAGGTTCCCATCCCCGTTTATATTATATAACTGTGCTCCTGAAAAAACTTTTAATATATTAGCCGCTATAGCAGTGGCTGATAAGCCTTTCTTAGGAATTATTACCATGCGCTCGTCTAATCCAGCCTCCAAATAAAAAAACTTGTGCTCATACTTGCAGCTAGTATGCCTATTAAATATGTCCCTCCAACTATTGTTCATCGTTATTCCCCTTAGGCTCTCGCGGCCAAAGACCGAGTTTAGTTTTTATCACATACCATACCCGCATTATTGCTATCCGTATCTTAACGACTATCCCCATAAACATAAGTATTGGATACGTTTTAAATTGGGCTATAGTTAGTGTTATTATCCTGCCGCTGCCATCGTTATGCGTTAGAATATTATTCTTTTCGATACGCATCGTCGGCTTATACTTTTTATACCTTAAGGCCATAGTATATAAATCTTCCTCCGTCGATTCTTCTGACGGTACCGCCATGCGTCCTCCGCTAAAGTCATACCACGATGTTGTAACGTATACACTACCGTCATCCCGCAAACTAAAGAATAGGGTAGTTCTTTTTACTTTAAATGGCTTCTCAAGTTCTGCTACTGTTATTTGGTAATATATAATATTATCGGACTTCTTTACCCACCGAAGCATTAGCTTCATTATAGTTATAACGCTGTATTTTTTAATTATGTTGTAATCTTTTATTAAGTCCATTTATTCCTCACTAACAATTTTTGCGAAGAAAGGCTCCCCTGGATTATCTAGTAGCCACTCCTTAAACTCATCTTCGCTAGTAAAATACTCTTCATCTTTCGCCCCTTTGATGGCGGCGCTCTTTATTATAAAAATTTGGTGTGGGTGCGACTTCTTTATATCGGCCACCGCAGCCGTTATGCTTACGCCTTCCTTTATAGTAAATTTTACTATGGAGGCAAATGTGCCATTACCATACTTAGCCGTCAGTATATTTGCCCTTCCTTCTCCCAGGTACTCCATAGTGTGATATCTATAGGCTAATATCTTCCTGGCAAACTTAAAGTTTAAGGCCACCTTTACCTCCTTATTTTATATCCAAATAGTTTTCACTAAAACGGCTACTAACGGCTATTCTAAATGTTGGGGGCTTTTTGTTTCGATCTTTATAATGTATATACCACCTACAAAATACATCTGGTGTACGGAATTGACTGGTATCTTTATAAGGCATCCAAAAATTATATCGCTTATCAAGATACTTAAGTAGCGCAGTTATACTAACCGTTGGCTTTGGGGTTACCTCATATATACTGTTGACTGTTGACGGTCCACCTCCCCTAAAATCAACTGTACAAATAATATTATCTTCTTCTATCATCTTTGAGCCTTATTCTTTGGCCATCGGTTAGGTTTTTCGTCTTGGTTAATTTCTACTGACGGACCTGGTATACCATCCTCAACTTTTACGTGAACGGGGCACCCAAAATGCCAATACACCTTAACGGGCCTTGTTGGATCCTGAACCCAATAGCCTCCAGGATACTCTTCTTCTATACTTTTAGGTAGCTTACTCATTGTTTCCTCCTAGGTATTGCTTGATTAGGTTGAATAGTAAAGTTTCCTCCAGAAGCACAAAGATCTTTTACGGTAGTGACTCTAAATTCTTTACCAGGGTTATCCAGTAGCCAGCGCTTAAACGTATTTGGGTTGGGTTTTAACACTAACCTACCCTCAATCGACTCAGCAAACGTCTTGTTTAATTCCGCTAATACTGCGGTTGCCGACGGGGTTCCTAGTGGTGTTATTTTCCACCTACGCTCACCAAGCCAACTGCCCACACCGTCGTCTGTTATTTCCTCAGTCTTAAATATTTTACTCACTGAACACACCTTCCGACTCTATTGGTTCTATGATAGATAGCTGACTTATTTTGTTCTCCAGATTTTCTACCCTATCCTCAAGTCGCTTAAACTTATCAGTTGTAACTACCATAAACGCTATCATCACTGCCATAAACAGCGTTATCACAACGGACTCAACCTTATCCATATTACTCACTCTCCTTTAATATTTTAATACCATATTTTAATATCTTTAACCTCATTTTATTTTTTGCATAAGCAGCATCATAAGCAGCATCATAAGCAGCATAAGCAGCATCATAAGCAGCATCATAAGCAGCATCATAAGCAGCAGCATAAGCAGCATCATAAGCAACAGTATAAGCAGAATAAGCAGTAGTATAAGCAGTAGTATAAGCAGCATAAGCAGCCTTTTTATTTTTTTGTGTAGGATTTTTTATACATTTTTTTGCTGCCTCTATTGCTTTTCTCGGTCTATCGTCACTCGGATATTTCTTTTCAAAAATATCTATTACTTGTTCTGCTGCATATACAGCATAAGATACATATTGCTTATATTCCATTACCCTAACAATTAACCAATTAGCCCAGTCTAAATGCTTCTCTTTTATTAACTTCTTTACAACCTTTAATCCGTCTATCTCTTCCTGTTTGGTAAACCACTCAATACCCTCACTACAAGCATCCTTTTCTTCTAACCATTTAACTGTTATATCCATATTACACCTCCTTAATGTGTTATTATTACATCATCTTTGCATTTATGAAAAATTTTAAAAAGAATCCACATACCAACAGCTCCTAGACCAAGACCACAATAAAAAATAGAAACTGCAAAAATAATAATGTCTACTTCTGTAAAAGTGCTTGGGACCATTATAACCTTATCCTCTAACATATTACTCACTCTCCTTTAATTATTTTAGGGCTGTGGTGTGTCCTAAACCCCTACGAGTTTAGTCTGCCCTTTGCAATAGGGCTTTGGCTTTACACATATTTCAGATACCCACACCACATTTAAGCACCCTTACTCACTCTCCCTGTGATTTGATAAAACTAATTTTTAAGTTTTATTTCACTGTAATCAAAACTGTGTTTCCTTAATGCGTCAATAATATCGTTTTGAATACTATTTATATTCATTTCTATTTCATCCTTTGTGAGACCTGTCATTTTTACATCAACTTTCATACTTATTTCATCCGTCCAGTGTCCATTTGTTGCTACTACCTTAAATGTTCTTTTCATTTCTAGTTACCTCCCTGTGATTTGACTTTTTAATTTCTATATTTAATCCCATAATTCCAAAGATAAAAGACCTTTCAACTATTTGAATTTGAACTCGGAATAAATGAATATCAAAAAAAGATATTCTTAAATACAATAAATCAGTAATACCATAATACATAAACTGAAAACACCTAAAATCTATTTGAATTCCCTCTTTTATTTGTATATCTATTTTTTTATCATATGTTAACCAGTCTTGCCAAAACTTTATATCCATATTACACCTCCTTATTTTTTCATCTATCGTGGGCGCTTATCTGAATAACTATAGAGTTGTTAGGCTCTCGTATTAGTCTATCTGCTATAGCATCCTGCTCTATTGATTTAAAATCCCAACGATCTTTTACACGTAACTTTGCCGAGGGAAACCTTTTTCTTATAGCAGAAACTACGGCGGTTATGCTTACTCCTTTTTTAGGTGTAATATCGCACAGATACCATCCAAAACTTCCTGCGCCATAAAAGGTGCACTTAAACAACTTATCGTAGTTTTCCAAAGTTGATTCCTTATTTCTCACAGAATGTTCCTACGGCGTAACTAACGCCCAATAATGCTACCACAATCATACCGCCATAAAAACTTATTTCGTTTGTTGTGTACCATTTATGGAGTGCCCAGAGTATTACTGCTAGTGCGTCCAGTATTACTACGGTTATTCCTATGTGCAGTAATCCTATGCCTATTCTTCGTAGAATAACTTTCCATATAGGTTCTATTACGGGATCTGGATCGGACCATAATTCTGACATACCGTGCCTCCTTCAATGTAGTATATCGCTTACAGTATAAGTATACTGATAGAATTGGATTTGTCAAGAAAAAATTTAAGAAATTTTATGGTGCCAGCAGATGGACTCGAACCACCGTAGCTATATGGTGGGCAGGGATGGATTCGAACCATCGTACCCGAGGGAACGGATTTACAGTCCGCCGCCTTTAACCGCTCAGCCACCTACCCACGTTTTTTACTACCATATGTATCTGTTTGAGTATGACAATTTGGACAAAGAATTCTTAGGTTCTCTAATCTATTGTCAGTATGATCACCGTTTATATGGTCTAAGTGCATACTTAGTTTTTTATTATTCCATACGTTACCTTGACTACATTTCTCACATATTTCCTGCTTTAATCCAAACTCATATAATTTTTGTTTTAATGCATGACTTGTCCACTTAGCACCATCTAAACAAAGAACATTTTTTGTGAAGGACGTTATGGAGTGTTTCCTGCTATTGGCCCCAGTAGATGACCACCCACGATTTTTAAAATGGGACGTATCTAGCCCATAATCCTTAATACGTTTAGCCACTAAATTGTGACTTCCTCCACCTACTCGTAAACCTAACTCTCTAATAATGTCCGCGACATTATAATGTCTTTTGACTAACTCGTTTAACAGTTCCTTACTATATTTTGTAGTATTTGCTTTCATAGTAAACCTCCTATCTAGAATACTACTAGTATAGCATATTATAGTGACAAAAGCAAATACCAACAGCCAGATGTCATTGCCGCTAGACTATACTGGCACTATATTTGGCGGAAAGCTCAGGACTTGAACCTGAACGGGATTGCTCCCCAGAGTTTAGCAAACTCTTGCCTTACCAATTAGGTCTAGCTTTCCTTTATTTCTGGAGGAGAGGGAGCGATTCGAACGCTCGAGCGTCATCTCTGACGCCACCTATTTTCAAGATAGGTAGAATAAACCTGACTCTCTTACACCTCTCCTCTATATGGTTGCGGAGGTCAGATTTGCACTGACGTTGTTTCAGGGTATGAGCCTGCTGCTGGAACTACTCCAGCCCACTCCGCTTATTTTTTGGTCCCCAAGCCTGGAGTTGAACCAAGAAAAAGCAGGTTTTGAATCTGCCGCCTATGCCAATTCGGCTACTTGGGGTTGGTGCGCCAGGTAGGACTTGCACCTACACGACCGAAGCCGACGGATCTTAAGTCCGTTGCGTCTGCTAAATTCCGCCACTAGCGCTTGGTGGGTCCACAGGGAATTGCACCCCAATCTTCCGATTAAAAGTCGGAAGCTCTAACTAATTGAGCTATAGACCCTTGGTGCCCCTAGAAGGATTTGAACCTTCAGAATTCTGATTCTAAGTCAGATAGCTATACCGATTCGCCTATAGGGGCATTGGTGCGTCGAGGTGGGAACGATCCACCGACCTTCTCCTTAAGAAGGAGCAGCTCTACCACTGAGCTACCGACGCATTAAAGGTTGGGCTGCGTACACGCTGTATCGTTTCTCCAAGGATTACGCCTCCTAGGCGACCAACTACCCAACCTTATTTTTAAAAGTAATTCATAACCCAGGTTCTGTTTTTGCAGTCATTAATCTTAGCGTCCTTACCCGCGTGCTCCGTGAGGTCTCATCATCACACGCCTATTTGGACTTGCTCACAGTAAAGGTTGGTCGTCTCACTTGTTTTTAGTTTATATAATTTTCAGAATCTGAGTTTTTATAAAACTAAAAACAACTCGTCTCTGTCCCCTATTTGTCGCTCACGCGCCCAGCTTTTAAGACTGGTACTGCGCCTCAATTGAGCCTGGAGTTTCCTCGGTTTCCCGCGACTGCTTGAATCACTCTTATTTTTTCAACAATGCAATTAATTCTCTTCTAGCTTTTGCTTCCTCTGGGGTATCGTGAACACTATGATCTACCCATTTAACATCCACTTCTGAATACTCAACAAATCTACCATCAACTAAAATCCATCCTCGTTTTGTGTTTTTGTTTCCAAATAATACTGGTCCAGCAATTTGTACTTTTTCTCCTGTAGCTTTAATTATTGCTTCCATTTGTTTACCTCCTTCCCGTAAATTTTGGCGCCCCACGACAGAGTTGAACTGTCCTATTCGGCGCGACAAGCCGACGTAATAGCCGATATACGAGTGGGGCACTATTTCTTTTAGTATACTTAAAATACCAACAAGCGTCAATTAGCTTTTTTATTTTTTACTATACTTCTTAATTTATTATGCAGCCCAGCAAAAATTGGCAAATAAACATTCTTAAACGTTTCTTTCCATTTTTCACAGTATGGACAACCGTCTATGTGATCGTCCTCATTTATGTGTTTCTTACACATATGTACGCCGTCTTCAGCAATATAATAGTGTTCCGTCTCAGTTACCAAAATCGGTTCCGTTACACCTTTTCGATACAATAATTTTTTACCCATAGTTCACCTCCTTTCTTTTAAGTATACTTAAGGTTTTGACATATGTCAAGCCTTTTATTTCCTGGCACCCCCTGTAGGCTTCGCACCCACGCACCGCGGTCCGTAGCCGCGAGCTCTGTCTCCTGAGCTAAGGGGGTATGGTGTCCCTTGATGGAATCAAACCACCGTCTCAGCTTTAGGAAAGCCGTGTTCTATTCACTGTACTAAAGGGACATGGTGCCCTGAGAAGGACTCGCACCCTCGACCTACGGAGTAGAAATCCGCTGCTCTGTCTCCTGAGCTACCAGGGCCTTACTGGTTGCGGGACCACGGATCGAACGTGGACTATTCTGAGTCAGGGTCAGATGTTTTGCCTATTAAACTATCCCGCAACTATATCTTCCATTTTTTACGTCTTTTAATAACAGCTTGACCACTACAATTTTTAATAGTAGCAATCTCTTCGTTAGTTTTTCCGTCTTTTACTAAGGCCTCAAGTTCTCTTTTGTTCCATTCTATTTTTCCAGCTAATTTTCCTGCACACATTAAAGAACAAGTTTTTCTATATGCCATCTTTTCCTTGCCACATACTGGGCAAAAATCCTTTAATTCGTTTTTAGTAGAATCTGTTATAAGTTTATCATTAAATCTCAATGCTGTTTTTGGAATTATACTTATTAATCCATGCACTTCGCTATGACAATTGCTACAAACCATAACACATTTTTCTACTTCTTTTTTAATTTTTATCCACTTCGTAGGATCTCTAAGCATAAAAGCAATTCCGCTTTCTTTATCTTTACTATTTAAATGATGGAACTCTAAAGCGTCTATATGTTTATTATACCCACAAATGCAACATTTTCCACCAAAACCTTCTACTAGTTTCTTTTTTGTATTCCGTCTCCAACGTTTTACAGCCTCAGATTTAGCACTCATAGTAAAACCTCCTTATAGTTTATTACTACAAGTATAACATAACACGGTGTGTTAATGCAACTTGTTACGTTATATTGGCTCCAGCGGGTGGAGTCGAACCACCATTTTACTCCTTAACAGGGAGGCGCATTACCATTATGCTACACTGGAACTGGTGCCTCCGAAAGGATTTGAACCTTTGGCCAAAGCGTTATCAACACTCTGCTCTACCAAGCTGAGCTACAGAGGCATGGTGGAGACGATCGGGAACGATCCGACAACCCCCTGATTGCAAATCAGGCGCTCTCCCAATTGAGCTACGTCCCCATGGTGGATACTTTTGGAGTCGAACCAAATTCTCTTGTTCTTCAGACAAGCGTGATGACCGCATTCACCAAATATCCATGGTGCTCTCCGAAGGACTCGAACCTCCGACCCTCTCATTATGAGTGAGACGCTCTAACCGACTGAGCTAGAAGAGCAATATTCTGGAGAGGCGAGTAAGATTTTAACTTACCTTATCTGGGTTGCAACCAGACGCCTAGACACTTGGCTATCGCCTCTCTTAATTCTCTGGTAGTCGGAGTGGGTACTGCCCCCACCTGGTCCTCTTTGTAAGAGAGGTGCATGACTAATCTGCCATCCGACTTCTATTAAGATCTATAAATCCTGGTTGCCTCAGAACGGGTCGAACGTTCGCTACCTGTGTCAAAAACAGGCGTGCTACCACTACACTACAAGGCATTTTTGGAGAGGGCTAAGGGACTCGAACCCTTTTTTTCAGTTTGGAAGACTGGAGTTAAACCTATTAACTAAGCCCTCTCTGGTACCACGAACTGGAATTGCACCAATCCTCTGGGCGTATGAAACCCTGAGTCCATCTAATGGTCGTGGCCTATATTTTGGAGCCCACGGAGGGACTTGCACCCCCAACCGTCGGTTTACAGGACCGCTGCTCTTCTATTAAAGCTACGCGGGCTCTTAATTTTTGGTGTGAGGCGGGGATTTGAACCCCTCTGGGAGAGCCACAATCTCCCGTGCTAACCATTACACTAGCCCCACCACTTGGCACCGCCGTAAGGAATCGAACCCTATCTTTCTGTTCTGGAGACAGATGTGCTAACCATTACACTACTGCGGCATTTGGTGACGCATGTGGGACTCGAACCCACAATCCTCAGACTGAAAATCTGATGGCTTAAACCATTTGCCTAATGCGCCACATCTCTTTAACTGTTAAGAACTATAAGTGCTGGTCTAGGTGGAAGGATTTGAACCTTCGACATCTTGCTTCCAAGGCAAGCAGGCTACCAGACTGCCCCACACCTAGTCGTTAAAATAAAAAAGGCCCGACGGATTTCTCCGCCAGGCCTTTGTCTAGTACTACTCTAATTCGTCACATAGAGCTGCCTGGCAGACCTGGCGGTTTTTGTGTATCTATACATACCGCCGCCAACAGAATATAGGCATGCATAAATAACTGGCTATCGCCAAGCCATTCTGCTCTTCGCCTATTCTCTGTGGTCTGTGACAAACTCTTAAGCAACATGATTTATTTCTCCTAATTTTGGTGCTATGTTGGACTAGCACCTTATGCTAACACAATCTTTATGACAATACAAGTATACTCATGGTTTCGGTAAATGTCAAGTAAATTTGTAAACTAAGTAATAAAAAATGTACAGTATAAAACGCCCACAAGAAGTATAATTCCCATAGCAGTAACAAACAAAATTTCTGAAATAATACTGCGCTTCTTAAACCTGGTACACCTCCCATTCTTATTAAGCTGTGCTTGGCCTGCTATCCTAACTTTTTTACATTGTGTACCATATGTTGGATCCCACACATCTTGCGGGTCAAAACAATCGTCATGAGTACACACAATAGTATAGCCACTAATAACTATGCTAGAATTGGGTTCATTGGGATCAATAAACCTCTCTTCTACACTGGTGTACCCATTATTTAGATATGTACAATCTTCACACTTTACCGTGCCTTTTTTCATCTTTCCACCTCCTTTGAAATAGTTTCTTAATTTTTCTTATTCCGTATTTGATACCCCACCTAATACGTCTCAATAGCCCTATAACGCTAATCATTATATGACCATACCAAGGTACCAAACTTATAAAGTCGGCATCTGGTTGTCCAACAAGTACGTTTTTACGTTTAGGTTTATGAACTCTATACTTACTAACAAGCTCTAATAAATCTTCTTCCTCGATAACGCCGCTATTGTCACCTATAATATATACAACGCTATGTGTACTCGATGATTTACCAACGCCAGAAAGTGAGGTTGACGTAACTCTAAAAAAGTTGTGTACATTCAAATACGTGCAACTTTTATACTGGCGGGAGCTGCGAACAAACCAACGCCTAAATAACCCAACCAAAGTTACGGTGCAGTAACCTTTAGAGGCTTTCCAATCTAATACTGGATCCCACGCCAGCTTCTCGCTACTCATTTAGTATCTCCTTTAGTAGGGTAAGTTCTTTTTTCGGTATCTGGTTCTACAGATATATCGCCAACTCCTATATAAGCTTCCAAGTTCCTCTTGGGTTTAACTTTTGAATTAATGGTATCTATGTACGCATGCACTTTATCAGACATAGTTTTTGTAGTTATATCTTCTGGAAGCTCATCCTCAACAATCTTTTTGTCGTTTAGAATAACGGTGAATCCTCCAAGCATTCCAGGGGCCTTTGGGTTCGATGTAGGCATTACCGCAACAGGTTTATAAAACTTAAAATCCTTTTGTAACTGAATACCTAATGATCGAGCCAGTTCCATAGTAGTCGCTGCACGAGATAATACGTCCGATAAATCCTTCTTAGATAACTTCATGAACTCTTTCCACTGTCTTGGTTCTATTCTATTCATCTTCATAGCTATCCTCCATACTAAGTCTTTTAAGTGTTGAATATACGTGTCTGTTATCTAACTGATACTCGTGCGGGAAATAACACTCATATTTTTCGGCTATGAACCTTGCTACCGCCGCAGACCTGCTAACTCCTCCTTCACAGTGTACCACTATATGCTCAATGTCCTTTGGAAGCATATCTATAAACTCTAGTATCTTACGTGCGTCATCCTCCGTAAAGTTTATATACTCATTCTCTTCTGCGCCGTCAAAGACCCAGGCACCTCTGACGCCATCCACGTCATGAAAAGCAAGCCTTAAAACATACTTCCATAACTTGTGTAGTGTTGGGGCGTCTCTTTTGGGGTCCCTAATGGAAATTAAAGCTACATGTTCATTAGGTACCACCTGTTCTATAACTGCCCTGGATACGAAGTCGACTTTCATGTTTCCTCCTAATTATCTATCTTCTCTTACCTAATATTCTGTATTTCCAAGATTTTAAATTACTAGCATTCACAAACACTTTAAAATCTTCTTCAAAGATCCAACCACCTGTAGTGGTTTCCCATCTAAAATTTGTGACTTGATATGCTCTACATTCTTTATTATGTCCTACAATAAGAACTGAGTGAAATCCTGTTTTTGGGTGCCAAACACTTACTTCGCACGGAAGAAGTATTTTATACTTACACAGCATTTTACCATCTTTGTCCTGTGCATCAGGAAGATAATCTCCTTCCCAAATTGACTCAATACCTAACCTCTTGTGAGCCTTCTTAATACTTATCGCCGCTCCATTCCTGGCACATACAAGATCTACCATTTTTTCATAGCGCTTAGATTCAAGAGGTATAACCTTTCCCGTCAAATAGTAATAAGCATTTACCGCGCTTATTAACTGACAGTCAGAGTAATTTTGTTTGTTATGATACTTATACCAATCTCTAATCACATGCCCTCCAGATATGCGCGTATATTAGCCAGCTTTTGTTGTTCGCTAACATCGCTGTTTAGTATGTTCTTTATTACTTCCTTAAGCCTTTCCTTACCTTCCTCTACTCCATTATCAAAACCATTTTGGTACTCAAAACTACTATTCATATATTACCTCCTCTTTATAACCTTTATTTCAAATTCCCCAGTAAAATCTTTACCGCAATTATTACACACCTCTTTAATTCTAAATTTATTTTTTGTTCTTTTAAAGTCGTCTAAGTACAAATACTGATCTCTCTTACAAAATGGACATTTAACTAGAATTGTACTAGTCATATATTACCTCCTACTCTTTAAGTAGCTCATCCCCAGTCTTATTAAGACTTGGGTCATCTATATTGTACCAAGTCTTACCTCCGTCCTTAGAGAAGAAACTTGGGTCTCTTTTGTTTTGCCACAGGGTTTTGGCGTTTTTACCACACATATCTGTGATGTCCATCCACTCATCTGGATTAGAAGAAATAGGTGTTAAAGTTTTATACTTAAGCAGTTTGTTTAGTATATCTATGGTAAGACTTGCCGAGAAACCGCTATGACCTTGCGTAGAAAAAACCTTAACCATGTCTAATATACTTTTACCAAGTGCTCCGTTATAATCTGAGCCTTTGTCAAACATGCCAGCTCTCCGAAGTTCTTTTTCCGCATGACTAACTAAGTTGCTTTTTCTAAACCGTTCCTTAAAGTTAAAAAAATTTACTATCCTTGTCCACCAAGATATATACCAAAACAGTTTAGGTGTTGCTACGGGCTCAAGATCTTTCTCATCACTCGACATTTTGTCTTCCTTTCCCTAACGGATATGGACTCTTGTACATCTCCTGCCGTTTACGAGCCTGATCCTTCTTTTTTTCTTCTCTGTGTTTTGGGCACAGCGCCTTTCTGTATCCTGCATCCACCCCACAAACATAACATTTACCCATTAGTATCTCCTTTCTACTACATTTCTCTATAAAACAATATAATGAGTTTTATGTTTTTGTTTGGGAACACCTTTTTATACTCGGCAATAATAGCGTCCGATACCTTTATTAACTTATCGTACGAGTCTAGTTTGTCCTCCGAATCAAAAACGCTGTTCCCAAACATTTGTCCTTTTCCTTCAACATCATAAGCGTAACTTACAAAATACTTAGTAGGTTCCATGGTTACCACCTACTTACCCTTTTCTTCTTCACACAGAAGTAGCTGTAACTGAGCTTCAAGCTTGGCTATCTTTTCTCTGTCAATGTTTCTCTGGTGAATAAGGTAGTTTATGTTTTTAGTATTCTTATCTATTACCGTAAGCAACTCAAGATACTTTGTGGTTAACACTTCTCCCATTTCAACAACAGATTCTTTGGATGACATAAATATTTCGCCAACTTCATCCAACGACTCTATAATGGTTCCTTTGTCTCTTGCGTAAGATATACCACATAACACCGCTGTACTAAAACATACAATTATCGCTATTAGCAACAGTGCCTGTGCTAAATCTAGTGAGTCCTTAACTGAAAGTTTACTCATAGTTATACCTCCTTTCCGTCAATAGTATTATCGGTACTCAAAACTCCAATAGGCTCAGATGCGGAAGTAGTCAGAGTACATGTATCATCGGTGTACACCATATTGTACGAGTCGTCTTTGCTAGGAAAGTAGTGTGTAAACTCAAAAGATATTGTGCTAATGGTTGGATCTAGCAGCGCCGTCTCTAGCGACTTACTTAACTGATCCTTCAGCGGAACGTTAGAATGATCTCCGCGTTGAATCGTGATAGATGTTTCCCCTATCAGTATTATTGATCTAAAAGTATTTATATCTATGGAGTTAAACATCCCTAAAACTTTTTTACACATTTCTAGCTTTGTTGTTGTACAAAAATCTTTTACTAGGAAAAAAGACATCCTAACATTAATACTGTGTTTTTCTGAAATTACTGCTAAACTAGGTACTGCCCCGTTAGATCCACTTTGTACAAATATGTCCTTAAATTGGTTACATAGTTGCCTTTCTAGCCGTTCCGCGTCAGAACTTTTGTAACTTATTCCGTATACCTCAGTCATAGTTGCCATATCTACACCTCCAAAGATGTTAGTTGTTTAATGGTTTTGTATAGCTCCATCGCGTCTGATTCCTGGTACAAGTATAAATCCCCTACCTTTTTATTGTCCTCAAACTTCAGTGGAAATTCTATACTTGTAATATCTAAGGCTTCGTGCCTATTCTTTTTCTTTTCTCTACCGATCTTCGCCCTAGAAGTATCCGTGTATAAGTTTACGGCAAAATCCTTTGTCTTGTATGTTACTACCAAATCTATACCCTGTTGACTGTCTATTAAAGGATTGTGCCATACTGAATCAAATACGTGAGTTTCCTGCAAAAGCTTGCCAAAATGAAAATCTCTTACTAAAGATGGGTACGCCCTAAACGCTCTAGCCTTTATTCCCTCTAACTGTTCTTCCGACAGAGCGGACTTATCAAACCACTCAGAGTTATGAAGTAAGTATCCCCTATAAAATTCTTCTTGTGTAGGAACTACCTGGCTTGATATTAATATAGAATAAAAAGAATCTATGAACGACGGTAGTCTCATTTCCCACTCTACGTCATTACGTCTTATAGGAGAAAACGTAAGCGCCATAGATTTAAGCCTGTCTTCTACAGCTTTAGATGACAACGCTACCGAAGTTAACGTATTTGGATACTCCTCGAACCTAGTCATAACTCTCCTAACTATACCTTTTTAGGGTATATCTTTTCTCTAGTTCGGCTTAGTTTTCTTAGTAGTTGGATATTGTAGTCGTATAGTAATTCCCAACACTCCTCATCTGTGTGGTCCTTTCTTAGCTCTCTAATAAACGTACGTATACCCTTAACGCGTTGTAGGTCTTCTTTAGGTATTTTTTTAAGCAGCAATTGCATCAGTCGTTGCTCAGTTATTTTCTTTCTTCCCATGGTTTCTCCTTTCTATACTAAGTATACTGATAAATTGCTATTTGTCAAGGTCTTTTCTAAGTTTTTTTCTAATAGGTATTTCGCTTTCTAGGCACCCAACACTTCCAGATCCCATACCATTTTGTAAGGTTTCTACATACTTACCTATTTTTAAACATCCTGGGGGCTCTATAGAGGACGCCTGGTCTGTGCCGTACATCGATCTATCAAGTGTTATATGATACTCTAACATTTCCGCCCCCAATAAGTACGCCGCCACAATAAAGATTATTCCTGCATAATGATTTGAGTAGCCTATTTTATACTTATCTCCATACATATCCTTAAGTGTTGATAAACGTTTTAGATTTACATCTTTCACTGGGGTGGGGTAGCTTGAAGTACACGACAGTATATACTCAACAGTATCTCCAAAGATTTCTAAAGCTGCGTTTAGTTCATCAATACTACTCATACCAGTGGATAGTATAACCTTTTTACCCGTACCCTTTATTTTCTTAAGTAGAACTTTGTCCGTCAACGACGCCGACGCAACCTTTATATATGGTATATCAAATTGGGATAAAAATTCTACTGAGTTAACATCCCAAGGTGTGGCAAACCAAGCGATACCCTTATACTTACAATACTTATCTATTTCTTTATATTCTCGTAATCCGAATTCTCGAGCCCTTTTGTAATCCCCTACCGTAGCACCCCATGGAGACTCCAGATACTTATCAAGCTCCTCTTGTGTATATAAAAAATCTATATCTCTTTTCTGAAACTTAACTCCGTAACAACCACTAATAGCGGCGATATCTATAAGTTCTTTAGCCATATCCACGTCGCCATTAGCGTTTATACCTATTTCAGCTATAAGTTTTGTATTAGACACCGTGCTCACCCCAATACTGTTTTAAATTTTCTTCACAGATAATCAAATCTGTAACGTCGTCTATCTCTTGAAGTTGCGGTTTATCCATCAGATATACGGAAATCTTTCCTCCCAGCCTGTTACGGTGCTTTTTTATAAAGTCTGGAGTGAATATGTATATGGACCCGTTTTCTACTATCAAAGTTTTTCTATTGTCGTCTTGGCGCATACCCCTATTCTTGTAATCATACGTTACGCTATTTGGTGTATCGTCCCAAACACACGCAGAGGTTAGCGGTACACCAGAAAATAGCGTATCTGCCTCCTCCAATACATACTGATCTAAAGCCTTATCGATATCGCCGACATATCGTAAAGGTGACGTAGCCTGAAGAAATACTACCAAGTCAATATCTTTTATACCTGAGTAATCCAATACGTGAATAATTGCGTCTTCCGATGGAGACGTATCTGTGGCCATACTTTCTGGTCTATCTACTACGCAAACCTCGGGATATCTTTCTTGTACAAACTCCATTATATCTTTGCTATCGGTAGTAACAAATACTTTACTAACTTTAGTACTATCTAACGCGGATTCTATTGTCCAAGATACCAGCGGCTTTCCATTTATTGGTATTAAGTTTTTTCCTATAATACCCTTAGATCCACCACGAACAGGTATTATTGCAACTACGTTATTCATACTTTTCTAAACCCCCTAAAAGACGCATCCTTATTTTTGTATAGTCTGTCTATAGAAGCCAAAGTTGACGCGCAGTTTTTTGTGTAGTAATCCATTATCATATACTATTACTAGTGTTCTCATTGTATGCTCGCTTTAAAATATTCTATGGTTCTTTTTAGTCCTTCATCTATTGAAGTTTTAGCTTCGAACCCCAACAACTCCCTAGCCAATCTCGTATCGCTTTGTCTAGTTCTATACCCTACCCGTTCAATACTTTTATCAAATACAACATTAGCGTTACTTCCACTAATGTATACTATTTTTTCTACTAAATCTTTTATAGTTATTTGGTCATCACATGCTAAATTTATTGGAGTAGCATCCTTAGACTTTTCTGACGCCAAAAGTATTCCTTGTACTATATCCTTTACATATATAAACGATCTTGTTTGTAAACCATTACCCCACACCACTATTTCGTCTTTAGTTACGGCCTTGTTAACTAACGCAGCCACTACGTGCGCCACCTTAGGGTCAAACTTATCTTTAGGGCCGTATGCGTTGGACGGCCTAACTATAGTAACTGGTTTTCCAGAATATTTATACATAGTTTGCCCAAGCTGTTCCATAGTTCTCTTAGCTAATCCGTAGCCTAAATTTGTTTCTTCTGGAAGGTCTAAAAACCCTGCGGATTCTGGAGTGGGTACCTCAGCGTCTCTAGCGTATACGCAGGCCGAACTCACTAACGTAACTGCTTGGATATTATTGTCCTGTATGGCTTGAAGTACATTACTTGACATAATAACATTATTATTAAATATGCTAAAGTTACTATTCATATTGTACTCTATACCTCCAACATCTGCTGCCAAATGCATTACATGATCGAAGTCTTTGATAGCTTCAACACACTGTGGTAGATTTTTAAGATTTGCAGTTACGACTTTACATCCCATAAACATATCTTGAGGAATTCTAGATAGTATACTAACATCAGCCATCTCTGATTTTAACGCCTCACATAGATGTGAACCTATGAACCCAGAGCCTCCAGTAACTAAGACTTTTTTGTTTTTCCAAAAACTCACTTTAGTATCTCCTCAAATGTTTTTCCTATGTAGTCTATATCGCTATCCGTTATATACTGATGACATCCAATGTAAAATGCTTGTGACCCTAGAAATTCCGCATTCTTTAATTTACCCTTATACTCAAATTTAAAGTTTGAATATGCTGGCTGTTGTGTAGGTATACACCCAAACAGCGGCCTCGACTCAATTCCTTTAGCTGTTAGTTTACTCATAAGCTCTTCTCTATTTAGGTTGGTAATTATTGGATATGCTAAATAGCTTACGTTCTCGTCATACTTAGGGAGTATCAAAGCGTTCGAAATTCCTTTTAGCCTATTGTTTAGTTTCTTAACATTTTCTGATCTTACTTTAACTATTTCATCCATTTTAGCTATCTGCCCTATCCCTAACGCTGCTTGAAATTCCATAGTCTTAAAATTATATCCTACATGGGTATGCGTAAACCTTGGGTTGTTTCCTTCTTTTGGACACGTACCTTGAGCCTTCGTGCACACCAAACAATCACATGCCCTACCATTAGCTTTTAATCTCCTTATTAACTTCGCGACTTCTGCATCATCGGTAACTATAGCTCCCATCTCGCCAACCTGAATGTTGTGCGCTATATAAAAGGAATAGTCCGCAAGTAACGACATAGTGCCCACATTCTTTCCGTTTATCTTGGTTCCGTGAGCTTGTGCAGCGTCCTCAAATACAGTTAGGTTATACTTTTTGGCTAGATAGTTTATTGCGTCCATGTCGCATGGATAACCCATTAAATGTACTGGGAGTATCGCGGCGTATCCTTTCGGGTCAACCTGTAGTAACGACTCCACCTCAACAATAGACATATCAAACGTTATGGGGTTCACGTCAACATATACTGGTTTAAGTCCTGCAAGTATTAAGGCGTTTGATGTTGCTACATAAGTCAGCGGAGTAGTAATAACTTTGCTGCCTTTAGGAACCTTATTAAGGTACTTAAGCGCTAGCAAGCCTACAAGCAGTGCAGACGTACCAGAGTTAACCGTTACACAGTATTTTGTACCTATCTTCTTGGCAAACTCTTTTTCAAACTCCTTAACATACTTGCCTTCGGATATCTGCCCAGAGTCTAATACGGCGTTAATGGCGTCTCTTTCTTCCTTACCTATTCTAAAATCTCCTACCCTAATCATACTAGCCCTCCTTTAGCAACTTTATATCTTCGTGGACCATCATGTCTATTAATTCTTCAAAACTAACCTTAGGCTTCCACCCAAGTTCTGCCTCAATTTTTGTAGCGTTACCTACCAAAAGATCAACCTCGGCTGGCCTATACAATTCCTTATCAATCTTTACATAGTTTTCGTAGTTTAGCCCTACTCCGCCGAACGCCACCTCTAACAACTTTTTAACAGTATGTGTCTTTCCAGTTGCAATCACATAATCTTTCGGCTCGTTGTTTTGTAGCATCAAATACATAGCCTCAACATAGTCACCAGCAAATCCCCAATCTCTTTTGGAATCTAAATTACCCATACTTAAACTTTTTGACAGTCCCAACTTTATCTTTGCAACTTCATGAGTTACCTTTCTAGTAACAAACTCCATTCCCCTACGCGGGCTTTCGTGATTGAAGCACATTCCAGAACACGCAAAAAGATCATAACTTTCTCTATAATTTACAGTAGCCCAATGACCGAAAACTTTCGATACTCCATAAGGACTTCTAGGATAGAAAGGTGTTGTTTCAGTTTGTGGAGTTTCAACTACCTTACCGAACATCTCACTACTAGATGCTTGATAAAATTTCGTTTTAGGACTAATCAATCTTATAGCCTCAAGCACATTTACAACGCCAACACCCGTAACGCTAGTCGTTGTAAGCGGTGCTTTCCACGAATGAGGCACAAATGACTGCGCACCAAGATTGTACACTTCATCTGGCTTAACATCTCTCAGTATTGAAATTAAAGAAGACAGATCTGTTAAATCTCCAGATACAAATGTGATACTATCGAGCAGGTGGTCGATTCGATGTGTAGTTGTGGTACTTGAGCGTCGCTTCAACCCAAAAACATTGTATCCTTTATCTAGCAACAACTCTGCCATGTAAGATCCATCTTGCCCAGTAATACCTGTAATAAGTGCCGTTTTACGCATGCTAATCCTCCAGTGCCTTTTTCGCCAAAATAAACCTGCGAAGTATTTTGTTGTCATCTTTTATTTCTCCAGCCACCTTAAGTGAGAAACCACTGTAGAGTAAGTACTTAATTTTTTTATCAAAGTTTTTATCTACTGTAGTTACATCTCCACTTTCCAATAAAAAATATCCTCCAGGATTTAGTAACCCTTTAACTTTATCACAAAACTCAATAAAAGTATACCTTGTATAAAAATCTACTACTAACGAAAGTATGATATCATATTTAGCCGTAACGTTAAAATCTTCGAAGCTTATATTATATAGGGTACAGTTCGGTATATCTAGTATTCTTTTAGCCTCATTACCTACGCTTACAAGATCGGCGTTTATATCGATAGCGTCTACATGTTTTACATACCTACTTAACACTAGCGATATAAATCCCGTATTACACCCTATATCCAGTAGTTGCGAGTTAGCATTTATAACTGATTCTATACTGTACTTTTCCAACCTATGTAACGTAGAACGTTGACCAGTTAGTTTTAATAGCGGACAGCTTTGATAAAAATCTCCACGACCTAATAATTGCTTTGAGGCTGTGTATGCCTCTTTTAAACTAATTATATCGGCCACTTTTTTCTTAGCAAAATCCTCGGATATACGATAGTTAAACTTAATCAGGTCCCACGTTTTGTTAACAAGATTAAGTTCTTTTGGTGAAAAGTTACGATTTTCAAACCAATCTATACCATATCTCGGATCACCGTCTTCCCGAATAAGTATCTCAAACTTTGATACGTTAGCAAACAAAAGAATGCACGCAAGCCTGTGAGCGCCATCGATTACACGTAAATGCTTGTTCACAATTATAGGAGACGCATAGTTATACCCGTTGGCTTGAATAGACCTAATGAGGAGTTTAAATTTTTTTACGTACATATCCGCATCATGATCGGACATACCCAATCTTTCCTGCTGCATTTTTTTATATAAGGCTATTCCAGGACCTTGCGTTTTGCTTACTAGTTCTTCTGCTGCAAGGTATCGTACCGCAATATCATATCTGTTAAACGTGTATGCCCCTCCATCTTCAACAAATTGATCCAATAACAGCTGTCTCGGTGTTGTTAGTGCGTGCACTAGTTTTCTCCTTGTTTAAGTATATTGTCATAAATTTTTTCATATTCTGCAACTATGTCTTTTGGGTTCCAATATTTTCGCATCCACTCTTTATTTTTCTTTCCCCTATGTATAAGATTTTTTCTTCCTAAACCAACCAAACCATTTAAGTGACCCTCTAAATCATCAAGCCAAACGTTATCTACGGGTAACATGTCACTTCCAGAAACTTTCTTAAATATTGATTCTACCTCGTCATCCATGGAGCAAATAGTTACGGCTCCCTGCGCTAAACCTTCAAGCGTACATCTATGATAGCTTTTTGTTACACACTCATCTATGTGGATTACACATACGGATTTTCGACGCATACACATCTCAAAACTAGTATTACTTATAATATCTATTTCAACATTATTAAACTTACGTACCATATTATCAAGAATTTGTTTTGTCTCTGGAACCGCTTTACTTGAGTAGGTTCTATTTCCTCTTGGTAATAGTGTGGACGGAGAAAACGCTATTCTTATGTTTGTAGATTTATCAACATACTTGTACAATTCGTCATCCAAGTCTATAATATTTCTGACCCACAAACAATTCTTATACTCTGGTAGTGTCGCGTGGAATTGTGCTATTACTAATTTTGTGTAGGGAAACTCTAATTGTGTAACCTGCCCAACGCTATGATACTGAATGACCTGAGGTTTTGTCGTTTTTAAAAACTTGTTGTGGAAATGTACTATACTATACTTGTTAAAATTAGTATCCTTTAGTATTGGTATGTCTTTTCTTGGTATAGAATTTGACCTATCGCCGCCATAGAATTCATTTTCGTTTGGGCTAATCAACACTGCGCGGTATCTGTCGCTATACTTATTTATACACTGTACTAAGGCATCTGGTGCCCACGCTATAGGCGTCTCTTTGTAGTGTGCAACGGTTAACACTTTGTATCTCCTTTAATTTTTTCGTTGCCCATCATTAAGCTCCTCCTTTAGTCCGTTAATTTGTTCCAGTATTGTATATTTTCTATACCCATCTCGTATATAACTATATCCGTATCTTTGACCAACTAAGGGAGGATTTATTACGTATGACTTTCCTCTGGGATGTACATGATCCCCTAAAATTGTATCAATTGCCACATTATAACTACTACACGCATTCATGGCAATATCATAACATGAGTTGTGAATTAAGTATGCGTGAGTACACAAGGTTCTTGATGTCTTAAATACCTGATTATTATCTGTTTCTTGTAGCGTATTCCACCACGATGTACCTCCTAGATAAAACATCTCCCATTGGTGAGTACTTATAAAGTTGCGTACAACATCTAAGTGGTTATTGAAGTGATCAAATATTTTTAGGTCGTCTTCAAACACGCAGATATACTCTAAGTTTCGCTCCTTTGCTAAGCTAACTATTTTATGGTGTCCCATTCTACACCCAGCGTCTCTATCCTCTGTGGTTTTACCGCCGTTAATTATTACTCCCTGTATTTCCTCAAACTTTATGTCGGGAATTTTTCCTATTTCTTTTTCAAAATCATTCCATCTTTCTTCTTTGAGGGTATCTAGTGTCAGTACAAACGTGTTCTCAAATAAATTTTCCATACAATTACTCCTATAATGTTCCATATTCAAACGCGTCAAACGTAGGATTCTTACTTATATTAAGTATTTTTAAACCCTTACGTTTGGCGTGCTCGTTTAATATTTTAAAATTTTCTACTATTATATGTCTGTGAGGAACAAACCCCTTCCATCCAGGAACATTTGGTATTTCCAATATATTATTACCAGCATACCCATACGCGTAGTCCAACTCAACGCCAACCACATATATTGGATTGCACAGCATAAGAATTGCAAAAGAAATGCAGTGTTCTATAACAGTGTATACCGCGGTATTTCTTTCACTATACCCAGTAAATTTTTGGACCTCCTCTTGTATTGTAAGTCTACCAGGTATTCTTCGGGCGCAACAATCGTACACCTTACATAAGTCTTTGTGTAAAGGTCTATCTGTGAAATGTCTTTCATCAAATTGAAGATAGTCCACCTTTAGAAGTTTTTCAGCTTCTTCTCTCGGAGTTTGGTCAACTGATTCAGCGTAAAAAACTGGTACCCCTCTAGAGTTTATTACTTCATGTAGGTTTTTTATGGTATTGACGTTGTTAGATAACATCCAATAGTGCATATTTACGTCGGTAAGTTTGTACCACTGGTTACAGGACATCATAATATACTTACTTCTGTACTCCTTTAGCTTATCTAAATGTGGGTTTAAGCTAGGCCCTAACCCCATAATAAAGCAAGGCTTATTTTTATGCTTACCCAGTATATCTTTAATTTGAAGTTTCATTTAAGTATATCCTCCAACGTATGTATTACGTCGTACTTTTGTAGTAATAAGCGCTTTGCAGCTCGAATATGCTCTATTCTATGTTCCCACTCCTTGTCTTTTATGGCCTTTTCTATGGTACCCATTATGTCCTGCGGAGTACTATTTTCTTTTAGGCGAATAAAGGATTTTTCTGGTATAAACTTTTCAAGGTTTGGCGCTCCCCAATATATGGGGAGGCACTCACTAATTATGGCATCCCAAAATTTTTCGGAAAACCAATTACCTTCAAAAGTATTTTCTATAACCAGTGTATATTTATACGTATTAAGGACGTCATGCTTATTTGGTATGTCTTTATCCTTCCATTGCTTGTACGCCGATATATTTTTATGTACACATGAATACCTTTTTCCGCCGTATAGGTCATAATCAAAGTTTGAATCGTGCATCGCGTCAAGTAACCTTAGTCTTAGAGCATGGCCTGAATAGGTATTCCATAATGAGGTTATAAAACATAGTCGATCCTGTCTTTCCTCTTTATTTGGAATCGTCGCACAAGGTTTAAAACACTCTCCTTTTACATCATAGTATGGAAATACTATCGGTCTGTTTCTCTCCATATCAAAAAACTTATATATAGTATTATCTAGATAAGCTTTATCTGCCCACTTACCCCACATTTTATGTCGTTCTGGGGGCTCGTATTGGTGAAGAATAACTTTTTTTAAATTTAAATCCTTTTCTTTTACACTTCCCCTATTGCCCACACAGTTTGTAACGACAACAAAATCGGCGTTTTTGTGGAACGGAACCGCAGTAATCTTATTGCTATTATACAGCGAATATATCTTCTCTATATACTTCGTGTAGAAAATATCTGTTGATGTCCAATCTGGTACATGACAAATTTTTATCACTGCTTATCCTCCAATATAAGGCTGTAGTCTCTTTCTTCGTGCACCGAAGTTGGTGTGTGGCCATAAAAGTTTTTGGTATCTATTTTGTACCCCTTTAAATACTTATCATTTAATGTAGTTAGAGAAAACTCCTCATTAGTTCCGTGAGGTGTATACCCCCGTTGCGTAAGGTTGTTTGGAACTGTCATCAAACACGTATGTAAATCAGAAACCATCATAGGTTTTTCTGAGGTACGTTTACCATTCATCTGTCCTTCCAACGCATTTGGATGTTCAAAGTTTAATGTATTAACTATTTTAGTAAAATACTCCCTCTTATATATGTGGGAATCTACAGCGTGTGGATAACCCCACTCACCTCGCGGGTCCGACGATCTCCAGTCCCACTTTAAAAAGTCTTTTTCTTCGCAAAAACTTGGCGTAGTTACCTTTATTCCTGCAGAATGACTGTACGTAAGCTGCTTACTCATGCGAAGTGACACACACGTTACGTCATCGGTATAGGCTTGTAACAGCAAACTAATATTGGGTTGTCGAATTACTACGCAATCGTCAACAAACCCAATAATATATTCCCCAGAAAACGACTTCAACATAGCCAAAACCTGAGGTTTAAACTCGCTTTCTTTTATCCACGTAACTGTTAGATTTTTATTGCTAGCGTATGTATTTATGAGCTTATCATACCCAAGTTTAAATTGGTCATTAGAATACGTATATATAATACTAACTTCGGATATTTCTTTAAAGTTATCCTGTATACTTTGTAATAGTAAACTTAACTGCATGGCTCTATCTTTTGAAAATACAAACGCGTCTATACTCATTTTAGCTCCTTTAACGTTACATCCAATTTATCTATATCTCCACAATCGGTGTGTAATGCAAAATCGAACGCGCGGGTTACCATACTCTCATACTTATCTCTAGGAAAACTTATAAGATACTCAGATAGTTTGTCGACGCTATCGAATTTTCTATAGTCTATAAACAACTCTGATGGAACATACTCTTCTATATTATAGCATCCATAGTAAATGGGTACGACCTTAGCCCGAAAGGCATCAAATATTTTTTCTGTGATATACCCATTTGAGTGTTCGGAATGGTAACAATTTTCAAAGCTTAGGTTATACATATATTTATCTAGCGTTTGTAACTTTGACACAGAGCCTGGAAATGTCTCCTCTTTAGTCTCTCCAACAACCCCCTTATATAATTGTTCTCCATAAGGAATTTTTCCGTAGCAATCAGCAACTAATTTCTTACTTAGCTTTTTCATGGTATCAAGTCGAAGGTGCGTTATGTCTCCGTTACTATGAGTTGATTTTCTATGCCTACACAGTAATATTACCCCTAAAATTTTTTTGTCATACGGAGTATAATTATCCAATGTGTTGGTATATGGAATTGGAAATCCGTGAATTTTTACCACATTAAAGTTACGCTTGTACTTAATATACAATACGTTATTCCAAGTTATGATACCCTTATACCGCTGCCAAATACTCGTATCGTAGAGCTGAGGCGATACTGCCATACACTCAACCAAAAACAAATACTTGTTCTTACTTCTGCATTGTGGGGTATCCCCAAAACAAACGTGAGGATTCTCCTCTATTAACTGTTTCCATCTATCGACTATCATTAGTTTTCCTTAGTTAACGATACTAATGTACCGTGATTACTATGCTTGGACGTTTTTTGTACGGAGCACTGCACTCCCATCCGCTTACATACGTCATGTATTATAGATTCGTATTCGTGGTCTCTGGGATTTTCTAGTACTAATATGTAGCGGTTAGATAATTGTACCATATTCTCTACGAAAGTTACAACCTTTTTTGTACTTAGGTGCATCAACACCGCCTGCGTATATACGAAGTCAAATTTCTTTTTAAAATGTTTGTGCGCCCCAACGACAGACATATCTAACACAGTTATATTCTTCAATACACTTTCCGATATACCGAGTTTTGTTCTGCCAAAATCTATTTGGGACTGCAAAAGTTCACACCCGCATAAATCCAACTTATTATTTATTGTATATAGATTTTGAAGATGTTGACCAGACCCACACCCACACTCAAGAACACTAGATACTCCAGTTCTTACAACTTGGTAATATAGCTCCTTCCAGTTTGCGCACAAGTTATCATAAAACTTAATATCGTTATCTGCTACAGAAAAGTCCTTAAGTAGCAGCTCCCTAACGGGCTTTATTTCTTCAAGAATTTGTTTTGAGTACTGATTTGTGTACTCTTCCCATTTATAATCGTCACTTAACTTTTCTTTCATTTACTTACCTCCAACTCCACGAGTTTACATAACTAACTAAATCATCTTTGGGCAATTTTTGAATTTTTAGTCTCTCTGCCCTATTACTATGATAGTACTTATTGCCGAACATACCTTCATATTTTCTTGGGTGGTATAAATGAAATAGCTTTCCAGGTAATTTTTCTACCTTACCGCCTAATTTTACGACTCTATCTATGCGCTCTAAATCTTCTTCTCCCCACTGTACCATATTTTCATTTTCACCGCCCATACTAAGATATTGTTTTCTATTAACAAAAACGCACCCTCCAACAGAATCATTGTGCAATGATAAACTTTCTAGTTTTAACTTATCCAGTGATGATAGCGGTTCTCTTTTCTTATCCCTCGGCACATCTAAAAATTCTCCGCCGTACGGAACCACAATAGTTGTGCCCTTTAAACACATATCAATTGCCTCGCGCATACTTTCTAACGCAATAAGCGCGTCAGTATCCATTAGGCATGCCACTGGAGTGGTGGCTTTGTTAAGCATACTGTTTAAATATCTCGTTCGGTGAAACGGGCGTTCTGTAACCTCATGTACCATAACCTCTTCGTGTAGTTTAGCCAGGTGAGCCTTAACTATTTCTAAATTTTCTTTTCTGTCCTCGCTATCTTGTTTGTATGGTATACAAAACGTACACGTTTTACTCACCTTACACTCCCAAGTACCAATCTTTGTGCTTATCTTTTATATAAGACTTTATGGCATCTAAGTTTTTGTCGGCAACCGTTGTCCTGCTTGAACCCTTAACTCTCCAAAACAAGGAGGATTCTAAACACTTACCAATTCTCTTAGTTCGCTTAGCTATCCTTAACCAAAACTCGTAGTCTTCCCAGCCTAATGACATACCTTCATCAAAGCCTCCAACCTTTTCCCACAGTGATTTCCTAAACATAGCCGAACAGTTAATAAACGGCCCTTTCCGTATCTTCTCCTCTGAGTATTCTGGCCAATCATAAATCTTATCCGACGAATCAAAACATGTGGAGCTAGTATAAGATACGTCCAGGTTATTGCTTGTAATGTTGTTATAGTTAGCTTTTAGATAGTTAGTCGGCAATATGTCATCCCCATCCACGCACACTATAAACTTATATTTAGCCTCACTAATACCTCGGTTTCTTGCAGCAGATACTCCCATATTCTTATCTTGTTTTAACAGTCTTATATCCATATCTTTTTCTTTGTCTATGTAGTTTTGTATAACCTCCACAGACTTATCGGTAGACGCGTCGTCAACCACTATAACTTCGAACTCCATTGTTTTAGAGTTAGCTTTTATAGACTGCAAAGTTTCCTCTATGTATTTCTCCTGATTAAAACACGGAACAACAACGGATATTTTATCAACTTGGGGCTTGGATATTACCATAGAAGATATACCTTTCTTTAGCTTTTCATCTACTATCTTCTTATACCAATTAGCTGTTTGCTTGGCCATTATCCTTTGATCAAACTTTCTCTTTACCAACTCTTTCCCAGCCATACCTATGCGTTTTCGAAGGGCTTTATCCTGTATAAGTTTTTCCAAAGCCTTAACCCATCTCAGATGGCACTTTCCTTTTGGAGAAACTAACAGTCCATCCTGGCCATCTGTTATTGTCCTATTATACGCAGGAACGTCTGACGCGATAACTGGTATACCTAATCCAGCCATCTCTATATATTTAAGATTGGATTTGTTAGAGTTAAACTCGGAATCCTTTAACGGACACAGCCCTATGTCTATGTTATATAACCTACTGTAGTGTTCGTATAAGTTCTTCGTCCAGTCAAATCTTTGAAACCTGTCTGGCGGTAAGTCGTTAAACCCTTCAAAGGTTCCAAACCCACCAAATAGAAACTTAACTTTTGGGTACTTATTAAGTATCTCCTTTATTGCAGATATTATTTGTTGTAGGTCCTCGCCGTGGCTATGCCCTCCAGTCCATCCTATAACTACATCATCTGTCTCGTAGTTTCTTGGTAGATCATTAAGGTTTCCATATATGCTAAGGTCTATTCCATTTGGAATAACTCTAACATTTTTATTCTTGTTTTGTAAAGTTGTCTTAAGTACATCCGTACTTACTGTGACATAGTCTGCGGCCTTAGTCATATTATTAAGAACACGTTGAGCATCTGCATTCATAAAAGCATCATAAGCGGGGTTGTCTGGAGCCAGATTCGACAAGTCATCGTCCAGTTCAAACGTATATACGATATTAGGATTCTGTTCTTGCATCACCTGGTAAATGTGAGGCTCATAAACTCTCTGAGTACCTATTATTTTAAAGTGGGGATTTTGGTATAGCTGTGCTGAACACCAGTTAGTTATGGTTATGTTAATATCATCGTAGTGTTCGGTATTTATTGCCCAGGCTAACTGAAGTAATCTATACCATCCGCACGCATTTATACTACTTAGTATATATAAAACCTGCATAGCTTTTGGATTACTCTTTAGTATTCCTGGTGCTATGGTTGCTGTTCTACTCTTATCAAACAACACTGTCCAATCTCTTAAGAATTGAAAGTCCATCATTTTTTATTCTTAGCCCCTTTTGACTCATAAAACGTGAGTATCCTATACACCGAGTTCATAGTCTTTGTGAGCATATCTGGAGATACTTCAAAGTTTCTGGCCCAAACTGGCTTTAATGCCTTCGGGTGTACCCCAGCAAAACTTACGTCATACTTAGTTGTTTCTGGTGAGTATGTTATGTAGTGCTGTACCTGTAATCCATTATCTACCGAAAATGCTAATAGGCACTTCATAGCATACATATTATAAAACAACGTTTGAGGTTCAGATTTTTCTTCTACCGCCTCTTCTTTGCCTATTTTTTCTTTTTCCACAACACCCTCCTTTTAAGGCTGAAACTAATTTATTAACTTCTTTTTCATCTAAGCAAACCGCATCTGTATACGGATGCCCAGTTGTGATTGTGTTCCATATACACCTAAGAACAAACTTAATATCATAACCTCTACTACGCTTATGTCCGTAACCATAAAAACTCATATAAGCTTCTTTAGTTTCTGGATCCTTTTCAATCGCTATAATGTGACACCCACAAGAGCACCTTATAAATTTTGACTGTAGTTGTTTTACGGAATACATATTGTTTTTACTCACTTTTCTCTCCCATGATCTTAATATTTTCTATCCCGTACTCCTTCATAACTCGTTTGCAGTCATCACAACAATACCAATGACCAAATAAATACAAAGTACCTCCTCTTGCCCCATCTCCAGCAGCCTTACAAGCCATTACCTCGGCGTGCCCTTCTTGCTCACATACCGTTTTACATAACTCGTATCCCTCACCAGTTTTGCATCCTTGAATATCCCTAGGACAGACCGCAACGTAGTTCTTACAATTATTTCTGCCTACCCAAAACTTACCGTCGTTCTCTATTATGGCTAGGGTTTGCTGCTTTTTACAGGTATAGCTCATTTCTTTTTACCTTTTAGTTCGAACCATAGTAGAAATAATATGCAACATCCACAGTGGGCTAAGTGACTAATGGATGTCTCAGGATCCGTTTTTTCTCCCATCTTCCATGCAGTCAGGTGTCTAAAGAGGGCATTAAAGTACCTCTCTTTTGCGTCAGGTACATATTGCCAATTATCTTTACTATATTTTTTTGCCCCAAAAGTAAGCACTTTTACTATTTCCTGTAAAGGCTCAAACGGTAGTAAGCCCCACATCGGCTTACTCTTATCAAGCTTCCTTCCCCGCGATTTTTTCTTTTTCATAACGTTAGCCCTCCTTCACTTTTATTAAGCCAGCCTGGTCAAACTCATATATTACATTTCTTGGTGCGGGCGGATCTTTTCGCATCACAAGTCCCATGTAAGTAATCCCAGGATTCTCGTCAATAAACTTCTTTATTTTTGGATACCACTCCATAAAACATTCTTTGCATATTCTCTTCTCTTTAGTTACTTTACCACAAATGGTACAGTTTCTCATATCAATTTGTAAGTCTTTTGAATCTATCTTACTATCGTCCACGTTTCTTACCCCACAATATAAAAGCGGTAACTAATAGCATACACGCAAATATGTTAACTATAAGATTAAAAATTATAGGTTTCTTGGGAGCTGCTGTAGCCACGTATACTAGCATAAGAAACTCCCCTAACCACCACCATAATACAAACACCAGAGATAACCCGTCAACATTCTTAACTTTATATGTATGAATAACTTGTGGGAGGCCACACGTAGCCAACAAAACTCCCCCAATCCATCCTATAAGTTCAACGAGATCCATTAGTTCCACCAGGAATCCATATATTTAGCTATGATATTGAATGCTTTTTTGTAATACTTTTGTCTGTTATACCAATATCTTCGACTTATCCTAATGGCAACTTTAGCGGCGTGACGTTCTTCTTCCTCCGTTTTACACTTACTTCTGGTAAACTTACAAGTAACTTCTTTTCCATCTTCAGACGGTATAGTTTTCATATCCAATTCACCGTACTTTTCTTGGTGTAGTTTATAAAGTGGGGTATCCAGTTCGTCTTCTTCGTGAACCTTTTTGAGGTATGTGGCAGCTAAACGCATAAGTCTTGCGTAAGACTTATTATGAATATGATAACCGTACTTCGCGTGATGCTTGGCTAACTCTTCCAGACGTTTTTGTATCATTGGAATAAAATATACTGAGGTATCCCAGTCCTCGTTGTTATACATAAAACGAAACCACCGAAATGCTCTGGAAAACTTTTCTGGAAATCTGGTAATCTCACACCAAACATCTTTAAAAAATCTTACGACGGCCCACCAACCTCCACCAAAACACCTTTCTACGCTTTTGGCGAACGTATCTGTTAGAACGACTTTGTATTGCTTATCTTTCTCTTTATGCAATTTACTCCTCCATCAATACATCACAATTAGATTTGGGTATAGGACAAAACTTAAGTGCCTCTTTACCGTATAAAGTTACTAGATGTTCAAAATACTCCCACTTCGTCAGGTCTTCGTACATCGCACAAATATCGAAGTTTAAACTTCCTCCATATACCATGTCATCTATTATCCATCTACTACCATCTACCATATTGACCACCTCCAGTTTATTAAGTATACACTAAAACTCCTCTGATTTCAAGTTATTTTTTAACATTTTTCGTACGCGTTTTCGGCCCTTTTTCTTAAAATATCGCTTTGACTTTGTGTGCGCTTCCTCTGGGTGGGACGGTCGTTTAGCTGTATATAATTTATTTATGCTTTTTGCCACCAGTTTTTCTCCTTTTAGTATACCTATCACACGAACTTCTAAAATAGCAGGTTGCACAAGACGCCTCTTTTTTGTGGTAAACCTTTGTTGTTTCAATGGCGTGTATAACATCAATAAGCTTGTTAAACTTATCTACCCTACTTTCCTTTGCTGAAGCTAACTCTTTCTTATTTATTTTCTTATTTAAAAACATATACATAAAACTCATGTCTCGGTCAAAGATTAAAGTATACAACATTACCTGAAAATTGTTTGTCCAACTCTTTTTGAACGACGTAATATTTTGAGTTTTAAAATCTATTACCAATCCTGGAGCTATGTATAGGTCTATCTTTCCGTTTACCAATATATGACTATATCTCTCCCACTCTTTGTGTAGTCTATTTTTTGGGAGGGTTGTGGCCAAGTCTCCTATACTAATAGAAAATTGTTTCTCTGGCTCTATCTTTGCGGAGTATAGTTTGTTATCTACTACCCAAGATACATACGGTCTAACGTAGTTGTTCACTATCATATAGTATGGCATAAGTCCTTTTGTATTTTTAGAGTACTGACCGTGTCTTTGTATGGCAATACTCTGTCCCTTAGTTAATATTTTCTTAAATAGGTCATCCGTATTATCTGCGAAGTTTTGGGTTAACAACCACCTATTAAGATCCTCTAAGACCTTATGTACTAATCCGCCAAATACCATACCCTTACTCGGAGCACTTTGCTGACGCTTTAAGTACTTTAAACTGTATCCGTATGGGCAGTTTAACCATTGCTCTATCTTAGTTGCAGATATCTTAGTTATAGCCATATAGTCTCCTATAAGTTATTCGCGGCGGCCTGGAGGCACCGTATTTGGGTGAAAATACGAGTGGGTAGTAGGAGGGGAGACCTAATACTGGTGGCCGCCGCGTTATTTATTAAGTACTTTTGATATTCCATCTCTCTTCTCCACAATAATTAAATTTTCAAACATATCTTCAAGATCGGGAAAGTGCGTAACAACAAAAATCTGAAATTTGTTTGCCAATAATTTTATCATATCTCCTATAATCTCCCTAGCTTTATCATCGAGGTCAGTGAACCCTTCATCTATAATCATAAATCTAAACCCGTATTTTGTAGCCATAATAGTTGAGAATGCCAACCTAATAGCAAAGTTAACTGTTGACCTTTCTCCACCAGACAAAAGTTCCAACCCGTATATTCTATCCTCGGAAATCTTTTTTACCATAATATCAAACGTGGGCTTGAACCCTTCCCCAGATTTCTTCTGCCGCTCCATTTGAAATATAACAGAGTAGTTCATAACCCGTAATAGAGAATTAGCTAACGTAGCTATCTCTCCTAACGCAGTAGTAAAAAGCCACCGCTGTATACCATTAGGAGACAGTATCTCTCCCACACTTCTAAGTATCTTTTCAGCTCTTGCGTGACCTTGTATATCGTTTTCTAATACACCGATTTCACTGGCGTATGAATCTACGCGCCGTGTATCGTTTAGGTGGTCAGACAGCCTACCAGTAAGCCTGGTTAACTTTGACTTAAACTCATCTAACTCGCCACGTATATCATTTATTTTTCTTTCCGCAGCTACATTCTCTGCACTTTCTACGGCCTTCCATTGCTCCTTTAAGCTTGCTAAAGACTTCTCAAACGCCTGTACCTGTGTCTCTAATGTACGTACCTGCCCAGATAGCATGGCTATCTTACTCTCAACATCTTCTTTACTTCTGATATGTTCTGCGTATACCACAGCTTGTTGTGTTATAGTTGCTAACTCCTCACTATCTTTTACCCTCTTAGCTTTAGCAGCGTCGGTTTTTTTAGTCAGCTCGGTTAGTTCGTTTGATTGTTTTTGTATTTCTATGTTTACGTGGTCCGCTATAGCTGTTTGTTCCTCACCTGTTAAAGCTCTATCACACATCGGACACCTATTAGCGCTTAGCATATCCTGCATGGAGGCCCTATATTTCTGCAGTACATCAGTCTTTATTTTTACCTCATGCTCAAGAGACGCTATATACTTCTCCATATTTAAAGAGCTGGCTACAAGCGCCTGCCTGTAGTTGTCGTCTATGGCAGTTATCTTTTTAGACTTTAGGTTATCTAATATAGTCTTCTGCTGCGTTAAGGCTGTAGTCGATTGATCTAGGGAATTCTTAGCTAACTTATAGTTTCCCTCCGCAGTATCAAGTTGAGATTTTAGCTCAACCTTTCTATTCATATTGTTTATAGTTGCTGCGTGCGCCGTAAGGACTTCTTCTTTTTGTTTTATCGCATCATTAGTACTTGCTATGTCGCTCTTTAGTTTCTCCGTATCAACTCCAGCAACAATTTCCTTTAGCTCGTCCATACTCTTAGTAAGCATCTCCATCTTTACTTTAAACTTACTTGTCGACTTAGATAGTTGAGTACTTAAACTTTTTGCGACGTCGTAATACTTTCTCCACCTATCTATGTCAAGAAGCTCCATTATGAATTCTGACTTCATTTTAGGAGATAGCAACCCAAAGAACTGGTTAAACCCCTGGGCCTGGAATATCGTTTGGTCGAATAGCCTTTTACTTATCTTAAGAGTTTGGCGTATAAACTTTTCTACCTCGACCTTAGATTGCGACGTTTTCACTCCATCCTTATATAAATCTATGGAGTAACTATCCGTAGTCATTATCTTTTGTATTTTAAACGTTGTGGAGTCGACTATAAACTCTAGCTCTACCGAACCAGTGGACTTACCGTGCTGTAAATATTGTGAGGTTTTACCATATAGGGCGTATTCGATACCATCAAATATAGATGATTTACCCGCACCATTCGACCCGCTCCTATCAATGTTTATACCTTTTATTAGCACTGGCGAAGCCATAGTTGAAAAGTTTATATACGTATCTCTGTGTGATTTAAAGTTTTTAAGTCTTAGGCTTTTCAGTATCATCTATTCCTAATTCCTCCAAGTCAAACGGTGAATCATTTTTTGTCAGAGTCTCGTTTTGGATTTTATCACATATACCTAATATGATATCCTTCTCTGCAACTAAATCATTTTTCTTTATCCAGTCATCCATAAACGCCCGCGAGTTTGTTAAGGTTGTGTCTGTTGCCGTTTCAAATGTAACATCCTGTAGATTTAAGTCTATGTACGCAAAGTTATTTGTTTTACTTAATTGAGAATATAGTTTATCAACCTTAGGTAACGCTTCCACAGTTACCCCCTTGGCTACTATTTTTACTATAGCTGAGTCCAATGCGTAAACCTCCTGCGGAACGTTTCGTATATCTACCTCATAGATGGGCATAGCTGGGGTAACTATTGTTTCCACGTTACCTTCATCCCACATATATATGGATTTATTAGGTTCTTTCTCCCCTAAATTCCACCTAAATGGAGAACCACCGTAAGCCCAATTACCGTATACAAACCCCGCTTTGTGTATATGTCCTAAAGCGCCGTACTTAACCTTTGTCATATCCTGTAATAACTCAACAGGAACTACATATTCGTTAGATGGCGGGGTAATACCAGGAACACTTCCAGTAACCCAAAAATGTCCTATAGCAAATAGGTTATCCCCAGTATACTCATCATGCAATTCTTGTATCTTAGCTAGCTCATCCTCCTGATTTAAGTATACGTATGGCATCGCCAAAACATCTATGTCTCCAACCGTATATATACCAGTTTCGGATAATACGTGTAAGTTTGGTAGAGCTAGTGATTCTATTGGACTTAAAGTATGGTGCGATCCTTCCTTAGCTGGGATGTCGTGATTACCAGGAACGATAACTAAATGAGTATTTAAATCTAATATTCTACGTATAAAAGCGTTGGCTAGAGAACGCTCACCAGATGTTGGAAGTTTTGTATTAAATAAATCTCCAGCTATGAATACATAGTTGGGTTTTCTTTCTTCTATAGTATCCAAAATAAACCGTATAGAAGTAATTAAATCTTTTCTATACCGCTTATCCCGTTTTAGTTCTATGTGAATATCTGATAAATGTAGTATTTCCATACTCGATCACCCTAAAAAGCCTATCGTTAAGTCTTCTACTATTACTGTACCACCTACGCATACGCCTAATTCTAGTAACTATAGAGTTAATTCTTTTAGTTACCGAGCGCTCCGCCTTAGCCGTAAGCATTGTAGAAGTCGAAGGCTTATCAATATTTTCCTTCGGTATGGGATCTCCTAACAGTTTCATTAACCTATTCAGGTCTCCCCCAGTTTTACAGCCGAAACAATAAAAACTGTTTGTTGCTGGGTAAATTGTAAAGGACGCTACTTTCTCGTTGTGCCACGGAAATGGACAAGGTATTCGTAGTGTGTCACCCACACCCTTAGGGACGTATCCTTTTGATCTTAAGTAATCCTCAATCTCCACGCTTTTTACGTCCTTTCTTTTTTGGGACTTTCTTAGCTATTCTTTTTCTTATATCTTCCCTAGACGTTTTAACTCGATTAACTGTGTAAAGTTTCTTTAGTGCCTTATCCAGCTTACATGACGGAATAACCATACGTTTTAGCGCGGACATCGATATATCCAATAGCTGCTCGTGTACTTCTACTACTCCATCAATAGATTGAAGATACACTAAATGGTCTGACTCGTCAACCTTAAATGCTACCATATCTAAGTCGTAATAATCGCAAACGTCTCGTAACCACGACATAATATGCGTACACTTAAATGTGCCTAAAAATGTTATCCACAATACTTTTGTGCCATTCTTGGTAAAAATCTTATAGTCATCGCACCGTACGTTAGGATTGTGTTCCTCTATGTTGGCTCTAATGTTATAGTATAGTAGGTCTTCATCTTTTGGCATTCGCTTTCTTCTTCGGCGGAGGCTCTATCGCGACGTTTCGGACGCAGTCTTTTTCACGAATAGATAGTAATTTACCGCCCGTATAGATGTTTGTATACAGCGTAACCCTACCGCCGTCAAAGAATTTTATACTCATATCATCTTTCATTATTTACACCTTTTTTAAGAAATCTATAACGTCTACCTCGTTGTCGCTCTTGTAGGAATATCCCTTACCGTTAATTCCGTAGTTATACCCTTCCTGCAAAAGTTTTGTCTTTGTAAAGTCTAAAGCGTCGCAAGGTCTATCTTTAGGATAAAGAGCAAGTACATCCCATCCCGCAGTCTTAACCTTATCCTTTATTATCTCTTCAGCAACCTGCTCCTGCGCGTTCATAGATGCTGGAACGGTCTGAAGTATGGCATCTCTGTATGCTTCATAACTCTTAGTATTGTCTGGAGCCACAATTCCCGTACCTATATCAACATACTCATCTGGATAACAGAAAACAACTATTACCTTCTTAACCTGTTTGTTAGGAAAGGCTGTGTTGTATTTGTTAAGAGCTATAAATGGATTATTCGCCCCAGCTCCTCCATCTACATGCCAATGAGTATGCTTCTTACCGTCTTTGTCTATATCGACACCCTTTACTGACGGAAAGATAGCGGGTATAGCAGATGTTCTTTTAAGCGCATCAGCTACCTTCATGCCTTTGTTCGGACCAAAGCTACAATAGAATTCTTCCCTTTGCGCATTTAAATCCAGCGAAGAAACTATCATGTGTATTCCAATGAGGCTGTGTAAATCCTCAAGCGTTGAATCCTTAAACAACTTATCCAACTTAGCGTACAAAGGTTTTGGATCCAGTATAGACCGCTTACCAAATATAAACCCAAAACCAGCCGCGACCTTATCAAACAAGCTATTTATGGCTCCGTTATACACATCCTTGTTGTCCTTAATACTTTCCCACACCGCCGTAGCGTTCATAAATGTTGGTGGTGGTTCCTCAGAAGGAATGTCATCCTCGTTAATATCTGGCTCACTACCTGGAGGTGGAGGAGGCATCTCCTCTATTGGAGAAGAAGGTACTTCTCCTTCAGGAAAATCAACAGCACCATAAGCCGTGAATAGCCCAGTATTTAATCCACCAACCGACGTACCAGCCATAACGCTAGTTTGTTCCAGCACGCCTTTCTGTGCAAGAGCCGCAAGTACTCCTGCCTGCCACCTACCAGCGGCTCCTCCACCACACAAAACTACAGCAAAATCGTCAAGTTCTGGTAAAATCTTTGGAGGTTCTATCTTTAATTCTAATCCCATACTACACCTCAATTACATCATAGGACCCATTGGAGGCATTCCTCCCATCGGGGACTGTGATGATTCATCTTTTATTTCCGTTACTACGGATTCTGTGGTAAGCAATAACGAAGCTATGCTGGATGCGTTCTGTAACGCTGTTCTAGCAACCTTAGTTGGGTCAACAATACCCGCTTTAACTAAGTCTTCGTACTTATCCTTTGCGGCGTTGTAGCCAAAAGCTACGTCTTTACCTTCCTTAACCTTATTACATACTACATCTGGAGATCCTCCAGCGTTCAGAACTATCTGCTCAATAGGCGCGGTAAGAGAGTCGACTACAATTCTAGCTCCTATGTTCTCAGACTCGTCTTCAACGTCTGGTAAATCTTCAATCCCCTTTTGTGCCCTAAGAAGAGCCACACCACCACCAGGAACTATTCCTTCTTCAACTGCTGCCCTGGTTGCATGAAGAGCGTCATCAACTCGCATCTTCTTTTCCTTTAACGCGGTCTCAGTAGGAGCACCAACTTTAATAACAGCAATACCTCCAGACAGTTTAGCTATTCTCTGTCTGACGGTATCCTTATCATAGTCGGACTCTATGTCGTCAATCATGCCTCGGATCTGCTCAATTCTGTTTTTAATCTCTTTCGTATCTCCAGCCCCGTCAACTATAGTACAACTTTCTTTCGTAACAATGACCTTACCAGCCTGCCCTAAGTCATCTAACTTAGTATTCTCAAGCTTAATCCCAGTCTCGTTACTTATTACCGTTGTACCAGTAAGTATAGCTAGGTCTTCTAAATGAGATTTCTTAATGTTACCGTATCCTGGAGCTTTAACAGCTACAGCTTTAAGAACTCCCTTAAGCTTGTTGATTACAAGAGTTGCTAAAGCTTCCCCTTGTACATCTTCCGCTATAATAAGAAGTGACCTACTGTTTTCAGACAACCCCTGGAGAAGGTGCATTATATCCTTAACAGACGCAACAGGATTATCTGTAATTAGGATTAAAGGTTTCTCTAACTCAACCTGGCCCTTATCCTCATTCTTTACAAAGTAAGGAGATATGTAGCCCTGGTCAAACTCCATACCAGCAACCACATTAAGCGTGGTGTCCATACCCTTCGCTTCCTCAACGGTTATTACACCGTCGTTTCCTACCTCTTTCATAGCGTCAGATATTATTTTTCCTATCTCCTTGTCTCCGTTAGCGGATATTGTAGCTACCTGTTCTGTTTCTTCTTTTGATTTAACATCAATAGATATCTTCTTAAGGTACTCAACTACTGACTCCGTGGCGCGTTCCATGCCACGTTTAATACCCATTGGGTCATTTCCAGCTACAACATTCTTAAGCCCGTCAGTATACATCCTCTGCGTTAGGAGTGTTGCTGTAGTTGTTCCGTCACCAGCAACATCGTTGGTTTTAGATGCAACCTCTTTTACTAGTGAGGACCCAAGGTTTTCTTCCGAGTCATCTAAGTCTATGTTTCTTGCTATTGTAACCCCGTCATTCGTAATCACTGGAGACCTTCCAGGTTTCTCTAGAATAACGTTTCGTCCTTTCGGTCCTAATGTAACCTTAACCGTATTAGCTAACTTATCCACTCCAGCCTTTAGTGCCTTTCTTGCATCTTCGTTAAATGAAATATCATTGGCCATCGTAAATCCTCCCTTCTTATTCCTCTACTGTTCCGAAGATATCATCTTCGGTCATCATAAGTAATTCTTCGTCATCAACTTTAATAGCTGCTCCGTACTTGTATATAACCTTGTCTCCTGCCTTAACGGTCATTTTGCGAGTGCTTCCATCTTCTAACCGCTTGCCCGCTCCAACGGCAACTACTTCTCCCATAAGGGTTTGCTCCTGTGCCGTATCAGGAACATACACTTCCCCAACTTTTCTTTCTTTTTTTGCTTCAGCCCGTACTAAAATGTTGTGTCCTAGTGGTGTAACCTTCATGACGCCTCCTTATTTCTTAATAAAGTTTTGTACCCAATCTATCCAAGATAAGTTACTTTCTATCCTTTTTCCGCGTAATGCATATGTACTATCTTTCTTTTCCATAGAATTATGTAACTGTGAAGCTTTGACCATATTTTTTGCTGCTAAAGAAATTTCCTTTTCATACTTTCTAAGTTCGTTTTTAGTTTCCTCTATCAGATCTTTCTTTTCTTTGTACTTTTTTTCTTTGTTCAAATCAGCTATAGCATCCATTCTTTCCTGGTAGTTCGTTAAAGTCTTTATCTCCTTAATATATACATATCCTAAATTCTGAAACTGCCACGCAAGAATTCCTTCTACCTCCGTTTTCTTTGCTGACTCACCAAATGCAACCAACTTCTTAGCCGCATCAATTTTCTTTATTTGAGCCTTAACTCTTTTCTTAAGGTTTGACCCTGCTTTGTCTGCAAGTTTATCTACCAGGGCATCAGCACTTTCGTAGCCATTCCAAACATCAGTTTTTGCGCTAAGCCACTCTTTAGACCCCTCTACCAAATCCTTGTAAGGCTTTGCTAGTTCTTTTACCTCTGAATCAAATGCGCTGAGTTCTTCCTCTACGGCTTCCTTAGCTCCCTCAACGGCCGCATCTTTCACTTTATTTGCTACATCTTCAGACTTCTTAAAAAAACTACCCGCAAATGCGGTAGACGCCAAAAATATAAGCGCCAATACTGCAACTAAAAATTTTCTCATTTCTTTCCTCCTTTACGTTTTTCTTTAATTTTTTCTATAGCCTTCGCCACAAACAAATCCATAGCCTCAATAGCTCGCGTATCTGACGTAAGCACGTCTATGTTTATGTTAGCATTATTAACCGTTTTAAAGTAGTACTTTTTCCAATTAACCCCCTCTCTGCGAATTTCTTCCTTAATTAAAAGTTCTACCTGAACAACGCTTATTTCGTTTATACTTATAGGAACAAGTGATTCTTCGTCCATGACTCCTCCTTTTATAAGACAGGAATAAAAGATTCATAAGCTCGTTGACAAATAACAACAAAATAGGTAGTTCACTTCCAGTTGCGCCTACCTCACTTACAAGTAACATTTAACCACCTACGACAACCTCTACCGCTCGAGAACAACAAACAAGGGTGCGGTACCATTAGTTGATAGTGGATTCTGTATTTACAGTATATGTAATGTTGTGTTCAGCACTTACCCCAATCCAAGGGTAAACACCTAGCCTATCCTTCTCTTCTATTCCTGTCAAAGAACTGTGGGTGCAAGTCCCGTCTGCCACAGTGTTATTTCTTTTCTATGTCAAAATCTTCCAGTTCTCCAAGATCAAAGTCTTCCTGACTTTTGCTCTCGTATCCAGAAACCACTGCCGTAGCATTGGTCTTTTTGATAGCAGAGCTAAGAATTCTAAGGTCCTTCGATAACCTCTGTATAAGTTTGTCAACCTTCTTTACGTCATACATAGGTTCTTTAACTTCTACTACGTCTTTACCGCTTTTCCACGACTCACGTACAGTATTCTCCTTTCGTAGTTCGTTCAAATCAGAAATCCTTTCCTTGAGTAGTGCTACCATTTCCAAACCTTCGTTCAGTGTTAGTCCTTCCATCTTACGTCTCCTTTCTACGCCGAAGCAACTTCGTCTAAGGCGTACTCAGTTTTTATTTTATGGTCCCATATATCCATTAGTTGTTTTTCAAAATTCAACGATACCAACCAATCGTTAGACGCTGGTCCACCCTCAAAATCTTCGGCGGACATGTCCAATTTAAATAATAGGTTACCCAATACTAACGTTTCGCCACCGACATACTGTATATAATCCTTATGAACCTCAACAGTATAACGCCCAGCCAACCCTATATAAAACGACCCCGCTAACGGAACTCTCATCAATCCTAGTATGGGCTTAACCTCTTTACCAGTATACTCTTTTAGTGTTTCTTCTTTTAAGACCGAAAGTATCTTATGTCTCTTTACCTTGAATATTACATCAAAAGTCTTATTACTGTCAACCACTTTCAGATGTGTCTTTTTCACCTTACACCTCTCTTTACCACCTTTCCGCCACTCTTGGGCTGTTGTTTAGGTAATCCTATTCTATCGATTACTCCCCAGCACAAAGCTTTGGAGCTATCAAAGTAAAAATCCTTGGTTTCGCGCTTATCGGCTTGCTCTGCCCACCACTTAGCTGACTTATTAGTTTTCTTAGCAAAACTTTTTAAAAATTTCTTCGCAGATTTCTCGGTAAGTTCGAGTTCTTCCTTCATCTGCTTTGTCTTTCCAGTAACCTCGCTGCTTATATCGTGAAACATATATTCAGCCCTAGTTGTTCCGTACCTAGTATGGCCTATTACGAGTAAGTCTAAGCCACAGCTCATAGCGTCCCCAATAGCGCAGGTATGAAATTTAATTTTACTATTCTCAATCAAGGACGCAATACTATTAAATGTATGCACTTCTCCGCCAGTACTATCTATATATATTATTACCTCTTTGTCACAAGAATCGTTTAGGGAGTTATAAAACTTCATAAAACTCTTTAGCATCCTGTCATCAAATTCTCCTATACACAACCACTGCTTCATGTATAACCTCCTACTAATATTATACCGAAAAACATGTATAATTATACATTTTTTATTACTACATTGTCAACATATTCTTCCGCAACACCCCTAAACTCTTGTAGTTTGTGTTCATCATATGGCTGTATATCTAAAAATGCTTCCGATAATGTGCTAACGTTCCTATATTGTTGCAATATCCAGGCCTTTGCACCTTTTAAGTACCGCCCCATCTTCCGTATATCTTCTTTGTTTTGTATGCACGTCGGTACTATAGTAGTTACAAACTCGTAGTCTATACCCGAGGTCATTATAAGGTCTATAGACTTTTCAATATTTTGCTTCTTAACATTGGTACTCGTAGCAACCTTATACCTATCTAACGGAGCTTTAACGTCCATACTAATATAGTCAACCAACTTTTTATCTATTATGTTACTTAATGAATCATATATGTATCCGTTAGTATTCAGCTTAATAGGTAGTCCTATATCCTTAAGCTTCACCAAAAACTCCTCTAAGTCTGGGTGTATTGTGGGCTCTCCACCAGTTACTACGATACCGTCTATAAAAGATTTTCTATAATCCAAATCCTTAAGTGTGTCTTCTACAGAAACCAAACTTTCATTTGACTTAACTATATCTGAGTTATGACAATAACCACATCTGAAGTTGCACCCACTCAAAAATAGTACAGTGCATATCTTATCATTAAAGTCTATTATGGATGTTGGTGAAACTCCAAATATCTTCATCCTATCTCCTCAGTTAGTTTCTTAACTTTCTTTTCCAACCGTTCCTTATCCTTCAAGCACTTAGGGCAAACCTTGTGTTCACCAGAAATATACCCGTGCTCTGGACAAATACTAAATGTCGGAGTTAAACTTACATATGGTATCTTATAGTTGTGCATAACTTTTTTAACCAGGGCCTTTGCCTGATCGCCCGAAAGCTGTTGACCAGTGTACACGTGTAAGACCGTACCCCCTGTGTATAACGCTTGGATTTCATTCTGATGTTCCAAAACCTTAAACACATCGTCACTATAGGTTACTGGCAACATGGTGGAGTTAGTAAAGTATGGCTCCTCCGTTCCAGACGTCAATATCTTATTGTGCATATCCTTAGCCTTTCTTGCTAGTTTGTACGACGCACCCTCAGCTGGTGTAGCTTCTAGGTTATAGAAGTTACCCGTATCTTTTTGGAACTTAAGAAGCATCTCATTAAGATACTTAAGGGTCCTCTCTGCCAACTCTTTTCCCTCATCCGAGTCGTAGGGTATACCTAACATTTCTGAGGCTTCACTCATACCTATAACTCCTATCGTTGAAAAGTGATTGGCCCAGTAAGATCCATCTCTCTTTTTTATGTTAGCTAAGTAATGTTTTGAGTAGGGGTACAGTCCTTTCTCGGTTAGATTTTCTAATAGTTTACGTTTAGCTTCTAGAGTAACCTTACCCAACTCGGCATACTTTTTTATTAAAGTAAAGAATTGGTCTACTGTTCCGCTAGCCTCGTAAGCCATCATAGGTAAATTTAATGTGACTACACCAACACTGCCCGTAAGAGAACTGGAACCAAACAATCCCCCACCTCTCTTATGAAGCTCCTTAAGGTCTAATCTAAGCCTACAACACATGCTTCTAGAATCTTCTGGACTCATATCTCCTGTACAGTAGTTGGCAAAATAACATAAACCATATTTAGCTGTACCTTCCCACAAAATCTCAAGGTTTTTGTTATCCCAATCAAAATCACTCGTGATGTTTACTGTAGGTATTGGAAAAGTAAATATTCTGTTTTGCGCGTCTCCTTCTATCATAACCTCAAACAACGCCTTATTAAACAGATTTACTTCCTTTTGGAACTCACCATACGTTTCTTTCTGATACTCACCACCTATTATAACTGGCTGACCCTTTAGGTGATTAGGTATAGTTAAATCTAAAGTTATATTTGAAAAAGGTGTTTGGAAGCCGACGCGTGTTGGTACATTCATATTAAACACAAAAGTCTGTAACGCCTGCTTTAGTTGTTTGTAAGTCAAGCCATCATAAAATATAAATGGGGCTAGGTAGGTATCAAAATTACTAAATGCTACTGCACCACTTGATTCGCCTTGTAAGCTGTATAAAAAGTTTACTGCCTGTCCTAACGCCACATCAAAATGTTTTGCGGGAGAGGAGTGGAGCTTTCCTTCCACCCCTCCAAATCCTCGTAACAGTAAGTCTTGTATGTCCCACCCGTTACAATAAACTCCCAGTAATCCTAAATCGTGAATGTGTATATACCCAGAACTATAAGCATCCGCGGCCTCTTTAGGGACTACCGCGTCAAGCCAAAACTGCTGTGTGAGTTCATTGACTATCGCATTATTCATACCCTGTAGAGAGTATCCCATGTTAGCATTTTCGTTAATCTTCCAATCCAGTTGATCGATGTATTTATTAAATAAGTTGTTTCGTTTCTTCTTAGATAGTGATAGATCTTTTTGTAGGATATGCTGGTACCTGTAGCGCATAAAAGCCCTGGCGACCTTGTAATACCTCTTTGCCATAAGCGCATCTTCTATACAATCCAACGCGTCTACTTTTTCCACAACACCATTTAGGTCGGCGTGAACAATCAAATCCATCTTAACTTTCTCTATTAAGTCATTAAGTATCGCATCGTTAACTTCCATATCAGACGCACTAAATGCTCTCTTTATATCTGTTTTCATCTTATCGTCATTAAACTCCGAAATTCCAGAATTAGTTTTTATCTTCATCAGCGTCTCCTCTCGGCGAATTTGGGTTCCAGAATGATGTTACGCCATTCTTAAACTTATTGTCGTCTAGTGAATATATGGATGTTATAGAAAAATCTTTTATCAACTCAACTGTTGCGGACATAGCGTGACGGTTGATAACCCTAAATTTTATTGTTGACAAATCGGATACGCCATCATCTTCTTCGTCCTTTATAATCGATAATAGAATATCTAACGTTTGAAACCAGGTATCGGACCTAGCAAGGTCATCACCAGGGTTCATATCGTTTTTCTTCTTAGCCTTGTTACTGTGTATTCCACTACGCTTTAACTGGACCGCAGTTAACATAACCTTACCCATTTCTCTACCTATTCCTCGTAGGTCTTCGGCTATACTTCCTTGGTCTATCCAATCGGAACCAGCAAATTGATTTGGTCGCATCATAGTAGCGTGGTCTATAGCTATAACATCGTATGTTATTCCAGTCTGTGCCTCTATCTCCTGTATCTTATGTTTTATATAGTCTGGATTAACGCTGCTTAATGTGTCCACTATAGTTAGCTTACCCATATCTTCTTTTAAGCGCTTTTGAAACTTATTTACTGCTAGCATCTCTATATCATTTAGCGTTCTGTCCTCAAACTTATAGTATTGGATACCAGTCATACAGCTAAAAAATAAATTTACGTACTGATCCTTCGGCATTTCCAACGTAAAGGCAAGCACGTTAACCTTATCCTTAACCATATTTGAGACTAAGTTAACCATAGAACGAGTATTGTGCACTACTGTAAAGTCTGCAAGTAGGAACAAGCTATTTTTATCTACAGCAAACCCATAATATTCTCCAGTTCCTACCTCCTCAATTTTAAATCCAGTCTTTAGTGCGTCACGACAACGTACAGATTTGGCCTCCGCCTTTTTTCGGGATATTATAGTAGGTATCCTACTGACTTCCCCACCTATACGTATTCTCCAATACTTGCCACTAAACCCGATAGATTTTATAGTTTTAGTTACTTTTTTAGCAGTAACACCAAATCCCAAAGACCTTCCAAGAAATACTATATCATCCTTTAACGCGCGATACTTTGTAACAATCTCGTAAGTTTTACTGTCATAGTATCCGTCAGAGTCGAGTAACCCAGCCAAAACTTCAAGCCTAACTTTTTCGTCATTAATTTTGTACGTATGCGGTATATGTTTATTATGTAATAAGTTAAATTTTCTTAACTCATCTAGTATATAGTTGTTCCCCCTGGAATATGTATCATGAAAAGCTAAGTAATAGCACGGACATTTTCCACTCTTCGACTTTTGCTCGGTAAGTTTTCCATTAAATTTACTCATTAGTTTCGTTAAGTACGTGACTATCTCAGAATCCTTAGTAGTTATTTCCGCAGCCTTACTAGACCCATCTCCCAACCATAACCCCAGTAAATACGGAGGTAAGTACTTAGGCACCCTAGAAGATTTAAACTGCACACCAGATCTATATAGTTTGTACTTACGTAAATTTTCCTTTTTGGCGCGGTGTAGATACTCCCTTACAGATATGTTTAGAATTTTAGGAAGACCCCTATCTAACCTTTGACCGCTTTTCTTAAGAGACAATATGTGAGATTCATTCACAACAAACGGTTCTCCTTTATTCGGTATTATCTTGTACATTTTCTCCTTACCACTTGTTGTTCCTTCCACACGTCTTGGAGTACTGTCGTCTCCCATAACTAGTTCCCCGTTTTTTATATCTTCAACTTTCTTTACTAAACCATCATACATCAAAACCTCAGTTCCTTTCGCAAAGCATTTTCCTGTTTTGGGCCTAGCAGCTACCACAACCAAATATCCTGGTTTGAACCCGTGAATAACAGTGTCAAACTCTTTATACCCAGTACGTATCTTCCTCTCGTTTTTAGGTTGATTTAATGTAGATGTTATGTCCGATGCGTCGTCATTAAGATTAACTACCAATCCTCTGTTATCCCCAAGTTGCGATACCTGCTTGTTAACTTTATTTAACTCTTTCTCCGCTGCAGCTATGTTTCCATCGTTTAAGGTCATCACTATATTCTGAACCGACTTGCTCATAACAAATTTCTTTTTATGACTAGTTAATGTACTTATTACCCATTCACAGGAAATGTCAACTATCTCATCTGATGTCATACTGATATAGTCTTCATATATATCCTTATTAAGTCCAATATCCTCTAAAGACTTTCTCAATTCTATAGGACTTATTGCCTGTCTATAGCTCTTATAGTGATTAAGTATTTCTCTGACTATACTTTTACTAATTGAATTATTAAAATACGAACTATCAATACCTTCGGTTATAAACTCCAGCGTAGCCTCAGGATTGAGTAGTAGGTAATTTATTGCTAGTTTTTCTATGTCTACCATTTGCGTCACCTTAACCTATAGTTTAAACCTCTTACTTCCGTAATTGAATCTGTTCCAAATAAATCCCTACAAACTGGTAGCCTATTAGCTACCACGTCATACTCATCTGAAAATATTAAGATACTAGGTTTTTGATTGCTATACCTGTTTTTTATTATTCGTTCCAGCGTTTCGTTAGGATACTTTGAATCCGTTCTCATCGAGTCCTTCCCGATATCATCGATAACTAGTAAATCTACCTTACGTAGTGCGTCAATGATATTTGGCTCTTCTGGTGATGGATTTAGCCGCTTATCTAAAAGTGTTGTCCACATAATGTATTTGCACGATTTACCTTTTCGTAGCATTTCTTTTAATATTAGTATTGCGCCCAATGACTTTCCTGTCCCGCTATCTCCATAAATGGCCCATAATGAACTGGAGTTAATAACTAAGTCGATATTTTCTACGGCTCGACTAACGCGCTCAACAAACTGTTTATGTTTAACAGATACTTGGGGATATAAATGTTCTAACTCTTTTTCGAAGTATTCTTTTGGAACTCCTACGGAGGCTAGGGTCTTTTCCCACATAGACTTTTTTAGGTTAACGCCTTTATCGCAGTCACAGAACCCAGCCCACTCTCGTCCATCTGTTAATATATATCCTCGGTCAGAGCATTTATCACACGACATTATTCTCTCCTATAAGTTTTGCTTGTTTACGCTTAAGCGGTATTATACGTAACAGGGCATCCTTAATAGATATATCAGTCTTAATTTTTCTTGCCTTATTAAATAATACCGAAAGGTCTGAAGGGTTAAACTTTGATGCGCATGCTATAATTAATGCCTTACCGTCTGCTTTTAGATTCGCATACGGCCTAGCCTTTATATCTAAAGGACTTTTCCATAATAAATATCTTTGTATGAGCGATAATTGTGGGTAAGATAACCCGTTTGAGTATACTCCATTACCAGGATGTAACGACACTATTATTACAATATGCCCAGAATGCTCCAACAATTTGAATTCATAAGTTCTGGTAGGAAGTATAACAATACTAACATCGTTTTCTAGCGGTTTAATATCTTCTATGGATAGGTATCTAAAATTTTTACATGTAAGTGTGTACCGTTTACTATCCTCGCTAAGGTCACTAAGAAAGGTAGCAAGCATTTTCTTTACCCAGTACCGAGTATAAACCCTGTCATCTTGGTTAACAATATATACTCCTATGGATGGGTTTATTGAATGCATATCTTCACCTTATTATCCTCCACCTCTATCGTCTTAAAATACTCTCGAAGGAGATCTTTTAGTGCTTCTGCGTACGCCGTAATAATAGTAATTTCTATTCTCCCAAGGTTTATTAAGTCGCACTTTTCTGTAAAAAACGATGAATGCTTATCGTATATTATTCCGAAAAGTTCCCACATAGTTGAGTAGTTCTTATTAAGGTCTAGTACGTTTCTGTTTCCCTTACGAGTTGTTTGAATATAAAACCCATCATAAAACTTATATGTATAGTTAAACTTCTCAAACGCTTTAAGGAACCCATTTGGGTAATACTCCTTCTCTACTCCTTTTTGTATTGTGGCTCGACGATAAAGAAGTTTGTTCTCCTTACACCCAATATTTATGTTACCAGTATAGGCAAGCTTCTTTGCAATGTCAAGTTTTAATTTCCTACTTTTTTCGTATCCTATAATGTGGTTATATATGCGTAAGTCTAGAAAGAAGGCGGACCTATCAAACTCAGACAGTTTAGGTACAAACTGCTCCACAATACCTTTTATTAGTAAGGGCTTTTTACTGCCCACAAATGCCGCTAAAATCTCTGAGTAATTCACTATACCACCTTAATTGTTTTTCCTAACTTAGCAAGGCTGACGTTATACTTTGGTAAGACCTTACCCTGCTCCTTTTCTTTTCTTTCAATCTTCTTAATAATCTTTTCCTCGATAGTTCCTAGTGTCACAATATTATATACAAAGTATTCTGAAGCTGGGTTCTTTTTACCTCTATCAATCCTACCTATGCGCTGCTTCATATCGGAGGCGTTCCACGGAAGATCAAAGTTGATTACGGTGTCAGAACTCCACAAATCGTGAGCTCTAGATAAACTGTCGGTACCTAATAGAATCTCTACGTCTCCTTCAGTAAACTCAAACACATGCTTCTTAACACTACCACACCGCTTATAATCTTTACAGGTATAACAATCCTGTATATCGGCGTACTTACATGTCTTTTTAGTTTCTCCAGTAACCACCTTAACATTATACTCTTTTCCAAGCTCAGCTTCAAGTAATTTGACCACCTGCTTAAAATAACTAAAGACCACTACTTTCTTTCCGCCCTCCTTTACAAACTTATGTAGTAGTTCTTTTAATTTACCTACCTTAAATGTTGTTTGTGCCAGTTCGTAATCATCGTATTCTTCTAACACTTTAACGGTGTTACATATCTGCCGCAGTATTGTTTGGCACTCGAACGGACTTTTATCGCCGTTCTTTATTGCCAACATAATCTCGTCCAGCTTTTCTTTTTGTGCCGCAGTTAATGGTACGGGATACGTAGAGATGTGTATAGGCTTAGCCATATCGTATTCTTCTTTAATTAACTGCACCATCCACGGGTACACTTTCTTATTCATAGTTTCTTCCATACCCTTCTTTAATCCTTTAGGCTTATCAAAGAAATCTAACTCAAGAAAGTGTTCAGTAAAGTTTTTCTTAGTACTAAACACGTGCGGATTTATTATTTTAAATACCCCATACAAGTCGTAGTAAGTATTTGTTATCGGGGTGGCGCTTAAACCTATAGTATAATCCGATGATAGTTGTTGTATTGCATCTGACGCCTTAGATGAAACGTTCTTTATCTTTGTTATCTCATCCATAATAATAACGTCCCATGTTTTTGGTAGGTTTTCTATTTCTATCCTAACAGTATCGTACGACATTATCCACAACCAAT